>Ga0302181_10001225_pt1 | contig 19400 bp, 18 predicted proteins | sample I_Palsa_E3_3_FD_198786 | JGI IMG/M metagenome (GOLD analysis project Ga0302181, IMG submission 198786) | Peat permafrost microbial communities from Stordalen Mire near Abisko, Sweden - I_Palsa_E3_3 | ecosystem: Environmental > Terrestrial > Soil > Palsa > Peat permafrost | place: Sweden...
ATCCCCGGGAAGGGCTCGCGAGCTGCGCCAGGTCACCCGAAGCACCCACCGAGCCCTTCCCGGGGATCACCGGCAGCAGGCTCAGGGAAAGCAGCTCGAGCAGCCGGGAGGGTAGCTCCGCGCGCACCCCGGAGTACCCCGCGGCGAGCGTCCTGGCCCGGAGCAGGAGCAGCGCGCGCACCACCTCATCCGCCAGAGGTACGCCGACCGCAGCCGCGTGCGAGCGCACGATCGCGCCCTGCAGCGTGGCCAGGTCGGCCTCCCCGACCGGCGTGTCGGCCAGCGCGCCGAACCCGGTGTTCACCCCGTACACCGGCGTATCGCCGCCGAGCGCCTTGACGACCACCGAGCGGCTCGTTTCCATCCGCCGGGGTACGTCCGGGCCCAGGCTGGCCCGCGCCCGCCCGTGCGCCACGGCCACGACGTCCTCGACCGTCAGCGCGCTTCCGTCTACCACGATCTCCCGCATGATTGACAGCCTGCCACGTCTGGGCGCCGGTCATGGTCCGGACCCGGCTGAAGTGACTTCAAAAGCGGTCCTCCTGCCGAGGGCCCACGGCATTTGCCGGGGTCTGACGTGACGCATTGAGGGGATCCGAGTTTGCACGAGCGGCAGGATCGGCTACAGTTCTCATCGCACCCAGGTGCGTGCGGACGTGGCTCAGTTGGTAGAGCATCACCTTGCCAAGGTGAGGGTCGCGGGTTCGAATCCCGTCGTCCGCTCTCGAGGGTCCGTATGCCCTTGCGGCGGAGTGGCCGAGTGGCTTAGGCAAGGGCCTGCAAAGCCCTGTACACGGGTTCGATTCCCGTCTCCGCCTCCCCTGCGACGTCAGAGCCCCGGGCCCGCTGGCTGCGAGGCGTCTGCGTTGCGCCCCGTTGACCCCGTCCGGCAAGCGGTCTACGCTCGGGCAAGACGGTATCAGACAAGCCGGTCTATCTCTGCTCCATCTCGCTGGCGCGCGCCGTTCCCGGCGAACAAGCATCTCAGCTGGTATGCGTTTTTTAGCTGCCGTGCGGCCGCCGGGGGCGTCCCGTGCAGCGCAACGCCGCGCTCGCAGACCCAAGGAGACGAAAACGACCATGACTGACTATGACCCTAGGACGGCGACCGGGATCCCGACGGAGCCGGTGGGTTCGCTGCCCCGGCCGAGCTGGCTGCAGCGGGCCTACGCCCAGTACGACGCGGGTGAGATCACCCGCGATCAGCTGGAGGCCGAGCAGGACAAGGCGGTGAAGGACTCGATCGAGCACCTGGAGGCGACCGGGGAACCGATCATCTCCGACGGGGAGCAGCGGTGGTCAAGTTTCGCCACGTACGCGATCACCGACACGCTGGCCGGGACCGGCCTGGCCGATCACCTGGCCGGGACCGGAGGACAGTACTTCGCGATCTTCGCGGACGGGCATAACCGGCAACTGCCCCGGCTGACCGGCGGGCCGTTCCGGTACCAGACCTACGCCGCGGACACCTTGGCCAAGTCGATCGGACTGGCCCACAAGCCGATGAAGCAGGCCGTGATCGCGCCGTCCATGCTAGCCCTGCTATACCCGCTCGATGAGGAGCTCCCCGGCTACTCCCGGGAGGCGTTCGAGGAGGACCTGGTCGGGGAGTGCGAGAAGGATATCCGGCAGGCGTTCGCGGCCGGCGCGGCCCGGGTGTCCATCGACTTCACCGAGGGACGGCTGGCCACCCGGGCCGACCCGCGGAACCCGTGGACGGGCCGGAACATGCTGCCGCACTTCATCGAGCTGAACAACCGGGTGCTCGACCGGTTCAGCCCCGACGAGCGGGCCAGCATCGGGATCCATACCTGCCCGGGCGGGGACCGGGACTCGGTACACAGCGCCGATGTCCCCTACAGCGACCTGCTGCCGTCGATGTTCGGCATCAACGCCGGGTACTTCTTGATCCAGCTGGCCAGCGAACGGGACAAGGACCGGGTCTACCGGCTCATCGGGGAGCACCTGCGCACCGACGCCAACGGGGTGACGCAGACGGCCTACATCGGCGTGATCAACCCGCTGAACCCCCGGGTGGAAAGCCCCGAGGAAGTCCGCGACGCCCTGGTCCGGGCGGCGAACTTCATCCCCGCCGAGCGGCTCGGGTCCACCGATGACTGCGGGTTCTCGCCGTTCAGCATCGACGAGAAACCCAACCACGGATCACCCGACTTCGCCCGCGACACCGCCTGGCAGAAGATCACCAACCGGGTCGAGGGCACCAAGCTAGCCGCGGAGAAGCTCGGCATCAGCTGACTGCTCCAGGGGCGCCGCGCGCCGTAAGGCCGCGGCGCCCGATCTCTACCATGGTGGCGAGAAAACGGGACGGGCTAGCGGATGCCTGGCTGGACGAGCCCGGCCTCGTAGGCGAGGACCACCACCTGGACCCGGTCGCGCAGGCCGAGCTTGGCGAGAATCCGCCCGACGTGGGACTTCACGGTCGCCTCGGAAACGTAAAGCGAGGCCGCGATCTCAGCGTTGGAGAGCCCGCGGGCCACGGCGACCAGGACCTCGCGCTCGCGTTCAGTCAGAGCGGAGAGCTGAGGGTAGCGCTGCCTCAGCCCGGAGAGGGGCAGCACCCGGGCGTACTCTTCCAGCAGGCGGCGGGTCACCCGGGGCGCGATAACGGCGTCGCCGGCCGCGACCGTCCGGATGGCCGCGACGAGCTCACCAGGACGCACGTCCTTCAGCAGGAATCCGCTGGCTCCGGCCCGCAGCGCACCGAAGGCGTACTCGTCGAGGTCGAAGGTGGTCAGGATCAGCACCCGCACCCGGGCGTCCGCGGCGGTAATCCGCCGGGTGGCCTCGATGCCGTCGGTACCCGGCATCCGGATATCCATCAGCACGACGTCCGGGGCGTGGCGCCGGGCGAGTTCGACCGCTTCGGCGCCGTTGCCCGCCTCAGCGGCCACCGTGATATCGCCTTCGGCCTCGAGGATCATGCGGAAGCCGCGGCGCAGCAGCGGCTGGTCGTCCGTCAGCAGCACCGAGATGCTCACGCGGGCGCTTCCTCGGGTCGCGGTGCCGCGGTGCGCAGGATCGCTTCGACCAGCCAGCCGCCGCCGGGGGCAGGCCCGGCGCGCAGCGTGCCGCCGTGCAGGGCCACCCGTTCGCGCATGCCATCGAGGCCATGCCCGGGGGCCCGGAACTGGCCTGAAGCGGCGGGCTGGCCTGGTGCGGGGCCGTCATCGGCTACTCGCACCCGTACCTCGGGATTGTCGTAGCTGATCGTGACCAGCGCACGCCTGGCCCCGGCGTGTCGGAGCGCGTTGGTCAGCGCCTCCTGGACGACGCGGTACACGGTCAGCTCGGCGGCCGCGCCGAGCGGGAAGACCGGCCCTTTCACAGCCACTTCGGCCGCGAGCCCGGTGGCGCGGATCTGATCGACAAGCGCCCCGAGTTCGGCCACCCCCGGCTGTGGCTCTAGTTCGGAGGGGAGAGCTAGTCCGGACGGCGGCTTGTCGGTCCGCAGCACGCCGAGCATGGCTCGCATGTCAGCCAGGGCGCGGCGGCCAGCCTCGGAGACCTCGGTCATGGCCTCGGCCCCCTGCCCGGGATCGGCGCGGCTCACGATCGCCGCGGCGTCGGCCAGGGTGATCACGACCGAGAGGCTGTGGGACACGATGTCGTGCAGTTCCCGGGCGATCCGGGTCCGCTCGGCGGCCGCGGCGATCTCGGCCTGCTGATCCCGCTCGATCTCAAGCCTGCGGGCGCGCTCGTCCATCCAGGCCAGGTACCTGCTGCCCGAGGCCGCGGTCAGGCCGGTGAACAGCGCGGCGACCACGGTGGCGGTGAGGAAAAGCAGCGAGCGTTCCGGTGTCCCGGCCGGCTCCCACTTGACCGCGGCCATGACGGCACCGGCTTCGAGCAGCCCGGCGGCCGCGACGGCGCGGAGCCATGACTGGTGGGCCGCCACCGTATACAGTGCGACCAGCAGCGCCGCGTCACCGAGCAACGGGAAGCCAAGCAGCCACTGGCCGAACGCGATGGCGCTGGTCAGCAGGAAAACGGCGGACGGCCAGACGCGGCGGACGGCGATAGCGGCGATCAGCGCCGTCTGGACGACGATGGTGCGCAGGCTGGCGAACCCGGACCCGGCGAGCCACACGGTGGACAGGGCCAGGAGCACCGCGGCCACCAGCGCGTCGGTCGCCAGCGGGTGGGTACGCACGACGCGGCGGCCGCTGGCGAACAAACCGCCAGGGATATCCTCCGACCGCGGTGCTTGGGGGAACTCGGCCTTGGTGCCCAAATCTGCGTCCTTCGTGGTGACTTAACGGCAGCGTACCTGGCGAACCTTCACCCAGTCGGCCATTAAGGTTCCATTTCCGCAGGTAGATGACGTATAGCTGGTTTGCCGTCCGACCTGAGGATGAGAGGAGAAGACCAAATTTCGTTCTCCCGGCTATCCCGCCGGCGGCCGGGCGCGGCCTATCTTGGCGTATCGCCGTACGACGGAGGGGATCGTGCCTGGGCTGGACCGTGTGCTGAAGCTCGTCCGGGTGGACTTTGCCCCGTCTGACCGGCCGCCCTCTGCCCTGCGCGTGCTGGTCGCGCTGGTCATCTCGGTGGCCGGGTCGCTGGCGGCCGACGCGCTCCTGGTCGCGGCGGGCACGGCGCTCTTCCCCTCCACCAAGGGTTACGTGCACTTCCAGTTTCACGACTACGCCAGGCTGACGATCATCGGCGTGGTGATCGCCTGCCTGGCGTGGCCGATCGTGACCCGCATAAGCTCCGCGCCGCGCTGGTTGTTCTTCCGGCTGGCAATACTGGTCACGCTGGTGCTCTGGCTCCCGGACCTGTACATCCTGGACCTGGGCCAGCCGGGCCGCGCGGTCGCGGTGCTTATGCTCATGCACCTGGCCATCGCCCTGGTTACCTACAATAGCCTCCTGCACATCGCCCCGGCTAAGACCGCCGGAGCCGCTACCCAGAACCGGCGCCGCGGGACGGGCTTGTCTTTCTTCGCCGAGCCGCTCGCGGCTAAGGTGCCCGAGATCACGTTGTTGTTCTGGGTGGTCAAGATCATGACGACCGCCGGGGGCGAGGCCCTGTCGGACTACCTGGCCCTGGGCAGCAAGGTCACCGGCGCCGTGATCGAGACCCTCTTTCTGGTCGTGGGCCTGGTGTGGCAGTTCCGGACCCGCCGCTACGTCGCGGCGGCCTACTGGTTCGCCGCCTACGCCATCGCGACCTTCGGCACCGGAATCTCCGACACCCTGCATCTCGTCGTCGGCATCCCCTACGCGGGCACCACGATCTTGTGGGCCGTGGTCCTGGCCCTGGTCTTCTGGGGCTGGTACCGCAGCGAGGGAACGCTGTCGATCCACACCATCACCACCCGGCGGCGGGAGAGCTACTACTGGGCCACGGTCTTCGCCACGTTCGCGCTGGGCACCGCCTTGGGGGACTTCACGGCCACCGCCCTCGGGCTGGGCTACCTGGCGTCGGGGATCATGTTCGGCATGATAATCCTGATCCCTGCCGTGGCCTGGGCGCGGTTCGGCCTCGGCTCGGTCGCGGCCTTCTGGTTCGCCTACGTGGTGACCCGGCCCCTGGGCGCGTCGTTCGCCGATTACTTCAGCAAACCGCACTCGATCAGCGGCGCCGGTTTCGGCGACGGCCGGACGGCCGCGGCCGCGGCGCTCATCACCGCCGTCCTCGTCGTCTATCTCGCGGTGACCCGTCACGATATCCAGCCAGAAATAAGCCCTCAGCCGGGCCACCGCGCCGCGGTTAATGACGACGCTTTGGGTAGATAACAAGCATGCTCAGAATTCGGCGCTGGGTCACTGGCAAGCGCAAGAACGTCGTCTGGTCCGAACCCCAGCTGCCCCCCTTTGTCAAGATCAACCCGGACAGCACGCCCGGTCTCGGGCAAGAGCTCCAGCCGGGGGATCTGTCGATGGGAATGGCCGCGGAAGAGTTCCTGGCCATGGACGAGGGCGAGGACGAGCCGGTCTGAGAAGGCTCCTGCCCGGCCCGCCCGGCTCCGCGGTTTAGCTGAGCTGTGCCCTGATGGCCTCCAGCGCGGCCCGGATGTTCTCAACCGAGTTCGCGTAGGAAAACCGCAGGAAGCCCTCGCCGTACGGGCCGAACGCGGTACCGGCCAGGGCGGCTACTCCGGCGTCCTTCAGCAGCCTGGCCTGCAGTTCCGCTGAGGTGTAGCCGGTGCCGGCGATATTCGGGAACACGTAAAAGGCGCCCGGCGGCTCCAGGCAGGTGACGCCGGGCAGGTCATTCAGGCCCGCGACGATGATGTCCCGGCGGCGCCGGAACTCCGCGACCATCTGATCGACCGGCTGCCACGGGCCTTCCAGCGCGGCGATCGCGGCGTACTGGCTGAACGCGGACGTGCACGAGACCGAATTGATGGCCAGCCGGGTGACCGGCTCGACCAGGGCGGGCGGGAAGACGCCGAAACCGAGGCGCCAGCCCGTCATTGCGAAAGTCTTGGACCAGCCGTCAAGCAGGATGGTGCGTTCCGCCATACCGTCGACGTCCAGCACGCTGGCGTGGGCGTGGCCGTACCTGATGGCCCAGTAGACCTCGTCGGACAGCACGATCAGGTCATGACGCTGCGCGATGTCGGCGACGGCCTCGCAGTCCTCGCGGGTGAGCGCGCTGCCGCACGGGTTATGCGGGGAGTTCAGGATGAGCAGCCGGGACCGGTCGGTGATCAGGTGCTCAAGTTCGCCGGTGTCGATCCGGAAGCCGTTGCGCTCACGCAGCCGGACCGGAACCGGGACCGCGCCCGCGAACGAGGTGATCGACTGATACATCGGGAACCCGGGATCGGGGTAGAGCACCTCGTCGCCGTCGCCGTCGGCGGCCAGGGCCAGGATGGTGAAGAACATGATCGGCTTGGCGCCCGGCGTCACGACGACGCGGTCCGGCGTCACCCGCATCCGGCCGGTGCGCTCCAGGAAGGCGGCCACCGCCTGACGAAGCGGCGGGATGCCGGGCGCGGGCACGTAATGGGTCGCGCCGGCCCGCAGCGCCTCGACCGCGGCCTCGACGATATGCGGGGCCGTCGGGAAGTCCGGCTCGCCGATCTCCAGGTGGATGATCTTGCCGCCCGCGGCCTCGATGGCCTGAGCGCGGGCCAGTACCTCGAAAGCGGACTCGGTGCCGAGCCTGGCCATGCGGTCTGCGAGCCGGACAGCTGCCATGGCCCCGATGATAAGCCGGCGGCGGATTGATGGTAAGAGAGGTAAGAGGAGGTACGGGATGTCCGATGAGCCTGTGTCCGATCGGCGCGATCTGGACGCCGGGCGGCTGTTCGCGGCGGCCGAGTCCGATTTCGCCCGCTACGAGGTGGTCAAGGACCTCGTCGACGAGTGCATTGACCTGGCGCTGAACTACCGCCAGAGCGGGCATCCCGGCGGCTCGCGATCCAAGGTGCACATGATGCTGGCGCTGCTGCTGTCCGGCGCGATGCGCTGGGACGTGCTGCGGCCGTGGCGGCGGTTCGGCGACCGTTTCGTGCTGTCCGCGGGCCACACGGTGCCGTTGGTCTACGCCACCCTCGCGGTGCTCAACGAGGCGGTCCGGGTCAGGCACGAGCGCACCGGAGCGGCCGAGTTCGCCTTTCCCGATGACGGCCGCTGGGCGCTGACCTGGGAGTGGCTGCTGCGGCTCCGCCGGCGCGGCGGGCTGCCCGGGCACGCGGAGATGGAAGGCAAGACCCTCTTCCTGAAGTTCAACACCGGGCCCTCCGGGCACGGGATGCCTCCGGCCGCCGGCGAGGCGCTCGCCCTGAAGCTGGCGGGCGCCGGCGACGTGAAGGTCTTCGTCTTCGAGGGCGAAGGCGGGCTCACCCCGGGTTCGGCCCACGAGACGAAGAACACCGCCTGGGGCCTGGGCCTGGACAACCTGGTCTTCATGGTCGACTGGAACGACTTCGGCATCGACCCGAGGCCGGCCTCGAGCGTGGTCGCGGGCGCGCCCATCGACTGGTTCGCGCCCTACGGCTGGCGGGTCACCGGCACCGAGCACGGCATGGAGTGGGGGCCGGTCACCCGGACGGTGCTGGAGGCGACCTGCGGCCCCAACCGGGGCCGGGTGCCGACGATGGCGTGGTTCGTGACGCAGAAGGGCCGGGGCTACGGCAAGGTCGACGCGGCCAGTCACGGCACACCCTTCGGCATGAACGCCGCGCCGTTCTGGGCCGGGCGGGAACGGTTCATGGACCGCTACGGGGTCACGTACGAGGGCGCTGGCGCCGCTGCCCCTTCGGATCCCGGTGCCGCTGCTGCGCAGGCGGCCGCGAACCTGGGCATCGCGATGAGCGTGCTGCGCCGCGACGACGACCTGGTGACCTGGCTGTCCGACCGGCTGCTGGCGATCGCGGGCACGGTGCCTGACGAGATCGAGGGGTTCCGGCTCGGCCAGCCCGACCTCTTCTCCGACCGGCGCATCTTCGACGTGGCGAACTACCCGGACAGCATGTGGAAGAAACCGGGTGACAAAGCGCCGAACCGCGCGGGCCTGGCCGCGTGGGGCGGCTACGTGAACTCGCTCGCACTGCGGGACTACGGCCGGCCGCTGTTCATCGCGGCCTCCGCCGACCTGGCCGAGTCCACCAACATCGCCGGATTCGGCCAGGACTACGACGGCTCGCCGGGCACCGGCTGGTACGAGCGGTCCTCGAACCCCACGGGGGCGCTGCTGCCCACGGAGATCACCGAGTTCACCAACGCCGGGCTGGTCGCGGGCCTGGCCACGGTCAACCTGGCTTCTAACCCGTTCGAGAGCTTTGACGGTTTCTGGGGCGCATGCTCCACATACGGCTCGTTCTCCTACCTGAAGTACGGGCCGATGCGGCTGTTCAGCCAGCTGGCCCAAGACACCGAGCTCAAGGTGGGCAAGCTGCTGTGGATCGCGGGCCACTCGGGACCCGAAACGGCAGAGGACTCACGCACCCACTTCGGCATCTTCTCGATCGGGGTCACCCAGCTGTTTCCCGAGGGGCACGTCATCGACCTGCATCCGTGGGAGTACAACGAGGTGCCGGTGCTGCTCGGCGCCGCGTTCTCGCTCGACGTCCCGATCGTGGCGCTGCACCTGACCCGGCCACCGGTGGAGATACCCGACCGCGAGGCGCTAGGCATCCCGTCCCACCTAGCCGCCGCGCGCGGCGCGTACGTGCTCCGGGACTACGAGCCCGGGTTGCCCCGTGGCGGCACCGTCTTCCTGCGCGGCACGATGCCGACGCGGAACGTGGTGAACCTGCTGCCTGAGCTCTCCGCGCGGGGAATCAACGTGAAGATCGTGGCGGCGATCAGCCCGCAGCTGTTCGCGCGCCAGCCTGCGGAGTACCGGCGCTCCGTGGCGGGCCCGGCGGGCGGGCTCGACGCGATGGTCATCACCAACGGGGCGTTCAAGCTGATGCGCGACTGGGCCGACGGGCCGCTGGTCAGGGAGTACTCGCTGTCGTCGGACTGGGACGACCGGTGGCGCACCGGCGGCTCGGTGGAGGAGGTCATCGAGGAGGCGCACCTGGATGAGGCGCACATCCTGGCGGCGCTTGAGCGGTTCGCCAGCGAGCGGGCCGAGCGGCTGGGGCGGCTGCAAAAACTGCTGGACGAAAGCGCCCGTGGGGCTTAGGCGTCTAGTACTCCAGCCGTAGATCGTGATCTTGTTGCTGAGGCGCCGCGGACCCTCGGTCGTGCGGACGAGATCGACCTTCGTCAGCGTGGGCGTCCGTTCCTTCTCCGTCTGCCTGAGTCCGCCGACGGAGGGAATCCTTAATCTCGCTGAGCCTGGCCGCCGCGGCCGGGGTCCACTCCGTCCTTTGTTCGCTGGCACGCAGTGCGTCGTCGATCTCGCTGAGCTTGGCGGTGGACACTGCGCCTGCCCGCTCGATCAGGTCGTCCCGGCTCAGAGTGGTCAGCCAGGTGCACGGGGTAAAGCCCGGCCACGGGAACGCGAACCGCAGCACGCCTTCAAAGGGCAGTCCTTCCTGGACGCCGACTGCCACCTCGATTCCCCAGCCGGAGATGTCGGTATCCGCTGGAGCGACGACCTGCATCGCCCGGAACCCGGATGGCTCATCTTCCGACAGCAGCACGACAGGCCGTCGCTCGTCGAACTCGACCCACCAGATCTCGCCTCGTCGCATGTGTGCTCCTGGGTGTGAGATAGCAGGCGGATGCTACGTGGGCCGCGGCTGGACGTGATGCAGCCCTGCCTGCCGCCCGGGCCGTAGATCTTGGGTGCCGGTACTGGAGACGGGGCGGTCGCTGTCTGATCATCTGGGTTCGTGACGACTCGCGATGATCTTCTGGCGGCCGCTGGCCCCAGCGTAGACCCTGGCCGCTGGCTGGGACATTCGATGAGCTGATGACCCGGGCCGGTGCCCGGTTCAGCCGGGCTAGTACTCCAGTCATAGTTCGTGATCTGACGCAGTGTCATGCGGTGAGGGCGAGTCGGGTTCGGTAGTGGTGCCAGCGGGCGCGGGCTTGGTGGCGGCGTCGCCAGTCGGACCAGTTCAGATGCCGGGCGATCCGGGCGCGTACGGAGTGCGGCGGCAGGTTACGGGTGAGCGTCGTGAGCACGTGGAACAGTCGCTGGACCTCGGGCACGGTTAGCGCGATGGTGCCGCGATCGGCCGGCGGAAGCTGATCGGGGTCCTCGGGCAGGACCGGGCCGGGGTGCGCGGCCCGCTCGATGGCCGCGACCACGGCCAGGAACGCGAGGGCCGCCATCGCCAAGGTGACGTGGCGTTTCCACGCCCGATAGAGCCTGACCTGGGTCTGGTCGAGTCCGACGGTGGACTTCGAGTCCTGGAAGTCGTCCTCCACCTTCCACCTCGCCCCGGCGATCTTGACTAGGTCGGTCAGCGAGCAGACGCGGTTCTCGGGCGCGTAGGCGTAGAAGTACGCGACCTCACTCGGGTCGGTGATGGAGCGGCGGATGAGCAGTTGACGGCGCGGGTGGTCGGTGGCGATCCACGCCCAGTCGTAGTAACGCGGCCCCTTCGCTCCCGCTCCGCACGAGCGGCGGTTCCAGCCGCCTGGTTCGACCAGGTGCAGTGCCTGGTCCGCGCGCATGCGCACCTGCCCGGAGGTGGTGACCTGGTGGTCGACGGGCACCGCGAACAGGTAGCCGATCCCGCGGTGCTCGAAGAACTCGCGCAACTCCCGGCTGCGCCCGTACACCTCGTCCCCCGTCGCCCACGCCGGGCTGATCCCGGCGGCCAGCGCACGTTTCGCCTGCGTGAGCGCGAGTGCCGGCTTGGTGGCGAACGCGTGATCCTTAGGGAAGCCCGCCGCCGCCATCCGCGCCGGATCTTCGAACCAATCGGCCTGCACATACAGGTCCCGATCGATCAGGGCGTGGCCCCGGTCCGTCGCGTAGGTCGTATACACCGCGACAATCACGTTCTCGACCCGGCCCATCGTGCCGGAGTACTGCCGGCCTGCCGCCGCAGTGGCCGTGCCCTTCTTCGCCTGCCCCGTCTCGTCGAAGATCAGGACCCCGCCGTCGGCGCCGAGGTGCCGGGCGAGGAAGGCGCGCACCGCATCCCGCGCCGCGTTCTCATCCCACGCGGCCCGCTCAAGCAGGTGGTGCAGACGGTACGGCCGGCTAAGGCCCCCCGCCTCACCGATCGACCAGCAGTTGCCCGCGACCTGCGGCATCAGCAGCCCGCAGACGTACAACAGGCCGTTCGCCCGCGCGTCGCGGCGGCGGTAGACCGGCGCGAGGTCTGCAGCGAGCTCGGCGAATGTCGCTTCCATCCACTCGGGATCTACACTGGCGGCGCAGGCCGCCCAGTTTTCGTTATGTGTCACAACATCATGATCACCAGGCGGCCTGCCGCCGTGCGTACGACGCCCACAGCCGTAGTGCTGCCGCAGCTCCCGCTGCGCACGGCGCGTGACGCCGCATCAGGCGAACCAGCGGAGCAGCCCGTGGTCAGGCGGCTGCGTTCCTGCAGAAGTGAAAGGGGATGGGGGAACCGGGTCGGCAACGACCGCGTCTCCGGCTACCGATGCCAGAACTTCAGTTGGTCCGCCTCGACCACGCCCCCGCCCTGCTCGTGTTCGAGCGGGAGAATCGGGCCTACTTCGCAGCCGCGATACCGGACCGAGGAGACGAGTTCTTCGCCGAGTTCGACGCGCGGCACGCGCAACTGCTCGAGTGGCAGGCCGCCAGGACGGATTACTTCCACGTACTGGTGGCCGAGAGCGGCGAGGTCGTGGGGCGGGTGAACCTGATCGACGCGGCGGACGGGTCGGCCGAGCTCGGGTACCGAATCGCGCAGAAGGCCGCAGGCAAGGACTGGCCACCGCAGCAGTCCGCGAGGTGCGCGAACTCGCAGCCGCGCAGTACGGACTCACCAGGCTGCGCGCCAAGGTCACGATGGATAACCCGGCCTCGCACACGGTACTCGAACGCAATGGGTTCCTCGCTGCCGGCGAGCTGACGCTCAACGGCAAACCAGCCATGTCCTACATCTGCGAGCTCTGCTGACGCAACGCCCTCATCGCATGACTCCGCGTCAGATCACGATCTACGACTGGAGTACTAGCCCAACTCGCCGACCTTAATCCGCCACAAGAGTCCGTCCCATTGAGCTGAAGTGAGCTTAAGTAACGCTCCCGACCTCTTCAAGAAAGCCATGACCGAGAGCAGCGCTGACTTCGGTACCATCACATCGCCCTTTGTCTTCGAAGCTGTCATCAGGCACAGCCTGAGTCCGATCGACCTGGCAGGCTATTCCAGGATTCAGGCCGACGTGAAAGAGGTCGCTACTCCTGCCTGGATGAAGCTATTCGATGTGTCGGTCTCGAGGTGGTATTCCTCTCCGTCGGCGCCGCATTAGCGGGCGGTGGCGAGCCGGAGCAGTTCGCTCCTTGAGCCGTTGAACATGTCCTGGTCGCCGGGGAACGTACCTTTCGCTGAGTACTGCAAGAAGGTGCAGAAGAGCCAGCCGGCCGGCAGCGTGCCCGCGCCGCCGCCGTAGCCGGCGATCCACAGCGGGTCCTGGCTCGCGAATCCGCCGTAGTTACCGGTGCATTTCGCCCACCACTGGCTGGTGGTGTAGAGGACCGGCCAGACTCTGGTGAGGGCTTCGTAGCGGGCGTCGAAACTCGCGATCCAGGCCACCATCGTGCTCTTGCTGAGGTCGTAGCACTCGGCACCGTAGGGGTTGTATTCGATGTCCAGGGCTCCTGGCAGCGTCCGGCCGTCTGCGCTCCAGCCGCCGCCGTTGGCGACGAAATAGCTGGCCTGCGCCGCGCCGCTGGAATCGTTGGGCAGCGCGAAGTGGTAGGCGCCACGGATAAGCCGGGCCTGGTACGCCCCGTTGTACTGGGAGGCGAAGTCGGGATTGACATACCCGGTGCCCTCGGTCGCCTTGATATAGGCAAACTGCGCCCCGTGGGACACGACCGAGTTCCAGTTGATGCTGTTCTGGTGACTGCTGACATCCAGGCCAAGCATCGCCGGTCCCGCCGCGGCGGGACTAGCGCCGAGCAGGCCCGCGGCCAGGGCGATAAGGCCGCAGCTTACGAGGACCGCGGCTGCTCTTCGCGCGCGCAGGATCGCTGCATGGCACCGCATGAGCACTGACGGGATCAACGGTTTCCCCCGATATAGATAGCATTTTGTCGATCAGAAATGGCGAAACTCCTAGTGGGTGACCGGCCTAAGTCGACATGGGGTTGCTATTAACGGCCGACTGGACGGCATATTCGTTACCGTCGGCGCTGGGCAGGTACTTTTTCGCAGTGGAATGGTTGTGGAACGGACACGGATACGGTGCCCGATGGTAGTGCTTGTAAATCCCTCTACCCATTTAGCACCTAGTTTCCCTGCATGTCAAGGTGCCGTCGGGTGGCAAACGGTACGGTACCAAGAACTCAGCGAACCTTATTGTTAATCGCCGTTCTCATAAGGACATGGAAAACCCGAAAGCATGAAAACATGCGCAAACGCGGACGCCTCGGGTAAGGGCTGCGCTATTAACCGTGGTGAAGAGCTCAGTCGCGGGCCAGATGCGGCTCAGTGCGTTACCAGCCGCTCCATCCGGGCCAGGGTCTGGATGAGGTTGGGCTCGGAGGTGGCCTCGCGCGCCTGGGTCAAGGACAGCCAGCGCAGCGGCGCGTGCGCGTTTTCTGGCCGCACCATCTCGGGGGTCTGCGTCGCCATGAAGAACCTGACGTCCGCGTGTTCGTGCGCGGGCTCCCCCTTTCCCGCCGGGACGCTGACAATGACTACATGCCTGATGGCGCCATCGGGCGACGGCACCAGGTCTGCCAGCCCGGTCTCCTCACACGCTTCCCGGGTGGCGATGGTGAGCGGGTCGCTCTCCCCCGGGTCCCCGTGGCCGCCCACCTGCAGCCAGGCCTGCTGGCGAAAGTGCCAGCGCAGCAGCACCCGGGACGTGGGCGGGTGCACGATCAGCGCGGATGCGGTGACGTGCAAGGGGATATCACGTCGCCACGGGTCATCCGCGGCCTCCAGCAGCGCCCGGACTCGCCGCACGTCAGCCGCCTCGGCCTCGCCCTCGGGCCGGTAACGGTCCAGGAGCATGGCGAGCGTCGGCGCCGCGGAGTGAGGTTCCACAGGACGCGATGGTAACGCCTCTGCCGCTTCGTAGACAGGTCAGAACCACGACCAGAGGCCATAGGGCCTGTGTCCCGGCCAGCGCCCGCTCGGCCAGGCCGACCTGGTGTCCCGCCAGGATCGCTTCCGCGCCAAACCACACGAGCAGGCCAAGCATCACCGCGGTAGCGCTGATCGCCACCGCGGGCCGCAGCCCGTACGGCACCCCGGGCCCGCGGACGCGGCCCGCGGCCGGCCAGAAGGCCATGACGATGAAGCCGATCGCAGCCAAGAGCGTATGCGGCAGCGAGCCGCCGTGTCCGTCATGCTCAGGGTTCGCCGCGACGCCGATGGTGGCGACCCCGACGGCCATCAGAACCAGACGCCCGGCCAACGCCGCCGGCCTGAGCGCCAGTCCGGTCATGACGTAACAGGCTCCTATCCCCGCCAGGGCGTATGTCATCAACGACCGGTCCACGGCGCCGACCGCCGCCAGGGAACTAAGTGTGTCGGCGACCGGATTGTAAGAGCGCGGCTGCAGCGCGGCAGCTGCTGTCGACCCCGCCACCAGCAGGGCTGGAGATCCAGCCGACGAAATCATGCCAAACCATGCCACGCGCCGCACGACACCACCGTACGTGAACGCGGCCTCGCCCCCCCAGTCAGGCCGCGAACAGGAAGGGCGGGCGACCGGTGACGCCGGGGGTGCAGGCGAAGATGTCGCCGGCGTGCGGCTGCCCGGCCAGATCGGCGAGAGTGAAGCTCTCCCGCGCCGTAGTGATGTACAGGGTGCTCAGGTCGGCACCGCCGAACGCGGCCGAAGTGACCTGGCTGACCGGGAGGCGGACGACGGTGTCGAGCTGGCCTTCGGGGGTGTAACGCTGGAGCTCACCCGAACCCCAGAGGGCGACCCAGAGGCCGCCTTCTGCGTCCAGGGTCAGGCCGTCGGGCACGCCGCCGACCGTGACGAAGCGCCGCCGACGGCCCAGCGTGCCGGTCTCGGGGTTGGTGTCGAACACATCCACTCCCCCGCTATCGCTGTCCGCGAAGTAGAACGCCTCGCGGTCATCGGACCAGTCCAGGCCGTTGGACAGGCCAACGTCCCCGACGATCTCTCCGACCGCGCCGTCCGGGCGTAGCCGGTACAGGGCACACGGCGGGCCTTCGTGGATCCAGGCGCAGGTGCCCGCGCAGAAGTTCCCCCACGGGTCGGGCTTGCCATCGTTGAACCGGACTACCGAACGGTCGACGGTGAATTCGCCGATGCGGGCCAGCCCCTGGCCGTCGCGATCGGCACGGTAGAAGCCGTCCACCAACGCGAGGACCAGGCCACCGGAGCGGGTCAGCCCGACGGTACCGACCGGGTCGCCGGCGTCGAACCAGGTGTGCGCGCCGGTGGCCGGGTCGAGCGCGTGCACCTGGCCGGGGAGGATGTCCACCCAGCGGAGCAGCCCGCGCGCGGCGTCCCAGACCGGACCTTCGGCCAGCTGGCACTGGGCCGGCACCACGACCTCGGCAGAAAGCATTCGGGTCATGGGCTCCTCTCCGGAACTTCCGGGTTCACGTCCAGGATGACCTTGCCCCGCGGGCCGAAGCTTTCCCGCAGGACCTGGTAGGCCTGCTCGTAGGCCTCGAGTGGGAACCGGTGGGTGATCAGCCGCCGCCCTGGTGAAGTGGGTGGCGCGAGCTTTCGCCCATCTTAGTCCGGGCCGGTGCTGTCCCATAACCTTGAATCGTGACCGTCCATGAGCTCTCCCGCTCTGACGCGCGGCGTATTGCTGTGCGGGCGCAGCTCCTGGACTGCCCGCGGCCGGGCGGGCTGCTTGACGTGGCGCGCCAGCTGACGCTGCTCCAGATCGATCCGGTCGCCGCGATCGCGCCGAGTGCCGATCTGGTGGCCTGGAGCCGCCTCGGATCGTCGTACTCCCCCGAGCTGGACACAGCCCTGGCGGACCGGTCGCTGCTCGAACTGCGGGCGATGATCCGGCCCGGCGAAGACCTGGCCCTGTACCGTGCGGACGCGGCCCGCTGGGACCAGGCGGAGCGCGGGGATCTGCCCGGCTGGCGGGCGTCCCGCCGCGACTGGGTGCGGGCCAACGACGCATGCCGCCGGGACATCCTCGACGGGCTTGGCTCCTCGGGCCCGCTGCCGGCGCGCAATCTCCCGGACAGCTGCAAGGTGCCGTGGCAATCGACCGGGTGGACCAACAACCGAAACGTCACGCAGCTGCTGGAGTTCATGTGCTGCGAGGCGAGGTCGCGATCGCGGGACGCCGGGGCGGTGACCAGCTGTGGGACCTGGCGACCCGGGTCTACCCCGACGACCCGGTGGTCCCCCAGGAGGAGGCCCTGCGCATCCGCAACGAGCGGCGGCTGCGGGCTCTGGGCATCGCGTCTCGGGCCTGCGGACCTTGCCGCTGGTGGCCGGGCTGCTGGTCACCTCGATCGGCACGGGCACCCTGGTCGGGCGCACCGGCCGGTACAAGATCTTCCCGGTAACCGGCTTCTTCATAATGGCGGTCGGGCTGTACCTGCTGTCCCGGCTGGCGCCCGGGACGGGGTACTGGAGCACGTCCGGCTCGATGTTCGTCCTCGGCCTCGGTATCGGTCTGGCCATGCAGGTGCTGACGATCACCGTCCAGAACACCGCTCGGTATCAGGATCTCGGCGTCGCGACGTCGGCGGTTACGTTCTTTCGCACGCTCGGCAGCTCCTTCGGCACCGCGATCTTCGGCGCGATCTACTCCAACGGGCTGACGTCACGGCTGCGCGCCGCCGTGGGGGCCTCGCCCCAGGTAAATCCGAAGGCCATCACGACGCCCGAGACGCTGCACCGCTATCCGGAGTCCGCGATCCGCCTGATCGTCGCGGCCCACTCGGACACGTTGCACGTGGTGTTCCTGTGGGCAGTGCCGGTGGCGGGGCTGGCCTTCGTGGTCTCGCTGTTCCTGAAGGAGGTGCCGCTGCGGGAGGCGGGCCGGGCCAACACCAGCAACATGGGCGGCGGGTTCGGGATGCCGGACACAGACTCGATGCAGCAGCTGGAACGATCGCTTGGCCGCCTGCTGCAGCGCGAGGGCCGCGGCCACCTGCCCGCGCTGAGGGCAGCGTCAGGCACAGCCCTGACCGAAGCCGACGGCTGGTGCGTCGGGCCGGTCCGGATCCGGCGCGACCTGAGCCTGCCGATCTCCCTGGAGGCGATCGCGAACCGCGTCCGGGTCCCGGCAGCCGTCATGGTGCTGCCTTCCGCCATGCGATCGCGGCTGGTTACCTCGCCGGGCCATACGAGAACCTCACGCTGACCAAGGCGGGCACCGACGAGTCCGACAAGTTCGTTCACGCGCTGAAGGCGTGGGTCGCCGAGCGGCTGGCCCCGGTCGGCCGCGACAACCCGGCGGCGTTTGATCATGCCCTGGAGCACCTGGCCCGCGCGGCGCTGGCGGACGAAGTTCCAGTCCTCACCCCCGCGTGACGGGCCAGGCGGCTCCTGTCCTGTGGTCGAAGGCATGACACGTGCCGCACCCGGAGAATCTGGTAGGCTCTCGTCGTCCCGGGCCGTTGGCGCAGCGGGAGCGCGTCTCCCTGACACGGAGAAGGTCACTGGTTCAAATCCAGTACGGCCCACCAGATCCAGCGGAATAATCGAACGCCTCGAACGGCCTTGGGGGCCATTCCGGAGGCCAAGTGACCCCGTCGTCGGCCCGCTATCCGTGAGTGCGACGTCCGCATTGGCGAACACCGCGCATTTAGGACGAGTCTGCGGGCTCGTGCTGGCGGAGGCGGTTGCGTTCCCTGGCAGGCCGGGTGTGACGCCGCGTAAGCTGCTAGTAGCTGACGGAACGACCCCGAGGTTAGCCGATGCTCGATGACCTCGCCGGGAAGCGGACTGGCGAGCGTATCCAGATCCTGCGCGAGCGCAAGGGCCTTAGCCGGCCCGTGCTGGCCGGGCTGGTCGGCATGTCCCCCTCATGGCTGAAGGGCATCGAGCGCGGCACCACGCTACCGCCCCGGCTGCCGCTGCTGGTCAAGCTCGCCGAGGCGCTAGCGGTCGGCGACGTGGCCGTCCTGGCCGGCACCGACATGGACCTGGGCGGGGCGACCTCGGTGCCGCTGTCCTCGTTCGCGCACATCCCGCATGACGCCGTGCCCGCCATCCGCGAGGCGATCCGTGACCCGCTGCTGACCGTCCCCGCCGGGCCAGTGGACGTGGCGGTGCTCGCGGCCAGGACGACCGATGCCTGGCAGGTGTGGCACCAGTCGACTCAGCACCGGACCGACGTGGGCCGCATCTTGCCCCGGCTGGTCACCGATGCCAGGGTCGCGGCGCGCACGGCCCGGGGCCAGGACCGCCGCGCCGCCCACGCGGTGCTGGCCGATGTCTACGCCCTGGTGCAGCACGAGGTGGTGTGGGCGAGTGAGACCGAGCTGACCTGGACGGCAGCCGACCGGGCGATGACCGCCGCGCAGGAAGCCGACACGCCCGCCGCGCTGGCCGGCGCCGCGGACGACGACCTCTCGGCTGGACAGCTTGCCGGGCCTGCCGTCACCGGTATCGTCTTGGTCGAGGGGGACTGGTCTTGGGTCCCGCGCTCGCCGGTGGCCTGCGCGGACTTGGGTCCCGGCACACGGGACAGCACCGCTCGAAGCCCGTGCGGTTGAGGGAGGCAGCGTGAACGTCTGGCAGTGCCTGCTCGTCCTGGCGGCGGGCATTGCCGCGGGGACCATCAACACCGTCGTCGGCTCGGGCACCCTGGTCACCTTCCCGGTCCTGCTGGCCGTGGGCCTGCCGCCCGTCACGGCCAACGTCTCCAATACCGTCGGCCTGTTCCCGGGCTCGTTCGCCGGCG
>Ga0302181_10001226_pt1 | contig 19393 bp, 16 predicted proteins | sample I_Palsa_E3_3_FD_198786 | JGI IMG/M metagenome (GOLD analysis project Ga0302181, IMG submission 198786) | Peat permafrost microbial communities from Stordalen Mire near Abisko, Sweden - I_Palsa_E3_3 | ecosystem: Environmental > Terrestrial > Soil > Palsa > Peat permafrost | place: Sweden...
GGTGAGGTAGCGGGGAAGCTGCCGAGCCGGGCGCCGGAGGAGGCCGAATCGTTCCGCCGGGTGCTGGCCGACCTCGAAGAGATCGTCGTGCCCGGCGTGACCCAGGTTCAGCATCCTCGCTACTTCGGCTGGTTCCCGTCCAACGCGACCCTCAGTTCTGTGCTCGGAGACCTGGCCACCTCCGGGCTCGGAGCACTCGGGATCACCTGGCAGTCCGCCCCCGCGCTGACCGAGGTCGAGGAGGTCGTGGTTGAGTGGCTGCGCGAGCTGACGGGGCTGCCCGAGGGGTGGAAGGGCGTCATCCAGGACACGGCGTCCAGCGCCTGCCTCGTCGCTTTGCTTGCGGCCCGCGAGCGCGCGACCAACTACTCAGAGGCGCGCGGCGGGATGCAGGCCGAGAGCGCGCCGCTGACCGTCTACACCACCGAACATGCTCACTCCTCGATCGCGAAGGCAGTTGCCCTGGCCGGTTACGGGCGGGACAACCTGAGGTTGGTCGGCGTCGACCCGGTCAGCTACGCCATGCGTCCCGAAGCGCTGGCTGCGGCACTCGAGGCTGACCTGGCCGCCGGCCGGTGCCCGGCCGCCGTCGTGGCCAGCGTCGGCACCACCGGCACCACGGCCGTGGACCCGGTCGCGCAGATCGTCTCGCTGGCCCGTCAGTACGGGATGTGGGTGCACGTCGACGCGGCGATGGCGGGCTCGGCGTTGCTGCTGCCGGAGATGCGCTGGCTCATCGCCGGGGTGGAAGGCGCGGACTCGCTGGCCTGGAACCCGCACAAGTGGCTGGGCACCGTGCTGGACTGCTCGCTGTTGTACGTCGCCGACCCGGACCATCTAATCCGGGTCATGTCGACCAGCCCGTCCTACCTTCGTTCCGCCGTTGATGGTGAGGTGACCCAGTACAAGGATTGGGGCATCCCGCTCGGCCGGCGGTTCCGTGCTCTCAAGCTGTGGTTCCACCTGAGGCTGGACGGAGTTGAGGCCATCCAGGCCAGGCTACGGCGGGACCTGGACAACGCTCGCTGGCTCGCGGAGCAGGTCTCATCGACGCCCGGCTGGCGTGTCCTGGCCCCGGTTAACCTGCAGACCGTCGTGCTCAGGCACGAACCCGATGGCGTCGTCTCCGATACCGGCTCCGTGCTGGACGCCGACGCGCTGAACGCGCACACGCTCTGCTGGGTGGACGCGGTCAACGCCTCGGGCGCCGCCCTGGTGACGCCGTCCCTGCTGGACGGCACCTGGTCGGTCCGGGTCTCGATCGGAGCCGAGCCCACCGAGCGCCAGCACGTCGAGGAACTGTGGACTCTGCTGAAGCAGGCCGCCGAGAGCAACTGAAAACGGCTTGTCCGCGTCACGGCACCTCGGGCTCAGGGTAACGGAGTCGGGGCGGCGGCGGGGTCGGCGGGCAGGGCGTGGTCGAGCTGGGCGCGGGAGGTGATGCCGAGCTTGGTGAAGACCTTGCCCAGGTGGTACTGGACCGTGCGCGTGCTGATGAACAGCCGCGCGCCGATCTGCGGGTTCGACAGGCCCTCGCGGGCCAGCCGCGCGACCTGAGCCTCCTGCGCGGTCAGCTCGACGGCCGTCTCGACGTCGCGCTTGCGGGCGGTCTCCCCTGTGGCCTGCAGCTCACGCCGGGCCCGTTCGGCAAAAGCCCCGATACCCATCGCGGCCAGCATTTCGTAGGCCGTGCGCAGGTGCTCCCGCGCCTCGGCCCGACGGCGCTCGCGGCGCAGCCACTCCCCGTACAGCAGGTGAGATCGGGCCAGCTCGGTGCGGATCCGGGTCCGGCCGAGGCGCTCGATCGACTCGCGGTAGCAGGGCTCGGCCTCGGGGCCGCCGAGCAGGGCACGGATCCGGGCCTCGATCCCCAGCGCCCAGTCGGTGGGCATCACGCGGGTCCGTTCGGACAGCCAGTCCAGGGCCGCCGTGACGAGCGCGACGTCACCGGTCCTGGCCGCGGCCTCGGCCAGCTCGGGTATGACCAGGGGCCCGTACCCCAGCTGGTCGCGGGCGAACGCCTGCCGCGCCGCGTCGCAGGCGGCATCGTGCCGGCCCAGGCCGTTGTTGAGGACCGCGCTCGCGTAGGCCGCGAAGCTGACCACTCTGCTTAGACCGCGTGCGGTCGCTTCCTGCAGGCCGGCTTCGATCAGCTCAGCTGTCTCTCGCTCCCGGCCTCGCCAGGCGGCGAGCATCATCGCGTTGTGGGCCACAGGCGGGTTCCCTGTCGCCTCGGCGATGAGGCGGTCTTCCTCGATCATCAGCGCCGTCGTGGCCAGGTCGCCAGCGACCAGGTGGGCTCGGGCCAGGTAGTTGAGCGCGAACTGCAGGTGCACCAGGGCGCCCGCGCCGCGGGCGAACTCGGCCTGGCGGGCGGCCATGGCAAACCAGGATTCGGCGTCCCACAGCTCGAGGGCGATGATCTGGCTGATTCTCCCCCCGGCGAGCCAGAGCCAGCGGCCGGTTTCGTCGGTGCCGAAATCCAGGGCGAGAACCAGCTCGAGGGCCCGAGCCAGCGCCGGGGCGGCCGCCGCGTGGCCCTGGGTAAGGCGTAGCGCGAACGCGTCGAGCAGGACATCGACCACCCGCGGCGGGTCGAGTCCGGCGGGTGTGCCGCGCACGCTCTCGGCCATCTCCCGCACCCCGCCGGGGATGTCCAGGTCACCGGCCCACATCGCGGCCTCCCAGAGGGCCTCCAGGTGTACCTCGCGCGCCAGGGCGACGTTGAGCGGCTCGAGACGGCGGGCCGCGCTGAGCAGCAGCCGGGCTGCGTCTCCGCCGCGCCGCTGGTCCAGCGCGATCTGCCCGCGCATGTGCTCCACTTCCGCGGTCTGCAGCGGACTCAGCGGGCCGGCCTCGACCGCGACAAGCAACCCAAGCGCCGCATCCAGCGCGCCAGCGTCGCGTTTGGCCCGCGCCCCCGCGATTAGCCGCTCCGCCCGGCGAACCGGATCGGGCGTCAGGATCGCCGCGCGCTCCAGGAACGCGGCCGCCGCGGCTAGCCCTCCGCGCGCCTGGGCCCGGCCCGCGGAGCGCTCAAGCTCCACCGCGACGTCCTCATCCAGAACCGCCGTGGCCTGGGCCAGGTGCCACGCCCGGCGATCAGGGTCAGTGGCCGGGTCGGTGGCCTCGGCCAGCGCCCGGTGCACCTCCTGCAGATCCTGCGCCGACGCCGACCCGTGTGCCGCCGAGCGCACCAGCGGATGCCGGAACCGCACCTGGGCGCCGAACTCGACCAGCCCCGCCTCCACCGCCGGAGTTCCGTCCTGAACACCGACCCCAAGCCGCCCGGCCGCCCGCCACACCAGCGACGAGTCACCCGTCGGCTCGGCGGCCGCGGCCAGCACCAGCAGCCGGGTCTGTTTCGGCAGGTCCTCGATCCGTCGCCGGAAGCTCTCCTCGATCCGCCCAAGCAGCGGCACCACTCCGGTCAGGCCGAACCCGCCCGCCAGCTCGGCGGGCGTGAGCCCGCGCGGCAGTTCGAGCAGCGCCAGCGGGTTGCCGCGCGTCTCGGCCACCATCTGGTCCCGGACCCGCGCGTCCAGCGGCCCGGTCAGCACCGAGTCAAGCAGCGCCCGCGCATCGTCGGCCGCCAGGCCCTCCACCGTTAGCTCAGGCAACCCGGCCAGTTCGTCGCCGGGTACCCGCGTGGCCAGCACCAGGCCCACCGGATCGGCCACCAGGCGGCGGGCCACGAACCCCAGGGCCTGCGCCGAAGCCCGGTCGAGCCAGTGCTCGTCATCGACCACGCAGACCAGCGGCCGTTCCGCGGCCACCTCAGAAAGCAGGCTCAGCACGGCCAGCCCGACCAGGAACCGGTCAGGCGCCGGACCCGCACCGACACCCAACGCGATCCTGATGGCGTCACGCTGCGGCACCGGTATCTCTTCCAGGTGATCCAGCATCGGCGCGCACAGCTGATGCAACCCGGCGAACGCCAGCTCCATCTCCGACTGCACCCCGGACGCACGCACCACCCGGCAGCCCGAGGCCAGCCCGGCCAGACGATCCAGTAGCGCCGTCTTGCCCACCCCAGGCTCGCCGCGCACCACCAGCACCCGGCTCTCCCCCGCCCGGACCGCCTCGAGCAGCCCGTCCAGCGCGGCCGATTCGGCGCGCCGGCCCCTCAGCGGCGCGACACGTCCCCGCCCGGGGTGAGGTGTAGCCATCGGCCCGGCGCTAACCCTGCGCCTAGGTAGCCGGTATCGGCCCGCCGAGCATGCACGTTCACACGGCCTCCCAGGCAAAGAGCCGCGAACTAAGGTGTTGCCTGCGGGCAAGCATAGCTCCCGGGTGCGCGGCAGGAAATCCTTTCCGTCGCTCAGTGCCTGGCCGAGGTCGCAGTCAGCAGGTGCCCCTAGGCCAGCACGCCGGCCCGCTCGAGGTCGGGCAGGGTACGGCGGAGCTCTTTGCGGGAGGCGACGCCGAGCTTGGTGAACACCTTGCGCAGGTGCCACTCGACCGTGCGGGCGCTGATGAACAGCTGGACACCGATCTCCGGGTTGGTGTGCCCTTCACAAGCGAGCCGGGTGATCTGCGCCTCTTGGGCGGTGAGCTCGGCGGCCGTCTCGGCCGTGTGCTTGCGCACCGTTTCACCGGTGGCCAGCAGCTCATGCCGTGCGCGCTCGGCGAAGCCGTCGATACCCATCGCGGTCAGCATCTCGTGGGCCGTCCGGAGATGCTCGCGCGCGTCAACGCGGCGGCTCTCGCGTCGCAGCCACTCGCCGTAGAGCAGATGCGCGCGGGCCAGCTCCACGCGGACGCGGGTCCGGCCGAGCCGCTCGATCGCCTCGCGGTAGAGCCGCTCAGCGAACTGACCGTCGCTCAGCAGCGCCCGCGAGCGCGCCTCGATGCCGAGCGCCCAGTCCGTGCCGGCGGCGCTGGTGGCCGCCGAGAGACGACGCAAGGCGCCGATCCCGCGCTCGGGCTGCCCGGCCCTGACGGCCGCTTCGATCAGCTCAACCGCTGGCCCGGCGGCCAGCCCCAGCTCGTCCGGATAGTCACTGACCTGTTCGGCTGCGGCCAGCGCCTCGTGGTAACGGCACCGGCCGTTACTCAGCACCGCCGTCGCCCATCCGGCCGCGGTAAGCCCGTGTCCTTCTCCGCTGGCCATCAGCTGTCTCGTGGTGCTCGCGAGCAGCTGGCGGGTTTCGTCGTCGCGGCCCCTCCAGGCGGCGAGCATCAGACGGCCGCATGGCCCGACAGGATGACCCGTCGCCCTGGTGACGGCCTCGGCCTCCGCGGCGCACGAGGCGGCCGCGGCGGACTCGCCGGCCAGCAGCTTAATCCCGGCCCCCAGGCCCAGCGCGACCGGGAGCACGGCCAGAGCCCCGGCTTCGCGGGCTAGCCCGGTGAGCCGGGCCGACAGGAGATAGCAGCTCTCGTCGTCCCAGACATGGTGGGATACCCGGCACGCGAGCGGCAGCCAGCGGAGTTCCTCCTCGGTGCGCGGTCTCTCGTCGCGGAATGCGGTCAGCGCCCGGAGCAGTACCGGCACGCCCGCGGCGTACCCGTCGGTGGCCAGCACGGCCAGTCCATCGAGCAGCAGGTCGGGAGCATGCGGCTGCGGAGCAGGCGGCAAGGCGCGCGCGGCCGCGGCGACTTCGCCCATCCCGCCGCGGATCGCCAGGCGGCCGTCGGTCAGCGCCGCGCCGAACGCGGCGCGGTAGGCGTCGCGGGCCAGGCCGAGGTGCAGCGGTTCGAGGCGTTTGGCCGCCTCGAGCAGCAATGCCGACGCGTCCCGGCCACGACCAGAGTCGGCCGTCAGCTGGGCGCGCAGCAGCTCCGCGCGGGCCCGCCCCAGCTCGTCGAGCGGTCCCGCCTGCGCCATGGTGAGCAGCCGGTGCGCGGCGTCGAGCGCGCCGGCCTGATGCTTGGCCTGCGCCGCGGCTAGCGCACGGCGGGCCCGGCGGGCCGGCTCGGCGGTCAGCTCGGCGGCGCGCTCGCAGAAGGCGGCGGCCGCCGCCAGGCCACCGCGGGCCCGGGCCCGGCCGATCGAGCGCTCGAGCTCGGCCGCCACGCCCTCGTCGAGTCCTGGGGTGGCGCGCGCATGGTGCCACGCACGGCGATCCGGGTCGGCGTCGATGGCCTCGGCGAGGGCACGGTGAGCGCGCTGGCGTTCCACCGGTGAGGCCGCCCGGTAGACCGCGGAGCGGGCCAGCGGATGACGGAACCTCACCTGCCCGCCCGACTCGATGAGTCCGGCGGTGGCCGCCGCCGCGGCGGCCTCGACCTCGACCCCGAGCCGGTCTGCCGCCCGCCACACCAGCACCGGGTCCCAGAGCGGCTCGGCCGCGGCGACCAGCAGGAGCAGCCGCGTGGCCGGAGGGAGCGGCATCAGCCGCCGCCGGAAGCTCTCCTCGGTCCGGCTCGGCGCGGCCGGAGCGTCCGACGAGGAGAACCCGCCCGCGAGTTCCTCAGGGGCTAGCCCGCGTGCCACCTCGAGCAACGCCAGGGGGTTGCCCCGCGTCTCGGCCACGATCCGGTCGCCCACCCGCTCGTCCAGCGGACCCGCGACGGCCGAGGTAAGCAGCGCTCGCGCGTCACCCTCGGCCAGCCCGCGGACCGCGAGCTCCGTCAACCCGATCAGGGCCTGCTCGTCGCCGGGCTCGCGCACCGCGAACACGACCGCGGCCGAGGCAAGACGGCGCGCCACGAAGGCGAGCGCCTGCGCCGAGGCCCGGTCAAGCCAGTGCGCATCGTCCACGACGCAGACGAGCGGTCGCTCCCCGGCCAGCTCCGACAGCAGGCTCAGCACGGCCAGACCCACCGCGAAGCGATCGGGAGTGGCCCCGTCCCGCAAGTTAAACGCCGTGGCCAGCGCCTCGCGCTGCGGACCGGGCAGGCGCCCGAGCCGGTCCAGGAAGGGTGCGCACAGCTGATGCAGCCCAGCGAACGCAAGCTCCATCTCGGACTCGACGCCCGCCGTTCGCGCGGTGCGACATCCGGCCGCGCGCTCGAGCAGGTATTCCAGCAGCGCGGTCTTGCCGGCTCCGGCCTCACCGCGCAAGACCAGCGCCCGGCTCTGCCCCGCCCGCACGTCCGCCACCAGCTGGTCCAGCGCCTCGCACTCGCTGCGCCGCCCTCGCAGCCGGGGCCCAGGTACCGCACCGGCCAGCACCGGGCCGGCCAGCCCTCGTCCGGCGGGTACCGCACCGGCCAGCCCTCGTCCGGCGGGTGCCGTATCGGCCAGCCCTCGTCCGGCGGGTGCCGTATCGGCCAGCCCTCGTCCGGCGGGTGCCGTATCGGCCAGCCCTCGTCCGGCGGGTGCCGTATCGGCCAGCGCGGGCGGCATGGCGGCCTTGAGCGGGTCCATGGGAGCGTTGCTCCTCGGGCCCGGGGGCCGTACGCGGCCCGCGGCGACAGGCGCGGCGGCGGGCAGGGTGGCGTACATGCGTACTCACTCCTTCGATGTGACGTCAGCTGCTGCAGACCCTGCGGGTGTTCTCGTGGCGGATTTGTAGCCGCCGGCCCACCAGCTGGTGATGACTGCGGCGTAGTCGGCCGCGGCGTCTTCCCAGACGAAGTGGCCCGCGTCGATGATGTCGAGCGTGCTGCGGGGCAGCCGCTCATGAAGGAACCCGGCGTTAACCGGCGGCGTCACGCTGTCGTGCGCGCCGGCGATGATCTGCACCGGCGTGTCGATCCGCGGCAGCAGGCCGGCCAGGACACCAAGCTCGGCGGGGTAGGAACGCACGTAACGCATGGACGCGGCGAACCGGTTGCCCTGGCCGCCGAGCAGGTAGTCCTCGCGGACCGAATCCGGCAGCACATGCCGTTCGAGGCCGGCCAGGGCACTCGCGACCAGCTGCCGCGGATCAGCGTGCCGGAACTCGTCGGCGTCTTCGGCCTCGACCCAGTCCTTGAGCAGGCCGCCAAGCGCCAGCGGAACCGCGGCGGCGCCGCTGCCCACGACCAGGCTGCGCAGCCGGTCCGGGTAGACGGCCGCGGCGAACAGCGCGGCCGCGGTGCCGGTGCCTGGCCCGACCAGATGCGGGTGATCGAGCGCGAAGGCATCGGCGGCGCGGATGACGAACTCGGCCATCGCCCGCGGCGAGAGCAGGGCGTCGTCGCGCTGGGAATGACCAAAGCCGGGCAGGTCGATGGCCACCAGGTGGGTATCGGTGTCCAGCCGTGACCAAATGGGCTCGAAGGCCAGCAGGCTTTCCGGCCACGGGCTCAGCAGCAGGGCGTGGTCGCCGCCGCCACCAGGGAAAGGAACAGGAATCATGGAGTACGGACTCGAGGTCGTGGTGCTACCGGTCTCCGACGTGGACAAGGCCAAGGACTTCTACCAGGGGCTGGGCTGGCGGCTGGACGCCGACTTCCACCGCGTCGCCGACTACCGGGTGGTGCAGCTGACCCCACCCGGCTCGGCCTGCTCGGTCATCTTCGGCACCGGGGTCTCCTCGGCCGCACCGGGCTCGGCCCAGGGCCTGCACCTGGTCACGGCCGACATCGACGCGGCCCGGGCTGATTTGGCCTCCCGCGGCGCCGAGGTCAGCGAGGTCTTCCACGACGTCACCGGGGTGTTCCACCACGCCGGGACGACGGCACGGGTGGCTGGCCCGGCTGCGGACCACGCGAGCTACGGCTCGTTCGTCTCGTTCGAAGACCCGGACGGCAACGGCTGGCTGATCCAGGAGATCACCACCCGCCTGCCAGGCCGGTGACGGACGGAGCGGAGGCTTGCCATGCGCACCGCAAAGCACCCGTTGACCCCGCTGGCCGCCGTCGCCGCCGGCCTGCTGGCCGGCGCGGTGGGCACCGTCGGCCTGGACGCCGTCCAGTACCTGAAGCAGCGCCGTGCGGGCGGCACCCAGAGCCCGCTGGCCTGGGAATTCGCGCCGGTCGACAGCTGGGAGACAGCGCCCGACCCGGGACAGGTCGCCCGCCGCCTGATCGAGGGCTTCACCCAGCGCAAGCTCCCCGACCGCTGGGCCTTTCCGATCAGCACCGTCGCGCACTGGGCCTACGGATCGACCGCCGCAGCCGTATACGGCGTCCTGGCCGGCTCGGCGCGCACGCCGCACCCGGCGTACGGCCTGCCCTTCGGCGCCACCGTCTGGGCCACCAGCTACGCCGTCCTCCCCCAGGCCGGGCTGTACCAGCCCATCTGGAAGTACGACGCGAAGACCCTGGCCTGGGACCTGAGCGCGCACCTCGCCTACGGCGCGGGCACCGGAACCACGTTCTGGCTGCTAACCAAGACCATCTGACCGAACGGCCATGAGCGCCACTGATGTACTGAACGCCGGGCAGAAGCCCCGTGTTCGCGCGGCAGGCTGGATCTCCGTCAGCTGACCGATGTCTCTTGCTGCAACTTGCAGCAGTATGTGTCGTGCAACCGGCACTGGCGGCTCGCCGCGTGCCCGGGCCTTCCCAGGAGCAGCCTTCCGGAGTCCTTCGGAGGGCCGCTCGCTGCACATTGATCTCATCTCTGGCAGGGAGCAGACCGTGACAGTTCACGCCCGACCCGGCGCCACGTTATTCGCCGCATGCCGGCAGTTGTTCAGCCGCTACCCGCTCGCGGTCACGCCGCCCGGCGCGGACGGCGGGTACCGGTCGATGGTCCTGGTGAACCGCATGGCCGGGCCGCCCAGTTTTTACGTCCTCACCCAGGCCCGCGACGACCTTTTCGTCCTCTGCTCATGGAACCCCCGCGACGGGGTTCACCAGGAGATCCGGGCCGCAGAACCGGTCCCCGGCATCATCGGCCAGGTGATCACCGCCAGCATGCCGGTCCCGCACGACGGCGCGCTGCTCGGCTGGGTCACCGGCCGCCAGGTCACCGCCCTGCTGACGGTGCACTGCCGGGCGCCGCGAACCTGGGACGGCCCGTCCCCTGTCCCGGAGATCCAGGTCCTGCCGATGGCCGGAACCAGCGAACCGCTGCACTGGCCGCCGTTCGCCGCCAGCCCCCTGGACGACGCGCGCCTGTGGGACTACGCCCGCCGCGGCCAGATCGTGGACATCGCTCCCCTCGTCACCCGCAGCCCGGGGCAGGCATTCTGGGTGCCGTCCGCGGACCGGTGGAGCACCCGGCACGAGATCGGGTGTGTCGTCGTCACGGGCAACCTGCCAGCTCAGGGTTACTGGCTGCCGGCCGGGGTCTACCTGGACCACTGGACGCTCCGCGAGGGCATCCCGGCGCCGCCCGCCGGCCGCCTGCTGACGCTACCCGCCGTCGTAGACCTGGCCGACAAGGTCCGCCCGGTCTGAGGGCCGCCCGGCGCCCCCGCCCGATGTCCATTCGAGCATTAGGTGATAACGCGATGGGAGGAGCCATCGAGGGCAGTTCGGGATGGCTGATCTTTTTTCCGAACGGGCGGTGGTGGCCGCACCCGGGCTGGCGATCATGCCGCCATCAGGCCAGACCCAGGACCTTCCAGGCGTTCCCCACAGCGGGCGGAACCGCTCATCATCCGGCGAGAACGCCTGCAGGCTGGGGTGGAACTTGAAGCCGCGGACACCGTGCTCGCGGACCAGCCGCCGGGCCTGCCCGATCGCGTCGGGTCCCCGGTGCGGATCCACCGACCCGAACGGGATCAGGACGTCGGCGTGCCCGGCGGCCTCGGCGGCGATGTCCTCGCTGGACAGCGCCGGACGGCCGGTGGCGGTGCTGGCGTCGACAGTGAAGATGACGGCGGCCATCTTCGCGGCCCGGTACCGCTCGGCCAGGTAGGCGACCGTAGGGATGCGGTTATCTGAGGACTTGAAGTACTTCGCGGCGACGCTCCGCCGGAGGCCCAGGAGTGTACTGAATGTTGTGTCAGCCTTTCTGGTAGCGCTTGGCGAGTTCGGGGCTCTGCCCGCCGAACGCGGCCAGGTCGGCCCGGAAGACCGTGTCCAAAAGTGCCGTGTCCTCGACGCCCGGGGCGCAGACCACTTCGCCGAGTTCCAGGCCGCGCAGGCTGGCGGTGACGACGTCCTGGGCCGACATGCGGGGCACGGTGGACAGGTCCAGCCCCTGCCGCTCGTGGAACTCTGTGGCCACCACGCCAGGGCATACGACCTGCACCCTCAGGCCCGCGGGCGATAGCTCCTCGTGCAGGGTCTGGGCCAGCGTGACGAGGTGGGCAAGCGTCCCGGCGTATACCGCGCGGCGGAGCGGAAGTTGAGCCAGCGGGGCTGGGCCGCTGAAGGCGATCATCCCCGACACGTTGATGATCGTGCCCTGGCCGCGGGCGATCATCCCTGGCACCGCGGCGCGGGTTAGCATCACCGGGGCGACGGCCTTGACGTGCACCAGCTCACGGGCCTTGTCGGCGGGCAGGTCCGCGAACGGCATGTAGTGCGCCACGCCGGCGTTGTTGACGAGCATCGTCAGCGGCTGCTCAGCGCACACCGCGGCGATCGCGTCCACTCCCTCGTCGGTGGCCAGATCCGAGGTCAGGCTCTGGACCCTGACACTGGTGAGTGTTGATGCGAGCTCTTCGAGCCGGTCCAGGCGCCGGCCCGTGACGATCAGGTCGTAGCCGTCGGCCGCCAGGCGCTGGGCGAAGGCCCTGCCGATCCCCGAGGACGCCCCGGTGATGAGTGCGAGTTCGCTCATGGGTGCTGTTCCTTTCTTGGGCCGACCTGCGCGGCCGGTGCTGAGGTTCCCTGTGCTGTCGGTGGGTTCAGCACCGCAGGTCATCTTAGGGACCTGGGCATGAGGGTGCTGCCGGGACGGAGCGTGCCGTCGTCGGCGAGGTCGTTCAGGAGCGCGGGCAGGCCCTGGCTGAGCATCTTCGTCCGGACGCGGCCGAGCAGCATCGACATGAACAGCCCGCTGACGCCCCTGAAGCCGGTGTGCTCGTAGGTGAAGCGGGTGCCGTCGGCGCGGGGTTCGAGCCGGTAGGCGACCTGGGTAACGCCGCCGCCGCCGTTGCCGTCGGCCCACGAGTAGCGCAGCAGCCTGGGCGCGTCCACCTCGAGCACCTCGCAGTCGACGATGCCGTTCCAGCCCGGCTTCGGCTTGGCGACGAACCGGAACTTCGTCCCGGCGACGGGAACGAACCCCTCGGGGCGCCCGCCGGCGCCGGTGGACGTCCACAACGGGATAAGCGCGGGGTCGGTCAGGGCACGCCAGACCTTCTCGGGAGGCTGGGGATAGTCACGCACGATACGGATCTCGGACACGAGAACTCCTCGGTAGCCGGTCGTTGTTGCTTTAGCCGCTAGAAATTTATAGTAACAGAAAAAATACTGGCGCTGGAGTATGCTTAGGGCGTGGAGTCGCGCACGGTGGAATGGCCGGTGCCCCCGCCCGCCCCAGGGAACGAGGCGCCGGAGGCCGGCGGGCTGCGGGAGCGCAAGAAGCGCCTGATGCGTCAGCAGCTGTCCGACACGGCTACGCAGATGTTCATGGAGCGCGGCTTCGACGGCGTCCGCGTCACCGAGATCGCCGAGGCGTGCGGGGTGTCGGAGAAGACAGTCTTCAACTATTTCCCCACCAAGGAATCGCTGATCCTGGACCGTCTGGAGGCCGCGATGGCCTCGCTGAAGTCCGGCCTGGCCGACCCCGGCGTTCCACCGGTGCAGGCGGTGCTGCGGATCCTGGACGGTGAGCTGGGCGCCATGACGTCCTGGCTGGCCGCCCAGGACGACCCGGCCCAGGCGAGCGCCGCCATCGGGCGGTTCGGCACCCTGATCCGGGACACCCCCTCACTGCGGGCCTACCAGAGCGACATGATGGACCAGTTCACCGCCATGGCCGCCGGGATCCTGGCCGGGCGCGCCGGGATGCGTCCGGACGACCCGGAGCCGCAGATCGCGGCCGTGGCCCTGCTTGGCCTGTGGCGCATCCAGTACCGCGCCCTGCCGAGATACCTTGACGGCACCCGCACGCCCGCCCAGGTCCACCAGGCCGTGACCGGCGATGTCCACCGCGCCGCCCGCTTCATCAGCAGCGGGCTGGAGTCGTTCCCGGCCTTCATGCCCCCGGCACGGAGTCGCTAGAGGCACTCAGTTCTGACCGCGCAGGTGCTCGCGCTGCCTCCGGTTCTGGCCGTAAGCGAGGCCGTTCGATACGTTCGAGTTAATTTCCTACTTGGCTTACGTGAGCCCGGGGAGCCAAATAATCATAGAACTCGACGAGCGGCTCCACTCCGCCTGCGGCTATATTCTCCCGAAAGAATCCGAGGGAGACTACTACACACAGCAAGATAGACCGGTGCCGTATCCGTATTCGGTACGCAAGGGCCCCTAAATTCCCCGGAGCGGCCCATCTTCACATCAAGGCTGACGTGGCTGACGCTAGTCTCCCAGATCGTGCCGGGCACGCCGTTCACCACCCGAGGCTTGCGCGTAGGCCTCCGCCAGGGCGTCAAGCTCGGCTTTCCGGCCACAAAGGGCTGCAGGGACCCAGGCACTCTCACGTCCACCGCCCCGCCCGCCGGGGCCTCCCAGGGACGATGCGTCTTCGCCAGGAGGATCAGCGTCTGGCGCCGACTCCGGAATCCACCTCAGCTAGCGCCTACTCGCATACAGCGGCCACGGAATATTGACTTCATGATCACCTCACGAATCGTGTATTGACTGAGGACGATTCGAATCAAGAGCGAGCGGCTTGACGAGTGTCGCGCGCTCCTCGCCGATCGTGGCATCCCGCCTCTCGGCGAGCGTGTTCCCTTTCATGGCTTGGCGGGTGTCCACGGCGTGGATCAAACCATGCACCCTAGAACCGAACGAACCGTGATGTCTCGCCTCCTCGTGGGCGAGCGGACCGGGGGCTCCTGCCGCGCAGTTCACGGTCGAGAGCCCTGGCGGACGTGAAGGTGATGGTGTGCATTCCGAGGTCGCGGGCGGTGCGGGTGTTTTCGGCGCGGTCATCGATGAACAGCACCTCGCCCGGCTGGACGCCGAGGTCGCGCAGGACGAGCTGGAATGCCTGCGGGTCGGGCTTGGCGGCACCCAGGCGGCAGCTGTAGTAGCGGTGATCGAAGTGCTGCGACCAGCGGAGGACGTCGATGCCCTGGGCCAGTGGTTCTGGTGCATTGGACAGCAGCGCCATCGGGGTGCGGGTGCGGCGCACGTGGCTCAGGAGCGCGGGCAAGGTGCGGGGGTTCAGCCGGAGCCAGCCATAGACGTCGATGTTCGTCAGCCGGTCCACGATCCGCGGTGATCCGCTTAGGTCGCGGTCCAGGACGTCTGACCAGTAGTCGGTAACTGGCTGGCCGAGGTCGTAGGCGGGCCGGTGGTGCCAGTAGCGGTCGAGGAATGTGGCGCGCGGCCGGCCGGCGAGGGCGGCCAGGTCGACGATCGTCTCCTCGGGGAGCGGGGTGCTGATGACCTCGCCGTAGTCGACGAGCAGGCGGCGAATCATCTCGCCGCCACGCAGTCGGCGTGCGCTTGGGGCCGGGGTACGCGGAGAGCGCAGCGCACCGAGCTGCTGACGGCCGTGGTGGTCTGGTCCTTCAGGTCAGACACGGTGGACCTCGACCCCGGCGGCCCGCAATGACGCCACCGCCGATGCCGGGGCGCTGTCGTCGGTGACCACCACGCCGACCGCGGCCAGCTCGCAGACCACCGCCAGCGCCGCCCGGCCGAACTTGGTGCCGTCCACGGCGAGCACGCAACGACGGCCCGAGGCGAGCAGCGCCTGCTTAACCGCGGCATCACCCAGGTCGTGGGCCATTACATGCCCTTCGGGGGATACGCCGCAGCAGCCAAGCACGACGGTGTCGAAGCGCAGGGCCGCGATGCTGGCCAGGGCCAGCGGGCCCACCATGGCTAGCTCCCCGGGGCGAGCCTCGCCCCCCGGCATCATCAGCCGGACCGACGCCGATCCGGCCAGCGCGTTCGCCGCGTGCAGCGACATCGGCATCACCGTCAGCCGCCGGCCGGCCAGCGCCCGTGCGGTCTCGGCCACCGTGGTGCCGCTGTCCAGGCCGACCGCCTCGCCGTCGGCGATCAGTTCCGCCACCGCCGCGGCTATCCGGTGTTTGCTGCCGGTGGCCTCGATCGCGCGCATCGAGAACGGCAGCTCTTCGCCACGCATCAGCAGGTTCACCGCACCGCCCCGCACCCGCCGCGCCGCCCCGCGCTCGACCAGCACATCCAGGTCACGGCGGATCGTCAGCTCCGCCGTACCGAACTCCGCGGCCGCGGTCACGACATCGACCCGGCCGTCCCGGCGCAAGACGTCGACCAGCTCACTCAAACGCTGCGTTGCATCCATGAACCTAAATGTACATCTAGTCTGTTCGTACGAACACAGATGATGTGCGATTAGTGACCGGACCGGAATGTCGCTGCGGACTGCCTGCCGGGAACCCTCTCTCGACCCGCCCACCCGACGGCTCCCCCGCAGGCGGCTAGAAGCGCGATCCCGGAGAAGATCATCCTGGACAGTTAGGTAAGGCTAACCTAAGCTATGTGAGTCGGCACCGCTGGACACACGTGGCGCTGCCGGTATGCCGCTTGGCACGTTCAACGGAAAGGTGATGATGAGCGAATCGACGACCACCCTGGCGGCCCGCCCCCGGCCGGCGCGCCCGCAGGCGGTTCTCGCCGTGCTGCACAGGGAGCGGCTCAGCCCGCACACGGTACGGATCACCGCCGGCGGGCCAGGCTTCGAAGCGCTGCGCATGAACGAGTTCACCGACAAGTACGCGAAGATCATCTTCGCTGACCCGGGCCTGGGGCTGACTCCGCCCTACGACCTGGCGGCCCTGCGGGAGTCGCTCCCGCCTGACCGGCAGCCGGTGACCCGCACATACACCCTGCGGCGGGCCGACGTGGAGCGCCAGGAAGTCGCGATCGACTTCGTGGTGCACGGCGACAAGGGGATCGCCGCGCCGTGGGCGGCGCACGCGGAGCCCGGCGACATCCTCACCCTGTCCGGTGCCGGCGGTGCCTACCGTCCAGACCCTGGCAGCGACTGGCACCTGTTCGCGGGGGATGAGTCGGCCCTGCCCGCGATCTGCTCCGCCCTGGAGGCACTGCCGGGCGATGCGCGCGGCATCGCCTATCTCGAGACGTCCGACCCCGGCGAGTACCTCGATGCGATGCTGCCAAGCGGCGTGGAGGTCAGCTGGCTGCACCGGCCCGAGCCCGGCAGAGCGCCCCGGCTGCTCGCCGACGCTCTGCTGGCCGGGCCCTGGCTCTCCGGCCGGGCCGACGTGTTCGCCCATGGGGAGCGGGAGTCAATGAAAGCGATCCGTGCGGCTCTCAAAACCCGGCTCGGCGACGATGACCAGCTATCCCTGTCGGGCTACTGGGCATCCGGCCGAACCGAAGACGTGTTCCAGTCAGAAAAGCGCCAGCCGGTCGGGCAGATCTAGCATCGCGGATGAGGCACCCGCCGCCGACAGGCGGCGACCCCTGCCGTCAGGCCTGCCGGGCTTTATTGTGTCCGGTAGGTCGCGGCGATCGAGCGGACGATGTCACGTATCCAGCGCTGGCCAAGGTCGTCGTCCAGGCGGGGATGCCAGCACATGGTGAAGTGCATCATCTCGATTTCCCGTGGCGCGGCCACCATCCGGACGGCTGAGATGTCGGCGTGCTTGGCCGCCAGCCGTGCGGGCATCGTGGCGACCAGGGCGGTTCCCGGGACCGCGTAGGGGGCCGCGGCGTGGTAGGGGACGGTGAGGCTGGCCTTGCGCGGCCTTCCGAGGGTGCGCAGCTGGTCATCGACGACAGTCTGCCATCCGCCACGGATGTTCACGATGACATGCGCGCACTGCAGGTAGTCGTCGAGGGTGATCCTGGTGTGCTGGCTCAGCGGGTGGCCGGGTGACATGACGCAGACGAAGCGTTCCTCGAACAGCTCCTCAGAGCGCAGCCCGGCCGGCGGGGCCAGACCGTAGAAGACGAGATCGACCTGGCCGCGCTCCAGGTCGTCGAAGACCTCATCGTGCCATTGCCCGAACGACAGGGTAGCCCGGGGGGCCTGGCGGAAGACCTGCTGGAAGAGAGCCGGGCCGAGGATCGTGGTGGCGTAATCGGTGCCCGCGAGCCGGAAGACGTCCGAGGCGGCGGCGGGCTCGAAGACCTCGTCGCCGAAGAGGATCTCCAGGCGCGGCAGGAGCTCAGCCACCTGCTGCTGGATCCGCTCAGCTCGGGGCGTGAGCTGGTAGCCGCTGCGACCACGGACGAGCAGCTCGTCGCCGAGGACGTCCCGCAGCCGCTGCAGTGTCCGGCTCATCGCCGGCTGGCTCATGCCGACGCGGGTCGCGGCTCGTGATATCTGCCGCTCGTCGAGCAGCGCGGCCAGTGAGGGCAGGAGGTTCAGGTCAGCCCGAAGAACATAATCCATATGCATACTCTATATGTGAAAGATGCATTTGACACATGAATTCACTTGAACAATGCTGTGAATGGTGGCTGCGCCTCAGTCCGGAAGAGATCAGCGACCGAACGCGGCGTTCCCGCGGGCAGCAGGAGACCAGGTCCTGGCCCTGACAGCTGCGGCCGCGGGACCGTTCCGCCGCCGCCACCGCCGCACCATAGCCGACAAGGCAGCTTGCTGCCGAAGGGAGAAACCACAATGAGCGTCTCCGCCTCCGGCTCCTCGCCGCGGACTGCGGTCGTTACCGGCGGATCCGGCGGCATCGGCCGCGCGGTGTCCGAGCGGCTGGCCGCCGACGGAATGAGCGTGCTGGTGCACTACGCCGGCAACCCCGCCCGCGCCGAGGAAGTCGTCACGGCCATCACCGTCGCGGGCGGCACGGCCGCGGCGGCCCAGGCCGACGTGGCCGACGAGAACGATGTTGCCGCGCTGTTCGACCAGGCCGAGCAGCAGTTCGGCGGCATCGACGTCGTCGTGCACACCGCGGGCATCCTGCTGCTGTCTCCGCTGGCCGACCTCAAGCTCGACGACCTGGACCGGATGCACCGCACCAACATCCGGGGCACGTTCGTCGTCGGCCAGCAGGCCGCCCGCCGGGTACGCGCCGGCGGGGCGATCATCAACTTCTCGTCCTCCGTCGTCAAGATCGCGCTCCCCGACTACACCGCGTACGCGGCCAGCAAGGGCGCCGTCGACGCGATCACCCTGATCCTGGCCAAGGAGCTCCGCGGCCGCGACATCACCGTCAACGCCGTCGCTCCCGGCCCCACCGCCACGCCGCTGTTCCTAGAGGGCAAGAACCAGGACACCGTCGGCCGCCTGGCGGCTATGGCACCGCTAGAGCGGCTCGGCACGCCCGCCGACATCGCCGAGACCGTCGCGTTCCTCGCCGGTCCGGCGCGCTGGGTCAACGGCCAGGTCCTGTACGCCAACGGCGGCGTCATCTGAGCCGTCCCGCACGCCGGGACCGCCCGCCCGCGCCCGCACGGCCGGCCGGCCGGCCGCGGCACGAACAGCACTGAACGGGCCCCGCGCCCGCGAGAACCACCACTGACCAAGGAGAGCATCATGCCCAAGACCATCGTCATCACCGGCGCTTCCAGCGGCTTCGGCGCCATGACCGCCCGCGCGCTGGCCGACGCGGGCAACACCGTCTACGCCGGCATCCGCGATACCGCCGGGCGCAACGCCGCTGCGGTGGCCGAGCTGGGCGAATACGCCAGCACCCGATCGGTGAACCTGCGTGCCGTCGAGATGGACGTCGCCGACCAGGCCTCGGTCGACGCCGCGATCACCCAGATCACCAGCGACGCCGGCCGCCTGGACGTCATCGTCCACAACGCCGGCCACATGGTTCTCGGCCCCGCCGAGGCGTTCACCGTCGAGCAGATCGCCCAGATCTACGACACCAACGTGCTATCCACCCAGCGCGTCAACCGGGCCGCGCTGCCGCACCTGCGCGCCCGGCGCGACGGGCTGCTGGTCTGGGTTGGCTCCAGCAGCAGCCGCGGCGGCACCCCGCCCTACCTCGCCCCGTACTTCGCAGCCAAGGCCGCCGAGGACGCCCTCGCCGTCAGCTACGCCGCCGAGCTCGCCCGGTTCGGCATCGACACCACCATCATCGTGCCCGGCGCGTTCACCACCGGCACCAGCCACTACGCTCACGCCGGGCACGCCGCCGACACCGCCGTCGAGCAGCAATACGACCAGCTCTACGCCGGCATCATGGAAGAGATCCCCGCCCGCCAGGCCAAGATGGCCCCGCCCGACGCCGACCCCGCCGAGGTCGCCCGCCAGATCACCCGCGTCGTCGGCCTCCCCAAAGGCCAGCGGCCCTTCCGGGTCCACATCGACCCCATGCACGACGGCGCCGAGGAAATCTTCAACCTCGGCGACCGCATCCGCGCCGAGTTCTACCAGCGCATCGGCTTCGCCGACCTGCTCACACCGGCCAGCAGCTAGACGGCAGAAGGAAGCGCCCAGCCATGCCACCCGGCAGGCACGAGATCCGTAGAGATCTAGGTCCGCAGGCCGGTGACCTCGCGGGCGATGATGGTCTTCATGATCTCTGAGGTGCCGCCGTAGATGGTCTGCACCCGGGAGTCGGCGTAGGCCCGG
>Ga0302181_10001227_pt1 | contig 19380 bp, 21 predicted proteins | sample I_Palsa_E3_3_FD_198786 | JGI IMG/M metagenome (GOLD analysis project Ga0302181, IMG submission 198786) | Peat permafrost microbial communities from Stordalen Mire near Abisko, Sweden - I_Palsa_E3_3 | ecosystem: Environmental > Terrestrial > Soil > Palsa > Peat permafrost | place: Sweden...
CTGGATCGCGCTCGGCAGCGATCGGGATGCCGGTGCGGCGCTGCGCATCGCGTTGCGCCAAACGTTGGCGTTCCTGCAACGGCGAGCCGAACTCAGCCGCGACGACGCGTACAGCCTGGCGTCGCTCGCCGTCGACCTGCGGATCACCCAGATCGTGAACGTGTGCGCCGGCGCGCACGCGATGATCCCGAAGTCGATCTTCGCGCCCGACTACCGGGCCACGATCGCGATCGCCTAGTCGGAACTCGCCCCGGCGCGCAGCCGCCGCACGTCGCCGTCGCGCACGGTCACGCCCGTCGCGTCGAACCATTCCAACAGCGGCAACGCGTATTTGCGCGTCGTTCCGAGCGCGTCCCGAAACTGCGCCGGTGTCATCGTTCCGCCGCGCCCGAGCGCCGCGTCGAGGCGCCGCCGAATCTCGTCGATCTGCGCGCGCCGATACACGTGCGCACCGATCTTGACCAGTTCACCGCTGACGAAGAGCATGTCGAAGGCCTGCTCGACGCCCTTGATGCGGGCACGCTGCATTGCGGCGCTGATCGCGCTCAACGGCACGGGGTCGAGCGGAGCTGCTTCGTCGGCAGCGACGGCCGCCGCGAAGAACGCGCGCTGCTCGTCGTCGAGGCGCGGCCGATGTTCGGGGCGGCAATAATAACCGGCGCGCACTTCGACGCGCTTCGCTTCGACTTCGGACCGCAAGAGCGGCAGCAATTCCAACTCGCCGACAGCCAGCTCGCGCGCGAGCGCGAGCAAGGTCGTCCCCGCGATCCACGGCGCTTCGGTCTCGCGCCGCTGGAGCACCGCGGCGATCTGCGCCGGCATTGTGCCGGCGGCAGACGGAGGGTCAGGCAGCCGCTACGTGCTTGTCGAGCATCGAGCGGATGTGCGCTTCGGGCACGAATCCGACGATCCGGTCGACGGCCTTACCGCCCTTGAAAAGGATGAGACACGGGATACCGGAGACGCCGTACTGACCCGCGAGCGACGGGTTCTCGTCGGTGTTCAGCTTGACGAAGCTGACCTGGCTGCCGAGTTGACCGGCAACCTTCTCGACGACCGGCGAGAGCATCTTGCACGGTCCGCACCACGGTGCCCAAAAATCGACCAAGACGGGCTTGTCGGAGCCGAGCACCTGGGTCGGAAAGGTGCTCTCGGTGACGTCGGGCAGTGCGCTCATAGTTGTGGTCTCATACCTCCGTCCATTGCGACCCCCTTCGAGGAGCGGCGGTTTCGGACCGGAAGCGGGTGGCGTGCGCCCGCTTTGCGTACTCGCCGCCGCGGCCGTCCTCTTGGCGCCGGCCCGCCCGGGCGGCACGGCAACCCCGGCACCGGCGCCGCCGGTCGTTCCGGTGGTCATCAGCGCGACGGTCGCTGCGAGCGCAGCGCGCGTGATGACCGCCGCCGTGTGGCGGCGGATCGTCGTCCAATACGTGGGCGTACGGTCGGTCGTGATCGACGACGACGTCGAAGAACCCGACGAAGCACGCTGCCGTGAGGCGCACGGACTCTACGCCCTGAACGCCCGCTTCGAGGGCGCGCCGTGGTTGCCGGGGCTGGCGCACGATCCGACGCGCGCGTATGCGCTCGTCCGTTTGGTTGTGCGCAACTGCGTCACCGGCACGCTGTTCGCGCCGCGCGTCATCACGGTCGACGGCGATCCGCTCGCCGCGCGCCGGGCGGGCGATCCCGACGGCAACGCCGAGCGCCTGTGGGAACGCAGCGCGCGCGCCGAACTCGGGCGCGGGCCGCTGCTGGAGCCCGTCGCGCGCGTCGTCTCGGTCCGTCACGGCATCGCGCTCGTCGAACGCAACGCCTCGTTTTCTCGCGGGACCGTGCTGCACGCGATCGCCGATGCGCAAGGGCGCGCGCGGCCGCCGTTCGAGCTCACCGTCATCGGCGCGCGCGGACGGTTCGTCGCCGCGCGCGCTTCGAGCGGCGGCGAGCCGCACGCCGGCGACTACGTTGGGCTGTCGCCCGACCCGTTGATCACACCGTAGCCGGCGCCTCGCCGGTGATCTCCGCGACCGCCTTCGACTGCTGGCCGAGGTTTGCGATCGCGATGACCTCGTCGCCCTCAGCCACGCGCTGCAAGCGCACGCCCTTCGTCGAGCGCCCCGCACGACGGATCTGTCCGACCGGGATGCGGATCACTTGGTTCCCCGACGTGATCATGAGCAGCTCGTCCTCGGGACGCACGAGTATCTGATCGACGACGTACCCGATCTCTTTCTCCTTGGCGAAGGCTTTCACGCCTTTGCCGCCGCGCGAGGTATGGCGGTAATCGTCGATCGGCGTCCGTTTTCCATACGCCTGTGAGGTGACGATCAGGACTTCGCGCCGGTCGTCCTCGACGACGTCCATCGCGACGATCTCGTCGCCTTCGGCGAGCGTCATCGCTTTGACGCCGCGCGCCGGACGGCCCATCGGCCGCACGTCCTTTTCGTTGAAGTGCACCGCCATGCCGTCGTGGGTGGCAAGGATGATGTCGCGGTCGCCGCTGCTCAGGTCGACGGCGAGAAGCTCGTCGCCTTCGTCGAGGCCGATCGCGATCAGCCCGTTGCGGCGAACGTTTTCGAACTCGCTCAGCTTCGTCTTCTTGATGACGCCGTGGCGCGTCACCATGACGAGGTTCTCATCGGTGTCGAAGCGACGCACCGGAAACACCGCGGTGACGTTCTCTCCCGGCGGAAGCTGAAGCAAGTTGACCAGCGCCGTGCCGCGCGCCTGACGGGTGGAGTCGGGGATCTCGTACGCTCGTAAGCGGAACGCGCGCCCCTTGTTGGTGAAGAAGATGACGTACTGGTGCGTCGTCGCGATGAAGAAGTTGCGGACGACGTCTTCTTTCTTGAGGTTCGCGATTCCGATCACGCCGCGGCCGCCGCGGTTCTGCGCGCGGAACGTGTCGACCGAGACGCGCTTGATGTAGCCGCCGACGGTCACGGTGACGACGACCTCGGTGTCGGCGATGATGTCTTCGATCGCAAGCTCGCCTTCGAGCGCCTCGACCGGGGTCCGGCGCGCATCGCCGACCCGCTTCTTGACGTCGAGCGTCTCGTCGCGAACCACGCCGAGCATCCGCTTCTCCGACGCGAGCAAATCGGTGAGGTCGGCGATCGTCGCGAGCAGCGCGTTGTACTCGTCCTCGATCTTCTGCCGCTCGAGTCCGGTGAGCGTGCGCAGACGCATGTCGACGATCGCCGCAGCCTGCACGTCGGAGAGGCCGAAACGCGCGCTGAGGTTCGCGCGCGCGTCCTCGACGGTCTGGCTGCCGCGCACGATCGCGATGACCTCATCGATGTGGTCGAGTGCGATGCGGAAGCCTTCGAGCAGGTGGGCGCGCTCCTGCGCCTTGCGCAAGTCGTACGTCGCCCGGCGGCGCACGACGTCTTTGCGGTGCGCGATGAAATGCTGGAGCATCGCGCGCAGGCTGAGCACCTGCGGCTCGAGCGCCGTCAGCGTTCCGGCGGGATGGTCGGAGCCGTCGCCGCGTCTCGCGCCGACCGGCACGAGCGCCAGCATGTTGAACGCAAAGCTGGACTGCAGCGGAGTCTGCTTGTAGAGCTGGTTGAGCACGACTTGCGGCGTCGCAGAACGCGCGAGCTCGACCACGATCCGCATCCCGTGGCGATTCGATTCGTCGTTGAGCGCCGTAATGCCGACGATCCGTTTCTCTTGGTACGCTTCGACGATCGACTCGACGACGCGCGTCGTCGAGATCTGATACGGGATCTCGGTGATGACGATGCGGAAGCGGCCGCGCTCTTCGACGATCTCGGCCTTGCCGCGCAGCGTGACCGAGCCGCGCCCGGTCTTGTAGGCCTGACGGATCGCCTCGCGGCCCATCAGGATGCCGCCGGTCGGAAAGTCAGGACCCTGCACGATATCCGCGAGCCCGGTATCGAGCTCGTCGTCGGAGTGTTCCCCACCCGTGTTGTCGATCAGGTACCCGATCGCATCGCAGATCTCGCCTGCGTTGTGCGGCGGGATGTTGGTCGCCATACCGACCGCGATCCCCGAGCTGCCGTTGACGAGCAGCTGCGGTAAACGCGCCGGCAACACGACCGGCTCTTCCGTTTGGTTGTCGAAGTTCGGAACGAAATCGACCGTCTCTTTGTCGATGTCGGCCAGCATGTCGAGCGCAGCGCGCGCCAGCCGTGCCTCGGTGTAGCGATATGCCGCCGGCGGATCGGGTGCGGGCGAACCGAAGTTTCCGTGACCGTCGACGAGCGGATAGCGCAGCGTGAAGTCCTGCGCCATCCGCACCAGCGCATCGTAGACCGACTGGTCGCCGTGCGGGTGATACGACTTGAGCACCTCGCCGATCACACCGGCACACTTGCGATGCTGCTTCGACGGATCGAGGCCCATCTCGCGCATCGCGTACAGGATGCGCCGTTGGACCGGTTTGAGGCCGTCACGCACGTCGGGAAGGGCGCGGGACGCGATGACCGACATCGCATACGAGAGGTAGCTGACGCTCATCTCGTCTTCGACGGCGATCGTCGAAAGTCGACTATCGTTGTTCACGGATTCTCTCTTACCTGAGGAAGTACAGCGCTCTGCCGGGTGCCCGGCCGCGCGCGAACAATGACCGGATCACCGGCCGGGTTCCGGTATCGACCGCGCGTCACTGCGCGGGGTTATCGCGCTGCTTAAAAAGCGCTCCGACAAGGAACCCGACGACGCCGCCGACGACCGCGCCGACGAGTCCGATGATCAGCAGCTTGCTGCCGACGCCGCCGCCGACGTGTCCGAGCGAGAAAAAGCGGGCCGTCACGACGGCCGCCTCGACCAAGGCCGCGATCACCGAGGAAACCGCCCCGGCGACGACCCCTACCAGGACGTCGCTCGTTCGCAGAAGCACCTACTGTTATTCTGACTGAGCGAGAAGACGTCCTCGACACGCCGGCGGCGCTCGAGGCGTTCGCCCGTCGTTTCGCGGCGCGTTTGCAAGCAGGCGATGTCGTCGCACTCTACGGCCCGCTCGGCGCCGGAAAGACCACGCTGGTGCGGGCGATCGTGCGCGCCTTGCACGGTTCCGACGATGCGGTCAGCAGTCCGACGTTTGTCTTCCGGCAGACGTACACCGGCACACCGCTCGTCGAGCACATCGACCTCTATCGCATCGAAGATCCGGCCCGCGAATTGCCCGAACTCGGACTGGAGGACGCGTTCGCGCCCGACCGCATCGTGCTGATCGAGTGGCCCGAGCGTGCGGAGGGATGGCTTCCCGCCGCACGCCTCGAGCTGACGATCGAGGGCAGCGGAAGCGGGCCGCGGATCGTTCGCCGGCGGTGAAGGTCCTCGCACTCGACGGCGCGCTGGGCGGTTTTTCCGCCGCGCTCGACGACGGCACCGCGGTGATCGCCGAACGCTCCGCGGCAGCGGACGGGCTCGAAAGCGGTCTCGCGCGCATCGAAGCCCTGTTGGATCGGGCCGGTCTGCGCCTGCGCGACCTCGACCGCATCGCCGTCGGCACCGGACCCGGTTCGTTTACGGGACTTCGCATCGCCGTTTCGTACGCCAAGGCGCTGGCGTACGGCAGCCGGCGAGATCTCGTCGGCATCTCGTCATACGACGCGCTCGAGCCGGACGATCCGCCGCTGCCGGTGATCGCGATCGTGCACGGCCGCGCGGGCGTGATCTGCGCTCGTCTGCGCGACGCGCGCGCGCAGACGGTTGCGTGCGGGACGGTTAGCGACGTGCTCGACCGTCTGCTCGCCCGAGCGCCGGGCTTCGTGGCGGTAACGGGGAATACGGAGGACGTGATCTCGCAGATCGCCGAACGCGGTTGGAACGTGCGAGCGCTCCCGCCCCGGGCTGAAATCCCCGCCGTCGCAATCGCCGCGCTCGCCCGGGCGCGAAGCGTCTTCGCGAGCGTGCACGCGCTCGAGCCGGACTACGGTGAGGCGCCGGCCGTCACGCAGCGCCGTTCATGAAAGCCGAACTCTATCCCGCCGACGCAGACGCGCCCAAGCATCTGCAGATCGATGCGATGACGCCCGCCGATCTGCCGGCCGTGCTGCAGATCGAAGCCGCGTCGTTCACGACCGCGTGGCCGGTGAACGCCTTCGCCAATGAGATTCGCGACAACAAGCTGGCGCACTATTTCATCGGGCGCCTCGACGGCAGCATCGTCGCCTACGGCGGGATTTGGGTCATCCTCGAAGACTCGCACGTGACGACGATCGCCGTGCACCCGATCTACCGGGGCCGCAAGTTCGGCGAGGAGATGCTGCTCAAGCTGCTCGATGAAGCGATCGCCCGCGGAGCATCGTGGATCACGCTGGAGGTGCGCGAGTCGAACGTCGGCGCCCAGAAGCTGTACCGCAAATATGGCTTTACGACCGTTTCGACGCGTCGCGGATACTACAGCGACAACGGCGAAAATGCACTCGTGATGTGGGCCGGCAACCTCAAGGGCGAACTCTACGCGGCGCGGCTGCGCGCGCTGCGGGCAGCGCTCGAGGCCGACATCGCGAATCGCGCGTGACGGCTGTCCCGGCGGAGATTCTCCATCGCCCGCTCCCCGCGCTCGTTCGCCAGTACGGCAGCCCGGCGTCGGTGGCATCGAACGACGACGGAGCGCACGCGATCTTCGTCGATAGCGGCACGACGCTCGATGTGGTGGTCGACGACGAAGCGATCGTGCACGCCTTCGATCTGAGCTTGCCGCCGGGGACGCGGTACACCGTCGAGATCGACGGCGCCGCGCACACCTTCACCTTTGGAACCACGACGTCGCTCGCGGCGCGCAACGAGCTGGCGGCCGATGCCGAGACGGAAGGCGTGGACTTTCGCGTCTTCCGGCGCGACGCCGACTCGGCGTTCGTCCTTGTCTTCGGCCGGACGACGCCGACGCTGCGCCACGTCGTCGTCGGCGACCGCGCGACGCTGCTGCGGTTGGGCTACCTCACCGATCCAGGTCCGGCCCGCACGCACTTTCCGTTCGTCGCGCCGCGGCTGCGGCATTCGAACGTCGCTGACGGCAGCGGACCGCGCGCCACGATCGTGCGCATCGACCTCGATCGCAGCGGCGCCGTGCGCGGCGTGACGCTCCTCGTGGCGAGCGCCGACGCCGCGTTCGACGCCGCGCTGGCAAGCCGGCTCGCGCACGACAGCTACACGCCCGCGCAGCTCGGCGGTCGCGCGATCGGCGCCGGCGTCTTGCGGGAGATTCGCCACTGACCGGGATTGCGTTCGCGCGCTTGGCGCGCCGCGTGCGCGCGCACCTCGATCAAGACCACCGCAGCGCGCACGTCGTGCGCGTCGCCGAACTCGCCGGTCACCTCGCGCATGCTCACCGGCTCGATCCCGAACCGGCACGCATCGCGGGACTGCTGCACGATCTGGCCCGCCTGTTCGGCCCCGAACGGCTCCTCGAGGAGAGCGGCCGCCGCGGCATCCCCATCGGGCGGTTCGAGCGTGCGAACCCAATCGTACTGCACGCGCCCCTGGGCGCGGAACTCGCGCGCGAGGAGTTCGGGATCACGGATGCGGGCGTGCTTTCCGCGATCCGCAAACACACGCTCGCCGACGCGGTCATGAGCCCGTTGGACGCCGTCGTGTACCTCGCCGACGGGCTGGAACCCGGGCGAGCGTTTCCCGAGCGCGCCGCACTCGCGGCCCTGGCCTTCCGCGACCTCGACGGCGCGATGCGCGGCGTGCTTGCCTCAACGCTCGACTACCTGCAGCGGCGCGGCCTGGACGCCGCACCGCAGACCCTCGCGGCCGCGCGCCGCTACGGCCTCACCATCCCCACGAAATCCGCGCCGCCCGAGAAGGAGCACCGCTCTGCCTGAACTCGATCTGGTCACCCTGGTCTGCGACGCCGCGGAGGAACGGAAGGGCGAGGACATCGTCGTCCTCGATCTGGCCGGCCGTACCATCGTCGCCGACGCCTTCGTCCTCATCACGGGACGCTCCGTGATCCAAACGCGCGCCTTGGCCGACGGCATCGTCGAACGGGCGGAGGAGGCCGGCCTCCGGCCCCGGCTGGAGGGACACGCCGACGGCGGCTGGGTGCTGATCGATCTCGGCAGCGTCGTGGCGCACGTCTTCACGCCCGAACAGCGGCAGTTCTATAACCTCGAGCGACTGTGGGGCCGCGTCGCGGAGGCGCGCGCCGAGGCGCGATGAGGCCGAAGCCCTACCGTTCCGGAAAGCAGTACCCGCGGCTCATGAAGGCCTTCGTCTGGGTATTGCTGGCGATCTTCGTCGCCACGTCGGTCGGCGTCGCCCTGGTGATGGTCCGCTGATGCGCCACGCAACTTCCCGCCGCCGCTGGGGTACGAACGCTGCGGAGGATCCACCGATGAAATCGCTCGCGGCCGCGGCCGCACTCGCCGTTGCCTTCGCAGCGACGGTCAGCCCGGCATTCGCCGCCCGCACGAGCTACGTCTACGACGACGCGCACCTGCTCTCGACGTCGGCGATTGCGCAGATCGATCAACAGGTCGGCGCCTTCAACGCCGAGACCGGTAAAGAAGTGGTCGTCGTGACCACGCCGTCGCTCGCGGGCGTAGCGCCCGACGCGGCGCTCGAACGCAGTTACGCGCAGCTGCAAGTCAACGGCGTCGAGATCTTCATCGCGAAGAACGACAAACAGATTCGCATCGCCGGCGACACAGCGTCACGGCAGTTCTTTCCGAACGGATCGTTTCAGACGATCTATCAGGCAATGCGGCCCTCCTTCGCGCAGGGGAACTTCGACGAGGGTATCGAGACCGGCGTCAGCCTGATCATCAACACGTATCGCGGGCACGAGTCGTCGCTGAACGGCGCACGCCGTCCGGTCGGCAGCGCCCGCGCGCATCAGACGTATTCGGGGGGCGGAGGCTTGGGCTGGATTTGGTGGGTCATCATCCTGGCGGTCATCTTTTTCGTGATCCGTGGGATCTTCCGCGCGATCTCCGGCCCGCGCGCGATGCCGCCGGGCTACATTCCGCCGGCGGCGGGCGGCCCGGGCGGCCCCGGGATGATGGGACCCGGCATGGGCTACGGCTACGGTGGCGGCGGCGGCTTCTGGAGCGGCCTGCTCGGCGGCCTGGGCGGTGCGTTCCTAGGGAACGAGCTGTTCAACCGCGGCGGGTTCGGCGGTGGCGGCTACGGCGGCGGCGACTACGGTTCCGGCGCGGACATGAGCTCAGGCGGTTCGCCGGATGCCAGTGGATGGCAGAGCGACGCCGGGCAGATCGACACGTCGAACACCGGCGGCGGCGGCTGGGGTGAGTCGGGCGGCGGCTGGGGCGGCGGGGATTCCGGCGGCGGCTTCGGCGGCGGTGGAGACTTCGGCGGCGGAGGCGGCGGCGACTCGGGCGGGGGCTGGTAGCCCTCAGATCTGAAAGTCGAGGAAGTCCTGGTCCATCGATTGGCCCGGGAACTCGGCGCCCGTCGAACCGACCACGTGCGCCGGAACGCCGGCGACCGTCGTGTGGGCGGCGACCGGACGAACTACCACGCTGCCGGCAGCGATCTTCGCCCCCTCGCCGACGCGCACGTTGCCGAGTACCGTCGCTCCCGTACCGAGGAGCACGCCGTTCCCGATTTTAGGATGGCGGTCGCCGGACTCTTTGCCGGTGCCGCCGAGCGTCACGCCGTGCAGCATCGAGACGTCGTCGCCGATGACCGCGGTCTCGCCGATGACGATCCCGCTCCCGTGATCGATGAACACACCGCGCCCGATCTGTGCGCCGGGATGGATGTCGATCGCGAACACGTCGTTCGCGCGCCCTTCGAGGAACGTCGCGACGTCTTCGCGGCCGCCGCACCACAGCACGTGCGAGATGCGCTGCCATTCGAGCGCGTGAAAACCTTTGGCGTAGGCGAACGGTGTGAACGCGTCGCGATACGCGGGATCGCGCTCGACGCTGGCCGCAAGGTCGCGTGCCGCGGCCGCGACGATGTGCGGTTCGTGCCGCAGAACGGTCGTCGCGAGGCTGCGCAATTCGGACTCGCCGAGATCCGGACCGGCGAGTTTCGCGGCGAGTACGTGCGCGAGCGCATCGCCGAGTGAAGCGTGATCCAGAACGACGCGCCGCGCGAATGCGGTCAGGACCGGCTCGTCCGCCAGCACGCGCTCCGCGCCGGCGCGCAGCGCCGTCCACACCGCTTCGATCGACGAAGCGGCACGCGGCTGGGACGACGGCGTCTCCTGCACGTTCATACGGGTCATGACCGCGCGCGCGGCGCTGACGTTGCGGCTGCGATCTCGGCGGCCGACGGGACCGGTTCGTTCCGCAGGAACGCCGCCAGCATCACATTGACGACCTCCGGAGCTTCCTGCTGCACCCAATGGGAGACGCCGGGTAGCGTGCGCAGCGTCAGATTGCGCACGTAGCGCTCGGTGCCGTAGGTCGTTTCGATTCCGAGCGCCGCGTCCGACTCGCCCCACACCATCAGCGTCGGAACGTCGATCGTGGGCATGCCGAGCCGCATCTGCGCGCGCATGCCGCCGCCGCGGATGTTGGCGCGGTACCAATCGATCATGGCCTTGAGTGCGCCCGGCTGCGCGGCCGCGCGGCGGTAGACATCGAGCACGTCGCGCCCGAAGCGGCTGCGATCGCGTGAACTTCGCAGGATCAGCTGCGCGATCGGTTCGGCGCCGTTGCGCGACAGCACGAGTTCCGGCAGGAACGGCAGCTGAAACGCCGTGACGTACCACGAGCGCTTCCGTTGCGCCGGCTTGCGAAGTGCCTCGCGAAAGACCAGCGGATGCGGCACGTTCATGATCACGAGCCGCTCGAGCGGCCGCAGCTTGCGGATCGCGAAGAACCACGCTACGATCGCGCCCCAGTCGTGTCCGAGCAGCGTGACCGAACGCGCGCCGGAGGCATCGATCAGGCTTGCGACGTCGTCGAGCAGGTGCGAGAGTGCGTACGCGGACGTCGCGCGCGGACGGCTCGAATTTCCGTAACCGCGCTGGTTCGGCGCCCACACCCGGTAGCCGAGTTCGGCCAACAGCGGCATCTGATAGCGCCACGAGTATGCGAGCTCGGGAAAGCCGTGCAGGCACAGCGCAAGCCGATCGCCGTCGCCGCACGTCTCGACCTCGAAATCGAGCCCGTTGGCGCGCACCGCCTGCGTGGTGACCGTGGTACCGTTCACGGCCTGCGTCGTGTGCATGCGCGATGCTTACGACGCGCCGCGACGGCGCGCCCTCATCGTGCAACGACGTAGGGTAGCAGCGCTTCCAGCCGCCGGTCGGTAATGCCGGAGACGTCGAGCAGTTCGTCCGGCGAAGCGAACGGGCCGTTCGTGCTGCGAAAGGCGACGATCCGCTCCGCCAGTCCGGCGCCGATGCCGGGGATCGTCGCCAGCGTTGCCGCGTCGGCGCGGTTGACGTCGACCAGCGCGCCGGGCTGCCGCGCCGGCGCGTGCCCGCGCCGTCCGTGTGAGCGGCGGCGCGGCCCTGTGGTGCGGCGCCGCCGGCTGCGAGGCGGCCCGGGAGCGCCCTGCGCCGGGACGAGGATTTCATCGCCGTCGTGCACGTGCGCGGCCAAGTTGACGGCGGTCGTGTCAGCATCGGATCGCATCCCTCCGGCGCGCGCGATCGCCGCTGCAGCGCGTGCGTCGGCAGCGACCACATACACGCCCGGACGCGCCACCTGACCCGCGACGTAGACGACGGCCTGCGCCGCCGGGGCGCGCGAGGCGGCCGGCACTGCCGGCGCCCGCGCCGGCTCCCATCCCGTCGTCGTCACGCCTGCGGGCCGCGCCGGCCGAAACCAGACCACCAATCCAAGCACCAGCGCTGCGCCGAGCGCGATCGCGATTCGCATGCCGTTCGATCACGACGCGCGCGTCGCAAACAAGGGACGGTCAAAGGGGCCGTGCGACGCGCCGCAGGAGAAACGGGCGATGTCCGAAGAGAGGAGTTACGATTTCCGCGCGGTCGAACGCGCCTGGCAAGCACGCTGGGAAAGCGACGGCATCTATCGCGCCCGCGACGACGATCCGCGCCCGAAATACTACGTACTCGAGATGCTGCCGTATCCGTCGGGCGATCTGCACGTCGGCCACGCAAAGAACTACACGCTCGGCGATGCAATCGCGCGCATGCAGCGGATGCTCGGCTACAACGTCATGCACCCGATGGGCTGGGACGCCTTCGGTCTGCCGGCGGAGAATGCGGCGATCGCGCGCGGCATCGATCCCGAGACCTGGACCCGCGACAACATCGAGAACATGCGCCGTCAGATCCGCCTGATGGGCACGGGATACGACTGGTCGCGCGAGTTCGCGACCTGCGATCCGTCGTTTTACACCTGGAACCAGTGGTTTTTCTTGCGCATGTTCGAGCGCGGATTAGCCTACAAACGGGAGGCGCCGGTCAACTGGTGCCCGGCCGATCAGACGGTGCTCGCGAACGAACAGGTCGAGGACGGACGCTGCTGGCGCTGCGGGTCGCCGGTCGAACGGCGCAACCTCTCGCAGTGGAATTTCAAGATCACCGACTACGCCGATCGTCTGCTCGCAGGACTCGATCGCTTGAACGGCTGGCCGGAGCGCATCCGCACCATGCAGCGCAATTGGATCGGACGCAGCGAAGGGACGACGTTCTCGTTCGAGGTCGAAAACCTCGACGCGCGCATCGAGGTCTACACGACGCGCGTCGACACCGTCTTCGGGACGACGTTCTTGGCGCTGGCGCCCGACCATCCGCTGGTCGCGCAAATCCTGGAACGCTTTCCGAAGAGCCGCAAGCGCGTCGAGGAGTTCGCGGCGTCACTGCGCAGCAAGAGCGAGCTCGAGCGGACGCAGCTGATGGAGAAAACGGGCGTGCCGATCGGCGCGTACGCGATCAACCCGCTCTCGCGCGAGCGCATCCCCATCTGGGTGACCAACTACGTGCTGGCGGAATACGGAACGGGGGCCGTGATGGGCGTTCCGGCGCACGACGAGCGCGATTTCCTGTTCGCGAAAAAACACGGTTTGGCGATCGCGCAGGTGATCACGACGCTCGACGGCTCGCTGCAGGCGCCGCTGCACGAAGCCTACGTTGAGGACGGCAAGCTGATCGCCTCGGGCGAGTACACCGGGATGAAGTCGGCCGCAGCGCGGCGCGCGATCACCGCGCGGCTCGAAGCGATCGGCTCCGGCCGCCGCACCGTGCAGTTCCGCATCCGCGACTGGCTCGTCTCGCGCCAGCGGTATTGGGGGACGCCGATCCCGATCGTCTACTGCCCAACCGATGGGATGGTCGCCGTTCCGGACGACCAGCTCCCCGTCGTGCTGCCCAAAGGCGTGGCGTTCACCGGCCAAGGCTCGCCGCTCGCCAACGACCGCGCCTTCATCGAGACGACGTGCCCACGCTGCGGTTCGCCGGCCACGCGCGATCCCGACACGATGGACACCTTCGTCGATTCGTCGTGGTACTTCGTGCGCTATCTCGATCCGCGCAACGCCGCTCAGCCGTTCGATCCCGCCATCGCCTCGCACTGGATGCCGGTCGATCAGTATATCGGCGGAGCGGAGCATGCGGTGCTGCACTTGCTCTACGCACGCTTCTTCTACATGTTCATGATCGATGCCGGATACCTGACCGGCCCGGACGAGCCGTTCACGCGGCTGTTCAATCAGGGCACGCAACGTCGTCGGCATCGACGAGACCGTCGAGCGGCACGGCGTCGATGCGATGCGGCTGTTCTTGCTCAAAGCGGCGCCGGCCGAAGATGCGCTCGAGTGGACCGACGAGGGCGCGATCGGTCGCGTCCGTTTCCTGCAGCGCGTCTGGCGCGCGGCCGAGCCGTTGACCGGCGTCGCGCGCAGCGCACCGTTGCGCGAGCTGCCGGAGATGCGCGATGATGCGGAGCGTGAACTCGTGCGGGCGCTGCACGTCGCACTCGAATCGGGCCGCAGCGAAACCGAGACGCGCCGCTTCCACTACAACGTCACCACCGCCAAACTCGATGAATTGGTCAACCTGCTGACGACGGCGGTGCGCGCGCCGGGCGCGGCCGAATCGGCGGCCGTGCGCTACGTCGTGCACGCCTTGCCGATCGCGCTGGCGCCGTTCGCGCCGCATCTCGCCGACGAGCTCTGGTCGCGTTTGGGATACGAGCGCAGCGTGCATCTGGAACGCTGGATCGAAACGGATCCGCGAGCACTCGCCGTCGACGAGATCACCTTGGTGGTGCAGGTCAACGGCAAAGTCCGAGCGCGGCTGACGACCGCGCCGGGGATGGCCGAGGACGACGCCTTCGCGCTCGCAATGCGCGAGCCGACCGTACTCGCCCAAATCGACGGCAAAACCGTCCGCAAACGCGTCTTCGTGCCCGACAAGCTGTTGAACATCGTCGCCGCATAGAGCTGGCGGTCAAGATCCACGGTCATGGACCGAGCGCAGCAGCATCTTCCGCTCCGCACGACGTCGCGGCGAGGTCGGACCGGGGCCCCACGCCCTAGGCGTGGGGGACGCGCAGCCCGGGGCGGAGCGCCTTTAAACCACGGCTGCGCTCGGTCCATGACCGTAGTCTTGCTATGCCGTCAGGCGCTGGTAGTCGCGGAAGTAGGCGAAGGTTTGGGCGATGCCGTCGAGCAGGGGTGTGTCGGCGCGCCAGGCGAGTTCGCGGAGTGCTTTGGCCGGGTTGAAGTAGACTTCGCGCGCGTCGCCCGGGCGGCGGGGCGCGTGGGTGACCGGTGCGGCAAATCCCGTCACGTCGACGAGGGCGCGATAGATCTGATTGACCGAGGTCGGAATGCCGGTGCCGATCACGTAGGTCTGCCCGGACCCGCGCTCGAGCACGGCCAGGTTGACGCGTGCCACGTCGCCGGCATAGACGTAGTCGCGCGTCTGCTCGCCGTCCCAGTCGATCCGCACGTCCTCCTGGGCTAAGAAGCGGTTCAGAAAGATGGCGATGACGCCGGCTTCGCCGCTCGGATCCTGACGCGGCCCGTAGACGTTTCCGTACCGCAGCACGGTGTAATCGAGTCCGCGATCCTCCTTGAAGAAGCGCAGGTAGTGCTCGGTCACCATCTTGCTGATCCCGTACGGCGAGACGGGCAGCTGCGGCGAGGATTCGTCGACGGGCATCGGCGCTGCGTCGCCGTACGTCGCAGCGCTCGAGGCGAAGATCACTTTGCGCGTCTCGGCTTTGACCGCCGCTTCGAGCACGTTCAGCATCCCGACGACGTTGACGTCGGCGTCGTACTTCGGGTCGCGCGAGCCGATCGCAACGGAGTGCTGCGCTGCGTGATGCGAGACGATCTCCGGTTTGAACTCCGCGAAGATGCGCCCGATGCCGTCGTCGCGGATGTCCATGTGCACGAACGTGACGTTCTCGGGAATGTGCTCGCGCCGGCCACCGCCGTGCGACCACAAACTGTCGAGCACGACAACCTCGTGGCCCGCGCCCACGAACGCGTCGACGACGTGCGAGCCGATGAATCCGGCTCCGCCGGTGACGAGAATACGCATGCGGCCCGATGCGTTCGGGCTAGGGAAAGACTCTCCCCGTTACGAGACGCCCGACGGGTGCGGGCTGGTGCCGTTCGTCGGGATGACCAAGGGCACCGGATCGATGCCGTGGATCGCAAGGTCGCCGCCCTCGACATCGCCGTCACTCGCCCGCAGCGGGAAGATAAACGACACGATCTTGAGCACGATGAACGTCCCGATCACGTTCCACACGATGACCGCGACGGCCGCGACGAATTGCAGCCCGAGCTGATGGAAGCCGCCGAACCCGGCCGCCGAAAACGCGCCGGTCACCGCGACGGCCGGCGTCTTTTTGTCGGTGCTGAGATACTCGATCATGTTCGGGTTCGCGAACAAGCCCACGCACAGACCGCCCATCAAGCCGGCGACACCGTGCGTGTGCAGCACGCCGAACGTGTCGTCGACGCGCTTGAGCAGCGCCGTCTGATTGAGTTTGTTGAGGCTGAACCAGGCCACGACGGCGGTAACGCCGCCGGTGAGCATCGCCCCGAAACCGTCGACGTAGCCCGCAGCGGGCGTGATCGCGACCAGACCGACGATCATGCCGTTGATCATCGAGACGGCCGACGGTTTGCCGAGCGCGAACATGTCGAACACCAGCCACACGAGCAGCGCGACCGCGGTCGCGATGTTGGTATTGAGCACGGCAGCGCCGGCGTCGGCGTTGGCGAAGTACGGGTCGCCGCCGTTGAAGCCGTTCCAGCCGAGCCACAGCAAGCCGGCGCCGGCGAGCGCGATGATCAAGTTGTTCGGATCGAAGCTCGTTCGATCTTGAAGTAAACGCGGACCGACCATCGCCGCGGCGACGAAGCCCGAGACGCCGGCCGCCAAATGGATGACGTAGCCGCCGGAGTAGTCGACGGCGCCCATCCCTGCCAGCCAGCCCCCGCCCCAGAGCGAAAATGCGCCGACGGTATACACGACCGTGCTCCACAGCGGAACGAACAGCATCCAAGCTTTGAAATTCATCCGCCCGAGCACCGCGCCGGCGATGAGGATCGGCGTAATCGCTGCGAAGACGAACTGGAAGTAGATCATCGCTGCGCCCGGCATGCGCAGCGGCGGGAAGCCGCTGCCTGCCAGCGGGATCGTCGCGCGCCCGAGTTCGCCTTCAGCGCCGATGGCGGGATGCGGAATGCCCAGCACTTGGAACGCGCTGCCGAGGATTTTCAGACCGTCGCCCCAGAGCGGTGCACCGAATGACATGTTGTAGCCCCACAGCGACCACACGACCAGCACGATCGAGAACGCGTAGAAGCACATGACGGCGGAGTTGAGCGCCCACTTCTTCTTCACGAGGCCCGCGTAGAGGATCGCGAGGCCCGGGATGCTTTGCAGCCCGACGAAGGTGGCGGCGGTCAGCTGCCACGCGGTATCGCCGGAGTTCAGAAAGCTCGGCGCGGGGACGAACGGGTTTGCGTCGGCCAGGAAATTCAAAGGGAACAGAACCTCCGCTCTGATTGGCGCACTGGCAATCGCTACGAGCAATCCGGCGGCGGACCATTCGACAATCGCAGAAGGCAGGCGCCGGGCGCCGCTCTATCGGGATAATCCGCGCGACCTTGCCGCTCGACGAGACGCGCGTGAGGGACGAGCGTGGCGCGCGCTCCGCTCCTCGTGCCTGCGGCCGCCTTCGTCGGCGCGATCGCGCTCGCGGGGGTCGGTACGCCGGGGACGTGCGCGCTTGCGGCCGCCGGTGCGGCCGGACTAGCGTGGCCGCGCACGCGTCTGCCCGCGGCCGCTGCGCTGCTCGCGCTCGGGTGGCTTGCGCTGCGCGGCGAACCCGCGCTGATCGCGCACGAAACGCGGACGATGCGCGTCGCGGGAACCGTCGTCGGCGACGTCCGCCGCACTGGAAACACGGCGACCTTCCCGCTTGCGCTCGACGGCGGCGTCACGGTCAGCACAAGCCTCGAGGGCAACGTCGCTCCGGGCGACCGGCTCGTCGTCCGCGGTCGGCTGGTGCCGTTCGATGAGGCGCGCAATCCGGGCGAACCGTCGCGCCGCGCGCTCGCGCTCGCTGAGGGTCTCGCCGGGACTCTGGCCGGGGGACATCTCGTCGCCCGCGCGCCGCCGGATCCGCGCGATCCGCGCGGCTGGGCAGCACAGATGCGCGCCGTCCTCTCGCAGCGGCTGCGCTCGGCGGTCGGAGAACCGGAGGCGACCGTCGTCGCCGGCGCGCTGTGGGGCGAACGCGGTACGCTGCCGCGCGATATCCGTAACGATTTCCAAGCGACGGGGACGGTGCATGTGTTGGTTACGGCCGGGCTGCACCTCGGCGTCGTCGCGGGACTCATCGCCGGCATGCTGCGCCTGTGCGCGATCCCGCGCATCGCCGCTGCACTGCTCGCGATCCCGGGTGTCGCGGCCTATGCCTGGCTGAGCGGCGGACATCTTCCGTCGCAGCGCGCCGCGGTGATGGTTGGGCTCGCGCTTCTTGCTCGCGCGTGCGGTGCACGCATCGTGTCGTGGAACGCGCTCGCGCTGGCGGCAATCGTCGTCGCGCTGATCTGGCCCGCTTCCGTGACGACGGTCTCGTTCGCGCTCTCGTTTTCATGCGTCAGCGCGATCGTATTGTTTGCGCGTCCGCTTGAGCACGCGCTGGCGCGCGCGGCAATGCCGGATCGCGTGCGTGAAGCGCTCGCGCTCACGGTCAGCACGCAGATCGGCGTCTGGCCGCTCAGCGCAGCCACGTTCGGCCTCGTCGCCCCGTATGCGGTGCTGGCCAACGCCGTCGTGGTTCCGGCAACAGGCATCGCGATGCTCGCCGGCATCGCAACCCTCGCCTGCGGCGCAATTCCGGGACTCGGCGTGATCCCCGCAGCAATCACCGCGTTCGACGTCGACGTCATCCTGCGCGTCGTCGCAGCCGTCGCGTCGCTGCCCGGCGCACGCGTCGTCGTCGCGCCGCCGCCGGCGCCGGCGATCGTCGGCTACGACGCGCTCGCCGTTTGCGCCGCGATGCTGCTGACGCGACGGCCGCGCCTGGCGATCGCGCTGCTGGCGGCAGCAAGCGCGGCAGTGCTCGCAACGACGCTACGTCCGCCGGACGGCCGGCTGACGATCACGATGCTCGACGTCGGACAGGGCGACGGGATCGTCGTGCGAACGCCGCGCGGGCACATCATCCTCATCGATACCGGCGGCCGGCTCGAACACGGCGCCGGCGAGGATGGCGCGTCGCCGGCCGAACTCGTCGGCGAACGCATTGTGCTGGGCTATCTGAAACGCCAGGGAATCCGCCACGTCGATCTGCTGATCGTCACGCACCCGCACGGCGACCACGTCGGCGGCTGCGCGCCGATCCTGCGCGCGATGCCCGTCGACGCGATCGCCGATTCCGGTCAGCGCTACGGCGGGACCGCGTTCACGGACTGCATGCACGAAGCCGCGGCGCACCGCGTACTCGTCCGCATCGCGCGCTGCGGTGACGGATACGCCACGGGCGACGGCGTGACGCTCTCAGTCCTCTCGCCGTGCGGCGCGCTGCTCGCCGACGGCAAGGACGACGTCAACGAAAATTCGATCGTGGCGATGCTCCGCTACGGCACGTTCCGGATGCTCTTCACCGGCGACGCAGGCTTCGCAACCGAAGAGCGCCTCCTACGCGCCGGCACCGACCTGCGTGCCGACGTCCTCAAAGTCGGACATCACGGCTCCGCCTACGCGACGAGTGCCGCCTTCGTCGCAGCCGTGCATCCGCACACTGCATTCATCAGCGTCGGCCGCCACAATCTCTTCGGCCACCCGGCACCGTCAACGCTCGCGAACCTCGAAGCAACCGGCACGAAGGTCTATCGAACGGACCGGTGCGCTGCAATTGTCCTCGGCTTTTCGAGTAGCGTTCGGATCGACTCAATGCTCTGCAGCGAATAAGCGAATGCGTCGGCACGCTCAGGCCCGGCGGCAAGCGGTCGGGTTGAGTGATGTCACGAAAGGGA
>Ga0302181_10001228_pt1 | contig 19368 bp, 21 predicted proteins | sample I_Palsa_E3_3_FD_198786 | JGI IMG/M metagenome (GOLD analysis project Ga0302181, IMG submission 198786) | Peat permafrost microbial communities from Stordalen Mire near Abisko, Sweden - I_Palsa_E3_3 | ecosystem: Environmental > Terrestrial > Soil > Palsa > Peat permafrost | place: Sweden...
CGTGATGGGCCAGCACGGCAGTGACCGCCACGGCGGCGATGGCGGGGAGGGCAACCGCGACACCGGCGACGATGCGCGCGGCCAGTACCCGGCCCGCAGTCAGCGGGGTGACCTTGAGGGCCCGCAGCCAGCCGCTCTCCCGGTCCCGGGCGAGCCGGGGGGCGGTAGCCGACAACGCGCCCCACATGGCTCCGAACGTCGCCATCGCTACCATGATCTCCACCTGGGCGGGCAGCTGACCCTCGCTCGTCCCGCGGCCGGTGAAGATGCCGGCGAAAAGCAGGTAAAAGCCGACCGGCGCGGCGATGGCCAGGACAAGGTAGCGCGGGTCGCGGAAGCTCCGCGCGAGCTCCAGCCGCAAGAAGCCGGTCATCGCCCGGCCCGCCTGGCCGATCTCTGCCCGCGCGCCGTGACCGCAGCCGACGCCGCCTCGGCAGCCTGGCCGGCAACCACGGCCCTGACCTCCTCCACGAACCCGCCGAGCAGCCGCAGCTCCGCGGGCGAGTACCGGTGCAAGAGCTGATCGGTACCCTCCTGGAGTCCGCTGAACGCCGCCCTCCCCCGCCGACGCCCCAGCTCGGTCACCTCCACCAGCACCCGCCTGCGATCCCGGGGGTCGCTGAGCCGGCGCAAGTCCCCTGACCGTTCCACCCGGTCGATCACGCTGGTCACCGCCGACGTGCTCAACCCAGCCTGCTCGGCCAGCGCACCCGCGGACAGCGGCCCGCCCCGGGCCACGATCTCCAGGCAGCGCAGGTCGGTCCGGTGCAACCCGAACCTGGCCGCCACCGCCTCATCGAGGGCATCCAGATCCGACCCCAGGGCACGCAACGACAGGCCGACCTGCCGGCGCAGCCCAGACGCATCAGAGTAATTACGGTCATCGGACATTCCCATCATCGTAACAAAGATTACTGCGAATGGCCGGACGGGACTGTCATTAAGTTGACAGACCCGGCCGGACTGGGCTGGGGGGGTCGGGGTCGGTGCGGCGGCGCGGGATCAGGACGACAATGGGCGGTTGGCGGGAAGTAGTCCGGCGGGTGAAACCAGCGACCGTTTAGGAATCAAAAAAATGAAGATTATTGGGGGGCGGGTCAGGCTGGCGGCCAGCGATGTGGCCAATTTCCTGGCCTGCCGGCGGCTGACGCAGCTGGATTTGCTGAGGGCGCGGGGGGAGCTGCGGCCGCCGCGGGAGTACGACGTCGGGTTCGCCGAGCTGGTCCGGCGCGGGGAGGTGCACGAGCGGGGGGTGCTCGAGCGGTTCCGGGCGGACGGGCTGGACGTCGTGGACGTCAGCTCGGCGGAGGATTTTCGGGACGGGGCCGCGGCCACGGCGGAGGCCATCCGGGGCGGAGCCGGGGTGATCTTTCAGGGGACGCTGGGCGGACCCGGGGCAGCGCTGTTCGGGCGGCCGGATTTCCTAGTTCGGGCGGAGCTGCTGCCCGCGCCGGACGGGGAGCCGCGGCCCGGCGGCTATGAGGTGGTCGACGCCAAGCTGGCGCGGTCGGCGAAGGCCCGGGCGGTGCTGCAGACTGCGTTCTATTCGCACCTGCTAGCCGATGTGCAGGGGGTCGAGCCGCGGTGGATGCACCTGGCGCTGGGCAATGGGGAGTTCGTTCCGTTCAAGGTGAACGACTACGCGGCTTACGAGCGGCAGACCCGGCGGTTGCTTGAGGCGGCCATCGGCGGGGCCCCGAACAACCCGGCGGCGGAGGTGTACCCGGAGCCGGTCGAGCACTGTGCCATCTGCCGGTGGCGGGATATGTGCCGTGACCGTAGGCGGGCCGACGATGACCTGTCGCTGGTGGCCGGGATGCCGGCCGGGCAGCGGCGGGCGCTGAAGGACGCCGGGACCTCGACCCGGCGCGGGTTCGCCGGGCTGGCCGGCCTGCCCCGGCTGGACCGGGTGAGCCCCGGTTCGCTGGAACGCTCCCAGCAGCAGGCCCGGCTGCAGGTGGCCAGCGACGACGGGGTCATCAGGTACGAGCTCCTGGCACCCGAACGGGAACCGGACGGCGGGGACCTGTTCTTCGATATCGAGGGCGCCCGGTACTACTCCGAGGACGGCCGGGAGTTCGGGCTGCAGTACCTGTTCGGCGTCGTGGACACGGCCGAGGCCGACGAGGCGGGCGGGCCCCGGTACACGCAGATCTGGGCCTATGACCGGGCGGGTGAGAAGCGGGCGTTCGAGGAGCTGATCGACTTCATCACCGAACGCCGCGCGCGTCACCCTGGCCTGCACGTGTACCACTACAACCACTACGAGACGACGTCGGTTGACCATCTCACCGAGCTGCACGGGACGCGGCAGGAGGCGGTCGGCAGGCTGATGGGGCGTTTTGCCACCCGTGAGGATGAGGTGGACGACCTGTTCCGGCTCGGGGTGTTCGTCGACCTGTACCGGGTGGTGCGGCAGGGAGTGCGGGCCGGGGTGGAGAGCTACTCGATCAAGCGGCTGGAGCCGCTGTGCGGGTACGACCGGCAGGTGGACCTGGACGAAGCGACCCGCAACCTGATCGCGTTCGAGGCGGCGCTTGAGGACGGGACCGGGGCCGCCGACGGCGAGCGGCGGCGGGTCGTGGCCGGGTACAACGAGGACGACTGCCGGGCCACGCTGGCGCTGCGGGACTGGCTGGAGGAACGCCGGGCCGAACTGGCCGGGGGGCTGGGCCAGGACCTGCCGCGGCCGGTGTTCGCGGAGAAGCCCGTGACCGCCGAGGATCCGGAGGTGGCCCGGATCAGGTCGGCGCTGACGGCCGGCGTTCCCGCGGGAACGTCCGAGCGGACGGATTCGGAACGGGCACGGGTGCTGCTGGCGGACTTGCTCGACTGGCACCGGCGGGAGGACAAGCCGGCCTGGTGGCGGTACTTCTACCTCCACACGCTGAGCCCGGCGGAACTGACCGGCGAGCCGGACGCGCTGGGCGGGCTCACCGGGTGCGGGGAGGTGGTGGGCCAGGTCAAGAGGTCGGTGGTCCGGCGGTTCTGCTTCCCGGCGCAGGAACATAAGTTCTCGGACGGGGCCGTGGGCTGTGATCCGGCCACGGACAAGCAGTGGGCGATCTTCGCGGTGGACGATGCGCGCGGGACGATCGACCTGAAGGTCGGCGGCGCCTACGACGGGCCGTGGCCCGCAGCGCTGGTCGAGCCGGGGCCGCCCGGGACCAGAGAGCAGCGGGATCGGCTGCGGGACCTTGGTTCCCGGGTGGTACGTGACGGAGTCACGGGGTCCGACGCGGCGACGGCGCTGCTGCTGCGGGCGCGCGGGACCGCTGCGACCCGCGCCGAGGGCGAAACGGCGCGGGACGCAGCGATCCGGCTCGCGATCTCGCTCCGTGGTTCTTACCTGCCTATGCAGGGGCCGCCGGGGACTGGGAAGACGTATACGGCGGCCGAGCAGATACTCGAGCTCATCGCGGCCGGCCGCACGGTCGGCATCACCGGGCCTTCGCACGCGGTTATCTGCCACCTGATCGAGACGGTGTACGAGCACGCGCGGTGGCGCGGGGCCGGGCGGCCTCGGGTTGGGCAGCGGGCGGAGCGGGACAATCCGCACCTGCATGTTGACGCCGAGTCGATGAGTAACGAGGTGTTGGAGAAGGCGTTGCGGGACGGTGAGGTGGACGTGGCCGCGGGCACGACGTGGCTGTGGGCGCGGGCGGGGATGGCGGACAGCGTGGACACCTTGTTCGTGGACGAGGCGGGGCAGCTGTCGCTGGCCAACGTGCTGGCGGTGGCCGGGGCGGCCCGGAACCTGGTGTTGCTGGGTGACCCGCAGCAGCTGGCCCAGCCGAGTCACGCCACCCATCCGCCGGGGGCGGGCGTCTCGGCGCTCGGGCACATCCTGGGCGAGCGGGCGACGATGCCCGAGGGCGCCGGGCTGCTGCTCGACCAGACCTGGCGGATGCACCCGGAGCTGTGCCGTTTTACCTCGGAGGCTTTCTACGACGGGAAGCTGCACGGGGTGGACGGGCTGGACCGGCAGTCGATTCTGGGCTATCGCTCGGGCCTGCGCATCGTGGAGGTGGCGCACCAGGGGAACACGAACGCCTCGCCGGAGGAGGCTCGCGAGGTGGCGCGGCTGACGGGGCAGCTGACCGGGCAGACGTGGCGGGACGCCGACGGGGCCGAGCGGCCGGTCGGCCCGGACGACATCCTGATCGTGACGCCGTACAACGCGCAGATCAGGGCCATCCAGAGCGCGCTGGCGGCCAGCGGCCAGGCCGGCTTCAGGGTCGGGACGGTGGACAAGTTCCAGGGCCGCGAGGCGCCAGTGGTCATCTACTCGATGGCCACCTCGTCGGCGGCCGACGCGCCGCGCGGCATGGAGTTCCTCTACGACGGGCACCGGCTGAACGTCGCGACCTCGCGCGCCCGGGCCCTGGCGATCATCGTGGCCAGCCCGGACCTGATCCGGGTGTCCTGCCGGACACCGCAGCAGATGGTCCTGGCGAACGCGCTATGCCGGGCCTGGGAAACGCACTTACCGGCTAAGGCATTTCACTCACACGGTTGATATGCATGTGATCGTGAGGCACCAGGATCGAGGCGCACTGCGCCTCGATCACAGGCATGATCAGGCATTATGCCGCCGGAGGGCAGTGATCTGATCTTTGATCACCGGCATAATGCCGAAATGAGGGTGTTGGGTCCTCGTATACTTGTTTTCCGATCTGGATACTGCTAATGATTACGGGCTGTTGCGCTTCAGTGTCGTCATTTGTCTAGCTATGCCTCTATGCGCGTCATGGACTCCATTCCTCCGGAGCCCACTCTATGCGTATTGTGCGACCTAACTGTGAGGTTGCGAAGATGCCCGAGAGGGCTCAGGTCTAGATTTCCAGCGGCCCCCTGCAAATATAGATGACGCAGATACCGGAGCTCCATTAGTGGCGTCAGATCACTGATGCCCTTAGAGCCGCTAAGAGACAAGCGCCGAAGCTGACCGGGCTTGGCGGAACGCCGTAGTTGCGGAAGCAGTTGTTCGTGGTGCTGCGGCCGCGGGTTGGTCACAGGCCGAGTACGCGGCTGAGCCCGCGTTCGACGTCGTTCATCAAGGAAGCTGGCAGGTGGCCGACGGGCGGGTCGAGGTCGGTCTTGTTCAGGGTCACCAGGGCGGTGACATTCACCACTGAGTCTTTCGGAAGGCCCGAGAACGCTACCGGCAGGAACACGTTACCGGGCATGGCGGCCAAGGCCGTGCTGGAGCTGATAACGGCCGCGATGGTGGTGGTCAGCCGGCTGGCATTGAAAGGGTCTGCCTGGATGATCAGGACGGGGCGTCGCTTAGCGGGTTTGCTTCCGCTCGCCTCACCTAGATCGGTCCAGCAGATGCTGCCCCGGCTGATCACCAGTCGTCCTGGCCTGCCAGGTACCGGCGGCCAGCCGCGACCGCCGCCGTACCGGAGTCGTCGCCAGCGTTGCGCAGCGCTTCATCGATCTGCTCAGTCAGCGACTGCGCGGCGAGCTGGTTCAGGTAACTGCGGGCCGCGCGGGCGAAGAACTCCGACCGGCTGATGCCGAGTTCCGCGGCCCGTCTGGTGGCTTGGTCGTAGGTGTCGTCGGGAAGTGAGATTGCCGTCTTCACATTGTCAGTATAACCGGGTATTACCACACCGAGTCCTGCACGGGCGTCGCTCGCCACCCGCGCTCACATGCCGCGGACAGGGCGTGCGCCGTCGGCCGTTGGTTCGTACAGGCAGTCGGCGTCATCAACAGCGGTGGCATATCCCTCGGTGCTGATGTATCAGGGCTCCGTTTCGCGTCTCTGTTCTGGTAGCGGGCCAGCCGGAAGTGTTCGCCGTCATGGTGACCCCTGAGCTGGGCGGCCTCGGGGGCCGCGAGGCACGCCGGCTGGGCGTCGTGGCGGCGAGAACCTGGACGGGAGATGTCTTATGACCGGACTTCAGGACCCGGCGGACTGGCTGGGGTGGTGGTCTGAGCTGTGGCGTCAGGCGTACGGGCGGACCGCCGGGCTTCCTTCCCTGGCTCCGCAGGTGCTCAGCCAGCCGATTCTTCCCGGCTGGATGTTCGCCGGCAGTGTTAACGTCACCGAGGAGAATTCCAGCTCGCCGGAGACTGAGCGGGAGATCGTCTCTCAGTACAGCTATGGGCGCCAGCTCGGCCGGGTCATCGACGTGCTCAGCGAGCTGATCGAGCGATGGCCGGGCGGAGTTCCCGCTGACCGGGCGGTCCAGCGGTTCGCCGAGCTGAGGGACGATATCGGGAAGATCAAGGCGCAGGGCATCGCCCGGGCGATCTCCGAGCTGGCCGAACTAAAACAGAGCAATCCGCCTGAATACGCGCGGCTGGCACCGAAACTGAGGCAGGTGCTGGAACCAGACCCGGATAACTCACACTGAACAGCCGCGCCGATAAGGACCGCGTGCTCGTGCCGCACGGTGCATGCCGGTTCGGCGCTACCGAGCCAGTGGTGCGCGTTGAAGTGCGGGTGGCGTCGCGCCTCACTTGTTCGCAGGGCGGAAGCGCAAAGCGGACCAGGTCCCATCGATTGAGACCTGGCGGACAGGCTGCACGCCACGGGCGGACAGGGCGGCAGCGAGCCGGTCCCGGTTCAGGTCCGTCCCGAGCTGGCCGCCCTTGGGGTAGCTGATCCAGGCCAGGCGGTCCGCTCGCGCCGCCGCTATCGCCTGTTCCGCCGAGGGCAGGTCGTCCCGGCAAGCAACGAAAGCGACCACGACGTCGGCATCGCCAGCGGTAGCCGTCGCTGGCACGCCCGGCAGGACCAGATCAGGCGGCGCGTTCAGGACTGCCACGGACTGCCCGGGCTTGATCTGCAGCTTGCTGTTCATGTCCACGCTGTCAGCTTGCCGCTGCCATGTCTAGGCCGCAAACGCCGGCGCAAGAAAGCCTGATGCGCAACGCTACGCTGCTGGCGCAAAGCCCTGGGGAGCCACGCTACGGGGATCCTTCTGCGCTGAGGATCATGATGTGGATTTCCCTGCTCTTGATCCGGCTCGCATAGGCTTCGTACCCCGCATAGATCGTTCTGGCGCGGTCCCAGATGGCCTGCCTCTCGTCATCGCCGGCCTCCCGGGCGATGGCCCTGATCGTCTTGTTCCGGTAGGTAACCTCGACTTTCGGATCGGCGCGCATGTTGTGATACCACCCCGGAGTCCGCGGCTGCCCGAAGCTGGTCCCGATGACCGCGATGTCCTCGCCTGCGGGCACACCCAGCAGGGGCGAGGTACGGCGCTGCCCGGTGCGGGCTCCGGTCGTGGTGACGGTCAGCACAGGGATCCCCGCGACGAATTCTGGCAGGGTGACCTGGCCCCGGCTTAGCGTCAGCAGGCCCCGGTCGATGTGATGCAGTGTCCTGGCGAAAAGCCATGCGCCGGGCCGGGTCGCGGCAATATGCTGCATCGCCACCTGGGCGGCATTGGGTTTCCGGACCTGGTAGTCAAACACCTGGATGATCCCCACCGAATTAGCGTAAGGGCCGGGCCGGACAATGGCGATAGGCGCGGAAGCCGGACTTGAACCATTCGCTGAATACGAAGCCCGAATGCGAGCCCAGTGAAGCACGGCACTGACTCAGATGGGCTTTGCTGGCTAACGGGATGGTGATACCAGCGGGTGGTTGCGGGCGAGGATATCGAAGGTGTGCCAGTGCTTGGGGCCGCTGGCGGCGTGACCGTCTTGTTCGGTCTCTTCGAGGCGGAGGATCTGCAGGCCGTCGAGCAGCACCTCGACCTCGGGCCGGGCATGGAAGGTCATGTCGGGATCATCGGCCCAGCTGTCCCGGATGCCGAACAGCTGGCCAGCGAAGATCCCGCCCGGGGCGAGCGCCTGACGGATCCGCGCCCACGTGCCCGGAAACGCCTGCGGGAGGCAGAACGGCAGGCTGAAGCCTGCATGAATCAGCTGCGCGCGCGGAAGGTCAGTCTCGGAGAACGACGCGCAGATGACGCGGATCCGATCCGCGGCCGCGGCCGGAATACGCGCGCTGAGCAACTTGAGTCCAGCTTCAGTAGCGTCCACAGCCGTCACCGACCAACCGCGGGCAAGCAGCTCGAGTGCGTCGGTGCCATCACCGCAGCCTAGGTCGATCGCCATGCGGCCGTTGCCCGGGCCTTGCTCCTGGCACGCGGCCAGCAGCAGCGGCCGCGGCTCGCGGCCGGCTGACCATGCGTAATAGCCAGCCCAGTCCGGGCCGTCGTCTTGAACCACTCCGCCATCTTGCCAAACGGATCATGCTGGCCTCGGGGCCAGGCGTCATTGCGCGGCAGTAACTGTCGCGAAGACGCGCGAGCGTGCTTAGTGAGTGGTGTAACTCGTGCCGTTCCCCGAAATTACGGCTGTCTCCGTGGCGGTCTGTCCGTTGGAGAACGTGTCGATGCAGTGGTCGATGTTGGTTCCGGATGACGTGCAGACCACGGAGGTGAGCGTGACGCCCGGTTCGTAGTACTGGCTGGACGGGTTGCTGATTCGCTGCTGTATCTGAGTCTTGATCGAGGCCGCGACCACCGACGGGTTGTTGAAGTTCGACTGCGAGCTTGATGCATGCGTGATGATCACGACAAACAGGATGAGCCCGATCACGTCGAGCACGGTTGAGGCAATCAGCCAGGTGCGGGCCTTCCGTGACGCGATGATGGCGCCCTGCACGTTACCGCTAGCCCACAGCTCGGTCACTTTCTTGCCGTGCCTGCTGCCGATCAGGGCGGCAGGCAGGCCGAGGATTATGTTGAAAAGCACGCCGCAGACCGCGGCGATTATCCCCCAGGCCCGATACGTGCGTGGCGCTGGTCCTGGCGGGGGCGCGCCGTACCCGGGCGGACCGTACCCCGGCGACGCCTGCTGTCCCGGTTCCCAGCCGGGTGGACCTGCGGGCCCGGCCTGGCCCGGGTAGGGAGGTGGTACACCGAACCCCGGCCCCTGTCCGGCGGGGCCTTCCTGCTCTTCGCCGGGAGAATGTCCGTAACTCATGCTGGCGGTCTTCCTCACTTCCCGGAGAGCCAGGTGGCGAACACGCTACTCGTGCTGGGTTCGGCTGACGAATCGGTCCCTGTCCACGATCATCCGCTCCAGCGTGCCTGCGCCGACGACCAGGCTGCGATCATCTGGTGATCCCGGGAGCCGCTTGTGCCTGGCCGTGAACCGGAACACGAGCCGCCGCCCGTCCACCTCAGTGAGTTCAGCCTCGACCACGACCTGCGCCCCGAGCGGGCTGGGCCGGTTGTGCTCCAGGACAGCTGACGTGCCGACCGAGGTCTGGCCTGGTTCCAGGCCGGGCCTGACTGCCGCCGCCGCTGCCGCCTCGGCCAGCGCGAGCAGTCGCGGCGTACCCAGCACGGGCACGTCACCGCTGCCCATCGCCACCGCGGTATCGGTGTCGGCGACAACAATCCGCTCGAACGAGCGCAACCCCGGTATCAGCGCCATCCCCGTAGCGTAGGCGGGCGTGGGCGTACTAGGGCAGGAGGGCCAGCTTCCCGGTGACTCGCCGTCCCGCCAGCTCGTTCAGCGCGTCGGCGGCACGCTCGAGCGGGAAGGTCACGGGGGTGACCGGGTGCAGGTTTCCGGCCGCCACGGCATCGAGCAGGCGGGCTAGGAGTTCGTTGTTGCCAGCGGGATCCTGACGCGACCACGCGCCCCAGTCGACCCCGATGATGGCACGGTTTTCTAGCAGGACGCGGTTGAGCGGCAACCGCGGGATGGTGCCGCCCGCGAAACCGACGACGAGGTAGCGGCCGAGCCCGCGCAGGCTGCGCAGCGCCGGTTCAGCCACCTCGCCGCCGACGGGATCGATCACCAGGTCGGCGCCCGCGCCGGTGACCTCACGCACGCGGGCCTTCAGGTCCTCGGTCTGGTAATCGACCGCGACCTGCGCCCCGGCGTTAATCGCCGCGGCCCGCTTGGCCTGGCTGGAAGCGGCCGCGATCACTCGTGCGCCAAGCGACCTGGCCACATCGATAGCAGCAAGCCCGATCCCGCCGCCGGCTCCGAGCACCAGAACCCATTCGCCGGGCCGCACGGCGGTTCGCGTGGTCAGCGCGAACAGGACCGTCGCATAGCTTTCGACGGCCGTCGCGGCCACCTCGAAACTCACGGCGTCCGGCAGCGGAACGACCGCTTCAGCGGGCAGCACGCGGTGGGTCGCGTAACCACCGAGGTCAAACGAACTGCTCACCACGCGGCTCCCCCGGGCCACTGAAGACACGCCATCGCCGACGTCGAGCACCTCCCCCGCCGCCACCAGGCCCGGGGTAAACGGCAGCCGCGGCTTCAGCTGGTATGCGCCGCCCACCATTAGCCCGTCGACGAAGCTGACCCCGGCAGCGCGCACGCCGACGAGCACCTGGCCAGGGCCGGGCTCCGGATCAGGCGTCTCCTCGAGGACCAGCCGGTCCAGTGGGCCGAATTCACTACAGGCAATGCGACGCATCTCATCTCCTCCGACACCGCTCATCGAGCGTAACTGCCGCGGCAGTGCACGCAACACCAGTTACGTGCCGCGTCTCAGGGCGAGGTCCGGCGTGGTATGGCATCTTGGACTGAGCTCAATGAGCGAGGGGGATTACCGTGCAGGCAGATACCCACCAGGGCGAGGCCGTGCTGGCTCGGGCCGTGTCTGCCTATCGGGCTGGGTTGGGCTCACGCCTGATCGCCGGATACGCGCTCGGCAGCCTCGCCCACGGAGGCTTCAGTCCGCTGGTGAGCGACATCGATCTCGGGCTCATCCTGCAGGACCCGATCAGGGCGAAGGACCGCCTGACCATCCGCACGGTGGCCCGCTCCGTGAGAGCCGGAGGACCGGGGCTGCACCAGCGGCTCTCGGTGTTCTGGGGAACACCCTCCACCTTGCGGGGCCAGGGCCGCGGTGGCAGGTTCCCTCCGCTGGACCGGCTGGACCTGCTTGACTACGGCCGGCTGCTCACCGGACAGGACGCCCGTTCCGGCGTGGCCCGCCCCGAACGGGCCGAACTGCTGGTAGCAGGCGCCGAGTTCGCGCTGGGCTACCTGGACGGAACCCGCAAGCCGGCAGACCGCCTCCGGGACTGGGCCCGGCTCCGCTTTCGCAGCGACAACGCACTGGACGAAATCCGCACCCCTTCGCGGCTGGTCTCCCGCGGACCCGGGCGGCTGACCAAGATCGTGCTCTTCCCCGTCCGCTTCCTTTTCACCGCAGAGACGGGCCAGGTGGGCATCAACAGCCTCGCGGCCGAGCACTACCTCGCCAGCGCGTACGCGCCTGCCAGCACCCTGGTGACCGCGGCTCTGGCCTGGCGCCTCGAACCGCCGGCCGACGATGAGGCGACCGCACTCCTGGGTCGCGAGCTAATCCCGCTGTACGTCCATTACATCGACGATCACATCACGCGCCTGCACGCCGTCAATCGCCACCGGCTCGCCGACAGCTTCCACCGGTGGCGGACCCGCCTCCTGGCCGGTTTAGCTCTCGGTGAAGGACTGAGGCCGGGTGTCCGGCATCGGCTTAGCATGCCGGTATGGACGAGACGCTCTACCAGCACGCAGGCGGCGACGAAGGGCTGCATCGCCTGGAGGAGCTGTTCTATACCAAGGCGCTGGCCGACCCGGTGCTGGGGGCGCTGTTCACCGAGCGGGTGCCGACGCATGTCGACCACCTGACCTGGTTCACCGCGGAGTCTTTCGGCGGACCCGACCGCTTCACCCGCGAGCTCGGGTTCCAGTACCTCATCGACGTGCACCGGCACCTGAAGATCACCGATGAGCAGCGCGACCGGTTCGTGGCGGTATACCTGGAGACGCTCGACGAGGCCGGACTGCCAGCAGACGCGCCGTTCCGGCAGGCGGTCCAGGAGCACGTCGAGTTCGGCTCGCAGGTGGCCCAGCAGAACTCCTGGGCCCAAAGCGACGCCGACCTGCACCCGATCCGCGCGGTCCCGGCCTGGGACTGGCCCGACGGCAGCTAATTAATCCGAACGGGCACGTCCTCAGCTCACCGCCTTCTTCACGAGCGCGCCAGAGGTAGTCGGCCACATGGCGCCTTCGTCGAAGCTCGCCTGGTCGCTGAAGCCGGACGTCGCGCCGGCCAGAAAGTCTGAAGTCGCGGCCCGGCTCGCGGCGACTCCGGGGAATCCAGCTGGTCTATATCAATGAGCCGCCAAACAAGCGGCGCGGAACTCTCGTGAGCACGGCAGAGCCGGAGGAATTAACAGACATGAACATCGCCGATAAGACCGTCCTGGTGACCGGGGCCAATCGTGGCATCGGGCAAGCGCTGGTCACCGAGGCCCTCCGCCGGGGCGCGAAGCAGGTGTACGCCGGCACGCGTCAGCCCCTGGCCCACCCGGACAGCCGTGTCACGCCCCTGACCCTGGACGTGACCAGCCCGGCGCAGATTCAGGCCGCGGTCCAGAGCGTCGAGTCTCTCGACCTCCTTATCAACAACGCCGGCATTGCGCTTTACGACGACCTCAGCGATCGTGCCCTGCTCGAGCAGCATCTGGCCGTCAACTTCTTCGGTACCTACGGCGTGACCCAGGCCTTCCTGCCGTTGCTGACCCGCTCGCGGGGAGCCATCGTCAACAACACCTCGACGATGGCCCTCGCCCCCTTCCCGTTCACTCCCGCCTACTCGATCTCCAAGGCGGCCGCGTTCAACCTGACCCAATCGCTGCGCGCCCTCCTGGCGGGCCGGGGCGTGCGGGTGCATGCCGTCCTGACCGGCCCCACCGACACCGACATGACCCGGGGCTTCGACATCCCCAAGGCCTCGCCGGACTCTGTCGCGCGAGCCATCTTCGACGGAGTGGAGAACAGCGAGGAGGACATCTTCCCCGATCCCATGTCGGCGTCCATCGCCGACAGCTGGCGCAACGGCGCGGTCAAGGCGATGGAACGCGAGAATGCGGCGTTCGTAGCAGCAGAACCCGCCGCGGCATGAGCGCCGCGGCACAGGCAAGGAGGCTGGACGCGATGACGGATCACAAGGTGGTCAGCCGCCAGGAGTGGCAGGCCGTTCGGGACGAGCTGCTGCAGCGCGAGAAGGAGCACACTCAGACGGCGGACGAGCTGGCGCGCCAGCGCCGTGAGCTGCCCTGGGTCGCGGTCGAGAAGGAGTACCGGTTCGACACCGACGACGGTACGCGGACCCTGGCCGGGCTCTTCGACGGCCGCTCCCAGCTGCTGATCTACCATTTCATGTTCGGGCCGAGCTACACGGCGGGATGCCCGGTGAACTCCTCGATGGCCGATGGCCTCGACGGCCTCCTGCCCCACCTGCATGCCCGCGACGTGACCCTGGTGCTCGTTTCGCAGGCCCCGCTGGCCAAGCTTCAGGGGTACAAGCAGCGGATGGGCTGGAACGTTCCGTGGGTCTCGGCGGCGAACACCGACTTCAACGTCGACTTCGGCGGCTCCTACACTGCCGAGCAGGTACGTTCATGGGGGCTGTCCGAGGGCGAGGGTGCGCTGCCGCCGATCGTGGCCGTGAACGCGGCTGCGACCGGGACCGATGTCCTCGGATACCTGTCTGAGTCACCGGCGGCGAGTGTCTTCACGCTGCAGGACGGCGCCGTCTACCAGACCTACGCGACCGCGGGACGGGGGGTCGAGTTCCTGATGGGGTATTACCCGATCCTGGACCGGGTGCCCAACGGGCGCGACGAGGGCGACGCGTTCCAGACCTGGATTCGCCGCCATGACGAGTACGTCTAGCGGCCTGCGAGGGTTTTGGGGCAAACGATGACGGTCAGCGAGGATTTCACCGGTCTTACCGGCCGGTTCCGGGGTGAGTTGCTGGCTCACTGCTATCGGATGCTGGGCTCGGCGGACGAGGCCGAGGACCTGGTGCAGGAGACGTACCTGCGGGCGTGGCGGTCCTATGACGGGTTTGAGGGCCGCGCGTCGGTACGGACCTGGCTGTACCGGATCGCGACCAACGTGTGCCTGACCGCGATCGAGCGGCGCGGCCGCCGGCCGCTGCCGTCGGGGCTGGGCGGGCCGGCCGAGGATGCGGCGGCGCCGTTGGTGGCGGGGCCGGAGGTGCCGTGGCTGCAGCCGTTTCCCACCGGGCAGGCCAGCGGGCCGGAGGATCCGGCCGCGGTGGCGGCGTCGCGCGCGGGTATCCGGCTGGCCTTCGTCGCGGCGCTGCAGTACCTGTCCGCCCGGCAGCGCGCGTTGCTGATCTTGCGGGACGTGCTGGAGTGGCCGGCCGCCGAGGTGGCGGAGCTGCTGGGCACGACGACCACTGCAGTGAACAGCGGCCTGCGGCGAGCCCGCGCTCAGCTCGCGCAGGCGCTGCCCGCCGAAGATGAGCTAGCCGAGCCCGCCGAACCGGACCGGCGGGCGGTGCTCGACCGGTTCGCCGCGGCCATCCAGAACGCCGACGCCAGCTTGCTCGCCGAGCTGTTGCGGGAGGATGTCGCGCTGGAGATGCCGCCGCTGCTGACCTGGTTCACCGGCCGCCAGACCGTGGCCGGCTTTATCGCAGAGCACTTTCTCACCGAGCCCGGAGGGCTCCGGCTGGTTCCGGTCCTGGCGAACGGGCAGCGGGCGTTCGCGATCTACCAGCGCGGACCGGGCGGGGCCTATCACGCGCACGCCATGCTGGTCCCGACGGTCACCCAGTCGGGGATCGCGCGGATCATCGCCTTCCAGGACCCGGGCCTGTTCGGGTTCTTCGGCCTGCCCTCAGACGTACACCAGGACGAGGCCTGGGCTGACCTTGCTGACTGCGGCGATGTCGGCGCCGTCTGAGGTGAGTACCGCGTCGCCTCGCTCGGCGGCGCCAGCGCGAAGTGAACGGCCTGACCCCGCCCCGCCGCCGTCCGCACCACCCGGCCGCCGCACCACCCGGCCGTCCGCACCACCCGGCCGTCCGCACCACCCGGCCGTCCGCAACACCCGGGCGCCGTCTCCGCACCCCAATGTCCCCTCCCACCATATCCCCACCTCCCGCACCCGCCCCCGATGACCCTATGGAACATAGGGCCGGTTATAACCGGCCCTATGTTCCATAGGGTCGGCCTGATTCGCGGGAGAGTCGGACCGATGTTCCATAGAGTCGACGTGATTTGCGGAAATGAGAGCGTTCAGGAGTGGTGCGCTCACTCTCTGTTTTGTCAGACCCAATCGGCATGATTCCTGCATGGCGCTTTCCCCTCGGCTGGATCCGGATGCACTCGTAGCGACCGGGACGCCGACGAGTCTCCGGCGGGAGATGACGGCGCTGCTTTACGCAGGCCGTGGCAATGTGATCGCGGAACAGAGACCGGGCCCTCCTGCTGTCCCGGCGCGCACCGGGTCCGGCGGGGAAATGCTGGTGAGATCCAAATACGGCGCGGCTTGCGGCTCAGGGAGCGAGACGGCGCTCGCGCTCGGGGCCGGCTTCGGCTGACGTGGCTTCCTGTCGCCTGCTCCGCCGCCCCGGCCGCGGTAGACGAGCAGGCCGTTGACGGGATCTGGTACCCCGTCCAGGGCCGCGCGTACGGCCGGCAGGCCGCGAAACGTCTCCCACTGTTCCTCATTGTCGAAACAGACCTCGAAGACCACGCCCCAGCGGTCCGCGTGCCACGACCCGTCGACCGCGCCATTCGTCAACGCCGCCTCGATCAGGGCAGAGTCGTGTTGCTCCTGCCACCGGAAAGCCGACAACTCGCCGTGCAGTACCTCAATCGACCACCACTCCGCCATCGTGAAGATCGTACGTCTTTTTCCAGGATCGGGCCGGGTGAGGTCAGCTGCACCGTCGGCGATCGGCCAGCCAGGACAGGCCGAGGAATACCGGTGCCGAGAGTCCCAGCAGCAAGGCCGTGCCGCTGACCGCGCTCTCCAGGAAACCGGGCCCGACCCGGGCGACGCCGAAGTAGTAGGCAACCACGACCGCCATCAGCAGCAGGTACCCGCCGACGACGGTGCCGGCCACGTGCCTGAGCGCGGCCCAGCCGGTCCGTGCCGGGTCGGGCGGCGTGGCCCCCGGCACCGGCCCGGGAGGCGTGGCCCGCGGCGCGTCCGGCCGCTCGTCTCGGCCGGACGGACCTGGCCGGTACAGACGGATCAGGCCGAACCCGAGCGCCGACATGAGGATCAGGTAACCGGCGGCCATCGGTATCAGGGCCTGACGGTCCGCCAAAGACAGCGCGAGCACCCTGGCCGGCGCCATGACGAGCTCAGGCCCGCAGCAGGAAGTGCCAGCCGCGGATGAAGAAGTGCCAGCCGGCCCACAGCCAGAGCGCGAACAGGGCCCACCGCCCGACCGGATAGCGCATGATCATGCGGAAGGCGTCGCTGAGGGTGGGAACGCCGGACACCCGGGCCAGGGCGAGGCCCTCCCACGCGAATACGGCGCCGAACAGGACCAACCACACGAGATAGCCGATGAGCGGATGCCTCGCCATGCCAACCTCCCGGCCGCATATTCATCATCCGGCCAGGTGCGGCGCCACCGCCCGGTGCGCTGGCCGCCGGGACGAGGCGGCCGCGCCGGACGTTGCTCTCATTGTGCCGCATAGGACCCGGTGCGCGTTGGCCGCCTGCGGCCAGGATCAGGCCTTCCGCCTGCCTTTTCCGGCCCAGACGTTGTGCTCTTCGGGATGGTCGCGCCGGGCCAGTGATTCGGCCATCAGCCGGTCGCCGTCGGCCTGGGTCCTGCGGTCGCGGACGCGTCCCAGGTGGGTCTTCTCGCCGATGTACCTCGCGACCAGCAGGGGCGGGTCGAGCGGGTCGGTCCCGGCGGGCTGCGAGCAGACCCGGCATTCCCACTCCGGCGGTGGCGTCACGGTCCCGATGAACGGCACCGTCGTCGTGTGCCCGTTCGCGCAGTGATAAAGCACGACGACTTTAGCGACGGCGGATCCACGGCCATAAGGCTCACCGGCAGGACCGGCCCCGACCCTCGTCGCTCGCATTATTCCGGTGTTTACAGTCCGCATAATACCTCCGTCAGTCTTCATTCTACAGGCAAATTCTGGGCGGTTTTGACCGCTAACGCCGATTTGCGGCACCCGTGAAGGAGGTCCAGAGGTTAAGTTCGGGAAAAAAGAATGACAATTAATCAAAACGGGCAGTGGTGCTTCGGCCTGGATCACACCGCGGGATCGTCATTCAGGAGAGAGAACACGGCCAGGTCGTGCAGCCCGTCATCTTCCAGCTGCGCCCGCCGGAGCGTGCCCTCCCGCTGGAAACCCGCCTTCTCCGCGACCCGGAGCGACGGCCGGTTATCGGTGACAGCACACAGCTGTATCCGCTGCATGCCACCATCGGCCAGCGCCCACCGCGCCACGGCCACGACGGCCTCGCTCGCGTAGCCCCGGCCGCGCCGATCCGGGCGCACACCGTAGCCGACCTCTGAGCTGCGAGCCTCCCAGTCGGTCTTGAACAGGCTGATCGCTCCGACAAGTTCACCCGACGAACGTTCCGCCATCATCAGGTGAACGCCAGCACCCTCCTGCCGGTGCCGGTGCACGCCGTCGGCCAGCCACCTGTCGACCTCCGACGGCCGGGACGGCGCTTCGGGCGGCAACGCCGTGTAATCCCCGGCCTCCACCAGCGCCTTGACCGTAGCAGCGTCCCCCGGGCCGAATTCGGTGAACTCCAGCCGGTCCGCCACGATCCTCACCTCGGGGAAAGAACCCATGGCGGAGCAGCCTACGCGAACATCCACGGTGGGGAGGCCGAGCTGAGGCTACCTGGGCTGGCTAACGGCGGGCCGCCAAGTTAACACGCGCCCGCATTACTTGGCGCCGATGAGGCCCAGGGAGCGGGCCCGGCTGACCGCCTCCTCCCGGCTGTGGACGCCGAGCCTGTGATAGAGACGTGCCGCCCGCTCCTTGGCTGCGGACCGGGAGATGCCCAGCTTGCCGGCGATAACGGAGAACGGCAGCGGGGTGGAGAGGTACCGGAGGACCTGGGCCTCGGCCATGGTGATCGACGCCGCCCTGACTCGTGCCCCGGCTTCGCTTGTCGCTTCGGCACCAATCTCGTCAGCGGCGGCAATGGTGATGAGGGAGTCCGCCACCGACTCGGCGGCCACCTCGTCGGCGGCGGCAATGGTCGCGAGGGACTCCGCCACGGACTCGCCGGCCACCTCGTCGGCCGCTTCTACGGTAGCGACGTCCTCGGCCACGGCGTAAGCGGCCAGCTCGTCGGCGGCTTCGACGGTGGCGATGTCTTCGGCTACGGCGTCAGCGGCGGCCTGGTTGGCGGCTGCTACGACGACGGCGTCTTCGGCTATGGCGTCAGCGGCCAGCTCGTCGGCCGCTGCTACGGCGGCAGCGTCTTCGGCTACGGCGTCGGCGGCGGCCTGGTCGGCGGCAGCGATGATGAGACCAGCTTCGGTGAGCGCCGTGACCGCCTCGTGGGCGGCCGCTTGCTCCACCAGCCCGGCCGTGATCAGCGCCCGGACCGCGTCGGCGGCGGCGGCCGACTGGATCAGCTGCGAATCGGCCACTGCCTCGGCCGCCTCGGCTCTGGCCCCGGCCGCGACGAGCAGGGCACTGGCCTCGTCGGCCTGGGCCAGGGCGATCACCTCGGCCGCTTCCTCCATGGCGGCGACCTCGGCTCCCACCACCAGCTCGGCCTCGGAGGTCAGGAAGCCCTCGCCGATCAGCGTGCCGCCGGTCTCGGCGATCGCGTCGAAAAGCGGGGCGGCCCAGTAGTGCTCGACGAGCAGGAAGGCCAGGGCGGTCCCCGGCTCAAGAGAATCGGCCAGAGCCCGCGCATCGGCCGGGTGAAAGCCCGCGGGACCATCAGCCAGCGCTGGCCTGGCCGAATCGCCGTTCGCCAGCGGAACGAATGCCGTCAGAAGCGAACCGAAATCCTCGTCATCACCAATGGTCAGCCGTTCGACGGTGCCGTCCTGGCTTTTGGCCACGAAGAGCATGTCGAGCAGGCGAAGAACTCCCCGGCCGCGGAGACGGTCGACCTCGGCCAGGATCCTGTCCTCGGAACCGGCGTCGCGGCTGAACCTCAAGGCGATCACCTGGAGCGGTGCGGTCATCGTTGCCCTCCCTTGTGCTGACCTGTAACGTCGCCGACGGTACCACTGGGCGCATCACCGCCCGCTGGTGCATCCCCACCCAGGCAATCATGACGGTCCGCTTACGGTCGCCGCTCGGCCTCGCCGCGCGCCTGCGCCCGGCGGAACAATCAGTCACAACCAGTACGCTTCCGGGCACACGGAGGCAACTGAGGCTAATGGGACCGAGGATAAATCTGGGGACATCATGACGGGACAACTGACCCACACCGGCGCCAGCACGGGCACGGGCACCAGCACAAGCACGGGCACGGGCACCAGCACAAGCACGGGCACAGGCACCAGCACGGGCACAGGCACCAGCACGGGCACGGGCGCCAGGGGCGGCACCGGGGCCAGGGCGGCGCGGCGTGCCGACGCTCACGCGGTCCGGCTGAGCC
>Ga0302181_10001233_pt1 | contig 19317 bp, 19 predicted proteins | sample I_Palsa_E3_3_FD_198786 | JGI IMG/M metagenome (GOLD analysis project Ga0302181, IMG submission 198786) | Peat permafrost microbial communities from Stordalen Mire near Abisko, Sweden - I_Palsa_E3_3 | ecosystem: Environmental > Terrestrial > Soil > Palsa > Peat permafrost | place: Sweden...
CACCCGCGCGCCCGCACGCCAGCACGACCCCCAGCCACCCAGCGGCAGCGACCCCCGCCCGCCGCGACCCGCACCATGGCCATTTTCACGCCCCCGCGACCATCCCCTGGATGAGATGGCTTGTGGGATTTCTGTGGGGCTCGCAGAAAGCCCTGACTGCACAGAAGATGAGCCACATGGTGGCACCAGTGCCCTGCTGCCTCTGGTGGCCGACCATGCCCCAGGTAACTTAACGTTACCGGACACTGGTCGGCCCAAAGGGTCATTCCGGTGCATCCTCCCTGCCGACTCTGTCCCTGACACCGGCCGCGCCGAGTGGACTATCCGCGGCGCGCACGAACGCCCAGTTCTGACCCTGCTCCTGCCGAAAACCTCGTCCGTGCTAGTTAAAGCCGTTGTACAGGTGGGCGATGTTGCGCACCGCTGCGGTCGGTGGGGCGCTCATGTCACGGGGGACGCTGTGGCATGATGATGGACCGTGCTGCTGCGACTGGCCTACCTCAGTGTGACGAACGTGTTCGCGCTGCTGCGGCTGCCGCCGATGAGCAACCTGGACAAGGGACGCGGAGATCCTCGCGCTGCGCCACCAGGTCCTAGTCCTGCACTGGCAGCTCGGTCCGGACAGAGCGCGGTTTACCCCGGCTGACCGGACATTTGCTGGCGGCGCTGCTGCACTGGCTCCCGAGGGACGTCCTCAAACGACTGCACTTGGCGGTGCGACCGGATACCGTGCTGCGCTGGCACCGCGACATGCTCGCGCGCCGGCACGCCCGCCGGCCCCGGGCCGGCCGCGGACCGCGCGCTCGATCCGCGTCCTGGCGCTGCGCCTGGTCTGCGAGAGTCCGGTGGGGGTACCGGCGGGTGCGCGGCGAGCCGCTGGTGCTCGGGGTGAAGGTCGCCGCCTCCACCGTCTGGGAGATCCTGCACGAGGCCGGGATCGACCCCGCTCCCGAGCGCAGCTCCGCCACGTGGGCCGATTTCCTGCGCTCCCAGGCGGAGGCCCTGCTGGCCTGCGACTTCTTCGAGACGGCCACCCTGTCCGGGGCACGGCTGCACGTGCTCGCGGTGATCGAGCACGCCAGCCGCAGAATCAGGATCCTGGGCGCCACCGCCCACCCGACAGCGCCGTGGGTGGCCCAGGCGGCCAGGAACCTCGTGATGGACCTGGAGGACGCCGACTGCCAGGCCCGGTATCTGATCAGGGACCGGGACGGGAAGTTCCCGGCCCTGTTCGACGCCATCCTCGCTGACGCGGGCATCCGCGTCGTACTCAGCGGGGTCCGGATGCCGACTCGATCATGGAACGGCGGGTGCAGACCTGCCGGCGCGAGCTACTGGACCGCACGCTGATCTGGAACCAGTCCCGCCTCCTGCACGCCCTGCGGGAGCTCGAGCACTTCTACAACGCGCACCGGCCGCATCAAGGGCATCGCGAACGCCCGCCCGCTCTGGCAACTACCCGTACCGCTCGCCGCTCCTGCCCGAATCGCCAGCCTTCACGTTCGACGACGCGATCGGCTCGGCGGGGTACGACATGAGTACCGGCATGCGGCATGAGCTGCATGGATGAAGTTTTCGGCAAAGGGCACGGTCGGCCGCGAGGTGACGGAAGGCTGGCGGACGCTGCTGCACGGCACGCGGACCATGCGCCAGTTCGAGCGAATCTACCCCGCCCGGGTGACGGAGGAACGGCGGCCGGTCCTGGACATCGACAGCATGCATGCCAGCGACGACATCCGGGCGTGGCACTGGTGGTCGCTGGCCGAGCTGGAAACGACGGAGGACGTCGTCTACCCGGTTGGGCTAGCCGACGTCCTCCGCGACCTTACTTCGTCATCCCGGCGCTGTAACACCGGCACCTCGCGCTAGCCCGCTAATGGCCTGCCAGTTCGTCCACGAAGTACCGGGCGTCCACCGTCCCGACGCCGGTGGCCAGGTCGTAGCCGTGCTCGGCGCGGAAGCCCTGGACGGTCGTGGTCACCGCCGGGGTGCCCTGGGTGAACGTCACCGTGTTGTTGCCAGTGGTGAGGTCCACGATGCCGGGGGCCCTCTCCGCCGACAGCCTGTACAGCGTCGGGTTGATCAGGCCGAGCGGGTGGCCCGCCGCCTGGGCGGCCAGCGCCACGATGCCAGAGAACAGCGGCGTCGCCTCACTGGTGCCGCAAGACGGGTACCAGCCGTTCGGGATGCCGGTGCCCGCCGGGAAGCTCTCGTAGTTGTCGTACAGCCCGCTGCACGCCGCGCTCATCGAGATGTCCGGGACCAGCCGGCGGTTACCGTACTGCGGCTGGACGCCGTCCTGGTAGACCGGGCGGGTGAACAGCTCGGAGACGCCGCCGCCGCCGGCCAGCGGGTTCGGCCCGGCGTCGCCGAAGATGTACTCGTTGACCGCCGTGCTGTAGGTGTCGTTCCAGGTGGTGGACGAGTAGTGGTTGTCGTTGTCGATGACCTCGGTGCCGCCGACGCCGGTGATCAGCGGGTCGCTGTCCGGCCAGGACGTCACCGGGTAAGTGTAGTACGTCTCCCCGTCCAGGCCCACGTCGGCCGCGCCGCTGTCGCCGGAGGCGGTCAGCACCGTCACGTCATCCTTGGCGGCCAGCTCGTAGGAGGCGCGCAGCGGCTCGACCTGCTGCAGGCCGGTGAACGTCTCCTCGGTGGCGCTGAAGCTCTGGCTGATCACCGCGATCCGGCCGGTGATGCCGTACTCCGCCGGGTCGTTAAGGACGTCCTCCTCCGCCTGCTCGATCTGCGGGAAGCCCGTCACGCCCTCGGTCTCATCGACCGGGCTCTCGACCAGCACAATGTTCGCGTCGGGCGCGATGGCGTGCGCCGCCTGCACGTCCAGCGTGGTCTCGCCGGCCCAGCCGACCTGGTCGGGGTTGGCGGCCGGGTCCCAGGGGATCGGCCCCAGCGGGGTGACGACCTTGAAGGACGGCGGCGCGTTCAGCCCGAAGGTCTGGTCGAAGACGGTCAGGTCATTCCGGATCGTCGGGGAGCCGTACGAGTCGACGATCACGATCGTCTCGCCCTTGCCGGTAATGCCGCTCGCGTACACCGGGGCCAGGTTGTAGGCGTCCCGCAGTTGCTCTGGCGAGTAGCAGGCGACCTGGTAATCGGCCTCGCACTCGGCGGTCGTGGGTGCCGAGCTGAATACCTTGGTCAGGTGCAGGGCACCCGGCGTGACGATTATTTTCGGGGTGCTGGCGCCGGCGGTGGCGTCCGGCTTGGTGGCCGCCGTCGCCGCGGGCACGGCGGCCGCCGTGGCGGCCATGAGCGCGCCCGCGGTAGCGGCGAGCGCTATGGTTCTCCTCTTGCGCACTGATCCTCCCAGATCCGCTTCAGAGACTCGGTCTCCCGACGATAGACCTCAAGATCATGCAAAAGGGAACATTCCCTTAACATCTGGACCGTGTCTCTCAATCTAGCCATATCTTGCCTCGCGTTCCGAGCGGCCCCTGACCCGCGCGAGAAGCCAGGGGCCGTTCGGTGCAAAACGGGGGATTACTTCGCGGTGCGGGCAAGCGTGAAGTTGTCGAGCTCCACAGCAGCTGCCCCGTCCAGCCCGCCTCACCGTAGGCCCGGACCAGGGCGCAGGCGTGCTCGCAGGACGCAGGCGCTTGGCTGGAAGGTTCTGTCCGAGCGGGAGAACGAGGTCGTCATGGGTACTGACGAGAACGCGCCCGTCGGCATGTGCTTCATGCCGGTCACTGATCCCAAGACGGTCAAGAACCGAGTGCATCTTGACCTCACCAGCAGCGCCGCGGACGGCGATCAGGAGATTGACCGCCTGCTGGCGCTCGGGGCGCGCCGGGTCGACATCGGGCAGACCGGCGCTGAGTCTTGGACTGTCCTTGCCGACCCGGAGGGAAACGAGTTCTGCGTAGTGCGCCCGAAGGAACGCTTATCCGATGAAGCTCGGCACCGAGAACCGCAGACAGACCCTGTCCGCGGCACCGGTCGGCCACGGTGCCGAAGACCCGGTCCATCCGCGCGCCCGAGGCGAAGATCAGGTTCCGGCTGTACTCGGCCTGGTAGACCGAGTAGTCGTAGCGGAACCCGCTGGCCTGCTGCTCGGCCAGGTCCAGGCCGAAGCACAAGCACGCGGTGTAGATCCACCGGTCGCAGGCCTGGCTCAGCCGCCCTGTAGCCGCGTCCTGCGACAAGGTGTCTGCGATCTGAGCCAGGCGCTGCGGATCCGCGATCCCAGTAAAGCAGTTGCCCTCCTTGACGAAAGAGATGCCGGCGGCGTGCGCCTGGCAGCGTACTCGTGCCCGTTGAGGATGACCTGCGCCCCGAACGGGGGGTGCCCGGACATCTTGATCACCATGTGCCCCCAGTCCGGGTCCATGATGTGAAACGAGTAATGGTTCACGTGCTCAAGCTTCTTCTGCAAGCTGGTGATCGCCCCGCTGGCCGACCGGTTCACCTTCCACACCGAGGCCCGCGACCGGGCCACCAGGATCAGGAAGACGCCGCGCCCGACGACATGCCCCGACAGGTATTCCTCGGCGATCTCGTGCTTGCGCTCCCCGGCCTTGCAGTCGATCACCGGGACGCCGTTCGCCTTCGCCCACGCCCGCACCCGCCGGGCGAACCGGCCCGCCAGCCGCATCAGGTGCGCGTCAAGACATCCCGAGTCGATGGACGATTTTCGGGCAACAGCTACTGAATTCTCGCAATTGACAGGTGTTCTGGAGGGTTTTCCATGACTATTCTAGTACTGGTCCTGGGCCTCATCGGAGAGAACAAGGTCTCACGCGATTGGACGGTAGCACTTCTCCTTGTCGCGGCGACTGCCTATATTTTCGCGGCAGGGCTCCCGGCGAATTGCATGAATGTTGGCGTGCTCGCGACATTGAGCAAAAGGCGAATCCCCGTCTTCCAAATTCAGCTAAGAGTGTTCAGTACTGGAATTAGCCTCTTTCATCTAGGGAATGTTTTCCTGCCGATAGCCATAGTTGTAACTGTGTACCAGGAATCGCTATTGATTGGCCTGATTGCCTCAATTGTAATATTTCTGATGACGCTTATAATTGTTGTCGAAAATTTTCTTGCTCCTTGGCTTGCCGGGAAGGGCAGTGTGAAATTTGGGAATGACTCGAAGCCGGACGAACCTGAACAGGGGCGGCCACAGGTTGAAGGTGGCTTGGGCTGGCCGGACTAATGCGTAGCCCGTCACCAGCCTGCCAGAATCTTTGGCGGCCTGGCAGTCAGGTCATGGCGCAATGCAAGCTCGGCCGACCGCAATGGGGAGCGACAGCACGATTTCGCGAAGTGGCCGCCAAGATCCTGCACTACCCGACGCGGATTTGGCGCAGGCTGCATGCCGGTTCTAACTTCTTGTCTAACAGTGCGTTAGAACCTAGGAGCACGGGTTACGTAGAGAGCCTGATCAGGCCACAGGCCGAGGCTGCAGCCGATGATCTCCTTCACGATCTCGATGGTCGCCGAATAGGGATGAGCAGGCAGCATGCCGCCGTGATGCAGTCAGCCGGTGCAGGGCTGCTCGACCCGCCGCAGTCTGTACGGCGGCGCGGGCGTGGCGGCTTCCCCCACAAGAATCCCACGGACGAAACGGCATTATGCGGCACACGGCCGCACGGCTGCTAACAGGGCCTCGTTAGCCCTTGACAAGCCTTTATGCAGGTGAAGCGGCCTGAGGATGTTCACAGCCCCGACTGGTCTCCGGCGCGACAGACCTCCTGATAAACGGTAGCTCAAATCATTTACCGCGCATCCTCGAAGGACCAGGGCGCTCGATGAACGGCTCAAGTCTCGGTGAGGCGCATCTGCGCACCGTTCCGCCGAGTACCAAGCGCACTACAATACGGCTTGGCTGCACCAGGGCATCGCGCAACGTGTCCCGGCAGCGAATGCCGTGCTCCGTCGTCGCCGCAACCGCCTCCGGTGTCGAACGGATCCGCCGAAATCCGTCTTCGACGGCCTGATCAGGAGTCCGTGCACGCCGCCTGACACTCGAAGAACCACAGGTCTACAGCCGAATCCCATTTTCGGCGGGGACAAGGGGTGCCCGGCGGGCGATTTCGTGCTCGCGCCGGTTTGGTCCTATCAGCTGGGTGCTGTGAACGCGGGCTGCTGGAGCAGCAGGCCGTGCAGGGTCTTCATGACCTGGTCGTGGATCTGGTCGGGTTTGAGGCGGTCCGTGGGGTGATACCAGCGGGCGATCGAGGTCAGCGCGCTGTTGAGGAGGTTGACCGCGATGGGAATGTCGATGTCGGGGCGGACGAGTCCCTCGTCGACTCCCTGCCGGAGAAGCTGTTCCGCGGAGCGGTTGACCTGCCGGGCCCATGACTGGTAGTTGCGCAGTCCCTGGGGTGAGAGCTGGTGCTGGTCGGCCATGAGTACCAGGTAGTAGGCCCGGTAGCGGGCGGCCGAGGTCACGTGCAGGCGGACGTAGGCCTCAAGTTTGTCGGCCGCGCCCGCGGTGCTGTCGACGATCTGCTCGATACCCTCGCGCAGAGGGTAAATGGCCTGCTCGACAATGGTTTCCAGCAGGCGCTGCTTAGACGAGACGTACTGGTAGACAGTCGGCTTGCTGACGCCTGCCTCGGCGGCGATGTCGTCGAGGGTTGCATCCGCGTAGCCGCGCCGCTCGAACACCCGGGCGGCCGCAGCTACCAGGTCCTGGGTCTCGAGCGCTCGCCGCCTGCCCACAGAATTCCCTTCTTCCCGCTAAGACGTAGTCTATCCGAACTCGATAGTAGCGAAGAAACCTCTCCCGCGCACTCCAGACCCAGCATGGCTTGGAAATTCAGGCTTGACGGACACCGCGCCGATGAGGAATATTTCTTTACTAGCTGGTTAAACAAACGGTCTTCAGGAGGACAGATGCGCGACGTGGACATCGTGGGAGCGGGGATCACCCCGTTCGGGAAGCACCCGGACGCCACCATGAGCTCGCTGGCGGCCACCGCGATCGGTGCGGCCCTGGCCGACGCGGGCCTGCCCGCTGGCGATGTGGATCTGCTGGTCCATGGCAACGCGATGGCGGGCGTGCTCAGCGGGCAGGAGATGATCCGGGGCGAGCTCGCCGCGAGCGCGGCTGGCCTGGCCGGAGTTCCCGTTGTGAACGTCGAGAACGCCTGCGCGACATCGTCCAGCGCGCTGCACGTTGCCCTCACCGCGATCCGGTCGGGAATGTATGACACCGCAGTGGTGTGCGGCAGCGAGAAGATGACCGGCCGACCGACTACGGAAATCCTGGCCGCCATGACGAGCGGCGCAGACCTCGGCAGGATCGGCGAGATCACCCGCGAGCTGACCGGCTGCGAGGAGCCTACGGCCTCGTTCTTCATGGACGTGTACGCGGGGATCGCCCGCGAGTATCAGGCTCGCTCGGGCGCGAGCGCCGGGGATTTCGCCGATGTCGCTGCGAAGAACTCCGCGCACGGGGTGCTCAACCGCAATGCCCAGTATCAGCGCGCCCTGACCCGGTCCGAGGTGCTGGCCAGCCGGGTGGTGGCGGCTCCGATGACCATGCTGATGTGCTCGCCGATCGCTGATGGTGCCGCGGCCCTTGTCCTGCGGGCGGCAGATCGCGTCAGCTCCTCCGACGGCGCGGTCCGGATCCGTGGGTGCGCACTTGGTTCCGGGCGGCCAGGCGGGTCCGGGATGCCGTTGGAGCAGCGCACCGCAGCAGCGGCCTACGAGCAGGCCGGGCTCGGACCGGGCGATCTCGACGTCGTCGAGGTGCACGACGCGGCGTCCCCGAATGAGCTGATCATGTACGAGGAACTGGGGTTGTGCGGTCTGGGCGAGGGCCCGAAGCTGCTTGCCTCGGGGGCCACCGCGCTGGGCGGGCAGGTGCCGGTGAACCCGGACGGCGGCTTGGTTTCCCGTGGCCACCCGGTCGGCGCGACCGGATGCGCCCAGCTAGTCGAGCTGGTCACGCAGCTGCGCGGGCGGGCCGGCGCCCGGCAGGTACCGCGGGCCCGGGTAGGGCTGGCCGAGAACGCCGGCGGCTACCTGCATCCCGACGCTGCGGCGTGCGTGGTGACGATCCTGAGCCGCGGCTGAGGCAGCCATGACGACCGAAACTGACCGGCCCATCCGGACCGAGCGCCGCGGTGCCGCCCTGTGGCTGTGGCTGAACCGGCCACACGCGCTCAACAGCCTCACCCCGCAGCTGGTCCGCGGCCTTCACCAGGGCCTGGACCTGGCCGCGGACCCCGACGTGCGGGTGGTGGTGATCGCGGGCAAGGGCCGGGCCTTCTGCGCCGGCGCCGATCTGACCCAGGTACTCGGCCGGGTCAGCGGCGACGCCGAGCCCGCCGCGGAAGACGACTTCCTGCAGCAGGTCGGCGCGGCGTTCGACCGGCTGGAAGCCTTCTCCAAGCCCGTGATCGCCGCCGTGCATGGCCTGGCCGTCGCCGGCGGCCTGGAGCTGGTGCTGTGCTGCGATCTCGTCGTGGCCGCCGCGTCGGCCTCCTTCGGTGACGCTCACGCGAACTACGGCCTGCTGCCCGCAGGCGGGGGCTCGATCAGGCTGCCCCGCCGAATCGGTCCCGCCCGCGCCAAGCACCTGATGTTCACCGGCGCGACGGTGCCCGCCGAGGATCTGGCCGGCACCGATCTGATCACCGCTCTAGTCCGGAACGGGCAGTTGACCAGCGAGGTGGACAACCTCGTCGCGGCCATCGCCGGCAAGAGCCCGGTCGGGATCGCCGCCATGAAGGCACTCATCGACGACGGCCTCCAGCTCACCCGCGAGGCAGGCCTGCGCATGGAAAGGCAGCGAGCCGCCGCGCACACCCGTACCCGCGACTTCGGTGAAGGTCTGCGCGCCTTCACCGAAAAACGCACACCGAAGTTCACCGGACAGTGACAAGCCCGACAGTGACAACAACCCGCGAAAGCGAGACCAGCATGGAGAACCTGCTTCGCCTGGACGGCAAGACCGTCCTGGTCACCGGCGCCGGCCAGGGAGTCGGCCGCCAGGTCGCCCTGCACTGCGCCGGTCACGGCGCCCGCGTCGTCGTCAACGACTTCCACCTAGACCGCGCCGACGCCGTGACCTCGCAGATCCGCGCGGCAGGCGGCCTTGCGGTAACCAGCCGATGTGACGTCACCGACTTCGACGACGTCACGGACATGGTCGCCCGCGCCGAGCAGGAGGCGGACGGGATCGACGTCCTGGTGAACAACGCCGGCAACGCCGGGCCGGTCCAGGACCCGATGAGCCCGGCACCCCCGTTCTGGGAGGCCCACCCCAAGGAATGGGGCCCGTGGATGGGCGCGAATTTCTACGGCGTGCTTAACTGCGCGCGCGCCGCCCTGCCCGCCATGGTCGAGCGCTGTTCGGGCCGCGTGGTCACCGTGATCTCCGATGCCGGCCGGGTAGGCGAGCCCGGCCTGCCGGTCTACAGCGGCGCGAAGGCCGGCGCGGCGGGTTTCTCCCGGGCCCTGGCCAAAGCCGTCGGCCGGTACAACATCACCGTCAACTGCGTAGCCCTCGCGTCCATCCGCACACCGGGTGTCGCCACCGCCACCGACCACCCCGACCTGGTGAAGTCCATGCTGCGCAGCTACGTCATCCGCCGGCTCGGGGAGCCCAGCGACGCCGCGAACCTGATCCTGTTTCTTGCCTCGGACGCGGCCGCGTGGATCACCGGGCAGACCTATCCCGTCAACGGCGGCTACTCCTTCGCCGTCTGAATCTCAAAGGTGCCGCCATGAAAGTCGATCTGTACCTCTACCGTCCCGCGCTGCAGGAGATGCCCGGCCGCGGCCGCCAGGCCGAGCAGGGCGGCTTCGACGGGCTGTTCGTCGCCGAATCCACCGGGGACCCTTTCCAGAACCTGGCCGTCGCCAGCCAGCACACCAGCCGGGTAACGCTCGGCACAGCCGTGGCCCTGGCATTCCCGCGGAGCCCGATGCTCACCGCTGTTTCGGCGTGGGAACTGCAACGGGCCACGAACGGACGCCACATCCTCGGCCTGGGGTCGCAAGTACGCCGCCACGTCGAGCGACGGTTCTCCGCGCCGTTCACGCCGCCGGCCGCCCGGCTGCGAGAGTACGCCCGGGCCGTCCGCCATATCTGGGGCGCGTTCCAGGGCGAGCATCCCCTCGCCTTCCACGGCGAGTACTACATGTTCGACTACCTGCCCGATGCGATGAACCCGGGACCGCTCGCGGCCGGCCCGCCGCCCATCTACCTCGCCGCCCTGGGCCCCGTCATGTTCCAGGCCGCCGCAGCCGTCGCCGACGGCGCACTGATCCACCCCATTCACACCGAGGAATACCTGCGCACGGTCGCCGAGCCCGCCATCGCCCGCGGCCTGGCCGAATCCGGCCGGTCCCGCGCCGAATTCACGCTGTCAGCCACCGTGCTGTGCATCGTCGACGAGGACGCCGGCGACGCCAGCCGCGAGGCAGTTCGCCGGCAGTTCGCCTTCTACGCCTCAACACCCGCCTACCGGCCGGTGCTGGAGCTGCACGGCTGGGGATCCCTCAGCGACCGGCTACGCGGACTGATCCGGTGTGGTGAGCACGACGCCATGGCCGCGCAGGTGCCCGACGAGATCCTGGACACGTTCTGCGTGGCTGCCAGGACCTGGGGCGACGCCACCGAGGTCGCCGCCTGCCGCTACGAAGGCCTCGTCGACCGGGTGATGTTCCAGAGCGCCCCACCGCCGGGCAGCGTGGTCCCGTCCGGCCCGCCGCGCCTGTCGGCGACAACCGCCGGCTGAGCCGCGACGGCCATCCATCACTAGCGAGGAGGACACCGTGGTTCACCACAGCTCCGCCGGATTGACCTCAGCTGACCTGATCCTCGAGGCGTTGGAGCGCTTCCCGGACCGCGAGGCGTTCGTGCTGGGAGACCGGCGCATAACCTACGCCGGCGCGGCGGCAACAATCAGCCGTATCGTGGCGCTCCTCGCCGCCCGCGGGATCGGCCCTGGCCGGGCCGTGGCCGCGCTGAGCCCGAACATGCCGGAGGTATGGCTGGCCCAGGCCGCTACCTACCTGCTCGGCGGCACCTATACCGGACTGCATCCCCTGGGATCGCTCGGCGATCATGCCTACGTCTGCGACGACGCCGGTATCACCGTCCTGATCGTGCACCCGAAGTTCGCCGAGACCGGCGCCCAGCTCACCGCCCGGTGCGCTGGCATCGAGCATCTGATGACCCTCGGCCCGGCCGAGGCAGGAGAAGACCTGCTGGCACTATGCGAGAAAACCCCGGCCCGCCGCCTCGAACGAGGACCAGCAGGCGAGGACGACACCGCCTGGCTGCAGTACACCGGCGGTACGACCGGCAAGCCCAAGGGCGTGATGGTCCCGCACCGCGCGCTCGTTCAGCAGACCCACACGCTGACCGCCTCGTGGGGTCTTCCCGAGAGCCCGCGCTTCCTGCTGTCCTCGCCGATCACGCACGCCGGATCACTGCCGGTACTGCCCACCCTGTGCCGCGGCGGCACGGTGGTGCTCCAGCCCGCATTCGATCCGGACGCGTGGCTGGACGCGGCGGCACGGGAACGGATCAACTACGCCTTCGTCGTGCCGACCATGCTGTACGCCCTGCTCGATCACGGCTCGCCGCACCAGCACGACCTGTCCGCGCTGGAAACCATCCTCTACGGCGCGGCGCCCATGACCCCGGCCAGAATCGCCGAAGCCCTGGACGCATTCGGCCCGGTCCTGATGCAGGGATACGGGCAGACGGAATGCCTCGGCATGTGCACCAGCCTGCGTAAGGACGAGCACGACCCGGTACGGCGGCCCGGCCTGCTCGCCTCCTGCGGCCGGACCGTGGCCGGCGTCCGGGCCGACATCCTCGGCGAGGACGGGACGCCCGCGCCGCACGGCGAGATCGGCGAGATGTGCGTGCGGTCCCGGGTCGTGATGACTGGCTACCGCAACCAGCCCCTGCAGACCGCCGCAGCGCTCGAAGGTGGCTGGCTGCACACCGGCGATCTCGCCGTCCGCGACCACGACGGCTTCTTCCACCTGGTCGACCGGAAGAAAGACGTCATCGTCTCGGGCGCGTTCAACGTGTACCCGCGCGAGATCGAGGACGTGATCGCCACCTGCACCGGCGTGTCCACCGTCGCGGTCATCGGCATTCCCGACGATAAATGGGGCGAGGCCGTCACCGCACTCATCACCGTGCGCCCAGGCGAACAGGTCAACCTGGACGAGATCGAAAAAACCGTGCGCGAGCAAAAAGGACCGCACCAGGCCCCTAAAAAGATCCAGATCGTGCCCGACCTGCCCAAGACCCCGGCCGGGAAAATCGACAAGAAAGCACTCCGCCGCCAGTACTGGCCCGATCAGCAACGTCAAATTAACTGACTGCTCCCTATCGGGCGGGGGGCTGTTCCTCGATTTCCCCACCGAGTCGTTCTGCCAGAGCTCTGCCTCGGGCGCCGGAGATCATTAGATGATCAGAAGGCGGTTTTAGGCTGGCCGTATTGGTCTGGTTAAGGCATCTGCGCTGGTCAGATCGGCGCGTTGGCAAGGGTGATGACGGCCGGGGTGATCCGGGTGGCGGTGCCGGCGTGGCCGGCGTCTGGACAGCTAGACTAGCGGCCATCAGCGAGCGGAGCGGCGCTGGCTACGTGCGAATGGCCGCGGCTGCGACTTTCGCTACCAATCCCGCCGAACGCTTCGCCCACGGGCCGCAGGCGTTCCTTGACAGCATGCGCCGCCAACTCCACGAGCCGGCTGCCACGACGACGCCCCCCCGGCGGCGTGCTTCCGCCTGTAGCCCGAAGGCCCGTGGCTCGGCGAGCAGCAATACCAGAGGCCAGGCACACTGGGACTAGATCGAAGTTACGGCCAATTCGGCAGGCGATTTCGGGGTTGAGCTGGTCTTTTATTGGGTTCGAAATGTCCGCCGCCGGAGGACCCCTGGAATGGTCCAGCGATGAAGAGGTTGTCGCCAAGCGGCCAACTGTCTTCCAGCCATTCGCCAAGACCCACTGCTACCTGATCGACATCGGCCAGCGCCTCCACCACGCCCAGCTGTCCTAGCCCCACTGCTAAGGAGGTACAGACCAACCATGCCCGCACCCGCGAAGTCCGCCGCCGCCTTCGACGTCGCCACCAGGGTTCTCACCGGAATCGGCAGCCTGGAGGCACTGCCAGGCGAGCTTGCCGGGCTCAACGCCAGCACTGACCATCCGTTCCGGCGCAACGGGCGCCGGTCAGACGACGCGGACACCAGGGAACTGCTGCAGGCGGGGGACTCGAAGTCGGTTCATGCTAACCGCGTACTTCAGAACCTGCCTATCCCCGACGGTCCCAGGGGACAACAGGGCACTCCCTGTCCGGTCATCCACCGGGCAGCATGAGCAAACGTCAAAGGTGCCGGCGTTCTGACGTGCCAGGCGCGCAGCGCCGGGGACGAGCCCAGACATCTGAGGGGAAGAGAGCGCTCAGGCCAACGACGACACCTCCCGGCAATACCTGGCCCGAGATCGGGTTCATCGGCCTGGGCGTTCGGGGTCTGCCCATGGCCACCGCCATCGCGGAAGCGGGCTATTCCTTGCACGTGTGGGCCCGGCACCCGGGCTCGCTCGACGCGCTTGGCGACGCCGCGTACGTCCGTCACGACGACACTAAGGACCTGGCCGCCTCGTGCGACGTGGTCGGGCTGTGCGTCAGCACCGACGATGATGTGATGCAGGTCGTGACCGGCAGGCTGCTCGGCGGTCTCCGGCCGGGGTCTGTCGTCGTCAATCACGGCACCGGCACGCCCCGCAACGCCGTCCGGTTGACGCAGGCATGCGCGCGGGCCGGCGTTGACGTCCTCGACGCTCCCGTCAGCGGAGGGCGGCCCGCGGCCCAGGCGCGAACGCTAACCACAATGGTCGGCGGGCCCCAGCCCGTCGCGGAGCGATGCGAGCCGGTCTTCCGCTCGTTCTCCCGGCATGTCGTCTACCTGGGCGGCACTGGATCGGGACAGACCGCGAAGCTGTTCAACAACGCGCTGGTGATGATGAACCAGGCCAGCATCGCCGAGATCATAGAGCTGGCCGCCGGGCTGGGCATGGACCCGGCAACGCTGGCCGAGGTGCTGAAGCTGGGCAGCGGCTCGAGCAGCGCCCTCACCCTACTGAACACCATGGTCACCCCGCCAACGTCGAGCGCCTCGCCCGAGTCCAGGTGCTCGACATGGAACTCTTCGACACCGCCATGACAGAAAGCGGCCTCAGCGCCAACTCCGTGACCGCACGCGGTCTCGCGGGCGCCAACGGGCTGTCGGCGCTGCTGCGCCGCCTGAACTCGGGAAAGGATGATCTGGCATGAGCGCATCGACAGAAGAGGTAACCCAGCTGCTGCTCCGTGAACGGCAATCCCGTGACCGAGGCTGGTGGGAACAGATGGCGGACTGCTTCGCCCCCGACTCCACGGTCAACATGAGCTGGTTCAACGGAACCGGTGCCGAGTTCGTCAAGGAATCCCGCCGCATGTCAAGCGGCGGCTGGGGCGGGCAGAGCGTGCACCGACTCTCCCCGCCAGCGGTCCGCGCGGCAGGAGACCGGGCCCTGGCCGAACTGCCCCTCGTCATCGAGTTCCGTATCACCATCGACGGCGTCGAGCGGATCTCGCCTCCTACGTCCGCTCGCAGTACCGGGCGGTGCGAGCCGACGGCTCCTGGCGCATCGCGGGGATCACGTCGATCTACGAACGAGACACCCTCGGACCGGCAGTGCCGGGAACCCATCTTGACATCGACCCGAAGGAACTCGCCGCCTACCGGCCCTCTCACCGCTACCTCGCCTGGTACCAGGGCAGGCTCGGCTTCCAGCTCCGATCCGACCTGCTCGGAGACGACCAGCCGGAACCCGTCGCACGCCAGTACCAGGCCGAAGCCGCCTGGCTCGCGGCGTCCTAGCGGCAGTAACTGAAAAAGCCAGACGCCTTAGGCCAGGCACCCGGCTGCGACCAGGTGCCTGGGTTTCAGGCGCGGTAACGCCCGGCCAGTTGGGGGCTTTGCCCCTCGAAGGCGGCGAGGTCGGCTTGGAAGACCGCATCCAGCAGGCTCGCGTCCTCGACGCCGGGGGCACAGACGGTCTCGCCCAACTGCAGGCCGCGCAGGCTGGCGGTGACGACATCGTCGGCGCTCATCCGGGGAACCGCGCTGAGGTCCAAGCCCTGGCGCTCGTGGAACTCGGTCGCCACCACGCCGGGGCAAACCACCTGCACGGCGACTCCGGTCCCTTCCAGCTCCGCGCTAAGGGTCTGGGACAACGCGACGAGGTAGGCCAAGGTGCCGGCGTAGACGACGCGGCGGGGCATCTGGGAGTGCGGGGCGGGGCCGCTGAAAGCGATCATGCCGGCCACGTTGACGATCGTGCCCGCGCCGCGCTCCTGCATGCCAGCAACCGCGGCGCGGGCGAGCATCGTGGGGGCGAGGACCTTCACGTTCACGAGTTCCGCGGCCTTGTCGGCTGGCAGATCGGCCAGCGGCATGTAGTGGGCGACCCCGGCGTTGTTCACCAGCAGAGTCAGCGGCTCGGTGGCGCAGATCTCGGCCACCCGGTCGACGCCCTCGCTGATGGAAAGGTCCGCTGTCACGGTTCGGACCTTCACTTCAGGGTGAGCGTCGGCGAACTCCGCCAGTCGCTCCTCGCGTCGGCCCACGATCACCAGGTCGTAGCCGTCGGCGGCGAGGCGATCGGCGTATGCCCGGCCGATTCCCGAGGTGGCTCCGGTGACGAGCGCAAGCTTGCTCATGATGTTCCCTTCCAGGTATCTGCCGTGGGCGTTGCCATCGAAGCCCACTTCTTCTTCGGGCCCGATCCAGGTCCGCCGCGGATGGGTGGAGCGGTGCCGGAAACGCGGCGCCCGGTCGGATGTGAGCATTTGACTAACTAGTTATTCAATCTATGCGAAACTAACTGTTTAGTCAAGCGTTACCATGGGCCAATGGCAGCACAGGAGACCAAGGCGCGCATCCTCGAAGCCGCTTTCCGGGAGTTCGCCGAGTACGGCGTGTCCGGTGCACGTGTGGACCGCATAGCGAAGAGCGCCGAATGCAACAAGAACTTGATCTATGTCTACTTCGAGAGCAAGGAGGGGCTGTTCGCCGCGGTGCTCGATCAGCACCTCGCCGACGCCTACGCCGGCCTCGAGTTCGCCCCTGAGGACCTGCCCGATCTGGCGCGCCGAGTGTTCGACTACGCTCAGGCCAACCCGGACGTCTACCGGCTGCTCGCGTGGGCGACGCTCGAGCGCACGGCTGCCATACCGCCGGCCCGCGAACGCGAGCACGACCGCAAGCTGCCGCTCATCCACGCACAGCAGGAAGCCGGCACCATCCGCGCCGACGCACCGCCCGCACTGATCTTGATGGCCGTGATGGCACTGGCCACCGCCTGGTCGCCCACGTTCCCGTTCGGCGCGACCGCCAACCCCGATGCCGACCTGCCGACCGACACGATCCGTGAGACCATCGTCGAGATGGTCGCCCGCATCGTCGGACCAGGAGCCGACGTGCGATAGTCGCCGCACGTCGGCCTGATGCTCGCGTCCACGACCACCAGGCCGTTGCTGCCTGCGCCACGTGCCCTGATGCCGGCGGCCGGTCCGGAGGAGTCACGTCGCCGGTGCGGGCGGTTCGGTCAGTGCGGCGATGCAGGCGGTGAGCAGGCGCCGCATCTGATCTTGTTCGCCGGCATCCAGATTGGCCAGCATGTCTTGCTCGACGCGGCGGACCGCGGCGGTGGCCACCTTGAGCTGGCGGCGCCCGCGGGCGGTCAGCTCGGCCGGCAGGGCCCTGCCGACGGGTGCCTGTGCCGGGCGGGCGACGAGTCCCTGGCGTTCGAGGGCCTGCAGGAGCACGTTCATCGACTGCCGGGTGACGAAGGCGCCGCGGGCAAGCTCGGAGTTGGACAGGCCCGGTCGCTGGGCGAGCAGCTCCAGGCAGGCGTAGTGGGTGATCGTCATGCCCAGCGGCCTCAGCACGGCTTCCAGGGCGGAGTGCAGGGCGCTCGCGGCCGCCTTCAGCAGGTACCCCAGCGATGTGTCCAGCTCGATTCCGGGCTCGCCTTGACTCATGTCAGTAGTCTGACATACAGTGTGGTGTGTCAGAAGACTGACATCTAATGAGGAGGCAGGAATCGTGGCCGTCACCGGACCCGACTTCATCTCACTGCAGGTGCGCGACCTGGAGCGTTCCGCCGCTTTCTACCAGCAGTACCTGGGGCTGAAGCGCTCCGACGCGGGACCGCCGCACGCCGTCGTGTTCGACACCAAGCCGATCGCGTTCGCTGTCCGCGACGTCGTCGCGGGCACCGACCTGGACGCGATCGCGCAGCCGGGCCAGGGAATGGCGCTGTGGCTGCACGCCCCCGACGCGCAGGACATCCACGACGCCCTCGCCGCCGCCGGCACGACGATCGTCTCAGCGCCCGTCGACGGGCCGTTCGGTCGCACTTTCACGTTCACGGACCCCGACGGTTACCAGGTGACCCTCCACGATCGCGGCTGAGCCGGGCGTCCTGGTCTCCGGCGCGGCAGCGCCCTGAGCGGGCTTCTCACAGCGTTAGGCCGGCCGCCGGGGTGCGGCCGGGGCCGCCTCCCGAGCAGCCGCACAGTTGCGTGTTTTTCATCTGACGCGTCGCCGAGCAAGGCTGAGAAAACGAGCGGGAGGGCCCGTCAGTCGTGACCGCCTCGGCGACCCGCCGGGCGTGCGCCCAGCCGAGTGAGTTGGTGACCACGGCGGACAGGTCAACGGGGCGGCCCGTAGCGAATGAGGCGGCGATCTTCAGGAACGACGTGAACGACGCCGTCGCGCACGCGGTCGGCGACAAGCCGTTCACACTGACCGTGATTCGCCCCTCCTGACCTGCCTTAGCTTGTTAATTTAACCTGCTGGCCGTTCAGCCTGGACGCCGAGACATCACAGACCCAGTCGATCCCGGCCGTCGGCCAACTGGCCGACTGTTTCCGCCCGTGTGTGAACAACCCGGTTTGCAATGATGCGAGTGTGCGTCTACAAGTCCTGCTAGTGCGAATTTTCCGGGGAGTTCCTGAAGTTCGCCCGTACCTGCCACCGTGCGATCGCCCGCAAAGTTGTCCAGGAAGTGTCCTGTGGAGACCCACGCCATGCCGTGACCATACTTCTGCGGTCCTTGTCGAGGTGGCGACTGTCAACGGGTCTTGGCGACGGCGGTCCGCGTCGCTCGCAGCGTGCTCGGATTCTTCGAGCTCAACCTTCCGTGACGACGGCCAGCCGGATCTGCCCGGCGGCGGCCATGCCGAGCTGCCCGGTGGCGGCCATCTCTTGGATCTCGCCACCGGATACAACTACGTCGTAGGCCACTAGCTCACGGTGCGGCGCTGGGCGCAGGACACCGCCACCACATCTTTGGGGCCGGACCTCGATATCTGTGGTGACACTCCCACACCGCCGGGGATTACATTACACCAGACTGGCGAACCGCCACGGCAGGTGCAAATGTGGACGGGCGCGCCGCATCCGCAGCGGCGGGAGTTCGCGCAGGTAGAACTCGCCCGGCTGGTAGGGCGCTACCCGGGGGACCACCGCGGTGCGTTCGGCCAGTACGTGTGCGAAGGCGGCATCGGCGGCCAGGACGGCGGCCGCCCGGGCGCCGCCGGTGCTCAGGTAGTGCACGTCGACGGCAGCGCACACACCGCAGTCCGGACGCCTGCTGGTCTCCATGTCTTGAGAATGCCCGAACCGCGCCAGGCATCAGGACCGTGTGCTGGTAGCGGCCTGCAGCAAACCGTCCAGCAGTCACGAAGCGTAATTGGTCTGCGTCGAGCGCGCGCACGCGTACCCGCTGTTACGTACTGTTTCAGAGTGCTGCCGGAGGCCTGCCTCTTCCGGTCCGGAATGGTCGTTCGGTGCCGCTGATCGGCGGGCGGGCGGTGACCCAGGGCCGTGACCGCTGTTCGCGGCGACTCGCACGGCCGGCCAGGCCGATACGCTCCCGTCATGGGCTCGAAATACTTGATATCACGCAGGTGGGCGCTCGCCAGCCGGTTCGCGGTAACAGACGATGCGGGGATGCCGCAGTTCGAGGTTCATGGCCGATTTACGCTCACCAGGAAGTTGTCGGTCTGCGACATCGCGGGAACGGAAGCCGCGGTCATCTCGCGCCGGGGGCTGGCGATGCGCTACCAGATCCTAGCGGGCGGCCAGGAGACCACCGTGCGTCCCCGGGGGTTCTTCGGCAGGCGCTTTGAGATCGGCTCTCCCGCCGGCCCTATGGAGGCTCGCGGGAACTTCTCCGGGCGGCAGTACACCATCACCCGCGGCGGCATGCTCGCAGCCGGGGTGACGCAGCTGCGGACGCTCAGAGAGCAGTTCGCCGTCGAAGT
>Ga0302181_10001246_pt1 | contig 19180 bp, 17 predicted proteins | sample I_Palsa_E3_3_FD_198786 | JGI IMG/M metagenome (GOLD analysis project Ga0302181, IMG submission 198786) | Peat permafrost microbial communities from Stordalen Mire near Abisko, Sweden - I_Palsa_E3_3 | ecosystem: Environmental > Terrestrial > Soil > Palsa > Peat permafrost | place: Sweden...
GTCGGGCGCAAGAAAGTCTTCCTCTCCGGGCTCGTCCTGTTCACCGCCGCCTCGATCTTCTGCGGCCTGGCCTCCAGCCAGGGGATGCTGATCGCCGGTCGCTTCGTCCAGGGGATCGGCGGCGCCGTCGCCTCGGCGGTGATCCTCGCGATCATCGTCACCGAGTTCCCCGAGAAAGTCGAGCAGGCGAAGGCGATGGGCATGTACGCGTTCGTATCCGCCGGGGGCGGCTCGATCGGGCTGCTCGCCGGGGGCGCGCTGACGCAGTCGCTGAGCTGGCACTGGATCTTCTTCGTGAACGTGCCGATCGGGATCGTCACGTTTGTGCTCGGCTCGGCGCTGATCGTCGAGAACCGGGGCATCGGCCTCGCCGGCGGCGTCGACGTCGCCGGCTCGGTGCTGATCACGCTCGCGACGATGCTCGGCGCCTTCGCGATCGTCAAGTCGACCGAATACGGCCTGCTCTCGGCGCGCACGCTCGGCGTCGGCGGGGCCGCGCTGGTGCTGCTCGGTGGCTTCTTCGTGCTGGAGTCGCGCATCGCCAACCCGATCATGCCGCTGCGGATCCTGCGGCTGCGGATGCTGATGGGCTCGAGCCTCGTCCGCGGACTGCTCGTGACGGGGATGTTCTCGGCCTTCTTCCTCGGCGCGCTGTATCTCGAGCGCGTGCTCGGCTATGACGCGATCGACACGGGCCTCGCGTTCATGCCGCTGACGATCGCGATCGCCGCCTTCTCGATGGGGATCTCGGCGCTCGCGGTCGGCCGCTTCGGTGCGCTGAGGACGCTCGCCGCCGGTCTCGCCGCGATCGCCGCCGGCCTCGTGCTGCTGGCGACGGCGGGCGTGCACGCGAGCTACTTCCCCGGCCTGTTCCTCGCGTTCCTGCTGATCGGGATCGGTGCCGGCGCCTCGTTCCTGCCGCTGCTGACGATGGGGATGGCCGACGCGCCGCCCCAGGACGCCGGGCTGGCCTCGGGGATCATCAACGTCTCCGTGCAGCTGTTCGGCGCGATCGGCCTGGCGGCGCTCGGCGCGATCGCGACCGACCACACCAAGACGCTCGCGGCGGCCGGGAACGCGCTGCCGAGCGCGCTCACGGGTGGCTACCACCTCGCCTACATCGTCGCCGCGAGCTGCGTCGGGCTCGGGATCCTCGCGGCGTTCGCGATCCTGCGACCGCCGGCGAGCACCGTGGCGCAGGTGCTCGACGTCGAAGAGGAGCGCATGAGCTCCGAGCTCCTCGGGGCGCTCGAGCCGGTGGGGCAGCCGGCATGAGCGGCGCACGAGGCAGTTCCAACCTGCGCGCCGCGGTGCGGATGCGTCACGCGCAGGCTGGTGTGGTGAGCGAGATGGCTCGCTCGCTGCACCGCGACGCGAGGAGCGAGTGCGAGCAGGCGTGCCGAGCTCACCGCTCCCGGAGCTCGGCGCGCTTGACCTTGCCGCTCGAAGTCTTCGGCAGCTCCGGCGCGAAGTCGACGATCCGCGGGTACTTGTAGGGCGCGGTCTCTGCCTTGACGTGCTCCTGCAGCTCCTTCGCGAGCGCCGGGGTGGGGGAGAAGCCGTCGCGCAGCACGACGACCGCGCGCACGACCGCGCCGCGCTCGGGGTCGGGCGCGGCGACGGCGGCGGCCTCGGCCACGGCCGGGTGGGCGACGAGCGCGGACTCGACCTCGAACGGGCCGATCCGGTAGCCGGCGGAGACGATCACGTCGTCGGAGCGGCCCTCGAACCACAGGTAGCCCTCGTCGTCTTCGCCGACGCGGTCGCCGGTGTGCCAGGGCTCGCCGGCCGCACGCGCGGCCAGGTCCTCGATGCGCCACGTCCCATCGTCGCGTCGTTCGACGCCCTCGGAGAGATAGCCGAGGAAGAAGGTTGGCACGCTCGCCGGGTCGGCGAGGAGCTCGCCGTCGCGGACGGACAGCGCCACCCCCGGCAGCGCGCGCCCCATCGAGCCGGGGCGGGCCGGTTCGCCCAGAGGCATCCCGGTCATTTGTCCGGTCTCGGTCTGACCGTAGCCGTCGCGGATCTCCAGGCCGGTCGCCTCGCGCCAGGCGTGGAGCACCTCCGGGTTGAGCGCCTCGCCCGCGGCGACCATCGCGCGCAGATCTCCCAGCGCGCGCAGCTGCGCGCGGGCGGCGATCACGCGGTACTCGGTCGGCGCCATGCAGAGCACGTTCACGCGCTCGCGCGCGAGCAGCTCCAAACGCTCGGCGGGGTCGAAGCGCGCGTCGTGCAGGAGCGCGCTCGCGCCCGACAGCCAGGGCGCGATGAAGACGTTGCGAGCCGACTTCGACCAGCCCGAGGCGGCCGTGCACCACACGAGCTCGCCGGCCCGCGCGCCCAGCCAGTGCTCGGCCTGCAGGCGCTGGCCGTCGAGGTAGCGCTGCCCGTGCAGCACCGCCTTCGGCTCGCCCGAGGTGCCGCTCGTGAACGTGATCAGGCAGGGATCTGTCGGCGCGAGCTCGACCGCGGGGGCGGGCTCGGCCTCGAACAGCGCCTCGTCGGGCACGAACAGGACTGGGACCCCGCCCACCGCGCCCACCTCGCTGCCGGCGAGCGCCGCCTCCAGCTCGGCGCGGTTGCGCTCGTCGGCGACGATCAACTGGGGTCTCGCCACCGCCAGGCGCAGGCGCAGATCTTTCGCCCGCAGCTGCTCGGTGCACGGCAGGACGACCGCGCCGATCCGGAAACAGGCGCACATCGTCATCACCCACTCGGGGCGGTTGCCGATCAACGTCATCACGACGTCGCCCGGGCCGATCCCGCGCGAACGCAGCGTCCCCGCCAGCGCGGCGCTGCGGGCGGAGACCTCGGCGAACGTCCACTCGCGCCGCGAGCCGTCGCGCGCGAGCTCGATGAGCGCCAGCCCCGACGGGGGAAGTTGTTCAAAGACCGAGCGGGCGAAGTTCATGCCGGTATTCTCTCTGCTGGAGGGTGGCGCAGCCGGCCCAGGCTGGCGAGCAGGCCCTCTTGATCAACCCGAAAACGACCTTTGGAGCGCTACAGGATGGCCGTAGCAACGACGCCGTACACCGAGAAGACCGACGAGCAGCAGGCGATCACCGAGATGGTGCACCAGTTCGCCGACGAGCAGATCCTGCCGAACGCCGAGCACTTCGACCACGAGGACGAGTTCCCCGAAGCGATCGTCGAGCAGATGAAGGAGCTCGGCCTGTTCGGGGTGACGATCCCCGAGGAGTACGGCGGCATGGGGCTGGACCTGACGACCTACGCGATGATCGTCGAGGAGCTCTCGCGCGGCTGGATCTCGATCTCAGGCGTGATCAACACGCACTTCATCGGCGCCTACCTGTTGATGAACTTCGGCTCGGAGGAGCAGAAGCAGAAGTACCTGCCGCGGATGGCCACGGGCGAGATCCGCGCCGCCTTCTCGTTGTCCGAGCCCGAGCTCGGTTCGGACGTGCAGGCGATCAAAACGCAGGCCAGGAAGGGCGAGGACGGAAAGTACGAGATCAACGGCCAGAAGATGTGGGTCACGAACGGCCTGCGCTCCGACCTCGTGTTCGTGCTCGTGAAGACCGACCCGGACGCCGAGAAGGCCCACAGGGGCATGACCTGCTTCATCGCCGAGAAGGTCGGTGGCGTCCACGAGAACACGGGCGACTACGCGGGTCTGACGGTCCCGCCGCAGCTGAAGAAGATGGGCTACAAGGGCGTCGAGTCGACCGAGCTCGTGTTCGACGGTTACCGCTGTCCCGCAGAGAACATCCTCGGCGGCGAGGATGCGGGCCTGAACAGGGGCTTCGCGCAGATGATGGACGCGCTCGAGGTCGGCCGCGTGAACGTCGCCGCGCGCGGCGTCGGCATCGCTCAGCGAGCGCTCGAGCTGGCGCTCAAATACTCCCAGGAGCGCAGGACCTTCGGCAAGCCGATCGCCGAGCACCAGGCGATCCAGTTCAAGCTCGCCGACATGGCCACCCAGGTCGACGCGGCCCGCCTGCTGACGATCAGAGCCGCGCGCTTGAAGGACGCCGGCGAGCGCTCGGACCTGGAGGCGGGGATGGCGAAGCTGTTCGCCTCGGAGGCGGGGCGCTTCTGCGTCGAGGAGTCCTTTCGGATCCACGGCGGGTACGGGTACTCGAAGGAGTACGAGATCGAGCGCCTGTACCGCGATGCGCCGCTGCTGTTGATCGGCGAGGGCACCTCGGAGATCCAGCGGATGGTGATCGGCAAGAAGCTGTTGCAGCGGCACAAGATCTGATGAGCGAGGATGCGAAGACCCTGATCGAGCTCGCGGTCAACCGCTTCCTCGAAGAGGTGCCGGCGCTCGAGCCGATCAAGCTCGTGGTCGCGGTCGAGCTGCGCGGGCGCGGCGACGTGCAGCACTTCCGCTTGGAGATGCCCGGTGTCAAGGTCACGAAGATCCCCCCGACCGACGCGCGCGTGCGCGTGGAAATGAGGAGGGAGTTCTTCAACGTGATGGCCCACGAGGCAAAGGTGCCGGACTGGATCGAGGCATTCACGTACGGCCAGGCGAAGGCCTCGGGCCCGGATCAGTTCTTGAAGCTGATCAGGAACGTCGTGGAACGCCAGCAGGAACGTCAGAACCTGCGCCCCGCGCGCAAGCACGACGAGTAACAGCGCCCGTCAGTGGTAGGCGGAGATCTGCTGGGCCAAGAAGATGAGCGACGCGAGCAGGCAGAGGCACATCACGATCAGGGAGAAGTTTTCGTTCATAAGCTGAATCTACTTTAGTCCACGGTGCGGCCGGGGATAGTCGGTCAGCTCACCAGGCGGGCGGGATTGCAGACGAGGCTTAGGCTCAGGCGAGGACGGCGGAGTTGTCGTAGAGCTTGACGATCTTCACGGTGTCCTGCGGCGAAGCGTCGAGGCAGAGCCGGCAGAGCACGCACTCGTCGAGGTTCCCCTCGACGATCTCCAAGCTGCCGTCGGGTTGCTGGGCGAAGATGTCGACCGGGCAGGCCTCGGTCAGCCGGCGCGCCAGCTCGGCGTCGGCGGCCGCCTGATCGTCGACTTCGACCGCGATGAAGAGGGCGTCCTTTCTCATGCTGCGCTCCGCTCGGCGAGCTTGGCCTTGACCAGATCGGGAATCTCGTCGATCCGCTGCACGACGGGGATGCCGGCCTCCTCCAGGCGGGCGATCTTCTCCGTCGCTGAGTCCTCCTTGCCCTCGACGATCGTGCCGGCGTGCCCGAAGGACATACCCTGCATCTCCTCGTCGTCCATGAACTTGCCGGCCATGAAGGCGATGATCGGCAGGCGCGAGTTGTGCTCCTTTACCCACTGCGCCAGCTGTGCCTCCATGCGCCCGCCGGGCTCGGTGTAGATCACGATCGCCTGGGTCTGCTCGTCGGCCTCGAAGAACGGCATCAGCTCGGCGTAGGTCGAGCCGATGATCGCGTCGCCGCCGATCGAGACCGCCGTGGAAACGCCGAGTCCCGCCGCCGTCAACGTGGAGGAGATCTCCGTCGTCATGCCGCCGGAGCGGCTCATCACGCCGACCGCGCCGGGCTGGTAGGCGACGGCGGCGTTGCGTGCCGGGCCGCCGATGCCGCCCATCTTGGCGACGCCCGGGACGATCACGCCGAGGCAGTTGGGCCCGATGATCCGCGCGCCCTTGGCGTCGGCCAGCTCGACCATCATCGCGACATCGCGGCGCGGGATCCGCTCGGTGACGATCACGATCGTCTTGATGCCGGCGTGCAGCGCCTCGAACACGGCATCGCGCGTGCCCGCGGGCGGGACGGTGACTACCGAGCCGTCGGGCACGACGCCACCGTTGTGCTCGACGACCTGCTCGACGGTGTCGAATACCGGCACACCGTGGACCTCGCGGCCCTTGCGGCCGGGGGTGACGCCGCCGACGATCTTCGAGCCGTAGTCCAGGCACTCGCGCGTGAGGTTGACGGCCTCGCGCCCGGTGATGCCCTGGATGATGAAGGTCGTGTCTTGGTTGATCAGGATCGACATGACTAGGCGGTGGCGGTTTGGTCGGATTGAATCTTGGCAACCGCGCGACCGGCGGCCTCCCACAGCGACACTGAGCGGTCGCAGTACTCGATCCCGTAGGAGTCGAGGATCTTGAAGCCCTCCTCCTCCCACGCGCCGGGGATGCGGAAGATCGCGATCGTCTCGCCGGGGTCCTTGCCGAGCTCCAGACAGGCCTTGATCACGCCGCGCGCGACGATGTCCACGCGTGTGTTCGAGACGATCGACATCATCACGGCGATCTTCTCGACGCCGTCTTTCTGGAGGACCTGCTTGGCCAGGCCGCAGGCCTTGGCGACGGACGGGTTACCGCCGATCTCGGAGTAGTTGGCGGGCTTGCCGCCCTGCTGGCGCACGGCGTCGGTCAGCGTCAGCGAGCCGCCGCCGGCTCCGATCACGAGGCCGATGTTGCCGTTGAAGCCGGTGTCCTTGCCCTGGATCACGCCACGGTGATCGGCGGCGTCGATCGCCTTGACGGCCACTTCGAACGAGGTCGGCGTGTGATCCTCGCGGGTGCCCTCCTCCTCGCCTATGCCGAGCGCCTTGATCAGGCCCTGCTGACGCGGCATGCCCTCGTTCTCCATCTCCATGTGCGCGTCGAGCGCCACGAACGAGCCGTCCTTCAGCTGCGCCAGCGGGTTGATCTCGGCGAGCGTCATGTCGTTGTCGAGGAACAGCTGGGCTAGGCGAGCGAGCACCGGGGTGGCGCGCTGGAGGGCCTTGCCGGTGACGCCGGCTGCGGCGATCACCTGCTTGGCCTGGAAGTCGGAGAAGGGCTCGAGCGTTGAGAAGTGGCCGCGGCCGACGTGGTCGGGATGCTCTTCGGCGACCTGCTCGATGTCGATGCCGCCCATGTCGCTGAACAGCATCAAAGGCTTCTTCGCGGTGCCGTCCCAGACGACGCCGGCGTAAAACTCCTGCTCGACCTCGGCCTTCGGGTCCACGAGCACCCCGCGCGGCATGTGACCGCCGATTTCCAGCTGGAGGATGTCCCGCGCGTAGGCCTCGGCTTCCGCGGGCGTGTCGGCGAACTTGACGCCGCCGGCCTTCATCCGCCCGCCGGCGAGGACCTGCGACTTGATCACGGTCGGCCCGTCGATCCGCGCGGCGATCGTGGCGGCCTCGGCGGGGTCGGTCGTGAAGCCGTAGTCGGTGACGGGGATGCCGGCACGCTTGACGATCTCACGCGCCTCGAACTCGAAGAATCTCATGCGGCGCGGAAGCCTATACGGCAGCGGGCGTGGCCGGCTCGCTCGCCGGCACGAACCCGTAGGCCTCCGCCAGCTCTGGATCCTTCTTCGCGAGCATTTCCGCGAGGTTGACCATCACCTTGCATTGCTTCCAGGTGGCGTCGTCCTGCATCTTGCCGTCGATCATGTGCACGCCGCGCCCGTCGGGGATCGCCGCGATCACCTTTTTGGCGAAGGCGACCTCGTCGGGGTCGGGCGAGTAGACCTTCTTCGCGATCGCGATCTGGCTGGGGTGCAGCGACCAGGCGCCGACGCAGCCGAGCAGGAAGGAGGCGCGGAACTGCGTCTCGCAGCCCTCGGAGTCGGAGATGTCGCCGTAGGGGCCGTAGAAGGGCAGCGCGCCGACGGCGGTGCAGGCGTCGACCATGCGCGCGATCGAGTAGTGCCAGGGGTCCTGCTGGTAGCTGGCGCGCGGCGCGTCCGGGTTCTCCGGGTCGGGGTCGGCGATCGTGCGATAGCCGGGGTGCCCGCCGCCGACGCGAGTGGTCTTCATCCGCCGCGAGGCGGCGAGGTCGGCGGGGCCGAAGCTCATGCCCTGGATGCGCGGGGAGGCGCTGGCGATCTCCTCGAGGTTGGCCACGCCCTGGGCGGTCTCGAGCACGCAGTGGATCAGGATCGGCCGCTCGACGCCGGCCTTGGCCTCCAATTGAGCGAGCAGACGGTCGGCGTAGTGGATGTCCCAGGGACCCTCGACCTTGGGAATCATGATCACCTCGAGCTTGTTCCCGATCTCGCCGACGATCTGGGCCAGGTCGTCGAGCACGTATGGCGAGGCGAGCTCGTTGACGCGCGTCCACAGCGCCGTGTCGCCGAGGTCCATCTCCTTGCCGACCTTGATCAGCCCGGCGCGCGCGGCCTCCTTCTTTTCAAGCGGGACGGCGTCCTCGAGGTTGCCGAGCAGAATGTCGACCTTGGGCGCGAGCTCGGGCGTCTTCTCGACCATTTTCGGGTTCGAGAAGTCCATGAAGTGGATCATCCGGGAGGGCTTGAAAGGGATCTCCCGCGCGGGCTCGGGGGCGTCGATCGCGAGGGGCTTGAAGAAGTCTCGGGGGTTGCGCAAGTCGGGCTCGTCTCCTGTCGGGGGGATCGTCGTGGAGGCCTGAACGGTATCGCCTGAGCGCTCGTCACTAGTGTTCAGGGCTACGTCAACATCGAGCAGAGCAACAGGAGACCCCGCGACCAATGAGCGAGACAGCAACCCAGACCGTCGAGACCGAGCAGGCCGCCCGTGAGGCGAGCGGCGCCCACCCGTACGGCCGCTACCTGGAGGAGTTCGAGGTCGGCGCCGTGTACAAGCACTGGCCCGCGAAGACCGTGACTGAGTCCGACGACCACCTGTTCTGTTTGATCACGATGAACCATCACCCGCTGCACCTGAACGATGTCTACGCGGCGAAATCGCAGCAGGGGCGGAACGTCGTCGTCGGCCCGCTGGTCTACTCGCTCGCGCTCGGCATGTCGGTCTCAGACGTGAGCGGCAAGGCGATCGCGAACCTCGCGACCGAAGAGCTCAAGCACCCCGCGCCCGTGTTCCACGGCGACACGCTGTTCGTCGAGTCCGAGGTGCTGGAGAAGAAGGAGTCGCAGTCCAAGCCCGACCGCGGCACCGTCAAGGTGCACACGCGTGTCTTCAACCAGGACGGCGTGCTCGTTGCGGAGTTCAAGCGGCTCGTGCTCGTGCCGCGGAAAAACCCCGGATCAGCCGGGGCGGCCGAGGGCAACGTCGAGTAAATCGGGGGTGCGATACGCTCTCTGGACCGCCCCGGATGGGCGCTTTTCCATTTCCGGAGCCAATCTCGGCCCGGAAGCACTGCGCAACGACGCGCGCCCGACGATCACGACCGCGACCCTAGGAGCTGTTCGACGCCATGAGCACCACCGCCCCCGCCCCCACCAAGAACGAGCGTCTGCTGGCCTGGGTCGGTGAGGTCGCGTCCCTGACCGAGCCCGAGAAGATCGTCTGGTGCGACGGCTCGGCCGAGGAGTACGACCGCCTCTGCGGCGAGCTGGTCGAGGCCGGCACGTTCGAGAAGCTGAGCGAGGCGAAGCGCCCGAACTCCTACCTGGCGCTGTCGGACCCGGGCGACGTGGCGCGCGTCGAGGACAGGACGTACATCTGCTCGGCGACCGAGGAGGAAGCGGGCCCGACGAACAACTGGCGCGACCCGGCGGAGATGCGTGAGCAGCTGAACGAGCTGTTCGCGGGCGCGATGAAGGGCCGAACGATGTACGTCGTGCCGTTCTCGATGGGCCCGCTCGGCTCGGACAAGAGCCACATCGGCGTGCAGCTGACCGATTCAACGTACGTGGCGGTGAGCATGCGGATCATGACGCGGATGGGCCAGGGCGCGCTGGACACGCTGGGCTCGGAGGGCGAGTTCGTGCCCTGCCTGCACTCCGTCGGCATGCCGCTCGACGACGGTGTGGAGGACGTGCCGTGGCCGTGCAACGCCGAGAACAAGTACATCGTGCACTTTCCCGACACGCGCGAGATCACTTCGTTCGGCTCGGGCTACGGCGGCAACGCGCTGCTGGGGAAGAAGTGCTTCGCGCTGAGGATCGCCTCGGTGATGGCGCGCGACGAGGGCTGGATGGCCGAGCACATGCTGATCCTGAAGCTGACGTCTCCCGCGGGCGAGGTCAAGTACATCACCGGCGCGTTCCCGAGCGCCTGCGGCAAGACGAACCTCGCGATGCTGATCCCGACGCTGGAGGGCTGGACGGTCGAGACGATCGGCGACGACATCGCCTGGATGAAGTTCGGACAGGACGGGCGGCTGTACGCGATCAACCCCGAGTACGGTTTCTTCGGCGTCGCGCCGGGCACGGGCGATGAGACGAACCCGAACGCGATCAAGACGATCGAGCAGAACTCGATCTTCACGAACTGCGCGAAGACCGACGATGGCGACATCTGGTGGGAGGGGATGACCAAGGACAAGCCCGAGCACCTGATCGACTGGCACGGCAACGACTGGACTCCCGACGCGACCGCCCCCGCGGCGCACCCGAACGCGCGCTTCACGACCCCGGCCGAGCAGGACCCGGCGATCGCGCCGGAGTGGGAGGACCCGACCGGCGTGCCGATCGACGCGATGCTGTTCGGCGGCCGGCGCTCGACGGTCGTGCCGCTCGTTACCGAGGCGCTGAACTGGGAGCACGGCGTGTTCCTTGGCGCGACGATGTCCTCCGAGAAGACCGCCGCGGCGGCCGGAACGGTCGGCGAATTGCGCTTCGACCCGTTCGCGATGCTGCCGTTCTGCGGCTACAACATGGCCGACTACTTCGCCCACTGGCTCGAGATCGGTCGCAAGGCGGATGGGGCCCACCCGCCCAAGCTGCCGAAGATCTTCTACGTCAACTGGTTCCGCAAGGACGAGGACGGCCATTTCCTGTGGCCAGGCTTCGGCGAGAACTCGCGCGTGTTGTCATGGGTGTTCGAGCGCTGCGCGGGTCGCGGCGCTGCGAGCGAGACCCCGATCGGGTTGATCCCCCCGGTCGACGGTGACGGCATCGACACCGCCGGGCTGGACGTCTCCGCCGAGGACATGGCCGAGCTCTTGCGCGTGGACGTCGAGGAGTGGAAGGCCCAACTGCCCCAGTTCCGCGAGTACCTCGGCAAATTCGACAACCTGCCGGCGGAGTTGAACGAGCAGCTGGACGCTCTCGAGACTCGCCTGGGCTAAACGCCGGGGCTAGTCGTGCAACCCATGCGACTCGCCGGCAGCTGCCGGCGGGCGCGACTCCTCCGCGAGCGAGGTGATCGTCAAGAGCCCGCGCGCGGAGGACTCGAGCACCTCGGTGGCCTCCTCCAAGGAGCGCGCGTAGAGCTCGACGAGCAGGTGGACGATGATCGAGGTGTCGTCCTCGTGCTTGTGAAAGCGCACGTGCGTAAAGAACTCGCGCACGCCGTGGTCGCCGAACGCGGCGTAGGAGAGCGAGTCGCCGGCCTCCGGCCCCGAGCAGCTCTCGACGTCTTCGGCGTCGACCGCGACGGTGCACGAGGCGACCCACGGGGTCCCCGCGATCATCCGTTCCCAGCGATCCTCGATCGGCTCGACGCGGCCGTTGGCAAAGCCGAGGTGGGGCTGGTCGTGCATGCAGTCCAGGCACTGCACGACCGCCTCCTGGAGCTCGTCGACGACCTCCGAGCGCTCGCCAGTGTCGGGGTCGATTTTGTGGATCCCCTCGTAGTGGACCTGGACCTCCAGGTCCTGCGACCAGCAGCGGTAGCACCGCAGCCAGCTGCGCGCGCTCGTCTCAGCCATTGAGCCCTCCATCGGGTTCATTGTAGGCCCACGGTCCGGCTGGCGGGCAGTGTTATCCGCCAGCTGTCCTCAGATCCCACCTGATGGCCCGCGGATCACCTCGCGTGTCTTGTTCGGGTCACTTCTTATGTTTGGGCTTGGCGGGTGTGATCTTGATCGTTTTGGTGCTCAGGATCGTATGACCGTCGATCTTCTCCGACAGCAGCAGCGATGCCGATAGGCGATCGTGGTGGGCGGCGAAGGCTTTCCTGCCGGCCTTAGTCAGGTGCAGCGTCAGCTTCTTGGTTCCGCCGTTGGGGAGCGTGAACGTGCCCGTGGCGAGCGTGAGCGGCTTTGGCTTCTTCTTGCTCTTGCGCGCAGACGAGGCCGAGGCCGAGGGAATCGTGAGCGTGATCGTCACCGTGCACGGTCCGGAGCAGGTGATCGTGATCGTCACCGTGGTGCCGGTGCTCGTGCCGCTGCCGCCGATCGTCGCGGCGGGGGTAACGGTCAGCACCTCCGAGCCGCAGGTGCTCACGCTCGCGTCGTTGAGCGTGTTGCCGCTGTATGCGGCCTTCCAGTAGTACTCGCCGGGTGTCAGTGCGCTCAAGACGGCCGCAGACGCGGCGACTTTGCCGGCCGCGACCGCGCTGGTGCTGCTGGAGACCGGGGCCCCAGTGCAGCCGGAATTGCCATACAGGGCGTAGCTGACGGTGCCGGTCGCGCTCGCGGCGTTCGCCCCGCTGAGCGTCCCCTGGTCGGTCTCGCCGACGGTGCCGGCGGGAATCGAGATCGAGGCGCCCGTGGTCGTGCCGGTGGTCTGGAATGTCGTGAGCGCGGTGGGGGCGGGGGCGGGGGTCGGCGTGGGTGTCGGCCCGGGCAGCGCGTTGAGGTCGGCGACCTCCAGACCCCCTTCGTCTTTGAACGTGAGCCAGCCCTGACCGTCGGCGGCTACCGCCAGGCGGGGGATTTCCGAGTAGGCGCCGCCGATCGTCGCGATGTTGCGTTCGCCGTGGAACGTCTGTCCGCCATCGGTCGATTCCCACAAGTGCATCACGTAGGATCCGCCGCTGGTTTCCCCGGGCCAGGCTACGTACAGCGTGCCGGTTTCGGGGTTCTCGTAGATGTCGCCGGGCTCGAACAGGCCCGAGCTCGGATCGCGCGAGATCGCGACCGGCGCTTCGAAGCTCTTCGATGTTTCGTTGTACTTACGCACCTCGATCACCGCCGGCGCGTTTTCGGTGGATTCTCCGGATAGGTAGTCCTGGGAGACCATGAACAGCCCATCCGGGCCGCTCGCCAGACGCGGGAGGTAGCCGTCGGTGACCTTTTTCGGGCCTGTCCACCCGACATTTTCTTTGACCGGCAGGCCGGGCCCCGGGTACTGGTAGAAGGAGACTTCGTAGGGGTTTGTCAGCGTCCAGTAAGCCTCGACGAGCCCGGTGTTGGGGCCGGCGGCGGGGTTGGTGAAGCCCAACGTCGCGCCTGTCGGGAATGACCCTGGTTCCTTGAAGGAGAAGCTGGTCGGCAACGTGGTAAGGCCGTTGCCTGTGAAGCTGTACCCGATTCCAACGTTGTTCGAGGCCAGCTCGAAGGCGTCGTTGGTCTCAAGTTCACCCGACGGAGTCGTATTGATCGATCCGCCCGGAGCAAGCAGAACGTCATCGACGGTCGTGTCACCCGCGTAGCTGCCTTCGTCCTTCACCTTCGCTGCGGAGAAGCTTTCGCCACCGTTGATGGAACTCCAGATCAGCGTGTCGTTCCTTACGTAGCGTGGCGCGACGACGTAAACCACGCCCGGCTGCGTCCCGATCACGGGAAACGCTTGCGCGATTCCTTCTACGCTGGTCGTCGCGCCGGGGAGCGGCAGCACGATGGGATCGGTGCACGACCCGCCGCGGGGAATCTTGCAGAAGAACGTCGTGTCCGCTTCGACGCCATTTGGCTGACTCCAGGCGACATAGCCGTTACCGCTGGAATCGGTGACGATCGGACCGCTCGTGTCGGCCTGAGAGTCGAGCGTGAACAGGTTGTTGGCCTGCGCGCCGGCCGGCAGCGCCAGCGCGAACGAGACGGCGAGCAGTCCCATCGCCAGCTTCCGCGGGAGCGTTGGGCCACCGCCCGCCAGGCATGCGCCGCGTAACGTCGTGGACAAGCTCGTCGTGCCGATTCTCGTCCTGCGCATTGCCGAACCCCCTTGCGCGCGGTGGCCGTCGGGCCATCGCGACTCGTCAGTTGTCGTGCCGAGCGCAGAGACTACCCGCTGGAGCCCATCGACTCGACCGGGCTGGACGGATTGGCAATTGGGCGCCGCGGACGTTGATTGAACCTGGACAGAACGCAAACGGGGCACCCGTGAGCGCCCCGTCCTGCGGTCTTCTCTGTGCCTGTTGCGAACTAGTGCTTCTTGTGGCCCTTCCGTTTGCCCTTGACCGTGAAGTGGAAGGTCTCCACCGTGGGAGCGCCACCGAGCGCTGAGGTGTAGGTCAACGTTGCGGTGAGGTGCACTGTCTTGCCCTTCTTCAGGGCGCTCGAGGTCTTGCCCGAGGGCCTGACCGTCAGCGTCAGCGGCACACCGGCGATACCAGTGGCCGAGACCTTGCCGGAGACCGTGATCTTCGGCAGGCACTTGCCTTTGACCTTGATCTGGGTCTTCTTGCACTTCTTGGCCTTCTTGGCTGCGATCGCCTCGTTGCGCGCAATCGTTCCCGTCGGCACCGTCACTTCCAGATTCGCCGTGCCACCCTGGGTCGGGACGAAGACGATCGTGATCGTGCCGTTGGAGTTGGCTTTGATGCTCTGGACTTTGTAGGTGCTGTTGGGGGTGGGGGCCGGCGGTAGCGGGTTGAACGTGACCGTCGCTGTGCCCGATGGATCGCCTGGGGCCTGGACACCGCTGCCGGCGAGGTCGACGAACATCTGGATCGTGTCGACTCCGGCATTGTGTCCAACGTAGGAGATCTGTGCTTGGCCGGCCGAGTTCAGCGTCACGGACCCCGATTGGGGATTGGCGCCCGTGATGGTGTAGTCCACGCTCTTGCCTGCATACGGCACATTGGCGAGATCGAGTGCTGTGATTGTGACTGTCTCGGTTTGTCCCTGCGTGAGGGTTTGGTTGACCGGGCTGATTTGTAGGTTGGACGGGATCGATGTGCGGTTGATGATCGTGAACGCTTGTTCCTTGCCGGCTTCGAGGCCGGTGCCTTCACGCAGTTGATCCCACTCGACTCCAGCTGCGTTGTCGACTTCCGCCGGTTCGATCGTTTTGTTGAACGCATGTTCCGAGGCGACGGTGCTCTCGACCGTACTCCAGATTTCCGGCCAGTCCAGCTCCTGGAAGGACGACCACGGAAGCGCTCCTGGCGCTTCCTCAAATCCTCCGACGACACCCTGACCGGCGTTCAGTCCCCCAATGAATTGCGGCGGACCGGCTAGATACACGCCCGTACCGTGATCGTCGCCGTTCACGAACAGGTCGCCGGCGTACATCGCGCGGAAGTGGATCGTGGTCAGTCTTTCGTTCTTGACCGTGTAGGTCGAGATGAATTGAGGTTCGCCGTTGACGTAGGTGGTCGTCTCGGTCACTTTCGCTAAGTGTGTGCTTGGGTTTCCTACTTCATTGACGCTGAATACCGTGGTCTCCGTGTACGGACTTGCGGCGGTGCCGGATCCCGTTACGGGCGACTGCGAAGAGGGTTCGTAGAGATCGCTCGGTGCTTCGCCAAAACCAAAGAGGGCGGCGCCGTTGAACCCGTATGTCTGTCCCAGTAGTGGTGCGGTGTTTCCAGCTTCGGGAAAGGCGAGGAAGAATCCGCAGTCGCCGATGTTGCCGGTTGGAGGGTAGTAGTTGTTACCGTGGTTTTCATAGCTCGATTGACACTGGCCGAGGGGGCCAGTGGATACTGTCAGCGGGCCACCCGGGAAGGTCACGGGCGTTTCTTCGGCACTGGCGCCTGTGGCGAAGACGCCCAAGCTCAAGACCGCGACTACCCCCACTACGAGCCGCGACCAGATGGTCGGGCGACCTACGCGACGAGCCTTGGCTCGCGCATCAAGACCGTTCGTCGGCGAGCCGCGCTCGCCGCTTCGGATGCTGCTCATAAACCGCGCCTCCTTAGGGTGCAGATGCCTGGGCTGGCCAGGGCTTTCGTTGATGAACGGGACAGACTAGACCTTTGAGCAGGCAGGTCAAGCTGGTTTCCGCCACCGATGGATCATCCGTCCAGTTGGCCTCCCGCCGCCACGAAGGGCCCGGCTACCCGAACGTAAACGCATACCCCGTGACCCCAGGAGCGAAGCGCAGGGACAGCCGGCGCTGTTCGTCATGCGGAAGCGAGACAAGCGTGTAGAGACGCTCGCCCTTGACCGTGACGAAGCTGTTGTGTACGTCGCCCCCTGCGTCCGCGGTCGAGATCGGCCGGCCATCGAGCAGCACCTGCACTGTTCGCGGGACGTTCCCGGTCGAGCTGAGCACGAGGTAGACGTGCTTGGCCTCGAACTGCACGTCGATCCCGGCGTTCGAGACGGCGGTCACCGGCTGCGCGGCTGCTTTCCAGGTCCCGCTGAACGCAAAGTCGTTGACTTCCAACGGTCCGGGGTGTCCAGCGCCGTAGTCGTGCACCCCGGCGACAGGCCCCTGCACCCAGCCCTGCCCGCGGGCGGTCCCGAGGTAGGTCTCCGGCGTGGCTTCCTGGCTGGGGACGATCACATCGGTCGGGTGCGAGTGTTCGGCGGCGACGTTGTGCCCGGCTTCGGCCAGCAGCGCGCGGATCGCGGTTTCGGTCTTTGAGTAGTCGCCCTCGCCGAAGGTCGCGTAGCGGACCTGGCCAGAGGCGTCGATCAGGTAGTCGGCCGGCCAGTACTCGTTGCCGTAGGCGTTCCAGGTGCCCATTTCGTTGTCCTGTACGACCGGATACTTGACCCCGAACTGCCCGATCGCGTCGGCGACGTTGGAGGCGTCGCGCTCGAACGAGAACTCTGGCGTCTCGACCCCCACGATCGTCAGCCCCTGCCCGCGGTAGGTGGCGTCCCAGGCCTTCAGGTAGGGCAAAGTGCGAATGCAGTTGATGCAGGTGTAGGTCCAGAAGTCGACGAGCACGACGCGCCCGCGCAGCGAGGCCAGCGAGAGTGGCCGATTGCCGGGCGTGTTGAACCAGTCCTCGGTGTCGGTGAATTCGGGCGCTGTGCCGGCATCCTTCAGGCCGGCTGCGATCGCGAGCAGGCTCGCCTGGCTCGCGCTGCGCGAGGCGGTGGGGGTGGAGACGCTCTGCTTGAACTTGGCTTCGTGCCCGGTGATCTCATGCAGGCGGCTTTCGACCACGTGGGATTTCTCGAGGCTGGCGGTGAGGTTGACGTCGGGGATCCGTTCCGCGACCTGCTGGTCGAAGCGGACGTCGAGGTTCGTGACGATCGCGAGCGCCGTGAGGATCATGATCACGCCGAGCGTGCGCTGTAGCAGCGGCCCGCGGCCGGCCCGGCGCACGCGGTCGAACAGCGCACGACCGCCGAGCGTCAACCCGAGCAGGACGACCCCGGAGCCGAACGCGTAGGCGATCGCCACCGCCACGGTGCGCCCGCTGGCGGCGCTGACGGAGATCACGGCCGCAAGGATCGGGCCGGCGCAGGGGGTATAGACGAACCCGAGCGCGGCGCCGACGAGCAGGCCCGAGCGAAAGCCGTCGCCGGTCGAGCTCGGACCGAACGCGGCCAACCGCGAGAGCCGTGCCTCCAGGCGGTCGCCGATCGCCGGCACAAGCAGCACGATGCCGGAGGCGAGCAGCACGACCACGGCCACGTCGCGCAACGGGTCCGAGCCGAGCCCGACGCCGCCGACGACCTTCGCGATCCCGACGATCGTGACGGTGAACGTGACCATCAGCCCGAGCACCACCCCCAGTGGCCGCCGCCGGCCGCCGACGCCGCCGGAGGCGAGCAGCGCGGGCAGCACCGGCAGCACGCAGGGGGATAGGGCGGTCCCCGCGCCGGCGAGGATGGCAAAGAGGATCAGGATCAGCATGGCTGTAGGGGGACCGGCGAGAGAAAGCTAGTCGGGCTTTCTTAACGTTTCCTGACGCCGATTGGACGTGTGACCTTCCCGAGGTGTCAGTGCTTTAGGAGCACGTAAACCGTTGTCGCCGCGAGCGCCATTTGCCCGAAGGCGAGCGCGGTGCCGAGGTTGGTGGCGCCGAGTGCGCCGGCGAGCAGGCTCGCGAGCACAAACGCGCCGAGGATCGTCAGTAGATCACGCACCACCTGAGGTCTCGCTCCTTTGCTCCAGAACCGTCACCAGCGCGGGCACTCCCAGACTCGGATCCTGCTCTGACAGCAGGTCCGCCGCGGCCTGACGGCCGCCCAACGCGCGCAGCCCGCGGGCGCCGTGCTCGGCGATGAAGTCCGTTAGGGCTCCAGCCCGCCGGGCGGCGAGTCGCCGCTCCGCGAGGTCGAGGCTGGTGCGGTGCTCCGCGAGCGCTGCGAGGAGCTCCTCGATGCCCTGAGGCGGTGGCAGCGAGGAGACAGCGAGTACGGGCGTCGAGCGCGAGCCGAGCGAGCGCAGCGACGCGCTCAGATCGCGGCGGGTGCGCGTCGCCGGCTGGCCGAGGTCGGCCTTCGTGACGACGAGCACGTCGGGGATCTCCATGATCCCGGACTTCAGGAACTGCAGCGCGTCGCCGCTGCCGGGCTGGACGACCACCGCGACGGTGTCGGCCACATCGACGATCTCCGTCTCGGCCTGCCCGACGCCGACGGTCTCGATCACGACCACGTCGAACGCCGCCGCCAGCGCGTGGGCGGCCGCGCGCGTGGGCCACGCCAGGCCGCCGAGGCGCTCGCCGGCGGCGGTCGAGCGGATCAGGACGCCGCGGTCGGCGGCGTCGAACTCGATCCGCGCGCGGTCGCCCAAGAGCGCGCCGCCGGAGCGGCGCGAGCTCGGGTCGACGGCCAGCATCGCGACCGTCAGGGTGGGTGGGCCTCCATTCCTCCAGGCGTGGAGCAGCGCCGAGAGCAGCGTCGACTTGCCGGCGCCGGGGGGGCCGGTGATCCCGATCACGTGGCCCGGCGCCTCGCCGCCGAGCGCTTGCGGGGAAACCTCGCGCAGCAGCGCCGCGGCCTGCTCGCGGTCGGCGGTCGTGGCACTCTCCAGCAGGTTCAATGCCGCCGGCGCCGCGCTCAGGTCGCGCTCGCGCAGACGTGTTCCAAGTTCTGCGCCGTGCACCTAGACGGACACCGGCACACCGTTGCGCTCGCCGACGAGCTCGACGATGTCGCGCATGATCTGCGTCAGATCGAAGTCCTTCGGGGTGTAGACGCAGGCCACGCCGGCGTCCTTCAGCGGCGCGACGTCCTGGTCGGGGATGATCCCGCCGACGACCACGGGAGCGGTCACGCCGGCCTCGCGCAGCGCGTCGATCACCGCGGGGATCAGCTCGCGGTGGGAGCCGGAGAGGATCGAGAGCCCGATCACGTGCACGCCCTCCTGCAGCGCCGAGGCGGCGATCTGGGCGGGGGTCAGGCGGATCCCTTCGTAGACGACGTCCATGCCCGCGTCGCGCGCGCGCACGGCGATCTGCTCGGCGCCATTGGAGTGCCCGTCGAGGCCGGGCTTGCCGACGAGGATCTTCGGCCGCCGGCCGAGGCGCTCCTGCAGCCGCGAGACCTCCTCGCGCAGCTCCGTCAGCTCCGCGTCGGGCGTTTCGTGCCCGCTGGCCTCGCCGA
>Ga0302181_10001249_pt1 | contig 19167 bp, 21 predicted proteins | sample I_Palsa_E3_3_FD_198786 | JGI IMG/M metagenome (GOLD analysis project Ga0302181, IMG submission 198786) | Peat permafrost microbial communities from Stordalen Mire near Abisko, Sweden - I_Palsa_E3_3 | ecosystem: Environmental > Terrestrial > Soil > Palsa > Peat permafrost | place: Sweden...
GTCCCGCACGGCACGTGCACGAACTGGTTGTACCGCGCGCTGTAGGGATCCTCATCCCACCAGTCGCCGCAGATGAGTTGGTGGAACGCGTAGTGCAGCCTTTTTGGGTTGGGCTCGTTGCCGTACATCCTCAGGCCGATGGTGAACACGCCGGTGGGCGTCGCGTGATCACCGAAGTGGCGGACGTTCACGAGCTCGCCTGAGCCGATCTCGGCCCGCCAGGCAGGCAGCGCCGGCTCCCACGGCGAGGACGCGTTCGATCGCCGGAAGGTCTGAAAGCTCGCCAGGTAGCCGGGCGGGCGATAGGTGCGACTCGAGACCACGATCAGCTGGTCGGCGGATGACGGAATCGAGAAGTTATCGGGCCCGAGCCCCATCGCCGGCCTGGCCGCGATCAGGGCGACCAAGCCGATGACCAGGGTCGCGCAGGCACCGCGCCTGCGAAGGCTCAGTCTCCGGGCCGGGTAGCGGCGCGCCGCCGTCGACATTCCCGGATCTTATGGCCGCCCGGCCTGCCGAGGGGCCGGTGCGACGGATCCCGGTCCGCTTCCCCCAGACCCTAATCCGCGGCCTATCTAGACGCGACTTGACTGACATCATCGACAGCGGTGTCTGTCACCAGGCGATCTTCCTCGGCCCGGCCGGCAACTCGCTCGGCCTTCACCATCGGTACGCGCCAGAACCCTGACTTGGGGACCGGCGCAGACAATGCGCGGCTGGTTGAAAGCGGGTCAGCCGACTTCGTACTTGATGTGTGTGACGCCGGGCGCGTCCACTGCTCGGATCTGCTTGAGCTTGAGCGTCTCGCGATCGAGCCCCTCGAATAGGCGCTCACCAGCGCCGAGGAGCAGCGGCGCGATCGAGACGTCAATCTCGTCAACCAGCCCTGCGGAGAGGTACTGGTTGACCACTGACGCGCCGCCGGCCAGCGAGACGTCGCGTCCCTTTGCGCCGTCCTTGGCCCGAGTCAGGGCTGAGTCGATCCCGTCGGTAACGAAGTGGAAGGTGGTCCCCCCCTGCATCTGGAGTGGCTCGCGCGAGTGGCGGGTGAGCACGAACACCGGATGGTGGAAAGGTGGATTCTCGCCCCACCAGCCTCGCCAGGACTCATCCGGCCAGGGGCCCCGGACCGGCCCGAACATGTTGCGGCCCATGATCGTCGCACCAATGTTCGCCCGGCGCTCCTCGACGACGGCTGAGCTGGCATTGATGTCGCCTCCCTTCTCGCCGTGCATCTCCCGAAACGCCTCGAGCGGGAAGAACCACCCGTGCAGATCCAGCCCGCCGGAACCGAGCGGGTTCTCCTCGTTCTGATCTGGACCGGCGACATAGCCGTCCAGCGACATTGTGATGGTAAGTCTCAGCTTGCTCATTTGTTGACTCGCAATCGCAGGGTTCACAACCTGACCGGCCCTCGCAATTATGAGGCGGGCGGGGCTTTGTATTCCTCGTCGCTGACGTGCTCGCCCCAGGTCACCGGGCTGCCCTCATCGTCGACTTCCTGCATGGCGAGGTGGGTCATGAAGCGGTCGGGCGCGGCGCCATGCCAGTGGTCCTCGTCGGGCTCGAAGTACACCCGGTCGCCGGGCCGAATGACCTCGACCGCACCGCCACGGCGCTGACATCGGCCGATACCCTCGGTGACGTAGATCGTCTGGCCAAAGGGGTGGGTGTGCCACGCGGTGCGGGCACCCGGAGTGAAATGAACGCTCGCCGCCTGGAGCCGGGATGGTGGTGATGCGGCGGCGAGGGCGTCGATATACACGGTGCCGGTGAACCATTCGCTCGGACCGGTCGCGGTCTCGAGTGAGTTCTTGGTGATCTGCATGTCGTTCTCCTTTGGCTTGCCGCGGCCCCCGGCTCGTGAGCCGCGCCTCGGTGATCAGAGCGTCCCTACGCGCAGGAGCGACTTGATCGCCCGCCGATCGTCCATCGCAGCGTACGCCTCTGCGACACCGTCGAGATCGGTCTCGAAATCGAAGACCCGGCCCGGATCGATCCTGCCTTCGAGCACGTCGTCGAGGAGCTCGGGAATGTAGGTGCGAGCCGGCGCGGGGCCGCCGCGGACACCCTTGTTGCCGTAGAACATCCGGACGACCGGCAGCTCGACGCCGTGGGGAACGCCGACGTAGCCGACCATCGAGCCCGGCCGGGCGATCGACAGCGCGGTCCGCATCGACTGGCCGGTCCCGACGCATTCCAGGACGGCATCTGCGCCAACCCCCTCCGTCAGTTCCATTACGGCCTCGGTCGCCGCCTCGCCGCGCTCGGGGACGATGTCGGTGGCTCCGAACTCTCGCGCGAGCGTCTGCCGGACCGGGTAGCGGCTGAGCGCGATCACCCGCTCCGCCCCGAGGCGCACGGCGGCGAGAACGCCGGACAGGCCGACGGCGCCGTCGCCGACTACCGCAACCACGCTCCCAGGTTTGACCCCGGCGCACAGAGCCGCGTGGTGACCGGTGGCCAGCACGTCCGACAGGGTTAGGAGCGAGGCCATCATGTCCTCGGAGTGTCCGGAGCCGGGGACGAGCACCAGCGTGCCGTCGGCCAAAGGTACGCGCACCCCCTCGCCTTGGCCGCCATCTCCGTTCAAGGGAAAGAAACCGCCGGAGACGCACGCCGTCGTGATGCCGTGGCGGCAGTGCGGGCAGGTACCGTCGCTGAATGCGAACGGCGAGATGACGAAGTCGCCCTTGGCGACCGTGCGCACGTCCGCGCCGACGTCCTCGACGACGCCGACGAACTCGTGGCCGATCGGCCCCGGCTCGAACGGCGACTCGCCACGGTAGAACCACAGGTCCGACCCACACACGCAAGCGAGCACGACCCGGACGACGGCGTCGGTCGGCGCCACGATCGCGGGGTCCCGGCGATCGGTGACCGAGATTGAACGGGGCTCGTTGAAAACGGCGGCACGCATCAGTACGCCTCCTCGATCGCTACTGATATGGAGTGGGTGAGCCCGCGGTGGTGGTTGGTGGTCGGATGTTGATGGTGCGGTCGCGGGGGCGTTGTCGGGGCGGCACGGGCGGAAGGTCCAGTCTGCTCGACGGCGGGGTCAGACTGATATTCGAGGGCTTGGCTACCTCAAGACCCGGTATTCGTCGCGGCTCGCTGTCTAGGAGCGGGCGCGGCCAGCGGGGGCTGGTTGCCCATAGTAGGCAGCGCGAGCCTCGCGCGACGGTGCTGGGCCTTCCTGGGTGCTCGTGCTCGCCCCGGCAACGTCCCGGCGCGATCGTGAGGGTGGTGGGGGTGCTGCGGTCAGGCATCGAGGGTGGCGGCCTCCCAGAGGAACGCGGCGAGCTCGCGCGCGACGGCGATCCTGACCACGCCGGCGGGCTTGCGCCGCTGGTAGTGGAGATGCTTCCAGCGCTGGTGCAGTCGTCGTTGGGCGCGCCAGGCGATCTCGATCACGCGTGGGTCTTGGCCTTCTTGGCGGCGGGCGAGGGTCTGGGTGATCGCTGGCTGCCTGCGGTAGTGCTGGGCGGCTTCGACGAGCAGTCGGCGGGCGTGCGGGGAGCCGGCCTTGGTGATCGACCCTTGGCGGCGTTTGAGGTCGGAGGTCCGCTCGGATGGGACGATCCCGAGGAACCCGGACAGCATCGTCGGCCGCGGGAACCGGGCAAAGGTGCCGACCTCGGCGCAGACGCCGGCGGCGGTCAGCGTCTCGATCCCGCGGAAGCATCGCAGCCAGCTAATCGTCGGGGCGTGCGAGCAGCGCGACATCCTCAAAGGACAGGGCTCGCAGCCAACGCTGGTGCTTAGCCGTCCACGCCTGTCCGTCTTGGTAGCGGTACCCGCGACGCAGCAGGAACTTCGACAGCCGGTGCCGCGCGCGCATCAGATCACCGCGGAGATCCTCGATGCAGCGGATCAGATCGCGGAACGCCTCATCGGCCACGGTCGGGACGAACGCGAACGACAGCTCGCCCGCGGCCAGCAGCCTGACCAGCCGGATCGCGTCACGGCGATCGGTCTTGACCCGATCGCCCGACCCCTTCGGGATCGACCCCGGCGCGACCACGCGCACGACGATCCCCCGCTCGGCGGCCGCCCGCGCGAGCCCGAACCCGGTCGGCCCTGCCTCATAGACCGCCAGCACCGGCGCTCGGAGCCCGGCCAGGAACCCGACGACCTCCTCGGGTGCCATCCGCAACCGGCAGTTGCGCACCTCACCGGTCTCGCGATCGAGTGCCGCCGCGTGCGTCTGACGGGCGTGCACATCCAGACCGACGAGCGTCATAGCCTTCGCCATGGTCGGCTCCCTTCGTATGTAGTTGTGGGCCGCGGCGCGAGGACAAGTCGCGCCGCTACACCGCCCCCGACCACTGCGTCGGGGGACCGGCCACATTTACCACCCGCCGCGGACGTCACCGCCAGCGGCCAACTCCATACGGTCTAGGGCGTACGTCTCATCTACCCAAGAACGCATCGAACACCACCGACGCGGCGTCTCGTCGCACCTCGCCAGCTAGCGTCCGAGGCGTGGAGTTCAGTCGCGAGTTGCGCAACGACGTCCTGGCGGGAGACATCACGCTCTCCGTCCGTCTGTGGAAGCGGCCTCGGGTCAGGCAGGGTGGCCGCTACCGGGTCGGCCTGGGTGAGATCGAGGTCGATGCCATCGAGCTTGTCCCGTTCGCGGCGGTCACCGCGCTGGATGTCCGGCGAGCCGGCGAGCCCGACCGCGAGACGCTGCGCCGGCGCGCCGCGCACGCGGGGCCGATCGACGAGGACACGCTCGTCTACCGCGTTGAGTTCCACGCAGTGAGCCCGCCTGACTGAGTCATAGGGCCGCTACACCGTTTGGACGCTGCGCGAGGGCGTCCTAGTGCGCAGTCGCGACAGTCCACCCCATGCCGCGAAGGTGACGACAAGGGTGGTCGCCGCCGCCCAGCCGAGGTCGGTGGTGCCGAGCCCAATGTATTTGAGTCCGGAGATGAAGATCACAAATGTGATCACGGGCCGCACGTATGGATCGGGGACGCGCGAGGAGAACAGCGAGCCGATGATTACCGCCGGTACGCCGCCGATCACCAGCGCGTAGGTGACCGACAGGTCGACATGCCCGAACAGGAGCGCACCGCCTGCTGCAGCCAGGGTGAGGGGCACTGCCTGGGTGAGATCGGTACCGACCAGCTCGTTGGCCCTCAGTCGCGGGTAGAGGAAGAGCAGCGCAACCACCATCAGGGATCCGGAGCCGACCGAGGTCATGCCGACGACGACCCCGCCGAAGACTGACGGGTCTAGGTGCACGAGAACGTCCTACCCATATCCGCACGAAACCTATCGAGTTACTTAGCTGCTCGCCAGGGCTACTCGATCGCTCGGCGCGAGCTTTAGCCGAGCGCGGGAATCACCTCTCCCGCGAGCCGCTCAAGCTGGTCCGCGTCGTCCACAAGCGGGTTGAGGAGAATCAGCTCGGCGCCGGCGTCCGCAACCGCGCGGATGCCGACGATGCACTCCTCGGCCGGGCCCGCGAGGATGTGTTCCGACCAGCCGCCTCGACCGTAGTGTCCTGTGAGCGCGTCCTCGAGTCGCTGGCGTGCGCGCGCCGCGTCGTCCTCGACGTGGACGTAGACGCGCTTGCCGATCCGGAACGTGCCAGGCTCGCGGCCTTGCGCGCTCATCTCCTCTCGCACCACCTTCACTTGTTCGGCGAACTGGGCGGGCGTCTGGGAGCCGGCGCCCATGAACCCGTCTCCGTGACGGACTGCGCGTCGCATCCCTGCCGGCGCGCTGCCACCGAACCAGACTGGCGGGTACGGCTTCTGCACCGGCTTGGGCTCCATCGACGCACCCTGGAGCTGCCACAACCGCCCTTCAAAGTTGATCTCGCGCTGCGTCCAGCACGCCTTCATCAGCGCCAGGGCCTCGTTGAACCGGGCAACGGGCCTGTCCGCGTCCACACCGAACGCGCTGAACGGGCGTCCCCGTCCGCCGGTCGCGACACCCACTTCAACTCGGCCATGGCTGAGGCAGTCCAGCGAGCTGATCGCCTTCGCCAGGTGCACTGGGTTGTGCAGTGGGAGCACGAACACTGCACAACCCAGCCGCAGCTGCTCGGTGCACGCCGCCGCGTAGGTCAGCGTCTGGAGCGGCGCGAGACTACCGGCCGCGCCGATCACCTGCTCCTGCACCCACGCGCTCTCGAACAGCCCGAACTCCTCAACGCGACGCAGGTGCGCGCGGAAAGCGTCATCGTCGAAACGGCTGTCGCGAGCGTACTGTGGAATGGAGATCGCGAAACGCATCGGCCTTGCGAACCCAGCCTAACGGGGCGGCAACTCCTGGACCAGAGTAAGAGTGAGGTCTTCACGTTTAAGTATTTGCCGGGGTTTTTGGTGGCCGTGTGTGCGCTCGCCACGGGTTAGGCGCTCGTCCTCCACCTTCTGCACCGGTTTTCTGTGTGGTGCCGTCGGCAGCAAGCCTTGACAGTCGGTCAGAATCGGTCGACCCAAACGCGAACGCGAGACGACGTCAACATGAAGACCTCTCCGTGAGGATGCCGGCTCGAACCAGCGACCTCCACCCTTGTCGAGGCGACGCTCTCCCAGCTGGTCTAACCGTCCGCGGCGTCAAATCAACCAGCGGCTCGCGCGTCGGGCGCGTGAGCAGCCGGGTACGGGGTTGAAGGCAACGTTATGCCCGCATAGCGGGCATAACGTTGCCTTCAACACGCGAACGGCCGGTCAACACGGATCTCCGCCCCAAACGTGAACATACCCACAGGTCAAACGTGAAGACCTCTAAACGGAGAGGGGGGGATTCGAACCCCCGATGGACTGATAGCCCATACCGGTTTTCGAGACCGGCGCATTCAACCGCTCTGCCACCTCTCCGAGCGAGGAAAAACCCTAGCGCCCTCGCGGGGTGGGTGCGGATGCCCGAGGCTAGCGCCGCGACGCGAAGAAGTCGCGCAGCAGGCCGGCGCTGTCGTCCGCGAGGAGCCCGCCGGTGACCGTGGGGCGGTGATTCAGGCGCGGCGCGGCGAGGACGTCGAGAACGCTCCCGGCGGCGCCCGCCTTGGGGTCGGCGGCGCCGTAGATGACCCGCGGCAGCCGGGCGAGCACGATCGCCCCGGCGCACATCGCACATGGCTCGAGCGTGACGTAGAGCACGGCGTCGAGAATCCGCCAGCTGGCGAGCGCCCGCGCGGCCTCGCGCAGCGCGAGCATCTCGGCGTGGGCCGTGGGGTCGTTGCGGAGCTCGCGCTCATTGTGTGCGGTGCCGATCACCTCGCCGTCGTGGACGATCACCGCCCCGATCGGCACGTCTTCGTGCTCGAGCGCGCGCTCCGCCTCGCGCAGCGCGAGGCGCATGAAGTATTCGTCGCGTGGAAAGAAGTGGGGGCTCACAGCGGCTCGGAGCGTGAGTGAGGGAAACTTTGGCCCACGGATGATGTCTTACCCTGTGGGGCGGGCTAGAGGCTCTCGTGTCGAGCCCCTGAAATTTCATGATGACCGTCTCGCCAATTCGCCGCCTCGCCGCGCCCGCTGTCGTGCTCGGGCTGATGCTGATCGGGGCGGCGCCTGCGTGGGCGGACCACGTTCGGGCGGACTACGTCCCCGGTGAGGTCGTGGTCGGGTACTCGCGCGATGCGACGGCGGCGACGGTGAAGGCCGTCGACGCCCGGGCGGGGGTTCAGCAGGCCTCGACGTCGGCGCTCGGCACTCGGGTCGTGCGCACGCATCGGGGCGAGACGGTCGCCCAGGCGGCCGCGCTCCTGCGTCGCCAGCCCGGCGTCGCCTACGCCGTCCCGAACTACATCGCCCACGAAGCCGGTATCTGGATCCCCGACGACGTCGGCCGGACGCACATGCACGGCGGCTGGTCGCAGATGCAGTGGAACTTCCTCGCCGCGGCGGGTGTCGACGCGCCCGACGCATGGTCCAATCTGATCGCGGATAGACGACCGGGGGGCCGCGGCGTCGTGGTCGCCGTACTCGACACCGGCATCGCCTACCGCAACTGGCACCAGTACCGCAAGATGCCCGACTTCACGGGCACCAAGTTCGTGCACCCATACGACTTCGTCGCGCACAACGCGTTTCCCTTGGACCGCAACGGCCACGGCACGCTGGTGGCCGCCACGATCGCCGAGGCGACCAACAACGGGCTGGGGCTGACCGGGCTTGCCTACGGTGCCTCGATCATGCCGGTGCGCGTACTCAACGCCTCGGGCGCGGGCGACGCCGCGACGATCGCGTCGGGGATCGTCTATGCCGTCAAGCATCGCGCTCAGGTCATCAACCTCAGCCTGCAGTTCTCGGTCGGCATCAGCTCCGGAGAGATTCCCGACATCATCAATGCGATCCACTACGCGTGGGAGCGCGGAGTCGTGGTCGTGGCGGCGGCGGGAAACGACGGTGAATCCCAGCTCGCCTATCCGGCCCGCGATTCGGAGTCGATCTCGGTCGGCGCCACGACCAAGGACCTGTGCCTGGCCGTGTACTCCAACAGCGGCGCCGGGATCGACCTCGTCGCGCCGGGCGGGGGGGACGATGCGAGCATCCCCGGCGACCCGGACTGCAACCCGAACACGAACCTGCCGGACATCTACCAGATGACCCTTCTGAACCCCTCGCAGCCGTGGCGATTCGGCTTCCCGGGCGGATACGAAGGAACGTCGATGGCCGCTCCCCACGTGTCGGCGACCGCGGCGCTGGTCATCGCCAGCGGCGTCCTGGGGCGCCACCCGACCCCGGATCAGATCGAAGCGAGGCTCAAGGCGACCGCCGAGCACCTTGGGACCACATCGCCCAATCGCCAGTTCGGCTACGGGCTGGTCGACGCCGGCGCCGCAACGGCACCGCTGACCACGACCACTCCGGTGACCACCACGCCGACCACGCCGGTGACGGTGCCGCCGTCGCCTTAGACCACTTAGCCTCAGGCGAGCTTGGTGATCGCGATCACCATCCCGACCAGGCAGAAGAAGACGATCGCCACCATCATGTAGAGCCAGAAGCGCGGCATGTGCGCCGACAAACGTAGCGCGCGCGTGGCCCTGGCAATCCCACCGTATTGTCCCTGAGTGATGGACGAGCGGCTCAGCCCGGCTCTCAGGGCCGTCAGCGATGCGGTCCTCGCGGTGGCCGCGCAGCTCTCAGTGGACGAGGTCCTGCAACGACTCGTCGACGGCGCTCGCGAGCTGGCGGGCGCACGCTACGCGGCGCTCGGGATCCCCGACGGCGAGGGCGGCTTCAGCAAGTTCCTGGTATCGGGGATGGATGATCGCCTGATTGCGGCGATGGGCCCGCTGCCGAGCACGCACGGGCTCCTGGGGGCGATGCTCGAGTCACGGCGATCGTTCCGCACCGAGGACATCCACGAGCATCCGCGCTTTCGTGGCTGGTGGCCCGGCGAGCACCCCGACATGCGCTCCTTCCTTGGCGTTCCGATCGTCGCCAGCGACGCCGTCATCGGCGCCTTCTACCTGACCGACAAGGAGGGGCGCGAACCGCCCGGCGAAGGGCAAGCGCCGTTTTGCCCCGAGGACCAGGAGGTGATCGAACTGCTGGCGGCGCACGCCGCGATCGCGATCACCAACGCGCGGCTGTACGAGCACAGCCGCGAGCTGTCGATCCTCTCCGAACGCAATCGTCTCGCGCTCGAGCTCCACGACGTCGTCAGCCAGAAGCTGTTCAGCCTGGTCCTCAGCGCGGAGGCCGCCGCGACGCTGGTGGACCGCGATGTGCCCGCGGCGCGGGTCCAGATCGATCGGCTCCAGCAGCTCGCCCGCGAAGCGCTCGACGAACTGCGCCTGCTGATCCTCGAGCTGCGGCCGCCGGATCTCGAACGCGACGGGCTTGCCGGTGCGCTCCGCAAGGAGGCGGACGTGCTCCGGGGATTGCACGACGTGGAGATCCTGATCGAGGTGCAGGACGGGGCCGGCGCCGGGGCGCACGACGCCGACGTCCTGCGGATCGCCCAGGAGGCGCTGCACAACGCGCTGCGTCACGCCGCCGCAGACCGCGTCAGCGTCCGGGTCGCCGGCGACGGCGCTCGCCTGCTGGTCGAGGTGATCGACGACGGAGCCGGCTTCGAGCCCGGCGACGGCGAGCTGCGCTCCAAGCATCTCGGCCTGACCTCGATGGAGGAGCGCGCGCGCTCGATCGGCGGGCGCCTGGAGATCCGCTCCGCGCCGGGAGCGGGAACGACGGTGCGCCTGGAGGTCGTGCCCGGTGGCTGAGTCGATCAGGGTATTGCTGGTGGACGACCACGCGGTGGTGCGCGAGGGTCTGCGCACCTTCCTCGAGCTCCAGGACGGGATCGAGATCATCGGCGAGGCGGCCGACGGCGAGGCGGCGATCCGCGAGGCGGAGCGCCTGCGTCCCGACGTGATCCTGATGGATCTGGTGATGCCGAAGCTCGACGGGGTGGGCGCGATGCGTGAGCTGCGCCGCCGCCTCCCCGCGAGCCGGGTGATCGTGCTGACGAGCTTCGCGCAGGATGACCGGCTGCTGCCCGCGATCCAGGCCGGCGCGGCCGGATACCTGCTCAAGAACGTCGAGCCCGCAGAGCTCGCGCGGGCGGTTAGGGCCGCCCACGCCGGGGGTACGCTGCTCGATCCGACCGTCGCCTCGCGCCTGGTCGAGGCGATCGCCCAGCCGCCGGGCGAAGAGCCCCGTGAGCATCTGACCGCGCGTGAGCGCGAGGTGCTGGGGCAGATCGCGCTTGGCCGGTCCAACAAGCGGATCGCGCTCGAGCTCGGGATCGCCGAGAAGACGGTGAAGACTCACGTCGGCCACCTGCTGGCGAAGCTCGGCGTGCCCGACCGGACCCAGGCTGCGCTGTTCGCCGTCCGCGAGGGGATGTGCGGCCCGGACGGGGCCTGACCGAGAGGCGGCCGGGCGGGCCTGACCGATACGCGGCCGGGCGGGCCTGACCGATACGCGGCCGGGGCGGGGCGTCCCGAGGTCCTAGGTCCAATTGCCGCTGGTAACCGGGACCGCGCCCGCCGTACCTTGGCGCTATGCCCCTGGCCATCATCACCGGAGCCTCGCGCGGACTCGGCCTCGCGCTGGCCCGCTCGCTCGCCCGCGACGGCTGGGCGCTGGTCATCGATGCCCGGGGCGCGGTCGAGCTCGACCGCGCCGCGGACGAGCTCGGCCGGGTCACCGAGGTCGTCGCGGTCGCCGGAGACGTGGCGGACGCCGCACACCGAGGGGCATTGATCGCAGCGGCCGGCGAGCGCATCGATCTGCTCGTCAACAACGCGAGCGTGCTCGGGCCGAGCCCTCAGCCGTCGCTCGAGCTATATCCCCTCGCGGAGCTCGAACGCGTCTACCGGGTGAACGTGCTGGCCCCGCTGGCGCTTACGCAGCTCGCGCTGCCCCACCTCCCGGACGGTGGCGCCATCGTCAACGTCACCTCGGATGCCGCGGTGGAGCGATACGAGGGGTGGGGCGGGTACGGGTCGGCGAAGGCCGCGCTCGAGCAGCTCACCGCGATCCTCGCCGCCGAGCAGCCCCAGCTGCGGGTCTACGCGGTCGATCCCGGCGACATGCACACGCAGATGCACCAGGAGGCGTTTCCCGGCGAGGACATATCCGACCGCCCGCCGCCCGAGGACAGCGTTCCGGGGCTGCGCCGGCTGATCGACGGCACCGCTCCGAGCGGCCGCTACCGCGCCCGCGAGCTTGCGGAGGTGGGCGCGTGAGTGCGCTGGCGTTCGAGCTGCCGGCGGCGCTCGAGGCGCGCGAACCGCCGGAGGCCCGAGGCCTCGCGCGCGACCGGGTCAGGCTGATGGTCGCGAAGCGTGATGACGGGGGGATCGTCCACGCCCGCTTCGACGAGCTGCCGCGGTTCCTGGCGGCCGGGGACCTGGTGGTGGTGAACAACTCGGGCACCCTTCCCGCCGCGGTCGCGGCCCGGCGCGCCGACGGCACCGCCGTCCGCGTGCACTTCGCCTCCAGGGCGCCGCACCTGCGCGACAGGAGCTGGTGGGTGGTCGAGCTGCGCACCGCCGATGGCGCCGGCATGCTCACCCAGCCGAACGCGGCGCGGGCGGGGGAGCGAATCACGCTCGCGGGCGGCGCCGAGCTCGAGATCGCCGCTCCGTATGCCTCCGGCGCGCGACTCCTGCTCGCGCGCGTCGCGATCGAGGAGCCCGTGACGCAATACCTGGCCCGCCACGGTGAGCCGATCCGTTACGGGTACGTCGCCGACCGATGGCCGCTCGCGGCGTACCAGACCGCCTATGCGACGGCGCCGGGCAGCGCCGAGATGCCGAGCGCCGGACGCCCGTTCACGCCCGAGCTGATCACGGCGCTGGTCGCCCGCGGTGTGCTGGTGGCCCCGGTCACCCTTGACACCGGCGTGTCCTCGCCCGAGCAGCACGAGTCACCCTATCCCGAGCGCTACGAGGTGCCGGCCGCGACGGCCAGGCTCGTGAACGCGGTCCGCGGCTGGGGAGGCCGGGTGATCGCCGTCGGCACCACCGTCGTGCGCGCGCTCGAGACCGTCGCCGCACCCGACGGCACGGTCCGGGCCGGCAGCGGCTGGACCGGGCTCGTCGTGACCCCGGCCCGCGGCGTGTGGTCCGTCGACGGCCTGGTGACCGGCTGGCACGAGCCCCAGGCGTCCCACCTCCAGATGCTCGAAGCGGTGGCCGGGGCCGAGCTGCTCGAGCACTCCTACGCGGCCGCGCTCGAGCACGGGTATCTGTGGCACGAGTTCGGCGACAGCCAGCTCATCCTCAGAAGATGCTGTTGATCAAGTCCTCCCCGAGGCCGATGCCGGCGCCCATCTCCATCGCGCGGCCGAAACCGCCGCCGAGGAAGCCGCCGAACATCCCGCCGCGGCCGCCGCCGCCGCCGAACATGCCCCCCTGCTGCTGAGGCTGCTGGTACTGGGGCATCTGCTGCATCTGCTGGTTGGAGTTGGCGACGAAGCCGTGGATGGCCTGGAGAAGCTCGTTGACCTGCACCTGCTCGTCCTTGACGTCGAGGGCGATCTGCTTGAGGTCGAGCAGCCACTCCTTGGCGTCTGAATTTCCGGCCTGCTCCGCGGCCTGCAGCTTCGCGGCGAGCTCCTGGACCGACTTCGCGACGTCCTGGAACTCGGCCTGGAGCTGCCCGTATGCCTGATCAATGGTTGCTGTGTCCATGCCGAAATCCTCGCAGGTTGTTCTCGGGTACGACGAAGGCCGCCCCCGGGGAGGGCGGCCTTCGTCTGCGGTAGGCGGGTTGTGGGTTGCTGCTATTAGTTGGCGGCGGTGGCCGGCACGCCGAAGCGGACCGTGGTGCCACGGGGCACGACCAGCACCGGAGCGGTCGAGTTCTCGATCGCGTTGCTGGCCGACGAGCTGATCATCACGCGTCCCTCGGGGGCCTCGGGGCGCGAGGAGACGACGAGCAGATCAAGCTTCGCGGCGGGCGCGGAGACAACTGCTGCGCCGAGCCGGTCGGCGATCTCGTGCGCCGTCTTACGGGCGGCGCTGTCGCCGTCGAGGACGCCGATCGTGCGGATCGCCGGGTTGCGGTTGCTGCGGTAGTTCGCGGGGGCGATGGCTACCGCGGCCGGCCCACCCTCGAGCAGGCGGCGTGCCGATGTGCCGGGGTCGACGTGGCCCGCGGCGGTGCGGTAATCCGATCCGAAGACGACGATGTCGGCGCCTTGCTCCGCTGCAAGCCAGGCCAGGCCCTCGCCGGTCGAGGCACTGACGATGACCTTGCGCGCCACGTCGGGATCATCGAGCCAGCGCGCTCCGCGCTCGAGCAGGGCCTCAGCCTGGCTCTGGTCGAGCTCCTCGCGCGAGCGGTCCGTCTGGGTGGTGTGACGAACATACGCCAGTTCGAGCTCTGCCCCGGCGGTCGCGAGGACGCGTCCGAGGGCTAAGGCGTCGTGGTCGTTGAGCGTGTCGTCATAAGAGATGATGGTCTTGGGACTCATAGCTGCTCCCTCTGTGTGCAGATCTGCCGGGTCTATTACAAACGTATTTCGGAGCATCATGGCACCGGCTTTACATTATCGCCAGTGAACTTACTCATCTGTAAAATTAGCAGAGCTAATGCTGAACCTTGGCCGATTGAGAGTTCTTTGCGAGGTCGTCGAGCGCGGCTCGTTCTCAGGCGCGGCTGAAGCGCTGTCCTACACGCAGTCGGCGGTCTCGCAGGCGATCGCCCGGCTGGAGGCCGAGCTGGGGACCCCGCTGGTCGTCCGCGACCGTCGCGGAGTCCGGCCGACCGCCGCCGGGGCGACGCTCGTCGAGCAGGCCGAGGCGATCTTCGCCCAGGTCGACGCCGCGGAGGCCGAGCTCGCCGCCGTGATGGGGCTCCGGGGCGGCCGGCTGCGGATGGCTTCCTTCCCGTCCGCCGGCGCCACCCTGATGCCGGAGGCGATCGCCATGTTCCGCGCCGGCCATCCCGATATCGCGCTGACCCTGGCCGAGGGCGAGCCCGAGGAGATCGCGCCGCGACTGCGAGCCGGCGAGATCGACCTCGCCCTGCTGTTCGAGTTCCCCGGCGTGATCGAATGGACGGGAGCGACGCTGCGCGCGGTCAACCTGCTGGAGGACCCGATGCACGTGGTCCTGCCCGCCGCGCACCCGCTCGCCGGCAAGGAGGCGCTGACCCTCGCGGACCTCAGTGAGCAGGAGTGGGTGCAGACGTCCGCCTCCAGCCCGTGCGCGCGCCACGTCGTGCGCTCCTGCCTGGCGGCCGGCTTCGAGCCCAAGGTGACGTTCGAGAGCGACGACTACGAGACCGTGCAGGGGCTCGTCGCCGTCGGGGTCGGCGTGGCGCTGATCCCGCAGCTCGCGCTCACGCGCGAACGCCGTGACATCGTGGTCCGCGAGCTGTCCCCACGCAGCCCAATGCGAAAGGTCGTCGCCGCCACGCTCCGAGGCCCGGGGGTCGGCCCGGCGGCGAAGACCATGCTCCAGGTTCTGATCGACGTGGCCGAGCGCTACACGGGCGTGGTCAACTGAGCCCGCGCCCCAGCGCCTTGATCGCCCACCACCGGCGGCCGGGCCTGTAAGACCTGGACGCCGTCGCGGGGGGCGAGGGTGATCGCCCGGAACTGGACCTTGTCGAGATCCTTGGCTGCGGGTTGGAGCTCGGTCCGTTCGAGGATCCGCCGCATCACTACGCGCAGCTCCATCAGGGCGAAGCTCGCCCCCAGGCAGCGGCGGGTGCCGCCGCCGAACGGGACCCAGGTGTAGGTGTCGGGTGCATCCGGCCCTAGGAACCGCTCGGGGCGGAACTGGCGTGGCTGCGGGTACAGGTCAGAGCGCCGCTGGATGGTTCTGATCGAGGGATTGATCTCGACCCCGGGTGCGATCACGTACTCACCCAGCGCGAAGGGCTCGCCGCACACCACGCGACCCACGGCGGGGATGATCGGGCGGATCCGCAGCGCCTCCTTGGCCACCGCGTCGAGATACGCGTCGTCGCCCGAGGCCGTCGCTTCGCGGGCGCGCGCGAGTACCCGCGTCGCGCACCTCCTGATCGGTGAGCCGGCCGCCGTCCTCGTCATCGGCCACCAGCAGGGCCGAGAACACGTCCTCGCGCTCGGCCAGCTCCGGGTCCTGCCGGCGGCGGGCGATCTCGGCGAACAGGATCTCGTCGACTGCGCGCCGGCGCGCCAGGAACCCGTCGGCGCTCGCGCTTGCGCCGAAGCGGCCCTGGCTGAGCGCGAACAGCAGCATCCCGCGGCGGCGGCGCGTGATCGGTTCGATCATCCCGCGCAGCGCTCGCCGCAGCTCCTCCTCGGCCGGCCCGGGATCGAACCCGAACACGGCGCGCATCACCACCTCCAGGGTCAGCGACTGCATGCTCGGCAGCACGGCGAAGGGCTCGCCCACGGGCCAGGCGGCGATCTCGCGGTCGGTGGCGGCGATCATCGCCTGCTCGAAGCGCTGCATGCGGCGGCCGTGAAAGGGAGGCAGCATCAGTCGCCGGTGGCGTAGGTGCTCGGCGCCGTCGAGCAGCAGCACCGAACGCTCACCGAGGATCGGCCCGAGCAGCCTGTTCGCCTCGCCCGCGTGGAGCTGATCGTTCGAGCCCTGGAAGACCTGCTTGACGAGCGCCGGCTCGAACAGCATCACGAAGGGACCGTCGAACAGGGTGCTCATGGTCACCGCGCCGCCGTAGCGTCGCCGGCACGCTTCCAGATACCGCGCCCCGAACAGCATGAAGCCGAGCGTCTGGACGAGGCGGGGGAGGCGGGGGCCGGGGGGCAGGTTTGCCGGCGCGGCGCTCATGCTTTTGATGGTGCCATACCCCGCTTACGGCCCGGCGGCGAAGCGCCCCGCATTACCCCTGAGCCCGCGTGGCCGACTCCCCTAAGACGAAGGGGTCCCTGACGCCCATCTCCGGGAGGTCGAGCCCTTCGGGCGCGTGCAGCGCGAGCATCTCGGCGTCGGGCGTGGGGCGCTCGGCGGCGCGCAGCGAGACCACGATCATGGTCAGGAAGGCGATCGGAACCGAGACGATCGCCGGCTGCGCGAGCAGATCGCCCGCGACGCCGCTCGGCTCGCCCAGGGCGAGCCCGACGAGGATCCCCGAGGTGGCCACCAGCGCGCCCGCCACCATCCCACACCCGGCGCCCGCGGCGGTCAGGCGCGTCCACCAGATCCCGAGCAGGAACAGCGGGCAGAAGGTGCTCGCAGCGAGCGCGAAGGCCCAGCCCACAAGCACCGCGATGTCAACCCCCTGGGCCACGAACGCCACCGCGATCGGCGCGAGCATCCCGAGCACGGCGCCCAGCCGGAAGCGGAGGCGACGGATCGCGACGGTGGTGGTCTTCTCGCGCGAGACGCGCGGCCAGACGTCGTGAGAGATCGTCCCGGCGATCGAGACCAGCAGGCCCGAGGAGGTCGAGAGGAAGGCGGCAAAGGCGCCGGCGGCGGTGATCGCCCCGAGCAGATTGCCCACCGTGCCCGGCCATGCGGCCTGCGGGAGCCGCAGCACGACCGTGTCGGTGGCGCCGGTCACGTAGAGCTGGGGCGCGAGCACGCGGCCAAGGGCGCCATAGATCCCGGGGAAGATGTAGAACAGGCCGAGGAGGCCGAGGACCCGCACAGTTGTGTGCCGGGCCGCGGGTCCGTCGGGATTGGTATAGAAGCGCACGAGGATGTGCGGCAGCCCCATGGTGCCCAGGAAGGTGGCGATCAGGAGCGAGTAGACGAACAGCGGCGAGCGCTCGCCGCCACCGCCGACCGGCCGCGCCCATTCGCTGCCGCGCAGTGCCGTCGTGCCCGACGCCACTGGCACGGGGGCGTGGGGTGGCAGCACGAGCCGTCCCACCGGCAGCGTGGTCTGCTCGCCGGCGAAAGCGTGGCGCGCGTGGTCGGTCGCTCGCCCGTGCGGGCTGGTGATGATCGTGTACCGCGTCGCGGCGGGGAAGGTGACCGGCTGCGGGCCGGGCAATGACACCACGAGGCCCTTCGGGCCCGCGCTCGGGAGCTGATCGCCGAACAGTGCCGCGCGCGCCGGGAGGCCGCCGAGGTGGATCAGCAGCAGGCAGGCGGGCAGGGCGATCGCGAACACCTTGAGCCAGAACTGGAAGGCCTGCACGTAGGTGATTCCCCGCATCCCGCCGAGGCCGACGTTGAGCGCGACCACGAGGCCGACGGCAAGCACGCCGACGAAGTACGGCGCACCGGTGACGACGCCCAGCGCCAGGCCCGCGCCCTTCAGCTGCGGGACGAGGTAGAAACCGCCGATCAGGAGCACGGTCGCGGAAGCGAGCGCGCGCAGGCGGGGACTGCGCAGCCGCGCCTCGGCGAAGTCGGAGATCGTGTAGGACCCGAACCGGCGTAGGGGCGCCGCGACGAACAGGAGCAGGCAGAGGTAACCGGCGGTGAAGCCGAGCGACTGCCACAGGGCGGTGACGCCGTTCTGCATCTCGAGGCCGGCGATGCCCAGGAAGCTCGCCGCCGAGAGGTACTCCCCCGAGATCGCGGCGGCGTTCCACCACGCCGTCATCGCGCGTGAGGCGACGAGCAGGTCCGAGGTCGTGCGGGCCAGGCGCGTCCCCACCGCCCCGAGTCCGACCGTGCCGACGGTCACGGCGGCGACCGCGAGAATCGCGATCAACGGCGCCGCACCAACTCGCGGAAGCTCTCGTCGAGCGCGTCGGCGCGCCGCGCGTACAGCGCCCCGAGGACGAGGAAGATCGGGGGCAGCGGCACCACCAGCAGCCAGATCGCAAGCGGGATCCCCAGCAGTTCGAGTCGCGTCAGCTGCGGTACCAGGTCGATCGCGAGCGGCAGCACGCCGACGAGGGCACCGAACGCGACCAGCGCGAGCAGCGAGAGCGCGAGCTGGCGCTGGCGCAGCCGCCGCAGGTACAGAGCGCCGTGCTCGGTGGCGTCCGCGAGCTCGTCGCGCGGGGTGCGGGCTCGGGCCTGCGCGTCGGGCGGGGTCCGGCCTCGGGCTTGCGCGTCGGGCGGGGTCCGGCCTCGGGCTTGCGCGTCGGGCGGGGTCCGGCCTCGGGCTTGCGCGTCGGGCGGGGTCCGGCCTCGGGCTTGCGCGTCGGGCGCCACCGCCTCACATCCGCAGCCGGTGGAGCAGCTCGCCGACCTGGCGGCGGGCGACGGGAATCTCGCTGCCGTCGCTGAGGGCCAGGATCGCGGTACCGCCGAGGTCCGGACGCATCTCGACCGCCCGGCGGAGATTGACCAGGTACGCCCGGTGGACGCGGTGGAAGCCGTGTGCGCTCCAGCGGCGCTCGAGGTCGGCGAGCGTTCCGCGCTGGATGAACCGCCCCTCATCGCTGACGATCCGCACGTAGTCCCCGCGCGCCTGCACGTACAGGATCGACGCGCGCGGGACGATCCGCGTCGTGTGGCCGTTGGCCCGTTCGACGGCGACGATCTCCTCGCTCACCTGATGTTCCGGTGCGCGCTCGGGTGACGCCGCCGCGCCCGGCGCGCCGCGTCCGCCGAGCTCGGCGACGCGCGTGATCGATTCCTCGATCCGCCTTCTGCTAACCGGCTTCATCAGGAAGTCGACCGCGTGCACCTCGAACGCCCCGACTGCGCCGTCCTCATACGCGGTGACGAATACCACCGCGGGTGGATTGGCGAAGCGGTCGAGCACGCCGGCCAGCTCGAGCCCGCCCAGCCCGGGCATGCGCACGTCGAGGAAGAGGGCGTCGAACTGGCGCTCGGCGAGCCGGCGCAGCGCTTCGGCGCCGCTGCGGGCGCAGACGACCTCG
>Ga0302181_10001252_pt1 | contig 19148 bp, 21 predicted proteins | sample I_Palsa_E3_3_FD_198786 | JGI IMG/M metagenome (GOLD analysis project Ga0302181, IMG submission 198786) | Peat permafrost microbial communities from Stordalen Mire near Abisko, Sweden - I_Palsa_E3_3 | ecosystem: Environmental > Terrestrial > Soil > Palsa > Peat permafrost | place: Sweden...
TTGAAGGCCGCGAGCCCCAGGTCAGCCCGGAGGCATGGATCGCGCCCACTGCCACCCTGGTCGGCGACGTACGAGTGGAGGCGCAGGCCTCGGTCTGGTACGGCGCCGTGCTGCGGGCCGATTTCGGGCCGATCATCGTCCGCCGGGGTGCGAACATCCAGGACGGATCGGTGCTGCACGGCGGCGACGACCCGGTGACCGAGGTCGGCGAGGGCGCGACCGTCGGTCACGTGTGCGTCGTGCACGGCTGCGTCGTCCACACCGAGGCGCTGATCGGCAACGGCGCCACGGTCCTCGACGGCGCGATCGTGGGCCGCCGCGCCCTGGTCGCAGCGGGCTGCACCGTACCGCCGGGGATGGTCATCGCGGACGGCATGCTCGTCGTGGGCGTCCCGGCACGGGTCCTCGGAGAGGTCAGCGGGCAGGCCAAGGTGTGGGTGGACACCAATCCCGCCATTTACCGCGACCTGGCCCGCCGCCACGCGGCCGGCGTCCGGCCCGTCGGCTGACCCGTAGCGGACCGCAACCTGGTCGTGGCCAGCCACGACCACCTGCCGAGCGTGCCCGGAAATGTCACCGCTCGCTGCTTGTATCGGACAAGAAACTGAAAAGATGATCAATCGGAACGGACGCTTCCTCCAGCACCCGGGCAGCAGATGAGCACCAGGTGAGCACCGCCCCGGCATTCACCAGCGAAACCGACGCACTGCAGATGCTGGAATCGGCGCTGTCCTACCTGTCCGCCGCCGACCCGACCCAGATGCCCGCCGTCATCCAGGCCCAGGCCCTGACCGCGGCGTTACCGACCGGATTGTTCGGCCGGTAACGCCGCCCGTCGGTGAGGTCCTTAGTCCTCGTCCTCGGCCTCGAGTTCCTCCTCCTCGAGTTCCTCGAGTTCCTCCTCCTCGAGCTCAGCTGCGGCTAGGGCGATCACGAACCCTAGTCCCTCGGCGATGTTCGCCGTCGCCGAGACGACGCGGACCGTGCCCACGATGGGCGCTACCGCGACGAGGATATCTTCGACGTCATCGAGGGTGATGCCCGAGTCGGTCGCCGGTAGGGCGTTGAGCGCGTAGGAAGCGGCGGGTGCGTCGACCGCGACGAGGGCGGCGATCCGGGCGATCATGAGCTCGCGCGGGCTCAAGTCACTGTTCTCTAGCGACGCGACGGTCATCACCAGGAGTGTGTCGCTGACAGGGGTGTTACTTTCGGTGTCGTTTTCGGACATAGGGGTTCTCCCTTTGTGAAGGTTTTGAAGGTCTTGAAGCTCGCAGCCCCGTCAATCACGGTGGCCTTGGTTCACGCTACTCTGGCCAGGTTCGCCAAGTTCGCCGGGTCCGGCTGACCGGTTGAACCTGTCCGGTTTACCTCTGGCGAAGCCCGACGCTTTCCAGGATCTGGCTGCGCTACCAGGTGCTGGATGTGCACCGGTGGCTGTGGACCTAGCCGGCAGTGCGGCGGGACTCCGCGATATGCGTCCTGATCACGGAGCCGAAGTCTGGGTCCGGGGTCAGGCCCAGCCGGGTCGCCCGTTCGGCGCGGACCCGAGTCGGCCAGCTCGCCACGATCTGCGCCACCGCCGGGTCGGGGACCCAGTCGATCAGCGCGCTGACCTGTGACCCGGCTACCTCGGCCAGGGCCGCGGCCATGTCCGCGACGGTAATGCTGAGCGCGGGCATGGTGACCGCGGTGCGGCCACCCCAGGCCGGGTCGGAGGCGGTGGCGGCACATAGCAGCGCGGCGATGGCCTTGGCCGGCGAGGCGAGCGCGACCTCGGTACCCGGGTCGACCGGGCAGGTGGCCCGCTGGCCCGCGAGCGGTTCCCTGATGATGCCCGAGAAGAAGCCCGAGGCCGCGGCGTTGGGCCGTCCGGGGCGGACGCTGACGGTCATCAGTCGGACGGCCCGGCCGTTCAGGAATCCCTTCCGCGTGTAGTCGGCCAGCAGCTGCTCGCCGATGACCTTCTGGATGCCGTAACTCGTCTGCGGGTTGGGCAGGGTGTGATCGTCGACGACCGGGGGCAGCGGGTGCTCGCCGGACGCCCCGAAGACGGCCAGCGAGCTGGCGAACACCACCACCGGGCCGGTGCCGAGCGCGCGGCAGGACGCGAGCAGCGACTCGGTGGCGCGCAGGTTGGCCCGCATGCCCAGGTCGAAGTCCGCCTCGCATTCCCCGCTGACCGCCGCGGCCAGATGGAAGATCACGTCGGCCTCGGCCAGCGGACCGGGCGGACGTGCGGGATCCAGCAGCTCGCCCAGGTCGCCCCGGACGACGGTGACCCGCCCGTCGGCGGCCAGATCGGGCGGCACCGGCACCCGGTCGACGAGGGTCATCTCGGACAGCGGACGCGGACCTGCGCCCGCCACCTCCACCGAACCCGCCGCCAGCAGTTCCCGGGCCAGCCGCGAGCCCAGGAAACCGCCGCCTCCAGTTATCACCACGTTGACCACAGCGCCTCCTAGTACGATCATCGGGCTCACGCTCGCCGAAGGACAGCGTTCGCCGAAGGACAGCGTTCGCCGAAGGATAGGGGGTTCTGCCATGGACAAGGATCTGGCCGACCAGGTCGTCGATATTGCCCAGCGGGTCGTCGCCAGCGGGGCGATCTCGGCGAACGGGCACGGCAACGTGAGCGTGCGCGTGCCAGGGGCGGAGGAGATGTACTTCACCGCGGGCCCGTCGCTGCGGAATCACCCCGCCTCGGCCGTCGTACGCGTCGGCCTGGACGGAACCCTGCTGGAGGGCGAGCTGCCGCCCATCCAGGGCGCCGTGGTGGCGATGCACACGGCCATGTACGCCGATGATGGCGAGGTCGGCTGCGTCCTGCATACTCACTCGCCTTACGCCACCGCCTACGCGGTGGCGGGCCGTCCGATCGGGTGCTGGGTGGAGGCCCTGGCGATGTTCGGCCTGGCCGCCGGGGTGCCGGTGTCGGAGTACGGCCCGCGCGGCTCGGAGCAGGCGGTAGCCGGCATCCGGGCCGCGATCACCCCGGGGGTGCCCGCGGTGCTGCTGGCCAACCACGGCGTGCTGGTGTTCCACCGAACCCCCGAGCTGGCCATCCTGGTCGGCGGTGTCGTCGAGGAGGCCGCGCAGGCCGGCATCAACGCGGCCCCGCTCGGCGGCCCGGTCGAGATCCCGGCCGGGCTTCGCGCCGCGGCGCTGCAGCGCGCCATGACCTTCGACCGCCAGGGCACGGTGCGCGCCTAGCCTTCACCGGCCCAATCATCCCGCGCCGCGGCGGCGTACCGGGTAGCGACCGCCTGCCAGGATGGTGGCGTGGACGTATTGAGCAGCCGCATTTTGCTACGACCCGCCGACCTGGACCGAAGTCAGCATTTCTACCGGGATGTGCTGGGCCTGGCGGTCTATCGGGAGTTCGGCCCTGCGGCTGAGCGCGGGATGGTGTTCTTTCTCGGCTCGGGATTTCTCGAGGTGTCCGGCCACGCCGCGGGCTCTGCAGGAACTTCGGTGATGATCTGGCTCCAGGTGCGGGACGTGCGCGCCGAGCACGAGCGGCTCATCGCGGCCGGCGCTCGCGTGCTGCGCGGACCCCAGACCGAGTCCTGGGGCCTGACCGAGCTGTGGATCGAGGATCCGGACGGCGTCCGGATCGTCCTGGTCGAGGTCCCCGCCGAGCATCCGCTCCGGCGCGACTCCCGACCCTTCAAGCCACCAACGTGAGAAGCCCATCGTGAGCGACGTAGTCTCTCCTGCCGACCGGCGCGCCTTCATCACGGAACGGCGCCGGGCCAGCGTGCACCGGTTCGACACGCTGCACAGCCCTGGCTACGACGAGAACTGGGGCGCGATCAGCCCGTCGCATGCGGCCCGCTGCCTCCGCCCGCCGACCCGCGCCAGGTGCCCGGCGAGGATGTCGGTGCAGGCGGCTACCACTACTACCCGGCCCGGGACCAGGCACACGGCTGGCTGACGGCTGCCGGGTTCCGGGTCGAGGACGAGCATGAGGCCGACTACTACCGGCACTTCCTGCTAGAACGCCGGTGAGTCGCCCCGGTCGGCGGCCCTAGCCCGGGTCGAGCCCGGCTGCCGCGGCGGCGGCGGTTTCTGTGTCGATGATCGGGTGGGAGTAGATGTCGAGCAGCCCGAGGGTGAGCAGCCGGTCCCCTTCGGGTCCGAACATGTCGGTGCCCATGGCCCGGGACACCTGCTTGTGCAGCAACGGGATGCCGGCCGCCATTGCCGTGACCAGGGCGGCTCTGATCCTCCGGTCGACGACGGGCGGATCGGGGCGGGCCTGGTCGGCCCGGACGAGCCATAGCTGGGTTGCGGTCACCATCTCGTCGAAGATCGGCCCGGCCGTGGTGGAGCCGTCGGCCAGGGCCCGCGCGATATACCGCTGGAACCGCTTCGCGGCGCGCTGGGCCCGCGCCGTATCGCCCGGGTCGTCGAGCAGCTGTGCGTTGATGCGGCGAAGCTGCTCGGCCACGTACTCGTCGCAGCCGCGGCGCAGGTCCTCCTTGGACCCGAAGTGGTGGCGCAGCAGGCCGGGTGACACCCCGGCGGTCCGGGCGATGCCCCGGATGGTGGCCCGCTCGTAGCCCTCCTCGGCGAAGTGCCTGAGCGCTGCTTCGCGGATCCGGGCCCGGGCGGTGAGGTCGGAGAACGCGACCTCCTCGAGCGGGCGAAGTGGGCGAACCGCCCCTACAAAAGGATCTGGCTGGCCGGTGGTCATTCTCCCTGCAAATCCCGTCGCTTGAACGCGATGCCTCCGATCAGGGCACCCGTCACGCCGATGGCAACCATGACGCCATCGGCCTCCCAGTGCGGCGGCACGGCGGGGGCGGACGCCATCTGATGGAAGACCGAGGTGTCGAGGACCCAGTGGCTGGTGGCGCCGATACCGCCGATGACGACGACGAGCAGCGACCAGCCCAGCAGGATGTACAGGACGATCGATGTGGCCCGGGGCCACATCCCGAACGCCAGCACGCCGGCGCCCGCGATGGTAATAGCGGGCGGGACCAGGTTCACGCCCGCTCCCGCCAGCGCGGGCAAACTCACCCCGGCGTGCTGGCTGGCCGCGCCCGCCCAGGCGAAGACACCGGCTATCACACCGCTGGCCAGCAGGACGACGACCGTCACCAGCACCCGCCCGCCCAGCCACCGCGACCGGGACACCGGACGGGTCAGCAGGTGGTCGAGCCGTCCGGCTGACTCTTCCGCCCGGGCCGCGGCGACCTGGCCGGCGCCCGCGAAGGCGACCAGGACCGCCAGTACTCCGAAGCACACGCCGAGCACCGCATCCGTGCCGTTCCCCCGCGAACCGAGCCTGGAGAGCACCTGCACCGATGATCCCGAAATCGTGCCGCCGGCCGATCGGGCGATGAGCCCGAACAACAGCCCCGAGACGGCGATCGCCACCCACCAGCCCGTGACCGCAGGCTGGACGAGCCGGACCGCCAGGCCGGTAGGCCCGCCGAGCAGCCGCGGCTGCGGCCGTCGGCTCGCCCGGTCCGGCACGATGCCGGCCCCGACGTCGCGGGTGCCCGCCAGGTACACGGCGGCGACCAGCAGGACCGAGGTCAAGGCGGCGATCGGGACCAGGGCCAGCGGCGCAGGCGCGGTCAGCGGCCGCAGCTCCTCCACCCAGCCGAGCGGCGACGCCCAGATCAGCCCGTGCAGGCCCAGGCCTGCGTCGGCGACCAGCCGCACGGCGTAGCTCACCCCGAGGACCCAGGCGGCATAGGCGGCCGCCTGACGGCGGGTGGCGGCCAGCTGGCTGGTCAGCGCGCCGACCGCCAGGAACATGACTGCGGTCGCCACCATGGCCAGGGCGAAGTAGAGCGCCGGCCCGGCCGCGATGTCGACGCTGGCGTCCAGGCCGGCCAGGACGGTGATGAGGCCGGTGAGGGCCCACAACGTGAGAACGCCGGCGCCCAGTCCGCGCAGCGCCTGGATGGTGGCGCCTCGCCTGGTCGTCGGGCCGGCCAGCAGCAGTTCCCAGCGTCCGCTGTCTTCCTCCCCGCGCAGCAGCCTGGTGCTGGTCAGCAGCCCCCACACGGCCCCGAGGAGCATCAGCGTCATGGAGATCTTGAAGACGGTGAAGCCGGCCACCGTCTGGAGCTGCGGGGCCGGCCCGAACAGGGCACTCGTCGCCTTGTTCGCCCCGTAGGCCGCCGCCAGCGCATCTCGCTGGGCCGCGGACTTGTAGAACCTGGCGTAGCTGATCGCCGACGAGGCGATGGCCACGCCGAAGATGTAGCCAAAGATGCCCCCGGAACGGACCGCCCTACCAGCGGTCAGCCGGCTAATCACGGGCGCCGTACTGAGCGAGGAACAACTGCTCAAGCGACGGCTCGCGGCTCAGCAGCTCCGTGACGTCCGCGGCCGCCAGCACTTTCAGCAGCGGCGCGATCGGCCCGCGGACCTGGCAGCGGACCACCCGCCCGTCCGCCTGCACCGAGCTCACCCCGGGCACGCCGGAAAGATCGGGGACCGCACCCTCGAACGTCGCCTCCACCGTGAGCGCGGCCAGGTGCCGCATCTCGGCCAGCGTGCCCAGCTCCACCAGCTTGCCCTGGCGCAGGATGCCTACCCGGTCGCAGAGCGCCTCCACCTCGCTCAGGATGTGCGAGGAGAGGAAGACGGTCTGGCCGCGGTCGCGCGCCTCGCGGACGCTGCGTCGGAACGCCTGTTCCATCAGCGGATCGAGACCGCTCGTCGGCTCGTCGAGGATGAGCAGGTCGGCGCGGGTCATCAAGGCGGCTATGAGGATGACCTTCTGCCGGTTTCCCTTGGAGTAGGCCCGGACCTTCTTGGACGGATCGAGGTCGAACCGGGCCACCAGCTCGTCCCGGTAGGCCTCGTCGACCCGGCCCCCAGAGCCCCCAGAGCCCCCAGAGCCCCAGGCGCGCCCGAGCAGCCGAAGGGTCTCGGCACCGGTCAGGGACGGCCACAGGTTGGCCTCCCCGGGCACGAAAGCCAGGCGGCGGTGGGCCTCGACGGGCTGGCGCTGGCAGTCCAGGCCGAAGATCTCGCCGCGCCCCTCGGTCGGGCTGCTCAGTCCGAGCAGCAGCCGGATCGTCGTGGTCTTACCCGCCCCGTTGGGGCCGAGGTAGCCGACCACCTCACCCTGCGCCACCTCAAGGTCCAGGTGATCCAGGGCGGCGACGTCGCCGTAGCGCTTGGTCAGCCCCTCCGTGCGGATGGCCGTAGCTGCCATAGCGGCCGCCTCCTGCCCGCTCGGTTACACAGCGATATAAGAAACTATCCACATGTATAGCACGCCTGCGCTCGGCCTGACCGACACGCCCCAGGCCAAAAACAAGATGCGCCGACCGCGTCCCCGGCCGTAGATTCGAGCCATGGTCCCAGCCAGTCACATCCTGGTGTTCGCCGCCATCGTCACCGTGGTCATCGCCATCCCCGGCCCGAGCGTCCTGTTCACCATCAGCCGGGCGCTGACCGTAGGTCGGCGCTCCGCGCTGTTCAGCGTGGCCGGAAACGAACTTGGCCTCTACCTGCAGGTGGTCGGGGTCGCGTTCGGCGTCGGCGCCCTGCTCCAGCGGTCGGCCCAGATCTTCACCCTGGTGAAGTGGGCGGGCGCGGCGTACCTGGTCTTCCTGGGGGCTCAGGCGATCCGCCACCGGCAGTCGATGGCCGCCGCGCTGGCCGCGCGGGTGACACCGGTACGGCCCGCGCGGGCCATCCGGGACGGGTTCGTGATCGGGGCGACCAACCCGAAGACGATTGTGTTCCTCGTCGTCGTCCTGCCGGAATTCACCGCACGTGGCCCCGGCCACCTGCCGGTGCCGGCCCAGATGCTGATCATCGGCGCCCTGTTCCCCGCCATCGCGCTTGTCCTGGACGCCGCGTGGGCGGCCGCTGCGGGTACCGCCCGGCAGTGGTTCACCGGGTCACCACGCAGGCTGGCGCTGATCGGCGGCACAGGCGGCCTGGTGATGATCGGACTCGGCGTCAGCCTGGCCGCAACCGGCCGCAAGGATTAAAACATTGGGCCGAACGAAGCGTGGTCTCACCCCTAGGTCACGTTTTTCCTACCCACGGCGGGTAAGAATCGGCGCATGGAATATCGCGCACTAGGGCGGTCAGGTCTGCGAGTGTCTGTGCTCACCATGGGCACGATGACGTTCGGCGGCAGCGGAAATTTCAAGAACGTCGGGTCGACCGACGTGCAGCAGGCCCGCCGCCAGGTGGACATGTGCCTGGACGCCGGGGTCAACCTCATCGACACCGCCGACGTCTACTCCGACGGTCAATCCGAGGAAATCGTGGGCGAGGTCCTGAGCGGCCGCCGGGACAAGCTGCTGGTCGCCACCAAGGTCCGGGGAGCCACGGGCCCTGGCCCGAACGACGCCGGCCTGTCCCGCTACCACATCATCTCGGGCTGCGAGGCCAGCCTGCGCCGCCTGGGCACTGATCACATCGACCTGTACCAGGTGCACGAGTGGGACGGCCAGACCCCGCTCGAGGAGACGCTCAGCGCACTGGACCTGCTCGTCCAATCGGGCAAGGTCCGCTACGTCGGCGCCTCCAACTATGCCTCCTGGCAGCTGATGAAGGCGCTGGGCACTGCGGCGCGGCTGGGCTTGCCGCAGTTCGTCAGCGAGCAGATCTACTACTCGCTGCAGGCCCGCGAGGCCGAGTACGAGCTGATCCCGCTCGCCGTCGACCAGGGCCTGGGTGTGCTGGTCTGGAGCCCGCTGGCCGGCGGGCTGGTGTCCGGCAAGTACCGCAGGAACCACGAGGCCCCAGCCGGTTCCCGCCAGCTCACCGACTGGAACGAGCCGCCGGTCTACGACCAAGAGGGCCTCTACGACATCGTGGAAGTCCTGGTCAAGGTCGCCCAACCGCACGGCGTGTCAGCCGCCCAGGTGGCCCTGGCCTACCTCCTCGGCCGGCCCGCCGTGACCTCCCTGGTCATCGGCGCCCGCACCGACGAGCAGCTGGCCGACAACCTGGCCGCCGCGTCCCTGACGCTGAGCGCCGACGAACGAGCCCAGCTCGACCAGATCAGCGCCCCGCCGCTGATCTACCCCTACTGGCACCAGGCCGCGAACGCCCGCGATCGCCTTTCCCCTGCCGACCTGACCCTGCTGGGCCCGCACCTGGACTGATTCCCGGGCTGGTCAGCCGCGGTGCACTTGGAACGGCGCGAAGCTCTGCGCGACCGGCATCATCTCGATCGTGTTGACGTTGACGTGCGGAGGCTGTGACACGACCCAGTACACGGCCTCGGCGATGTCGGCGGGCACCAGCGGCTGCATACCCGCGTAGACCGCGTCCGCCTGAGCCTGGTCGCCGCTGAACCGCACGGTGGAGAACTCGGTCTCCCCGCTCAGCCCCGGTTCGACCGACGTGGCCCTGACGCCCGTGCCGTGCAGGTCTGAGCGCAGGTTCAGGGTGAACTGGTGGACGAAAGCCTTGGTCGCGCCGTAGACGTTGCCGCCGGGGTAGGGATAGGTGCCGGCCACCGAACCGAGGTTGACCACGTGACCGCGGCCCCGCTCGACCATGCCGGGCAGGATCGCCCGCGTGCAGTACACCAGGCCCTTGCAGTTGGTGTCGATCATCTCCTCCCAGTCGTCAAGGTCAGCCTCCTGGGCCGGCTTCAGCCCCTTGGCCAGCCCTGCGTTGTTGACCAGCACGTCGATCTCGGCGAACTCGGCCGGCAGGCCCGCGACCACGTCCTGAACCGCCGTCCGGTCCCGGACATCGAGCCTGACCGGGAGCACGCTGCCGCCGAGTTCGGCGGCCAGCTCAGCCAGCCGGTCCTGCCGCCGCGCCAGGGCGACGACACGTATCCCCTCCGCCGCGAACCGCCGCACGATGGCGGCCCCGAAGCCATTGCTCGCCCCGGTCACGAACGCGGTCATAGGTTTTGTGCTCACCAAGTCGCCTCCTTCTGGCTGCATCCCGATGCTATCGATCAGGTGGCCTGCAGACCCGGCGGGCCGCCCCGTGATGGCGAGCGGGAAGCGCGCTAGCATCTGTTGCGCGCCAGAACCAGCACAACCTAGGGAAGTGACCGTGGCCTCACGCATCGAGAGCGTCGCCGTGCCCGACGGACCGTTCGACCTGACGGTATGGCTCCCCGAGGCGGGGCATGGCCCCGGCATTCTCCTGATCCAGGAAATCTTCGGCGTGGGGGATTACATTCGCGCCGTCGCCGAGGATCTCGCCGAGCTAGGTTATGTCGTCGCGGCACCGGACTTGTTCTGGCGGCTCAAGCCGGGACACCAGGCGGTTCACGACGAGAAAGGCGTGGCTGAGTCTCTGGAGCTGGGGTCGCGATTCGACGCGGGCCAGGGCGTAGACGATGCCGCGGCCGCGCTGGAGCACCTCGCGGCGCTGCCTGAGGTGCGCGGCGGGCTCGGAGTCATCGGGTTCTGCCTCGGTGGTTCGATCGCCTACTTCCTCGCCGCCCGGACCCAGCTCGATGCCGTGGTCTCGTTCTACGGTTCTGAGGTGCCCGGCCACACCGATGTGCTGGCGCAGATCAGCGCTCCGATCCAATTTCACTTCGGCGGCAGTGACCCGTACATCCCGCGTGATCAAGTGGCGCGGGTGGAAGAAGCCGCACGAGACAGCCAGAACGCGGAAACCCACGTCGAGGAAGACGCCGGGCACGCCTTTCACAACAGGAAGGCGCCCATGTTCCATAATCCTGAGCCCGCGGCCCGCGCCTGGCAGCGCACCGAGGAGTTCCTGGCCCGCTATCTCCCCGTCCAGCGGGAAAAACAACCCCAGCCGTAACGCCCGCGGGGCCAGCACGCGGTAACCGTTACCCGGCCGCCCGCGCGGAGTGAGCCGAGGAGAGTTCGACTCGCGCTGCAGATGCGGAAGGCGGCGACGGACGGTTATGATGCGGGCAGAGGCAGTAGCGCCTGCCCGCCTCCGAGCCGCCGCCGCCCGCGCCGACGGCGACGTTACGAGGACAAGGGTCACCGACTCGCGTCGTTCTCTCCCGCGGTCATGACGATCTAACCGGCCTGGGGAGCGCGGGTTTCCAGCGCCGTGGATGGATAATGCCATGACCTCAGATCGTTCAGCGAAGAAGGCCGCTCGCGCCCGGATGACCGCTACCGGCGAGCCGTACAGCACCGCCCGGCGGGCCGTGCAGACCGGACCGGACCGCCCGGCTCCGCTGGCCCGGCCGCCCGCCATCGACCCGCGTGAGTATGCCGTGCATTCCCGCCAGTGGGGCACGCAGGCCTGCTACCTGGTCCACTACGAAGGCCGGTACAGCGCCTGGTTCACCGGCGCCGACCCCCATGACCTGAGTGAGGCCTATGGGATGCCCAGCGAGCCGGCGGGCCGTGCCTTCGTGGAGGCCTGGCTGGCCACGAACCTGCTGCACATCCCCTGGGGTGAGCGGATCGCCACCATCTTCCTGCTCAGCCCGGACACCAGGAACGGCATCCTTTACCAAGCCGCAGTGGTGAACGTCGAGGACAGCGGAATCTGGCTGGCCTGCTTCGACGACACTGCCAACGACGGAGGCACGCACGCGCTCGGCCAATTCGGGGACCCGGGCGAAGCCCTCGAAGAGTTCGCCGCCCTCGCGGAGCAGGCCGCCGACCGCCTCGACAGCAGGCAGGCCATCGGCCAGCCGGATCTTTTCGCCAGTGTCCTGCGCTACCGGGCGGCCACGGTACGCGCCGACGCCGCGCGGGCCGCGCTGGGCGATGCCATCCGCCGCCACCAGCCCCGTGCCGACAGCGGCGACGGTCTGCGTCCGCTCTGGCACGAGGCCGGCCTGGCCCGGGAATCCCTGCCCCGTGTGCTGGCCGGCCAGGACTGGGCCTGGCCGCAGGGACCCGTCGTCCGTCCCCCCGGCTCGCGGCTCCCGGACACACCCACCACCACGCTCGCCACCCGCACCATCGACGGCCATCGCTTCGACCTGGTCAGCTATCTCGACACCGCCGGCGGCCGCTGCATCGGGATCGACCGGGACGGCCGCCGGGACTCGTCGGCGTGCGACATTCAGGTCGATGAGCAGCATCTGGCCAGGGCCGCGATGACGATGGCGACCCGGGGACACGGCATAGCCGCTGTCTACGGCCGCGTCCACGACAGCGTCAGCGAGCTGTACGCGATCATGAAGAACGGCGAGCGGGTGGACTGGCCGATCTACGATGACCCGCGGAACACCGAACGCTACTTCGCCGTCATCGCCGACTGCGAGGCCCTGACCGACATCGTCGCGGTCGCGCCCACCGGAAGTACGTCACTGAAGCCGTCCTTTGGCATCTGGTTCAGCCAGCCCCCGGCCCGACCCCCCAAGGCCCCCAAGAGGCCCAAGGCCCCCAAGACGCCCGAGCCACGCGGCCACTGACGCGGAACCCCCGGGGTAACCGAAGCCTTACCCGAGCTCGACCGTGCCGCTGACGCAGGTGACCGTGCCGCCGCCGACCCAGACCTGGCCGTCGCCGTCACGCGAGATATGCACTCGGCCCCGACGGCCCATCGCGGTGCCCTGGCTGGCCACGTAGGGGGCGGTGAGGCGCCCGGTGGCCAGCAGCCACTGCGCCAGCGAGGCGTTCAGGCTGCCCGTGACCGGATCCTCGCCCGGCGCGCCCAGCTGCGGGCTGAACGCGCGGACCTCGATCGCCTCCGGTGAGCCGTCCGGGTAAGGCCCGGCCACGCCGATCTCCATGTCGACGGCGCCCGGCCGGATCTTCAGGACCGCCTCCGCGCTGGCCAGCAGGACGGCCACCCAGCCGGGGCCGTTGTCGGCCCACTGGATGTCCACGATGTCGGCCCGCGCGATGTTCAGGGACCGGGCCACGCGCTCGGTGACCGCGTCCTCGACCGGTCCGCCGCGCAGCAGTGGCGGGGCCGCGAACGCCAGCCCCGCCTCGGTCTGCCGGACCGTGACCAGCCCGGCGCCGCATTCCTGCACCGCCTGGCCGGCCCGGGCCGGGCGGCCGCCTGCTTCCAGCCAGGCGTGGCAGGTGCCCAGGGTGGGATGCCCGGCGAACGGCAGCTCCCGGGCGGGCGTGAAGATCCGGACCCAGTAGTCCGCCCCGGGTGCCCGCGGGGCCAGCACGAACGTCGTCTCCGACAGGTTCGTCCAGCGCGCGAGCAGCTGCATCTGCTCCTCGCTCAGGCCGCCGGCGCCCAGGACGACCGCGACGGGGTTGCCGAAATACGGGGTCTCGGTAAAGACATCTACCTGACGGAACTGGTGGGCCACAGTCCCGAGTGTAGGGGCCCGGCGCGTCCCCGACGAGCCAATTTGCGGCCCGCTGGTCCTGTTTCCCCAGCTGGCCCTCGCGTGGCTCTGGGGTCAGCAGGCCGTCGCCTCCGCGGTCATCATCGCCACTGTCCGGCCCCCCGGGCCTGCGGCCGCCCGCCAGCAGCGGAAGGCTGCTCAGGCCGATGCCCGCCACGATGGCCGCGCCGCCGGCGACCTGCACGGGGCCGAGCGGGTTACCGAAGATGGCGACGCCCGCGATGGCGCCGACCAGCGGCTCGAGGTTGAGGAACGCCCCGGCGACCTCCGCGGACACCCGGCTCTGCCCGAAGGCGAACAGCGTGAACGGCACCAACGTGCCGAACACCGCCAGTGCGCCGACGGCCAGGACCGGGCCTGGGCCGGCCGGGACAGCCGGTGCGCCCTCCGTGACCAGGGTAAAGGCCAGGGCGGCCACCGCGGCGGCCAGGAACTGCACGGCGGTGACCGCGACCGGGTCGCGGCCGGGCAGCAGCCGGACTTGCGCGACGGTGAACGTGGCCGAGATGAGCAGGGAGATCAGCACCAGTCCATCGCCGGTCAGCGTCGCGCCGCCCCCGCCGCCGCCGGTGATCAGGCCGACGCCGCCGAGCGACACCACGAATCCGGCCCAGGCCACCGGCCGGGCCACGCTGTGGTGCCACAGCGCGGCGATGACCGCGACCAGCACGGGCACGGCCCCGATCAGCAGCGCCGCGTGGGTCACGCTGGTCCGGGCGATGCCGGCGTTCTGCACGATGACCGACCCGCCGTACCCGAGCGCGCCCGAGGCCAGGATCTTGGGGGTAAACGCGGCCCGCAGCCCCGGACGGCCCACGGCCAGCAGGACCGCGGCGGCCAGGCCGAAACGAACGGCCGTGAGCCAGCCCGGGGCCAGCCACTCCAGGGCCAGCTTGGACAGCGGCACGGTGGTACCCCACAGCAGCCCGGCCGTGACGAGGGCTGCGACGGCATAACGACGGCTGATGTTCATATCGCCATGCTCGCCGATAGAAGTACAGAATTTGACAGTTGAGCACTGTCACCAAATAATATTTAGTACTATGGCCGTTTCGCTTGATGATGTTGACATAATTCTGCTCACTGCGCTGCAGGAAGACGCGGACCGCACCAACGTCGAACTGGCCCGCCTGGCCGGGCTCTCACCTGCGGCGACCCTGCACCGGGTGCGGCGGCTGAAGGAGTCGGGCGTCATCCGCGTCATCAGCGCTCAGCTTGACCCGGCTGCCGCGGGTTTCCCGCTGCAGCTCTACGTGACCGCCACCCTGGCCCGTCACGACCCGCGTTCCAGCCGCGTGTTCGACGACCTGATCCGGGCCCTGCCGCAGGTCATCGCCGCGGACAACGTCGCGGGCGAGACCGACTACATGCTCTCCGTGGTCGCCCGCGACGTCGCCGAACTGCAAGAAGTCCTGGCCAGCCTGGCCACCCGAGGCGGGCAGCGCCTCGTGACCTACCTGCGGCTGGCCGAGATTAAGCCTCCGTCCCGGCTGCCGCTGGCTCCACGCGGCACCGAGCGCGACACCGATCGCGCCCGCCGCCGCCCGGGCGCCGCCGGCTGATCACCGCGCCGGCGCAGGTATCCCGCGTATCCGGCCGCCGCGACGAGCACGACGAAGACCCCGAGCCCGATCTGGATGGCCCGGGTGAGGCCGGCCGGGTAGATCAGCTGGATCAGGTAGTGCGAGATGAACCCGCGCTGGTAGCCCGTCTCCGCGCCGCGGCGCAGCAGATAGTTCTGCAGCGGGGTGAGCGGGCAGGTGAAGCCGACGAACTCGATAAGCGCGCCGTACACCATGGCGGGCAGGTGCGCCCAGATGAGCCGCGGCCAGCGCCAGGCGAGGAAGGCGCCGCCCACGACGAAGCCGATGAACAGCAGGTGGACGACGAGCACAAGGTCGGCAGCTACGCGGTACCACATCACGGCCACTCTCAGGACGACGCTCCGCTTCCAGGATAGGGACCCCGGCGTCAGCCAGGACACGCGCCCGGCCACGCGCTACGGTGCGGACATGGCGAAACGACCCCGGCTCACCGTCCTAGGCAGCCTGAACATGGACATCTCGGTGACCGTGCCCCGGCTGCCAGCGCCCGGCGCCACCGTGCTCGGCTCGGCGGCCGTCTTCACCCCGGGCGGGAAGGGCGCCAACCAGGCGGTGGCGGCGGCCAGGCTGGGCGCCGACGTGCGGATGACGGGCTGCGTCGGCGGCGACGACTTCGGTCGGCGACTGCTGGCCGCCCTGCGCGAGGCGGAGGTGAACGCCGAAGGCGTGCGCGTGGTGGACGACGTTCCGACCGGACTGGCCATGATCTCGGTCGACCGCGCCGGGGAGAACCTCATCACGGTGGCTCCGGGCGCCAACCACGCGGTCCGCGCGGCCGACGCCGCGGCGTCGGCCGGCGGCCCGCATGACGCCCTGGTGATCAGCGCCGAAGTCCCGGTCCCCGCGATCAGGGCCGCGCTGGCCCGGGCGCACGGCACCCTGTGCGTGCTCAACCTGGCGCCGGTCCCGGAGCAGGCCGCCGCGATCGTGGCCGACGGGGTCGAGTGGCTGGTGGTGAACGAGTCGGAAGCAGGCGCCGTCCTCGGCCGGCCGGTCGATGGCCCGAAGGACGCCGCCCAGGCCGCCGCCGAACTGGCCACCGCGGGCGCGCGCCACGCCGTGGTCACCGCCGGCGCGCACGGTGCCGCCCTGGCTGGCCCGGACGGCGGCCCGCTGACCATTGAGGCGTTCGACGTCGAGACGGTCGATACGGTCGGCGCCGGCGATACCTTTGTCGCCGCGCTCGCGGTCACCCTCGCGGCCGGCATCCCGGCCGCCGAGGCGGTGCGCGCGGCCGCCGCCGCGGGGGCCGCCGCCGCTACCCGCCCGGGTGCCCAGGCCGGAATGCCGCACCCCGCAGACATCCGGGCGGTCACCGGCCTGACCTGGCCGGTGGCGTAAAGTAGCGGCCAGCCCAGCCCGCATCTGGGCCGGACAACCGGCAAAATCAGATAGATTTAACGGTAATACGGGCGGGGAACATTAGGCGAACATTAGGTAAACAGACCGGCCGGGCCTTAGCCCTGCTCCAAGGAGAACGCGAAGTGTTGACGCCCGGCCTGCGGGACTACGTCCTAGAGCCGCCCGTCGGCGACCACGAGAGCACCAGCAAGGACCCGGGCACCGATCTCCTGCTCGCCGCGCTCGCCGCGCTGGCGCCGTCGTTTACCGTGGTCGCCGAGCGCGGCGCACCCGGCAGCGGCGCCCGGCAGCTTACCTGGCTGGACACCTTCGACTGGCGGCTGTACCGGGCCGGGCTGGTGCTGGAGTTGGATCAGGCCAGGCGGGGTGGCCGGCTGCTGCTGAGCCAGACGGACGGCACGCCGCGGGCGGAGCAGCCGGTGACCGGCTGGCCGCCGCGCCGCCCGGCTCAAGATCTGCCCGCCGGGCCGGTCCGGGACCGAATCACCGTGCTGATCAGCCCGCGAGCGCTGCTGCCGGTGGTCAGTGCGGTCAGCGAGGTCAGCGTCATGCGGCTGCTCAACGCGGACGGCAAGACCGTCGCCTGGCTGACTGCCGAACGCGCCACCGTGACCGCGGCGGACACCACCGCCGAACTGCCGCTGTGCCTCTCGGTCGCGGAAGTCCGCGGCTATCCCGCCCAGGCGCGCAAGGCCGCCGCGCTGCTGGCCGCCGTCCCCGGTGCGTCCCCCGCCAGCCAGAGCATGTTCATCGCCGCGCTGACCGCCCTGGGCCGTCACCCGGCGGACTACACCAACGGCGTGGACGCGGAGATCACCGCCGAAATGCCCGGGTCCGTCGCGGTAGCCAGGCTGCTGCTGCGGCTGCTCGACACCCTGGAGCTCAACGTCGACGGCGTGCTTCGCGACATCGACACCGAGTTCCTGCACGATTTCCGCGTCGCGGTCCGCCGGACCCGGTCCGCGATCAAGCTCCTCGGCGAGGTCCTGCCCGCCGACGAGGCCAATCACTACGCCCAGGAATTCAAGTGGCTCGGCGACCTGACCACGCCAACCAGGGACCTCGACGTCCACCTGCTCGGTTTCGCCGCGACGACCGAGCACCTGCTGGCCGCGGCCCCGGCCGATCTGGAGCCGTTCCGTGCCTTCTTGGTCAGGCGCCGCGCGCGCGAGTTCCGGCGGCTGGCCGCGGCCCTGCGCTCGCCGCGGTTCGGGGTCATCACCGACGACTGGCGCAAGGCGCTGCTCGCGGTCCGGGATGCGGGCGCGCGCAAGAAGCGCAGGCAGCCCACCGCGGCCGAACTGGCGACCCGCACCACCGCTCGCGCGTTCCGGCGGATCGCGGCGCAAGGCGGCGCGATCACCCCGGACTCGGCCCCGGAGTCCCTCCATGACCTGCGTAAACGCTGCAAGGAGCTGCGCTACCTGCTGGAGTTCTTCGCACCGCTGCACGATCCGGTCGCCTACCGGAAGGTCGTCGGAGACCTGAAGCAACTGCAGGACTGCCTCGGCGAGTTCCAGGACTGTCAGGTCCAGCGCGAGGAGATCGGTGCGCTGGCCGACGCGATGCTGGCCGAGGCGCTGGCTGGGCGTGGGACGACAACCGCGGCTACCCTGCTGGCCATGGGAGAAGTCGCCGCCCGGCTCGCGGTCAGCCAGGCCGAAGCCCGCGCCGACTTCGCCCGCCGGTTCGCCCGGTTCGCGGGCCCGGCGGCCCGGCCGCGGATCAGCGCCCTGCTCGCCGAGCCCGGACACCCTGCCGAGGCTGAGCCGGAGACCCCATGAAGATCTACGCCACGTACAACATCAAGGGCGGTGTCGGCAAGACGACCGCCGCGGTCAACCTGGCTTACCTGTCCGCCGCCGACGGCCAGCGCACCCTGCTGTGGGACCTGGACCCGCAGGGCGCGGCTAGCTTCTTGTTCCGGATCAAGCCCCGGGTCAAGGGCGGCGGAAAGGCGCTCATCCGCGGGACGAAAACCCTGGAAGGCGCCATTAAAGGCACCGACTTCGATAATCTGGACTTGCTTCCGGCCGATTTCACCTACCGCAATATGGACCTTCTCCTAGGCACCTCCCAGCGGAAGCAAACCCGCAAGCTCGCGCAGCTGCTCCGACCGCTGGCCGCCGAATACGACAATGTTTTCCTCGATTGCCCGCCGAGTATCTCGCTGGTCTCGGAAAACGTCATGCACGCCGCCGACGTCCTGCTGGTCCCGCTGATCCCGACCACGCTTTCGGTGCGCACGCTGGACCAGCTCACCGATTTCGTGGCAGACTTCGAGGGCGCCCGGCCCGAGGTGCGGGCGTTCTTCTCCATGGTGGACCGGCGCAAAAAACTCCACCAGGAGATAACTCAAGACCTTTTGGCGAAACGAGCCGAGGTAACAGCGGCCGCCATTCCGGCCTTGTCTCTCATCGAGCGAATGTCCGTGGAGCGTGCCCCAGTCACCGCCTCGGCCCCCCGCAGCCAGGCCGCCCGCGCCTTCCGCGCACTCTGGTCCGAAATCCGCTCCGACCAGGAATGACCCCGCCACGCAGCCCCTGGCCCTTTTGTCGGCCTTAAACGGGCCGAGATCACCGTGCCACGGTACGCGAAGGAGAAATGCACCTTTTGCCCGGCGCCGCCCGCCCTTTGGAGTCATTGTGGATCGGCACCGTCTTGTGGTCGGCGCTATAAAATAACGTGAGTTTTCGGCGTGTCGCGACTGGCGGACAGTCCCGCGTCATTTGCGTGGTTTGCCGTGATTAATCCCCAGCGATGCCGCAGCCCGGCGTGCTTCCGGTCCCGCGCCGGCGCCCTGTTCCCATGATCATGAAAGACTCCGCCCGTGGATGCACGGCGCGACACCAGGAGTCGGGTATCAAACCACATTCGGCGGCCCCGACACGCCGCGAAGTCACCTTACTTTGGAATGCTCACTGAAGACGGTGCCGATCCACAATAACGATTGACAC
>Ga0302181_10001257_pt1 | contig 19115 bp, 18 predicted proteins | sample I_Palsa_E3_3_FD_198786 | JGI IMG/M metagenome (GOLD analysis project Ga0302181, IMG submission 198786) | Peat permafrost microbial communities from Stordalen Mire near Abisko, Sweden - I_Palsa_E3_3 | ecosystem: Environmental > Terrestrial > Soil > Palsa > Peat permafrost | place: Sweden...
GCACCAGCGCATCACGTTCGCGCTGCCGGCACACGAGAGCAAGAACGCGTCGTCGGGATCGGCGCCCATCGGCCAGGGCACGTACGCCAGATCGAAGCGCCCGTTTGCGAGCACCCCGCCCTGCGATTTCGGCAAGAAGAGCTGCACGTTCGAGAGTGATTTGATCGTCACCGCGATGCCGCGTGCGGCGAGTTCGCTCTGCACGAACGTCGCGACGCGCACGCCGGTCCCGGACTCGGGAAACTGTACGTACGTCAGCGCCAGCGGACGGCCGTTCTTCATCCGCACCCCGCCCCGGCCGCGCTTCCAGCCCGCCGCGTCGAGCAGCTGGTCGGCCGCGCGCGCGTCGAATGCGGGCTCGCGAACGGAGGGGTCGCGAGCCCATGAGCCGAGCGGCTGGGCGGTGTCGATGGGCGGGTAGCGGCCGAACGTGATCTTCCGCGAGATCGCGTCGCGATCGATCGACGCCGCCAGCGCGCGCCGAACGCGCGCGTCGTCGAGCGGCGGGTGAGCCGTGTTGATCGCGATCCCCGCCACCAGCGCCAGCGGCACGGTGCGAAAAGCGAACGCCGAGTTGAGCGCGGCGCGCTGCACCGGCGAGGTGAGGTTCCAGTCGAGGCCGCCGCTTTCGAGCAGCGTGAAATTGGTACCGGGATCCGGAACGATCCGCACGTCGATGCGCGGGGACGGTGGTGCGCCGCGCCAATAGCCGGTATTGGCCTCGTAGACGAGACGCTCGCCGCGCGACCAGGAAACGAAACGGTACGGTCCGTCGCCGACCGGGTGCGCTGCGAAGCCGCTGCGCGCGAGGTTCGGCTCGCGCGCCAACAGGTGCGCCGGTAAGACGAACTGCGGTGCCGTTCCGTAGCTGAACAGCGTCGCAACAGCAGGCGCCCAGGGCGCTTTCAGCGTGACGCGCACGGTGCGCGCGTCGAGCGCGACCGCGCGCGCGACGCGGTCGTAGCCCGCGCGGGAGCGGACCGGATTGCGCGGGTCGACGATCGCCCGCAGCGTCCACACGGCGTCGCTCGCGGTCACCGGGACGCCGTCTTGCCAGCGCACTCCGGCCCGCAGGTGGTACGTGATCGTACGTCCGCCGTCAGCGATGCCGCCGTTGGCAAGCGTCGGTATGCGGTCGAGAAGGACGGGAATCGCGCGGCCGCGTTCGTCGATGTCGATGAACGGCTCGAACGCCAACCGCGCCAGCTGCTGCTCGACGCTGTTTGCGTCGGGATGCGCGAAGAGCGGATCGAGGCTCTGCGGATCGGCGGCGATCGCAAAGCGCACGCTCGCGGTCGCCGGCGCGCGCTCAGCCGCGGTACAGCCGCCCGCGCACAAGACCGGCAGCAGCGCGACCGCGCCCAGCCGGACGGCAATCCGCATCGGCGGCCACGTTCACGGGCAGGCCGAAGCAGCCCCGCCGCCAGGGACGATCAGGCGTTGATGACGTCGCTCGGCTCGTCGGCGCCGCGCCAGCTCGCGACGGCGTCGATCTTCGCGCGTTCGATCGCATCGTCGAGCGCGCCGCCCTGGTCGCGCCGGCAGCCGCACGGGCCCCCCGCAAGGTTGCCGCAGCCCTCCGGCTGATGGTCCTCGAGCGAATGCCCGCAGGAGCAGAACACCAGGTATTTCATCGCACGTCTCACCCGTCGCAGCGCTACCGAAAAGCGCCCGGAAACCATCCTAGCGATCTTGCGATTCGCATGTCTGTACGGCTGAGGACACTGCTGCGAAACGCAAGCGATTGCCTTCCTACCCTCCGACACAAGATAGCGCTCTTGCCGCCGCCTTGCAACGAATCGCCGAGGCCTTGCTGTCGTGAACGAAGAAATATGGGGTCTATGCTCTCCAAGTCCGAACCGATCGTGCCTGTCAACGGCCGTTCGCCGGCCGGGCATCCGGAACTCGACCGCGTCGACCTGCTTTTGCTGGGAGCGCTCCAGCAGAACGCGCGCTCGACGTATGCCGAGCTGGGCGCCCTCGTCGGGCTCAAACCGCCCGCTGTCCACGACCGCGTCAAACGGCTCGAAGCGCGCGGCTTCGTGCGCGGATATGCCGCTCAGCTCGATGCGCGGCGCGTCGGCTACGGGCTGACTGCCTTCGTCAGCGCGTACTGCGCTTCGGACCTCGACTACGACCGTTTCACGGTTGCCGTCCAAGCGTTTCACGAGATCATCGAGATCCACAGCGTCGCGGGCGACGAGACGTATCTGCTCAAGGTCGTCACGCGTTCGACCGCCCACCTCGACGATTTCCTGACCCGCCTCAAGCGCGTTCCCGGCGTCGCGCGGACGCGCACCACGATCGTGCTCTCGACGCCGTTCGAACGCGGCGGGTTGGCGGTCGAGGCACTGACATGACGCGGGCGGCGACCCGCGGCCCGTGCGCGCTCGGCTCGCATCGTGTCATCGCGCCGCACGGCGCACTCCCGCAAAATGCGTGGAAGATCGACAACGCGCCGGTGGCGCGTGACAACGAGATCCTGTGCGACGTCGAGTTGCTCAACCTCGACGCGGCGTCGTTCAAGCAGATGTCGGATGCGTGCGGCGGCGACGCTGCGGCGATCGCTGCCGGCATCGTCGACACGGTGCGCGAACGCGGCAAGCAGCACAACCCCGTGACCGGCAGCGGCGGGATGTTCATCGGCCGCGTGCTGGAGATCGGAGCGTCGCTCGCCGCACGCGACGATCTCGCGGTCGGTGACCGCATCGCATCGCTGGTCTCGCTCTCGCTCACGCCGCTGCTGCTCGAACGCATCGAGCGCGTCGATCTGGAGACCGGCCAAGTCGCCGTGTGCGGCAAAGCGATCCTGTTCGAAAGCGGCATCTACGCGCGGCTCCCCGGCGATCTGCCGGTGGGGGTAGCGCTCGCCGTGCTCGACGTCGCGGGCGCCCCGGCTCAGGTACGGCGTCTCGCGGCGCCGGGTTCGACGGTGTGCGTGATCGGCGCGGACGGAAAGTCGGGACTCCTTGCGTGCGCGCAGGCGCGCCGCGGTACCGGTTCGACGGGACGCGTGGTCGGGATCGTTCCTTCCGCCGACACCGCCGGCGCGCGGCTGCTGGTGGACAATGGCTACGTCGACGCGCTCATCGTCGCCGACGCGCGCGACACGCTCGCGGTGCTCGAGCAGATTCCCGGCGCGTTGCCGGATTTGGCGGACCTGGTCGTGAGCTGCGTCAGCGTCGCCGGTACCGAGGTGGCGTCGATCCTGTGCTGCAAGGACGGCGGCACGGTGTACTTCTTCTCGATGGCCACCTCGTTCACGGCGGCTGCGCTCGGCGCCGAAGGGATCGGCAAAGATGTGAACATGATGGTCGGCAACGGGTACGCCAAGGGGCATGCGGCCGTTGCACTGCAGACGTTGCGCGATCACCCGGCGCTCAAAGAACATTTCGTCATGCGCTACGGCGCGAGCGCTTAGAGCGACCTAGGAGCCTCGCGACCGTGCACCATCACATCAAACCTCCGGTCGATCCCGCCGCGCTCGAGCACCGCAACGTGCGGCAGGGTGAGTTCTGGCGCGCGGTCCCCGCGTATGCCGACGTCGATGAGGCGACCTTCCTCGACCACATTTGGCAGGGCCGGCACTCCGTCAAAACGACCGACGAGCTGTTCGAAACGATCGGAGCGATCGTCGACCCGACCTTCCTCGAGGACGCGCGCGAAGGCTTTCGCCGCGCCCCGATGGCGGTGCGCGTCTCGCCGTACATGATCGCCTCGATCGACTGGACGCGTCCCTACGAGGATCCGATCCGGCGGCAGTTCATCCCGGTGGCCTCGAAGCTGCTCCCCGATCACCCGATGCTGACGCTGGATTCGCTGCACGAGCAGGACGACTCGCCGGTCCAGGGGCTCACGCACCGGTACGTCGACAAGGTGCTGTTCCTGCCGCTGCAGACCTGTCCGGTCTACTGCCGCTTCTGCACGCGCTCGTATGCAGTCGGCCCCGACACCGCCGACGTCGACAAGGCGCCCCTCGCGAAGACCACGGCACTCTGGAAGGACGCCTTCGACTACATCGCCTCACGGCCGGAGATCGAAGACATCGTGATCTCCGGCGGCGATGCCTACCAGCTCTCGCCGAAGAGCATTACCACCATCGGCGAATCGCTGCTCGCGATCCCGCACGTGCGCCGCCTACGGTACGCCACCAAAGGCCTGGCGGTCATGCCGATGAAAATTCTGACCGATGCGGCCTGGACAGACGCGCTCACCGCCGTCGTCGAACACGGCCGCACGCTGCGCAAAGACGTCGTGATCCACACGCATTTCAACTCGCCGGGCGAGATCTCGTGGATCACCGAACGCGCGATGAACCTGCTGTTCGAGCGCGGGATCACCGTCCGCAATCAGTCCGTGTTGATCCGGGGCGTCAACGACGACGCCGCGACGATGACCACGCTGGTCAAGCGGCTGTCGTGGATCAACATCCATCCCTACTACGTCTACATGCACGATCTGGTGCGCGGCGTCGAAGACATGCGGACGTCGGTGCAAACCTCGCTCGACATCGAGAAGGTGGTGCGCGGCGAGACCGCCGGCTTCAACACCCCGCTCTTCATCTGCGACGCGCCGGGCGGCGGCGGCAAACGGGACGTGCACTCGTACGATTTCTACGACCGTGAAAATGGGATCGTCGTCTACAGCGCGCCGAGCGTCAAGCCCGGGCAGTCATTCCTGTACTTCGATCCGATCGACACGCTCTCGCCCGAAGCGCAAGCACGCTGGGCCGTGCCGGAGATCCGGGACGCGATGATCGCCGAAGCGGTCGCGCGCGCGGGCGGGAAGGTCGCAGCGCTCGCCTAATCCAGCGCGGAGATGCTGAACGGCTTCCGCGATTTTCTGTTCCGTGGCAACGTCATCGATTTGGCGGTCGCGGTCGTGATCGGCGCGGCGTTCGGCGCGGTCGTGACGGCGTTCGTCAAGGACCTGATCACACCGCTCATCGCAGCGCTCGCCGGGAAGCCGGATTTCGCAGCGCTCGGCTTCACGCTCAACGGCAGCCGCTTCCCCGTCGGCGATTTCCTCAACGCGCTCGTCTCGTTCGTGCTGATCGCCGTGGCGATCTACTTCGCGGTGATCGTCCCCTTGCAGCGCATCGGCACGCTGCGCGCCCAGGCCGCAGCCGCCGAACCGGCCGTCAAGGCGTGCCCGTTTTGTCTCGAGACGGTCCCCGCGGCGGCGACGCGCTGCCGGGCCTGCACCTCGACGCTCGAAGTGCCGAGCCCGGCCACGTCGAACGGGCCGTAATGCTCGTCAACGCCGTCATGTACACGTTCCCGCCCGAGAAGGCCGACGAGGTCGAAGGTCTCTTCGCCGAGCTCGCGGTGAAGTCGCGCGAGGAACCGGGCTGCATCGCCTACGAGGTCGCGCGCGGCGCCGGCGCCGATTCTGCCACCTTCATGCTGTTCGAGAAGTGGCGCGATCAGAACGCCCTCGACGAGCACATGGCGACCGAACACTTTCACAAGCTGGGGAAAAACGGGGTCCGGCACCTGGCGACGAGCCGCCACGCCGTCAAAGGCGCGCTGATCGCATAGTGCCGTGAAACGGGTCTGCGTGTACTGCGGGTCGGCGGCGGGCGACGATCCGCGCTTCGCGGCTGCCGCGCACGAGCTCGGCGGCGCGCTGGCGCGCGCGGGGATCGGCGTCGTCTACGGCGGCGGCAGGGTCGGTCTCATGGGAACCGTCGCCGATGCCGCGCTGGCGGCGGGCGGTGAAGTCATCGGCGTCATCCCGCGCTTTCTCGAAGAACGCGAGGTCGCGCACCGCGAGGTCGACCTGCGCATCGTCGACTCGATGCACGAACGCAAGACCTTGATGGCCGAACTCTCGGCGGCGTTCGTCGCCTTGCCGGGAGGCTTCGGAACGTTCGAGGAGTTCTTCGAGATCGTCACCTGGGTGCAGCTCGGCCTCATCGAAGCGCCGTGCGTGCTGGTCAACGTCGACGGCTATTTCGATCCCCTGCTCGCACTGGTCGACCGCGCCCGCGACCAAGGATTCGTCACCGCCCAAACGCGAGCGATCGTCGAATCCTTCCCCGCCGTCGCCGCCGCGGTCGCGCGGCTCGAGGCGAGCTAAGCCGGACGGTTAAAGCGGCGCGTCGCCACCGTGCGCGGCGTAGGTCTTGGGATCGAAATACCAGGCCGGAAGGGTCGGCGGAAACTTGATGTCGGTGAATGTGAAGTCGACGAGCTGGCCGTCCTCGTTGTAGCCGCCGCCGACATCACCATGGATCCGCGTGACAACCGGATAGCCGGCGACGTTGCCCATCGTGATCGTGAAGGTCACCGGATACACTTTGTTGCCGCCGCCGAATTCGAACAGTTTGTCGGTCGCGATCAGGCGGTGCAGTTCGAGCGTCTTGCGATCGACGAAGATCTCGCGCAGCCGGTTACGCTCGATGTCGCGCAGCGGAAAGACCGTGATGTGGAGTTCGTTCCCCTCGACGGCGACCGTGCGGATCTCGTAGTCGAGTTCGAACACGGCGCGGATCGTGCCGATGACCGGCAATGCGGTCGCGCCCGGCTCGGGCGTGTAGGCCTGGCTGACCGGATGAGGGACGGCCGGTGCGGGTTCGAACACGTCGGCGGTCGGCGGCCCGGGGTCGCGCGCCTCGTTGAAGGCCGGCCGGTCGAAGGCGAGGTCGCCGCGCGCGAAATCGCGGAACACCAGCCGCGTCAACGCGGCCCGGTCGCTGTTGCGGATCCAGATGTGCTTCGTATAGCTGTCGACGGGGTCGGGATAGCCGTTGGTCGCGTTCTGCTTGCGCGTCAGGGTATAGCTCTCGAACTCCGGCGGCGGACGATGGCTGCGGAAGACCGCCCGGATCTGACCCAGGAGTTGCCGGGGCGTCAGCGTCGGGGTGGGCTCGGGCGTCGGCTGCGCGGCGAGCGCGACGAGAAAGACGAGCGCAAGCATCGGGGGCACCGTACGGCGCGCGTGCGCCGCTGGCCCGCCGACTTTGCTGTGAAATGGAAGAAGGGCTCCTCGCCGGGTCCGGCTAGAGCTCGGTCAGCGCCTCGCGAACGATGCGATCCTGCTCGACCGCGTGCGCGCCCGGATACCCTTCGGAGGGGCTGGCGCGATACGGCCGCCCGATGTAGTCGATCTCGAGCAGCCCGTTGGGCAAGCGTTCGACGATGCGTCGCCGCACGTGTGCCCGCGCGCCCATATTCTTCGGTTCTTCCTGCACCCAGATTGCGCTGGTGGCATTGGGGTAACTCGCGATCGTCTGCAGCAGCTCGGCGACCGGGAGCGGCGAGAGCAGCTCGACGCGGACGATCGCGGTCTTGGCCACCTTTTCGTAGAGCGGGTTGGCAATGAGGTCGTAGTAGATGTGCCCGCTGCACAGAAGCAGCCGCGTGACGGCCGACTTGTCGCCGCCGGCGTAGCGCGGGTCGTCGATGACTTCGCGGAACGCCCCCGACGCGAGTTCGTCCAGCGTCCCGTACGAAGCACGGTTGCGCAGCAAGCTCTTGGGCGTCATGACGACCAGCGGATAGGCGTGCGCCGCGGTCGCCTGCGCGCGCAAGAGGTGAAAGTATTGGGCCGCGGTCGAGCAGTTCGCAACGCGGATGTTGCCTTCGGCGCTCAGCTGCAGGAAACGCTCGAGGCGCGCGCTCGAATGCTCCGGCCCGGCGCCTTCGTAGCCATGCGGGAGCAGCAGCGTCAGGCGCGTCTGCTGGCCCCACTTGGCAGCGCCGGCAGCGATGAACTGGTCGATGATGATCTGCGCACCGTTGTTGAAGTCGCCGAACTGGGCTTCCCAGAGCACCAGCGCTTGCGGCGCCTCGAAGCTGTAGCCGTACTCGAACCCTAAGCACGCGTATTCGCTCAGCGGCGAGTTGTAGAGTTCGAACGAACCGCGCGCGCCGTCGAGATGCTGCAGCGGGATGTAGCGCTCGTTGGTGCGCGCGTCGTGCAGTTCCGCGTGGCGGTGCGAGAACGTGCCGCGGCCCGTGTCCTGTCCGGTCAGGCGGATCGGCGTCCCCACGCTGAGCAGCGACGCGAACGCCAGACCCTCGGCGATCGCCCAATCGACCTCACCCTGGTCGCGGATCGCCTGGTCGCGCTTCTGGAACTGCGCCGCGAGCTTGCGGTTCACGGTGAAGCCGTCCGGCGCCGTCGTCAGAGCCTTGCTCCAGCGCAGGAGTTGTCCCTTATCGACCTTGGTCGCGGGCGGCTTTACGCCGGCGTCGGCGCGCACATCGGAAGCCGCAGGCGCGAGCGGGACGGTGCCGCTCTTGACCGCCTTGTGCGCCTCGGTCATGCGCGCCGTCGCGAGATCCTGCATCTCCTTGGCTTGTTCTTGGGTGAGCACGCCCTGCGCGACGAGCTGACCGGCGTAGAGTTCGCGCACCGTCGGATGCGATTTGATCAACTCGGTCTGGCGCGGTTGCGTGTAGGCCGGCTCGTCCTGCTCGTTGTGACCGAAGCGGCGGTATCCGATCAGGTCGACGATGACGTCGCGCGAGAACTTGCGGCGATAGTCGATCGCGAGGTGCACCGCGGCGATGCACGCGTCGACGTCGTCGGCGTTGACGTGCACGATCGGCAGATCGTAGCCCTTGGCGAGATCGGAGGCGTAGCGCGTCGAGCGCCCTTCGGACGGATCGGTCGTGAAACCGACCTGGTTGTTCGAGATGATGTGGATCGTGCCGCCGGTCGAATAGCCAGCCAGCGCCTGCAGGTTGAGGACTTCGGCGACGATCCCTTGGGCTGCGAACGCAGCATCGCCGTGGATCAGAATCGGGGCCGCGACTTCGACGTTGTGCGTCGGCGGGTTATGCGAGTGATCGGTCTGGAGGCAGCGCGTCATCCCTTCAACGACGCCGTCGACCGCTTCGAGGTGCGAAGGATTGCTCGCCAGCTCGACGTGGATCGTCGTGCCGACCGGGGTAACGTACTCGCCGGTCGCGCCGTGATGGTACTTCACGTCGCCGGTGACGTCGTCGTCATCGCCTCGTTCGGAGTCGCGCACTTCGTCGCGCGCCGCCGCCGATTCGAACTCGGAGAGCAGCTCTTCGTACGGTCGGTTGACGACGTGCGCGATCGTCGAGAGCCGGCCGCGGTGCGCCATTCCGATCACGACCGTCTTGGTCCCGTCTTCGGCCAGCATCGAGATCGTCTCTTCGAGCATCGGGACCATCACGTCGAGGCCTTCGATCGAGAACGTCTTCTGCGACATGAACTGCTTGCGGAAATAGCGCTCCATCGTCTCGACTTTGGTCAGCCGCTGCAGCACTTGGATGCGCCGCTGCGCGGTCAGCGGCCGGCGATGGAGGCCGCTCTCGATGTACTCGCGCAGCCACTCGCGCTGCCGCGTGTTCGAGATGTGCTCGATCTCGTAGGCGATCGTCGAACTATACGTCTCGCGCAGCCGCGGCAGGACCTCGGCGAGCGTATTGCCCGGCACTTTCACGCGCAGAATCGAGGCCGGAATCGCGCGCATCATCGCCGGCGTCAGTCCGTAGGTCGCGGGGTCGAGCGACGGATCGTCGGGCGGAGCTTCGCCGAGCGGATCGAGGCTTGCACCGAGGTGGCCGTGGCGGCGATAGGCGGAGACGATCGCCATACCGGCCGCGATCGCGCGCAGCATCTCCTCGGACGGCAGGCCCGGAACGTCGGCCGTTGCGGGCTCGGTCTCTCGCGGCGCGGGCAGCGGCGTTCCGTTTGCGCTCGAGATCGCGCCGCGCAAGCCGGCGCTGACGCCCAGCTGCGCGAACACCGTCTCGTAAAATTCGCCGTCACCGGCGAGCAGCTGGTCGACGCGCCGCAAGTACTCGCCGGAGAGTGCGCCTTGGATGACGCGATGATCGTAGGTCGACGTCAGCGTCATCACTTTTTCAACGCCGAGCTGCTCGAGCGTCGCGCGCGATGAATGACCGAATCCCGGCGGATACGCGATCGCGCCGGCGGCGATGATTGCACCCTGACCGACCATGAGGCGCGGCACCGACGCGATCGTCCCGATCCCGCCGGGATTGGTCAGCGTAAACGAAGCGCCGGTCTGTTCCTCGACCGAGAGCTTGTTGTCGCGCGCTTTGGCGACGAGGTCCTCATAGGCGGTGCGGAACGCCGCGAAATCGAGCGTGTCGGCATTCTTGATGACGGGCACGACCAAGAACCGCGCGCCGTCCTTGCGCTGCACGTCGACCGCGAGACCGAGGTGGATCCCGGCTTCGACGCGCTGCGGCTTGCCGTCGCTGCGCCGGAACGAGGCGGTGATCCCCGGGATCTCGTGCGCGGCGCGCGCGAGCGCGAACGCGATGATGTGCGTGAACGAAATCTTTTCGCTGCGGCCCGCCGCCTTGAGCGCAGCGTTGAGTTCCGCACGACGTTGTTCGAGCGTGCCGACGTGCAGCGTCCGGAACGACGTCGCGACCGGGATCGAGAGCGACTGTTCCATGTACGACGCCAGCGTGGCGACGGCGCCCTTGAGATCGACGACCGCCGTTTCGGCTCCCAGCGGCGGATAGTTCACGGCCGGCGCCGACGCCGAGCCGAGCCCGCCGCTGAACGCGATCTTGCCGGAGGCGACGGCCGCCTCGACGTCCTCGCGCAGGATCAAACCGCCGGGACCCGTTCCCGTCAGCTTCGCCGCATCGATGTGCAGCCGCTCGACGAGCCGGCGCGCGTGGTGCGAGAGAATCCCCGAACCCGGTGCCGCCGGCGGCGCCGCGCGCTCCGGCGGGGGCGACGGACTCCCGGCCGCGCCGTAGCTGCTGGGCGTGACCAAGTCGGGATCGCCGGGCTTTCCGACGACCGGCTGGGCTTTCGGCGGCGCGCCGTTGGGTTTGGCGGCGGTGGTGTCGATCTCGGCCAGGACGGCGCCGACCGGGACCGTCGCGCCTTCCGCGCCGTGGACGGCCGCAATCACACCGCTGGCCGTCGAAGGCACCTCGACATCGACCTTATCGGTCGTGATGTCGACGATCGTCTCGCCTTCGTCGACCCAATCGCCGACTTTCTTGCGCCACTCGACGATCGAACCTTCGCTCACCGACTCGCCCATCTCGGGCAGCGCGACGTTTACCAGCGTTTGCAAACCGTACTCCGGGGGCATGCGATCCTGAGTGCAGGCTTTCGGCCCGCGCCGAGACGTCCCATGGTATCACCTACAACCGTCACCGGACGCGGACCGTTGTCGCCGGCGATCCGGCGGCCGCTCGCTTCGGAGACCGACAACCGCGGGCCGTTCGCCCGCGTTCTGGAGGCATATGCGCATCCTCGCAATCTCCGTCCTCACCGGGCTCGCGCTGAGCGCGGCTGCCGTCGCCCAGAGCCCAGCGCCCGGCCCGACCCCGAGCATGGCGGCGATCCCGACCCCCGCGGCTGCGTACAGCGCCGTGGTCCACATCAAGAACTTCGCCTACGTGCCGAGCTCGGTGACCGTCAAGGTTGGTCAGAGCGTCGCCTGGGTCGAGGACGACGACACGTCGCACACGGTGACGTCGGTCGACACCTCGTTCGATTCCGGCAACATGGATAAGAACGGCGTCTTCAAGCACACCTTCATCAAGGCGGGCACGTACCCGTACATTTGTGCCTATCACCCCTACATGAAGGGCACCGTCATCGTCAAGTGATCGGTTCGCGCCCAGGCGGCTAACGCGCTGGGGGCGTCGCGGTCGCGGCGGGCGACGGCGTCGTGCTTGCCGACGGTGTCGCGGTCGCGGCAGCCGCCGGCGTCGCCGACGGAGCCGGCGTTGGCGAGGGCGGGCTGCACGCGCCCGTTGCGATGTCGTCGCCGAGCAGCACCGGGATCTGGCGGCCGCGCGGGATCACGACGTCTTTGCCGTGATGGAGATAGCCGTACGGCGCGAGCAGGTAGCCCGAGAACGGAATCGCGCCGACGATCCCCGGGACGTTGAGCGAGGCGCCGGTCGCCATCGCGCGCTCGGCGTTCGCCCAGGCAATCGAAGCCGGGATGTGGCGGCCATCCGCCAGCGCGACAAAGCGCGTCTCGAGGACCAGATATCCGCCCAAGCCGCCGCGCTCAGCGTGGTGCGCGATCGCCACCACGCCGTAGCCGGGAGTGTTCGGGGGCACGGCCGTTCCATCGCTGAGTTGCGCCGCTTCGACGGTCACGAAACGAAACGTATCATCGGCATGCGCCTGACCCGAGTCGATGTCGCTCTCGAGCGCGATCGTGGTCAGCACGCAGGGCGGTTTCTGCGGAGCGGCGTCGTGCGAGACCGCGAGCGAGCCGGCGAGCACGAGGACGCCGATCGCTTGCGCTCCCCAAACGCGCGCGCGCGTCACGCCCTACCGCGCAGCGGTAGGGTTCGCGTGTTGTTCGGCCGCTGCGCTGCCGTTGCCGTTGACGGAGACGGCGTTCGCGGTCGCGGACAGGTCGAGCAGCAGGAGCGCCTCCGGGTTTGCAAAGAGCCGCATCGCCGTCGTCTCGACGGCGGCGCGCAGATCGGCGGCGGTCACGATATTTTCGTTACGGTAACCCGGCTCGCCGGCGCGCACGCGCAGGTACTCCTCGAGGCTGAAGGGTGCCGAGCGCGAGCCCAGCTCGACGTCGAGCTCACCGTCGCGGGTCCGGCAAATGACGACCCGTCGCAGGCGCTTGGCAAACTCGACCCGCGTCGCACGAACGTCGATGACCTCGTAGCCGACCGTTCGTAGCGGCTCAAAGCACTCGAGCACCGCGGAAACAAAGGCTTGTTCGTCTTCTTGCGTCATCTCAGCCCCGGTAGGCGGCGTCCGACCTTCCCGTCGCGACCGGACGTCTCGTTGGTGCCCAGGAAGGGACTCGAACCCCCACGACCTTGCGGCCACTAATACCTGAAACTAGCGCGTCTACCAATTCCGCCACCTGGGCACGGAGCGACCACGGTTCAGCCCCCTCCGGGGACGGACCTGCGGAGCTCCGCGGCGAGGCGGATGCGCAGCCACAGCACCGGGACGACGCCCGCCAGCGCCAGGGCAGCCGTCGCCGACCACGCGACGCGCATCGATGCCGCGTCGGCGAGCGCGCCGAACGCGGTCGGCGCGACGGCCGAGGCGGCGAAGATCGCCGTCAACCCCAGACCCAGCGCGCTGGCCGCGCGTTCGGTTCCGCCGACTTCAGCCAGCGCGGTCGCGAAGAGGCCGTTCCAGCCCGCGCCGCTGCAGCCGAGCAGCGCGCTGGCGACGAACAGCGGGACGACGTCGCCGCGTCCCAGCAGCGCCAGCCCGCCCATCGCGAGCGCGGCGACCATGCAGATCACGGCCAGCGGGATGAGCCGTTCACCCCCCAGGAGCCGGTCGCTGACGTACCCCCAGCCCAATCGCGCCACGGTGGCTGCCGCGTGCGCGGAGGCGAACGCGAGCGCGGCGACTTGCACGGACGTGCCGACGACGGCGACCGCCGTAATCGTCACGAAAGCATTCATCGCCAGCTGCGCGGCGACCAGCACCATGCACGTCAGGGTGACGGCGAGCAGACGCGGATCGCGGATCAGCACGCGCATCCCGCGCACCACCGACGCGCCTGTCGCAGCCGGCGCGCGCGCGTCGCGCGTTTCGGGATAGTTGACGTACGCGATCGCGCTCGGCACCGCAACCAGGACCGCGGCGAAGAAAAACGCGCCGCGCAAACCGGCGACCGATGCGACCGCCGGCAGCGAGAGCGCGCCAAGCAGTCCGCCGAGCGGGACGCCCGTCTGACGGATTCCCATCGCGAACCCGCGGTCGCGATCGAACCACGCCAGGATGGCGCGCCCGCCGGCCGGCGTTGAAGCGGCATAGCCGGCGCCGAAGAGGACCATCGTCGCGACCAGCCACGGATACTGCGGAATCAGTGGCGCGAGCACGAGTGCAACCGTCATCACCGAACCCGCAGCGAGGACCATCACGCGTTCGCCCCAGCGGTCGGTAAGCGCGCCCGAGATCGCCGTGCACGACGCCGCCCCGACGAACATCGCCGTGAACACGACGCCGAGCTGCGCCTTCGTCAAGACGAAGGTCTCGACGAGATGGGGCGAGAGCGCACCCAGCGCCTGCTGCACGACCGACGCACCGGCCTGCGCCGTCGTCATCAGTGCCAGCACGCGCCAGCGCGGACTCATCCCCGCTGCACCAGCGCAATGCCCGCGGTGATGGCGACCAGACCGCCGAGGTCACGCAGGTAGACCGTCTCGTGCAGCAACAGGGCGGCGATCCCCAAACCGAAGACCGGCGTCAAGAACAAGAATGCGGTGACGCGCGATGCTTCGCCGTGCGCGAGCAGCCAAAACCACAACAGCGACGCGCCGACCGACATCACCAGCACGACGTACCAGAACGAGAGCAGGAACTGCCACGTCCACGTCGCGTGCGGAGCGCCTTCGAGCCCGATCGCGAGCGGGACGAGGACCAAGCCGGCGGCGAGCAGCTGCAGCCCGGTGACCGCGCGCAGATCGAGGTCGCTGCACCAGCGCTTGAAGACGATGGTCGAGGCGATGCTGCCCACCACGCCTGCGAACGCGAGCGCGATGTCGCGCGGATCGGCCGTACCGCTACCGAGGCGAACGAACATGATCGCGATGACCCCGCCGAAGCCGAGCAGCAAGCCGGCGATCTTGGTGAGGGTGAGCGGCTCGCGCAAAAACCACGGCGCAACGAGCGCGAGGACCAGCGGGTTCGTCGACGCCACGATCGCGCCGACGCCGGCGGCGATGTGGCGCAGCGCTTCGTAGGTGCAGCCGAGGTAGACGGCATTGCCGAGCACGCCGAGCGCAAACGTGGCTGCCCACTGCCGGGGCGTCTGCGGAAAGCGCGCGCCCAGCAGGCGCGCGATCCCCAGCGCGATGACGCCGGAGACCGCAAAACGCACGACGAGGAACCACAGCGGCGACGATCCGAGCACCCCGAGCTTGCTGGGGACGAACGCCGACGCCCAGAGGAAGACGAACAGGAGCGCTGCCGCGGTTCCGAGGCGGTGGTTCACCGCCTCCCATCGTACGCCCGCGCAACCGTCCCTGCATCGCCTTCGGTCTCAGCCCCACACAAGCCGATGCTGAAGATCCTGCTCCAGACGACGATTTCATACGCGGCCGACGACTGGAACGTCACGCGCTTCTCGCGGCTGCGCGACGAGATCGCGGGGCTCACGAATCCCGACGGCTCGCCGGCCGCGACGGTGACGGCGCGGGACCGCGAGCCGGACGCCCGGGGCGTCGACCCCGTCCTCGCGACCCTCGATCAGAGCGACAACGACCAGCTCTGGCTCATCGGCGTCGACACCGGCGGCGAGACGGGGCTCGGTCCGGATGAATGCGCCGCGCTCACGCGCTTCCGCAAACGCGGCGGTGCCATCTTTTCGACGCGCGACCACCAGGATCTCGGCTCATCGATCTGCGGGCTCGGCGGCATCGGGCGCGCGCATTACTTTCACTCCACCAATCCCGACCCCGACCCGGCGCGCAACCAGCGCGACGATCCCTTCACGACGTCGATCGACTATCCGAACTATCATTCGGGATCGAACGGTAACGTGCAACGCGTGCGGCCGGAAGGGTCGCTGCACGAGGTCCTGCGGGACGGCGCGCGCGTGATCGCGCTGTTGCCCGCGCACCCGCACGAGGGCAGCGTCGGCGCGCCCGCCGGCGATCCGAGCGCGCGCGTCGTCGTCACCGGAACCTCGGAGGTGACCGGGCGCCCGTTCAACATCGCGGTGGCGTTCGAAGCTGACGACGGCAGCGGGCGCGGGTGGGCAGAATCGACCTTCCACCACTTTGCCGACTACAACTGGGACATTCGCGCCGGCTGTCCGACTTTCGTGACCGAGCCGCCCTCAGATGCAATCATCGAGAACCCAGCGCTGCTCGACGACGCAAAACTCTACGTTCGCAACATCGTCCGCTGGCTCAGCGGTTGAAAAGGCGCTCCGCCCTAGGCTGCGCGCCCCCCACGCCTAGGGCGTGGGGCCCCCGGGTCCGACCTCGCCGCATCATTGTGCGGAGCGGAAGATGTTACTGCGCTCGGTCCATCGCCGGGATCGTGACTGCGAACTTCTGCGCTCGGTCCATCACTGTTTTCTTTAGGGGCGCCGGAGCCAGGACGGGCGCTGCATGCGCGCGGCGACGCGTGCGACGAGCGGGCGCGGACCAAAGCGGACTGAGTTCGCGAGGGCTGCGTTGAGGAAGCCGTCGATCACGACCGTCTGCCCGCGCTCGAGCGCGCGCAATCCCGTCGCCACGACCTGGTCCGCCGTGCGGGCGCGGCCGATCCGCGATTCCTCGATCTGATCGAAGAACGCGGTCTCGGTTTGGCCGGGGCAGAGGACGACGACGTGCACGCCGTGCTCGCGCACTTCTTCGGCCAGCGCCTGTCCGAACGACAGCACGAAGGCTTTGGTCGCGCCGTAGGTCGCCATGTAGGGGACGGGCTGGAAAGCTGCGGTCGAAGCGACGTTGATGATTCCGCCGGAACGGCGCGCGATCATCGCCGGGAGCAGCGCCCGCGTCAGCGCGACCAGCGAATACACATTGACGAGGACTTCATCGTGCTCGCGTGCGGCGTCGAGTTCGGCCAAAGCACCGTGCGTTCCAAAACCGGCGTTATTGATCAACGTTCCGATCGTGATCTCGCGCGCGGCGAGTTCCGCTACGACCGCATCCACCGTCTCGGTGCGCGAAAGGTCGGCCGCGATGACGTCGACCTTCACGCCGTGCTGCGCCGTCAACTCGGTCGCGAGCGCCTCGAGTTTCGCCGTCCCCCGCGCAACGAGCACGAGATCCTGACCGCGCGCGGCAAGCGCGCGAGCGAAGGCGGCTCCAATCCCGGACGAAGCGCCCGTGACGAGCGCGCGCGGGCGCACTCCGGCCGGCGGACGTTCCGTATGTTGTGTCGTCATGCGGACACTCCGTGTTCGGCGCGTACCGTGCGTTTACCCAGGCCGCCGACGCAAGGCAGTTTGCGCACGGGTCCGTAACTGCCACTGAGCATCGTGCCTCTGTTTCTGCGCTTACTGCCGATTCTCGGCATCACGTTCATCGACATCTTCGGCTTCAGCATGCTGCTGCCGCTACTGCCGTTTTTCGTCAAGCACTTCGGCGCGACCGACATCGTCGTCGGGTGGGTCGCTGCGACGTACTCGCTCAGCCAGCTCGTCGCGGGGCCGTTGTGGGGAAACATCAGCGACCGCATCGGCCGCAAAGCGGTCCTGATCGTCTCGCAAATCGGTGCCACGATCGGCTGGACGATGCTCGGCTTCGCGACGGCGATCCCATGGGTGTTCGCCGCGCGCGCGGTCGAGGGTATCAGCGGCGGGAACATCGGCGTCACGCAAGCCTACATCGCCGATCTCACCGCGCCGGAGGAGCGCGGGCGCGCGTTCGCCTTGCTCGGCGCGGCCTTCAGCGCCGGATTCGTCTTCGGTCCCGCGCTCGCCGCGTGGCTGTCGACGGCCTACGGTTTCTCGACGCCGTTCTTCGTCGCCGCCGGACTGCAACTGCTCACCCTCATTCTGACGATCGTCCTGCTGCCGGACTCGCGCAAAGGCGCGACCGACGAAGCCAAGAATGCAGCGACGCCGCGCGACATCGTGAGCGCACTCGCCGACCGGCGCGTCGCGCCCGTGCTGTGGCTGCGGCTCGTCTACATCCTCGGGATGTACGGCTGGTTCGGCGCGATGGCGCTCATCCTCAACCGCCAGCTCGGCTGGGGCGTTGGGCAAACCGGCACCGTCTTCGCGATCTTCGGCGTGTTTCAGGTGGTGCTGCAGGTGACGAGCGTCGGCCGCACGACCGACAAGCTCGGCAATCGGCGCACGACCAACATCGGCTTCGCGCTGTGCTTTCTCGCCTTCACGCTGGTGCCGTTCGCGACGTCGCTCCCGGTGGCAATCGTGCTGCTGATTCTGTTCGGCGTCGGCATCAGCTACGAAAACGCCGCCTTCCCGGGACTCGTCTCGGAACGCGCGCCCGACGACCGGCGCGGGACCGTGCTCGGCGTCGTCTCGGGTCTCGACAGCCTGGCCGGATTCGTGATGCCGCCGCTGGTCACCGGCGTGCTGGGCGCGTACGGCGTGACGCCGGCGATTGCGATCGTCATCGCGCTCGTGTTCGCGGCGCTGGTGATGGGTCTGATTCAGTCGCGGGAGGACGTACCGGCCGCAGCGAGAGCAGCGGCGCCATGATGCGCGCGATCGGGCGCGCACTGCGCGAACGGCGCGCCGGCGAACGCTGGCGGGTAGCGGAGGACCCGCGCTTCTCCGCCGTGCCGCGCACGATCACCATCCTGAGCGACGCGTTCGCCGACGGCGGCGCGCTGCCCGGTGATCCGGCCTCACCGCCGCTGCGCTGGAGTGGTGTCCCCGAGCGGACCGCGATGCTCGCGCTCGTCGTCGAAGACGTCGACGTTCCGCTCCCGCGGCCGGCGACGCACGCCATCGCATACGCAATCGACCCGCAAACGAATGCGCTCGAGGCCGGCGGAATCGCGCCCGGGCAGATGTCGCTCGGGACGGGCGCCTTCGGCACGCGCCGCTACATCGCGCCCGCGCCGCTCCCCGGCCACGGACCGCACCGTTACGTCTTCACCGTGCTGGCCGTCGACTACGTGCCGCGTTTCGATCAGCCGCCGACGCGCGGCCGTCTGCTCGATGCGATCGCCGGACACGTGCTCGCGCTCGGCGAGATCACGGGCACCCGCGAACGCTGAGCAGGCGTCACACGCCTTTCTGCAGCGTGATGCCGCCGTCGATCACGATCGTCTGACCGGTGATGAAACTGCCCGCAGCCGACGCGAGGAACACCGCTGCGCCGGCGATATCGTCGGAATCCGCTAAGCGGCCCAGCGGTGTGCCGCGGATCGCCGGCTCGGCGATCTCGGGGTTGTCCCACAGCGCTTTCGCGAACTCGGTCTTCACGATCCCGGGCGCGAGCGCGTTGACGCGAATGCCGCGCGCACCCCATTCGACGGCGAGGTTGCGCGCCAGACCGATGAGCGCCGTCTTGGAGACACCGTAGGCGCCGAGCACGCCGGTGCCGCTGATCCCGGCGATGCTGGACAGCAAGATCGCCGCACCGCCGCCGCGTTTTGCGAGGTGGGGAAACGCGAAGTTGCAGAGCCACAGCGTGCTGCGCACGTTGCTGTTCATGATGCGGTCCCACGCTTCGTCGCTGATCCCGCCCAGC
>Ga0302181_10001259_pt1 | contig 19112 bp, 17 predicted proteins | sample I_Palsa_E3_3_FD_198786 | JGI IMG/M metagenome (GOLD analysis project Ga0302181, IMG submission 198786) | Peat permafrost microbial communities from Stordalen Mire near Abisko, Sweden - I_Palsa_E3_3 | ecosystem: Environmental > Terrestrial > Soil > Palsa > Peat permafrost | place: Sweden...
GCTTTCAACGCATACACGCGCGTGCGTGAGAGCAAAGCGCCATTGACCTCAAACGCGGGGTTCTCCGTCGTCGCGCCGATCAGCGTGATCAGACCGTCCTCGACCGCCGGCAGCAGCGCGTCCTGCTGGGCCTTGTTGAAGCGGTGGATCTCGTCCAGGAAGAACACTGTCGCCGGCCCACCGATTTCCCGGCGGTGCGCTGCCCGCTCGAGTACCGCCCGCACCTCCGCACGGCCCGCCTGCACGGCGCTCAGCTCCTCGAAGACAGCGTTTGAATGCTCCGCGACCATCCGCGCGAGCGTCGTCTTGCCGGTGCCGGGCGGTCCGTACAGGATCATCGAATGAGGGTGCCCCTGCTCGATCGCCGTTCGCAGTGCCGAGTCGTCTCCCAAGAGGTGCGTCTGGCCGACGAAGTCGGCGAGCGTTCCCGGCCGCATGCGCGCCGCCAGCGGGCGATCGTCCTCGGCCGGGCCTCTTCCGGGCTCGGGATCGCCTTCGGAGGCGGCGTCGGACTCGAACAGCGTGTCCATCCAGCTCAGTATCGCGCGCATCGCGCATCTGCTCCAAAAAGGGGGCTGGACAGAGCACGTAGTGGCCGAGCTTGGATTTAGGTTCTTGGGAAGGTTGTCGAAGAGGGCGTGTCGAACAGATAAAGCCCGTGGTTCTCATGCGCCTGCAATCGGATTCCGCCAATCTGGGGGGATCCACACGATGAGTGTCGGTGCTGCCGGGCTCCTGGGCGGCTCCGGTTCCGGTGCCGAGGCCCCCGGCGACCTCCAGTTCCCGCTTCCCGAAGCGGGCATCGCGGCGCGCTCTCCGCTGCAGCTGTTCTGGCGCCGCTTCCGCCAAGATCGTGTCGCGCTCGTGTCACTCGGGTTCATCGCCTTCCTCCTCGTCGTCGCGCTCGCGGCGCCGCTGATCGTGAAACTGCTCGGCCTGCCGGGGCCGTCGGTGCAGAACCCGAACCTGACCGACCAGTTCGGCAGTCCGCTCGGCCCCAGCCTCGCGCACCCGTTCGGCGTCGATCAGCTCGGCCAGGACGTGATGTCGCGGGTGATCTACGGGACGCGTGTGGCGCTGGAGGTGGGGATCCTCGGCACCGCCGTGGCGACCGTGATCGGCGTCGTGATCGGAACGCTCGCCGGCTTCTATAGGGGTTGGGTCGACACGCTGCTCTCGCGCTTGATCGACGTCGTGTTGTCGATCCCGATCCTGCTGCTTGGACTGGGCATCGGCGCGGCCTGCGCCGTCAGGGGCTGCGTCGGCGGCACGATCCAGCCGGGTCTCGGCCTGGTGATCTTCCTGATCGCGCTCGCGAACTGGACGTACATCGCGCGAATCGTGCGTGGGCTTGTGTTGAGCCTGCGCGAGAGCGAGTTCGTGCAGGCCTCGCGCGCGCTCGGCGCCTCGGACGCGCGGATCATGTTCCGCGAGGTCTTCCCGAACCTGCTCGCGCCGATCATCGTCTACTCGACACTGTTGATCCCGCTCAACATCCTGCTCGAGGCGGGCCTCTCGTTCCTCGGCGTCGGCATCCGCCCGCCGACTGCGAGCTGGGGTCAGATGATCGCCGCCGCAACGCCGATCTTCAACACCGCCTGGTGGTACATGACCTTCCCGGGGTTGGCGCTGCTGCTGACGGTGCTTGCCTTCAACCTGCTCGGCGACGGCCTGCAGGACGCGCTCAACCCGAGAGCCGCACGATGACTTCGATATTCCAACAAACAGAGGAGACGCCGTAATGGGCCCCACCAGAATGCTCACCTCCACCGCGCTCGCCGGCGCGCTCGCGCTGGGGCTCGCCGCGTGCGGCTCCAGCTCCAGCAGTAGCAGCTCCGTCTCCGGCGGCAGCGGGATCACGGTCGTGAAGGGGATCCAGACGCCGCAGACGCAGGCGCAGAGCAGCGGCAAACGCGGCGGCACGCTGACCGTGCTCAACCACACCGACTTCGAACACATCGATCCGGGCCAGTCGTATTACAACATCGACTACGAGGCGATCTACGCCACCCAGCGTCCGCTGTTCTCCTACAAGCCGAACACATTCGCGACCCCGAGCCCGGACATGGCCTCCGAACCGGCGCAGATCTCCGATGGGGGCAAGACGATCACCGTGCACATTCGCAAAGGCGTGCACTTCAGCCCGCCGGTCAACCGCGAAGTGACCTCCGCCGACGTCGCCTACGCGATCGAGCGCGGCGCCAACGGGAACGTCGCCAATCCCTATTGGGCAGCCTATTTCGAGTCGCTGGTGGGCGCGAAGGAAGAGCTCCATAAGGAAACCGGAGGTCCATTCCCGGGGATCACCACGCCGAACAAGGAAACGATCGTCTTCCATCTGTCCGAACCGAAGGCCCCGATCGTGCTCGCCGCGCTGGTGCTGCCGCTGAGCGCGCCCGTGCCGGAGGAATTCGCCAAGAAGTACGACGCGAAGAAGCCGACCGAATACGGCAACTATCAGGTCGCCACCGGGCCGTACATGTTCAAGTCCAACGGCGAAGGCAAGGTGCTCGGGATCGGCTACATCCCGGGGAAGTCCGCGACGCTCGTGCGCAACCCCAACTGGAACCCCGCGACCGACTCGCGGCCCGCGTACCTGAACCAGATCAACATCGAGATCGGCGGGGATACGACCGTGATCGGGCGGCAGGTGCTGGAAGGGTCGGACCTGGTCCAGAACGAAGCCCCGGCGCAGCCGATCGTCAGGCTCGCGTATGAAAAGTTCCGCGACCAGCTGGAGATCTCACCGGGCGCCGGCGATCACTACATCGCCGTCAACAACAAGCAGGGCCCGTTCTCGAACGTCAACGTGCGCAAGGCATTGTGGGCCGCGCTCGACCGTGTCGCGATGAACAAGGCGCGCGGCGGCGAACTCGTGACGAACGTGATGACGCACTTCATCTATCCAGAAATCCCCGGCTTCGAACAGGCGGGAGGTTTGAAGGGTCCGCAGGTCGACTACAACGACTACCCCGAAGGCAACGCGGCGGTCGCCGCGAAGTACATGAAGCTCGCCGGCTATCCCAGCGGCAAGTACAGCGGGTCAAAGACGCTGCAGGTCGTCGGCTCGAACGAAAGTCCCTCGGCCGAAGACGCGGAAATCCTCAACCAGACGCTGAAGAACCTCGGTTTTCAGACGAAGTTCACGCTGGTCGACGCGTCGGTGATGTACTCGAAGTACTGCGGCACGCCCGCCGAAGCGATCGACGTCTGCCCGAGCGTCGGCTGGGTCGCCGACTTTGGTGATGGGCAGGCGGTGCTCGACGTCGCGTTCAACGGCAAGAACATCGTCCCGACCGGCAACGACAACTGGGGGCTCGTGAACAACCCGGAAATCAACCAGGCGATGGACGCCGCCGAACTGGTCGTCGGAGTTCAGCCACGCGCGGAAGCGTGGGCTCAGGTCGACAGGAAACTGGTCGCTCAGGCCGCGGCGATCCCCTTCGATTGGGACAAGCAGCCGAACATCGAGTCCAGCGACGTCGCGGGCGTCGGCGATCTGTGGAACACCGGCCAGTGGGACTACAGCTATACGTCGTTGAAGTAAACGAGACCCGGGCTGGAAGCCAACGATGAGGAGCTACATCATCCGTCGCGTTCTGTGGGGGATCTTGTTGTTAATCCTCGTGACGGCGCTGATGTTCGTGCTGTTCCGGATCCTGCCGACGGGCGAACCGGCACGGCTCCGGGCAGGACGCAACGCGAGCCCGCAGGTGGTCGCGGCGCTGCGCGTCGACCTCGGCCTGAACAAATCGCTGCCCGCACAGTTCTGGATCTATATGAAGGAAGTCCTGCTGCACTTCAACCTTGGCTACAGCTACTACTCGAACGCCCCCGTGCGCGGCCTGATCGCCGAACGTCTGGGGGCGACGCTGTCGCTGATGCTCGGGGGGGCGGTGATCTGGCTCATGGTCGGCCTGCCGGTCGGGATCCTCTCGGCGCTGCGCCGGGGCTCGTGGCTCGACCGCGCGAGCATGGGCACGGCGTTGGTGTTCGTCTCGGCGCCGGAATACTGGCTCGGGTTGATCGCGCTGTATCTCCTCGCTGCGGACATCGGGCGGGTCAAGATCTTCCCGGGGGCGGGCAGCTACGTCTCCTTGACGAGCGACCCCTGGAAATGGTTCACCTCGCTGCTGTTGCCGTGGCTCGTGCTGGCGGCGGGCTCGGCGGCGATCTACGCGCGGCTGATGCGCTCGAGCCTGACGGAGGCGATGCAGGAGGACTACATCCGCACCGCGCGTGCGAAGGGCCTGAGCGAGCGCCGCGTGGTCCTGCGCCACGGCGTGCGCGCCGCGATCAACCCGATCCTGACGATCCTCGCGCTCGACATCGCGACTTTGCTCGGGGGCGCGATTCTGGTCGAAGTCGTGTTCGACATCCACGGGATTGGGCAGCTGGCCTACACGGCGATCACGCATTCGGACTTCCTGATCGTGCAGGGGACCGTGCTGTTGGGGGCGATGTTCATCGTCGTGGCGAACATCGTCGTCGACATCGCCTATGCGTATCTGGACCCCCGTGTCAGGTACTCATGAGCACCCACGGTGATCCGCCGCTATTACGTGTTGAGGATCTACGGGTCGAGTTTCCAACGGAAGACGGCGTCGTGAAAGCAGTTGACGGGATCACATACGAGGTGGGGAGGGGACGCACGCTCGGGGTCGTCGGGGAGTCGGGGTCGGGCAAGTCGGTGGCGGCGATGACGGTGTTGGGATTGACCCGCGCGCAGGGGGCAAAGATCAGCGGGCGGGTCATATTCGAGGGAGTTGATCTCCTAAAACTAGATGAGGTCGCGCTGCGGCAGATCAGGGGCAACGAGATCGCGATGGTCTTTCAGGACCCCTCCACGGCGCTGCACCCTCTTTACAAGGTTGGTGCGCAGATCGTGGAGGCGGTGAGAGCACATCAGGATGTGACGAAGGCGCAGGCCCGCGCGCGCACGATCGAGCTGCTGGGCCTCGTCGGCATCCCCGATCCGGACAGGCGCGTCGATGACTACCCGCACGAGTTCTCCGGGGGGATGAAGCAGCGCGCGATGATCGCGATGGCATTAGCGAACGAGCCGAAGCTGTTGATCGCCGACGAGCCGACGACAGCGCTGGACGTGACCGTGCAGGCGCAGATCCTCGCACTGCTGGAGCGGTTGCGGGGGGAGCTGGGAATGGCGATCGTGATCGTCACGCACGACATGGGCGTGGTCGCGGAGATGGCCGACGAGATCGCGGTGATGTACGCCGGGCGGATCGTCGAGATGGCGGCGACCGAGAGGCTCCTGAGCCGGCCCGAACACCCCTATACGTGGGGTCTGCTGAGGTCGATCCCAAAACTGGACGGCCCGCGCGCGGAGAGGCTGGAGCCGATCAAAGGCAGCCCACCGAGCCTGATCGACCCGCCGTCGGGCTGTCATTTTCATCCGCGCTGCGAGTACGCCCGGCCGGAGCACGCGCGGATCGACCCGGAGCTGCGCCCGCTGCCCGACGATCCGAGCCACTCCGTCGCATGCCTGCTGGAGCCGAAGGAGCGCCGGAAGTTGTGGGGAGAGTCCACGTGAGCTCGGCCGAACCATTGATGGAGGTGCGCGACCTGCAAAAGCACTTCTCGCTCACGCGCGGGGTCGTGCGCGCGCGCAAGGCGGGCGCGGTCAAGGCGGTCGACGGCGTGAGCTTCGAGGTGCTCAAAGGCGAGACGCTGGGGATTGTTGGTGAGACGGGCTGCGGGAAGAGCACGACCGCGCGCTTGATGATGCGGCTGCTGGAGCCAACCGCGGGAACGGTGCGCTTCGAGGGGGAGGACATCACGCACCTGAAGGGCGGGAAGTTGAAGACCGTCAGACGGGAGCTGCAGATGGTCTTTCAAGATCCGTATTCGTCGCTGAACCCGCGCAAGACGGTCGGCTCGATCGTCGGAGAGCCGTTCGCGATCCACGGCCTGTACGGCGACCGCGGAGAGCGGCGCGGGAAGGTGAAGGAGCTGATGGACACGGTTGGGCTGAATCCAGAGCACTACAATCGCTATCCGCACGAGTTCTCAGGCGGCCAGCGCCAGCGGATCGGCGTGGCGCGCGCGCTCGCGCTCGGGCCGAAGCTGCTGATCGCCGACGAGCCGGTCTCCGCCCTCGACGTGTCGATCCAGGCGCAGGTGCTGAACCTGCTGCGCGAGTGCCAGCGGGAGATGGGGCTGACGCTCGTGCTGATCTCCCATGATCTGTCCGTCGTGCGGCACATGTGCGACAGGGTGGCGGTGATGTACGAAGGGAAGATCGTCGAGCTGGCGGAGAACGAGGCGCTGTACGGCGAACCGAAACACCCGTATACAAAGAAACTGCTCGCGGCGGTCCCCGGGTCCCGCAGGCGCGCCGCCTGATTGCTCACGAGGAGGTCGTGGGTCGAGCGGGGCAAGGACGCAGTGAGCGAAATGTGCTGCGCACATGAGCGATCGAGGACGCCGCATCCGCGAAGTGCCCACGGCCTCCTCGGGCGGCGTACGATCACGGGGTGAGCGATCCCGACCCGGCGGCGGAGGCGACAGAGCTACTCCAAAAGCTGATCCGCTTCGACACGGTCAACCCGCCCGGGAACGAGCGCGCGGCGCAGGAGTATCTGAGCGCTTACCTCACCGGCGCCGGGTTCGAGTGCGAGCTGCTCGGCGCCGAGCCCGAGCGGCCGAACCTGGTGGCACGGCTGCGCGCGGCCGATGGCGCAGAGGACGGGCCGACGCTCTGCTACCTCAGCCACGTCGACACTGTGCTGGCGAATGCAGCGGAGTGGTCGGCGCACGAGCCATGGTCGGGCGATCTTGCCGAGGGTTTCGTCTGGGGACGGGGGGCGCTCGACATGAAGTCGCAGACCGCCGCCGAGATCGCGGCGGCGGCGGGCCTCGCGCGCTCGGGCTGGCGCCCGGCGCGGGGCGAGCTGCTGATCGTGGCGGTCGTCGACGAGGAGACCGGCGGCGAGCTGGGGGCGCAGTGGATTTGCAGAGAACACCCGGAGAAGGTGCGCTGCGACCTGCTCGTGAACGAGGGCGGCGGGGCGGTGTTCGAGTACGGAGGCCCGGCTGCCCGCCGGTATTACGGTGTGTGCTGCGCGGAGAAGGGCGTGTTCCGCTTCACGGTCACGACCGAGGGGATTGCGGGGCACGCGTCGATGCCGAAGATCGGCGAGAACGCGCTGCTGAAGATGGCGCCGGTGCTGGAGCGGTTGGCGGCGCGGCAGCCGGAGTACGAGCTGACGGCCGAGCCGCGGGCGTTTCTGAAGGCGCTCGGCGAGGACCCGAACGACCCAGGGGGAGCGGTCGCCAAACTGGGCGCGGCGGACGAGCGGTTGGTGACGATGTTCGAGCCGATGCTCGGCGTGACGTTCACGCCGACACGTATCAAGGCGTCGGAGAAGATCAACGTGATCCCGAGTAGCGCCGAGCTGAAGGTCGACTGCCGCGTGCCACCTGGGCTGGGTGAGGAGGAGGTGCTGCGAGGGATCGCCGAAGTACTTGGACCCGCCCACCCCGGCGCCTTCCGGATCGACTTCACCGAGCGGATCGAGGGCAATCGCTCGCCGGTCTCCTCGTCGCTGATGGAGACGATCGGCGCGTGGGTCAAAGAGCACGACGAGGGCGCGGACGTGGTGCCCGTGATCCTGCCGGGCTTCACCGACTCCAGGCACTTCCGCGAGGCGTTCCCGGACTGCGTCGCGTATGGGTTCTTCCCGCAGAAGCACCAGACGCTGTTTGAGGCGGCGCCGCTGATCCACGCGGCGGACGAGCGGATCGACATTCGCGACCTCGCGTTTGCGACAGAGTTCTTCGGAGATCTGGCGCGACGCGTGCTTGAGTAGAGATCTGCATAATGGACGGATAGACCAAGGATGGTGAGGTTGCAATGGAGTCAGGGACGATGACGACGGTGGCGACTACGACGGCGGGCACGGTGACCACTCCGCCCGCTGGCGCCACCACGTCGGTCGGAACTGCGCCTGCCGCCACGACGCCGGCCCCGGTCGCCGGGTCGAGCACGTCTGCGGGGTCCACGACGCCCGCGGGGCACGCCGCCCACACCCACCCCCTTGCCGCACATGCCGCGCTCCTCCACGCCCACGCCCACGCGGTGACAAAAGTGGCGCCGGCGGCGCCCCCGGCGGCGCACACATCGTTCGTGCAGAACCTGCAGAACGCGGCGCTGAACTGGGAGCCGGTCGTCGCGATCCTGTTCTTCGTGGTGATCATCGCTGTGATGTGGCGGATGCTGAAAGTGATGCCGAAAGTCAAGCCGCAGCAGATCAAGCCGGCATCGCATCAGGCGGTCGGCTGGAAGGACATCGCGGGCGTCGACGACGCGAGGGGAGAGCTGGAGGAGATCGTCGAGTTCCTGCGCGACCCGAAGCAGTTTGAAGAGCTTGGCGCGAGGGTGCCGAAGGGGATCCTCCTGCATGGCCCGCCGGGGACGGGCAAGACGCTGCTGGCGAAGGCGGTCGCGCACGAGTCGGGCGCGCAGTTCTTCGCGCAGTCGGCGGCGGCGTTCGTGGAGATGTTCGCCGGCCTCGGCGCCGCGCGGATCAGACGGCTGTTCGCGATTGCCCGCAAGCACGAACCGGCGATCATCTTCATCGACGAGCTCGACGCGGTCGGCGGTCGCCGCGGGATGGACATCTCGGGGGAGAAGGATCAGACGCTGAACCAGCTGCTCGTCGAGATGGACGGCTTCGCCGCCAGCGGACGTGTGGTCGTGATCGCGGCGTCGAACCTGCTGGACAAGCTCGACCCGGCGCTGTTGCGTCCGGGACGCTTCGATCGGCAGGTGTTCGTGGCGCCACCGGACGTAAGGGGCCGCGAAGGCGTGCTGGGCGTGCACACGCGGGAGAAGCCGCTGGGGAAGGTGGACCTCTCGCTCGTGGCCCAGCAGACGAGCGGCCTGACCGGCGCGGATCTGGCGAACATCTGCAATGAGGCGGCGATCTTCGCGACGCGGCGCGGCGCGACTCGAATCGACGACGTCGATTTCGACAGTGCGCTGGAGCGCGTGATCGCGGGCGTGCAGTCGCGCCGCGTGCTGAACGACCACGAGAAGCGAGTAGTCGCCTACCACGAGGCGGGTCACGCGCTGTGCGGCGAGCTGCTGCCGTCCGTCGACAGGGTGCACAAGATCTCGATCGTCCCGCGCGGGCGCGCGCTCGGCTACACGCTGAACCTGCCCGCGGAGGATCGCTACCTGAAGACGCGCGAGGAGCTGCTCGACTACATGACGGTGCTGTTCGGAGGCAGGGTGGCCGAGCAGGTGGTGTTCGGCGCGATCACGACAGGTGCCTCCGACGACCTCAAGCGCGTGGCCGATATTTCTCATTCGATGGTGCACGACTACGCGATGGGGACCGCGGGCGGCGGCCGTGCGCCGGACGGGGATGTGCGCCTATCGGAGACGACGCTGCGGATCCGCGACGAGGAGCGCCAGGACCTGATCGAGGAAGCCAGGCGCGCGGCGCAGCGGACGATCGTCGCCCACCGAGCCCAGCTCGACGCGCTCGCGGACGAGCTGCTGGAGCACGAGGTGCTCGACCGCGATGCGATCGACCGGGTCATGAAGGGCGTGCCCCGCCTGGAGCGCGCCCCGGGGTCCGGACTACGCGTGGTGGCGGCGGCCACGGCGGTGGACGCCACCGCGGGTGAGGGCGGCGCCGGCGGGGGGTGAGGGCGGCGCTGGCGCGGGTGGGGGCCCGTCGCCACAGGGGATACGTCGCCCTCGCCCTCACCCCGCCGATGCCTACCCCGCCGATAGACTGGCGGGCGTGTTCAGACGGATCGACCATATCGGCGTGGCGGTGGCGGAGATCGAGGCCTCGCTTGCACTGTGGCGGGACAGCTTCCAGATGGAGGTGGCCCATCGCGAGGTGGTCGAGGAGCAGGGCGTCGAGGCGGTGCTGCTGGATGTCGGCGAGAACCACGTCGAGCTGCTCGCGCCGCTCGGCGAGGACACCCCCGTGGGGAAGTTCCTCGCAAAGAAGGGGCCGGGCCTGCACCACGTCGCCTACCAGGTCAGCGATATCGACGCCACGCTTCAGGCGTTGAAGCAGTCCGGCATGGCGCTGATCGACGAGCAGCCCCGGGTTGGCATCCGCGGCTCGCGCGTCGCGTTCCTGCATCCGAAGGCGACGGCGGGCGTGCTGACCGAGATCGTCGAGCCGGCCACCGGGCTGGGAGCGCACTGATGGCCGGCAGCGCGCGCCGGATCAGCGTCGGCTTCCAGGGTGGTCAGGTGCTTGCGCTGCGCGTCAGCGACGAGCAGCTGAAGGCCCTGCACAAGGCGCTCGGCGGCGCCGGCTGGCACGAGCTTCAGACCGAGGACGGTCCGGTGCGGCTCGATCTGGGGCAGATCGTCTACGTGCGCGCAGAGAGTGACGACTCTCGTGTTGGCTTCGGTGCGTAGGGGTTGCCCTCGCTCGACGAGCAGCTCCTGAGGATCGCGCGCACCAGGGGGCACGGGCCGAGGGCGGACAGGGCGGTGGCGCGCTTCTCCAAGCTCGGTGAGCGCGGCGCGGTGTGGCTGGCGATCGGTGTGGCCGGGTACGCGCTCGACGAGCCCAGGCGGCCGCAATGGCGGCAGGCCGTGAGCACCGTCGTGGGAACGTACGCGCTGAACACGGCGGTCAAGCTGGTGGTCCGCCGCCGCCGCCCGCAACTGCCGGGTTTGCCCCCGCTGACAGATACCCCGACACAGCTGAGCTTCCCGAGCGCGCATGCATCGACATCGTTCGCCGGGGCGCTGGCATATACGCGGCTGGGCTTGCCGGCGGTCCCGTTGTACGCGCTGGCCAAGGGATTGGCTGTTTCGCGCCTGTACTTGGGTGTGCATTATCCGTCAGACGTGCTGGCGGGAGCGGTGCTGGGAACTGCAGTGGCCGCGTTCGCGAGCGAGCCGTCCATAGATCGAGGAAGGCAGGCACGGTGAGCACCAAGATCGGAATCGTGGGGATGCCCAACGCTGGTAAGTCCTCGCTGTTCAACGCGCTGACGAAAGCGGGGGCGGAGGCGGCGAACTACCCGTTCACGACGATCGAGCCGAACGTGGCGGTGGTGCCGGTGCGCGACGAGCGCATGGAGGAGGTGGCCAAGACGGTGGGTGCCTCGGAGATCGTGTGGGACACGGTTGACTTCCACGACATCGCGGGCTTGGTCGCGGGGGCGCATGAGGGGGAGGGGCTGGGCAACAAATTTCTGGCGAATATCCGCGAGACGCACGCGATCGTGCATGTGGTGCGCGCGCACAACGACGAGAACGTGATCCACCCCGAGGGCCGCGTGGACCCGCTGGCGGATATTGAGACGATTGAGACAGAGCTCGTGATGGCGGACCTCGAGGCGGCTGAGCGTCGGGTGGAGAAAGTCGGCAAACAAGCGCGCGGGGGCGACCGCGTAGCGATTGCGGAGGAGGCGTGGCTACGCGAGGTGATCGCGGCGCTGCAGGAGGGCAAGCCCGCGCGCACGGTGCCGGTGCCCGTGGAGGCACCGAACGCCGCCCGCGACCTGGGCTCGTTGACGAGCAAGCCGGTGCTGTTCGTGGCGAACGTCGACGAGGGCTCCGAGGTTGTCCCCGTGGCGGTCGCGGAGCACGCGGCCGCGCAGGGCGCGCGCGCGGTGGCGGTCTCCTCGCGGATCGAGGCCGAGTTGGCGGAGCTCGAGGACGAGGACGCGGCGGCTATGAGGGAGGAGCTCGGCGTCAGCGAGTCCGGCCTCCAACGCGTGGTGCGCGAGGCGTTTGCGCTACTTGAGCTGATCGCGTTCTTTACCGCTGGCGAGGCTACGATCGCGCAGTCCTGGCACCTGCGCTGCGGCCTCACCGCTTGGCATGCGGCGGGCCAGATCCACACGGACATCCAGAAGGGCTTCGTACGGGCCGAGGTGATCGGCTGGCGCGAGCTGGTGGACGCGGGCGGCTACTCCGGCGCACGCGATCGGGGCACGCTGCGCCTGGAGGGCCGCGACTACGTGATGAACGATGGGGACGTCATCACCGTCAAGTTCAGTCCCTGAGCTCGCTGTCTTGTACAACCAGCGGGTGGTCGGGATGGGGACCTGTCCCCCTCCCGACGCAGTCACTCCGTAGCGAGCTTCTCCAGCCTCCTCGCCAGCTGTTTCATCCCCAGCTCCGCGGCGGCGCGCGCCCCACTGGCGAAGTCTGTGGCCCGATCCGCCGGACGGGCGATGCCGTCGATTGGCACGAGCGTCGCGATCCGCTTGAAGTTGAGCAACAGCTCCTCGTTCTCGCTCAGGGCGAGCGCTGTTCGCAGGCGCATGTCGCTGTCGTCCGCTCCGGCGATCTTCAACACGTCCTCCAGCGAGCCGTATCGATTCAGCAGCTCTGCGGCGGTCTTCGCCCCGATCCCCGGTGCGCCGGGTAGGCCGTCGGAGGGGTCGCCGCGCAGGGCAATGAAGTCAGTCACCAACGCCGGGTCGATCCCGTAACGCTCGCGCACCCGCTCGGGGCCGATTTCGGTGGGGTCCCCACCACCTTTGCCGGGAGTCACGACGGCGACCCGATCGTTCACCGCCTGGAACAGGTCGCGGTCCCCGGTCAACAGCAGCGCGTGGCCGTTCCCGTCTCCGCCGCCGGCCTCGCTGCCTTCCCCGCCACCCGTGGTCTCGGCGAGCGCAAACGAGAACATCACGTCGTCGGCCTCCAGCTCCGCGTCTGTCGTGACCGTCCAGCCGAGGCTCTCCAGCAACGCGGGGGCCTTGGCCCACTGCGCCGCGAGCTCCGCCGGCATCGGATCGCGCTGCGCGTGGTAGCCGGGGTACAGCTTCACGCGATAGACCGCCTCCTCCGCTCCCATGCAGGCGGCCACCGCCCGCGCGGGGCGCGCTTCGAGCACTGCCAACAGAGCATTTACCGTTCCCAACAGAGCGTTCACCGGCTCGCCGTCGGAGCCGACGATCGATTTGGGCAGCGAGAAGAAGGCGCGGTACAGCAGCCAAGGCACGTCGGCGATCAAAAGCAGGGCAGGCATCGGCGCCTGCCAGCTTAAGAGCTACCCCGCGTCCACACCACCCGCCGGGGTCGATTCCGGCGCTCCCGCCGGTCCTTGCGCGCCGCCCCCCGGGCCGGCTGGGACCGTGGGAGGGCTCGGCGTAGGCGACGATGGGCTCGCCGGCGCGGACGTGCCGCTGCGGTCTGGCTCGGCCACGACGCTCGAGCCGCGCTTCACGTTGAAGTAGGCCCATGTGTCGTCCAGGTCCAGCCGCTCGGCCAGTTCACCGCCGGAGGTCAGCGTGCGCCCGGCCGAGCCGAGCACGTAGGCGCTCAGAATGCGCGGGGAGGACCCGCGCGCGAGCACTTCGATCCCGCGGAAGGAGCCCTTCACGAGACCGTTCAGCCGCCTGCCGGCCGCGGCGAAGCTCAGATCGAGTGCCCAGTGATGCTCTGGGCCCTGGTCGTAGGGATCCGCCACCCCCACCAGCCAGGGCTCGGCGGCGGCGCCGGCGAAGGCGTCCTGCACGGCTTCGGTGTGACCGCCGCTGGAGGCGAAGAAGTAGGTGATCGCCGGCTGTCCGTCATAGGTGACGATCTGCCCTGCCGTCGCCAGCGCCGCGGCGTTCGTGCTTGCGGTTTCGGCGGCCGGCCCGCGGTAGACCTGCGAGCGCGTGTCCGAGTACACGTCGAACTTTGTTCCGCCGGCGTGGGCGGTGAGCGCGTACGTACGCACCGCGACCGCCTGGGCCTCGAGCGCGGCGGCGGGCCATTCGGAGGGCATCTCCGCGGAGATCACCCCGCGCACGTAGCTTTCCAGCGGAAGTGTCTTGACCCTGCTGCCGATCAGCACTTTCACCTTCGCCCCGGGGGGCGCCTGCCCGAGCGCGGTGCCCGTGTAGTAGTGGGCGAGGATCTCCTCGTAGGAGGCGCCGTGCTCGGCATAGCCCAACGCGCCCTCCTGGCTCATCCCCACGCCGTGTCCGTCGCCGGCCCCGTCGATCACCAGCGTCGCTGCGCTCGCCCAGCCCGCCGCGCCCGCCGGGGAGGCGCACAACAGCAGGACGCACAGCGTCACCGCCGCCGCGAGCACTCCGGCGAGCACCGCGAACAGGTCAGCCGGCACTCCACGCGATCCGGTGGAGTCGCGGTGGTAGGTTGATTTGTCGATGAGCATCCTTGCTCTTGCGAACACGATCGGTCAGTCGAAGACGCGCTCTGGGGAACGGGATTGCATGAGCTATGGGTCGGGTAGATGTGGTGGGTGGGTGAACGTTGCACGATGATTGGCAGGCGAAATGACCGGTAGAGACAGCGAGCAGGCGGTTCTGGGGAAGGTGCCGAAGGACCTCTACATCGCAGGCGTTTGGCGCGCGGCGACGGGGGCCGGGACGCTTGCGGTCGAGGACCCCTCCACCGGCGAGGCTCTCGTCGAGGTCGCCGACGCGCAGGCCGCTGATGCGCTCGCGGCACTTGCGGCTGCGGCGGATAAACAGGCGGAGTGGGCAGCGTGGGCGCCGCGCGAGCGCGGAGAGATCCTGCGCTCCGCGTATGAGGCGATCGTCACACAGGCTGACGAGCTGGCCTTGCTGATGACGTTGGAGATGGGCAAGGCGCTCGCCGAGTCCAAGGCCGAGATCGCCTACGCGGCCGAGTTCTTCCGCTGGTTCTCAGAGGAGGCGGTCCGGATTCACGGCCGCTACATGGTCAACACTACGGGCGTTGGCCGCATCCTCACGATGCGCCAGCCGGTTGGGCCATGCGTGTTCGTCACGCCCTGGAATTTCCCGATGGCGATGGGCACGCGCAAGCTCGCCCCGGCGATCGCCGCCGGCTGCACCGTCGTCGTCAAGCCGGCCCAGCAGACGCCACTGTCGATGCTCGCGCTCGCGAAGATTCTCGAGGATGCGGGCCTCCCGGGAGGAGTGCTGAACGTGATCACCGGCAAGCACTCGGGCGAGCTGATCGAACCGTTGCTGAAGGACTCGAGGACACGCAAGTTGTCATTCACCGGCTCCACCGAGGTCGGGCGCAAGCTGATCGAACAGTCCGCCGAGCAGGTCCTGCGCGTCTCGATGGAGCTCGGCGGCAATGCCCCGTTCCTCGTGTTCGAGGATGCCGATCTCGATGCCGCGGTCGAGGGTGCGATGCTCGCGAAGATGCGCAATGTCGGCGAGGCCTGCACGTCGGCCAACCGGTTCCATGTGCACGAGTCCGTTGCCGAGGAGTTTGCGCGCAGGCTGACCGAGCGGATGGGCGCGCTGCAGGTTGGGCGCGGCACCGAGCCGGCGACGGATGTCGGCCCGTTGATCGACGAAGCCCAGCGCGAGAAGGTGGAGGAGCTCGTGACCGACGCCGTCGACCGCGGCGCCAGCGCGCTGATCGGGGGAAAGCGCGTCGCCGGCCCCGGCTACTTCTTCGCGCCCACGGTCCTCGCCGGTGTGCCTGCTGACGCGCGGCTGTTGCGTGAGGAGATCTTCGGCCCCGTCGCCCCGATCGCGACGTTCTCCACGGAGGCCGAGGCGCTCGCCGCCGCCAACCGCACCGAGTACGGGCTCGTCGCCTACGTCTACACGCGCGATCTCGCGCGCGCGTTCCGCGTCTGCGAGGGACTGGAGACCGGGATGGTCGGCCTCAACCAGGGTGTCGTCTCGAACGCCGCCGCCCCCTTCGGCGGGGTCAAGCAGTCCGGCTTCGGCCGCGAGGGCGGCTTCGAGGGGATCTCCGAGTATCTGGAGACGAAGTACGTAGCTATGAGCGTTTGAGGAGCTCTGAGAAGAACCCCTTGCCGAGCACGCTGAGGCTGAGCAGCGAGCCGAACAGGACGATTGCGTCGATCGACTCGCGGCCCTGCTTGGTCCAGTAGTCGTCTTCGAGGTTGAGCCACAGGGCGAACTCGTCGAGCGTGAGCGCCGCGCCTGAGCCGTAGACGATCGAGGTCACGCGCGATGAGCGGCGGTCCTCTTTGACGCCGATCTCCAACAGCCACAGGTAGCCGACGGTGAGCAGGCCGGTGATCCCAAAGGTCATGTGGTGGATGTGGCGGCCGCCGGGGGTGATGTTCTTGAACGGGCCGCGTTCGGCGCGGATCGCGTGGGTGATGCCGCGCACGGCGGCGAAGGTCGTGAAGAAGGCGCCGGTGGAGAACAGCTGGCGCTCCTTGCGACGGTCGCCGAAGTGCTTGTAGTACAGGGCGCGCAGATCGCGCATGTCGCGCTCGGGCGAGAACTCGTCGTGCGCGTGCGGCTCGCCGATGTGCGCCGGAGAATCTGAGCCCGTCGACTCCGCCTCAGCCATGAGACTCGAGCGCCGAGAGGTCGATCGCGTCCTTCGGTGCCGCGAGCGTGACCGGAGCGTTCCAGCTGCCGAAGGAGATCTTGCCCCCGGTCGCGCCGGACTTTGAGATCTCGATCGGGTAGGGCTTGCCGGTCGTGGCGACGTAGAGGGTGCCGTCGTGCGATGCATCGGTGACGCTCAGCACCGGCTGTCCGTTGATCGTCGTGGTAGGGCCCTTGGCCAGCGCTCCGTGGTCGGACAGCGCCGTATTCAGGAGCTGGTTCAGGTCGGTGAGCGAGCCGAGCGAGGAGAAGGTGCCGCTCGACGCCGGGGCCTTCAGCCACTTACCCTCGAGCAGCTGGGCGGCCGCCGAGCCGCCGAAGTGGCTGTAGAAGGCTGGACTGCCGCTGATGTAGGCGGTGTCGTCGAGGAGGATCAGGTTGAAGCTGAGTCCGCCCTCGGAGATCTGCCCGCGACCTCCCTTGCCCTTCACGAGTTCCAGGTCGAGCGTGATCGGGGAGCCGGCGCTGGTGATCGAGCCCGAGACGTGAACGGAGCTCGCGTGCTCGGCCGCGGCCGTGGCGGCGGACAGGATCTCCGTGGGTGTCTTGGAAGCGATGCCGTTGCTCGAGGAGGAGGAGCCGCCGCAGCCGCCGAGCAGGACGGCCACGATCGCGAGTACTGTCGCAGCCGGGAGCGGGAGTGAAGGACGCAAGATGGCGCAGATCCTAGCCGACGTCCGGGCTGGCGCCACGGATTCAGCGGCCGCGTGTCACACCCCTCATCTCGGATTTCGCTGCGCGTCTTGCATTCGACATGCGCTTATCGCGCCATGCAGCGTTCAAGAGAGCGCGCGCAAACGCCGAACGCGAGAGAGAAGCGAGAAATGTGAGATCTGCCAGTGAGCGGAGTCAACCAAGCCGGCTTTTGGCTGCCCGCCCGGCGTGGGGTGGCACAACTGTGGCTGAAGACGGGGATCGCGTGGACGACAGCGTGAAGAGGATGCGCGTGCGCGCGTTTGAGTCCGGGCCTCGGCCGGGTAATCTCGTTGCTGTGGGGAGCGAACGCCGAGAGTCGACGTCTGCCCGCACCGGGCCGTCCGGAGGAGATCCTCCGGGTCCGGGCTCGCCGCTGCGTTGGGCGCCGTGGCTCGTGCTCGCGATCGCCGCGGCCGTGGGCGCTGTGGCAGCTGCCTCAACGGCGCTCATCCTCGCCTGCGTGGTCGTGCTGGCCGGCGCGGCGACGGCGCTCGGCTGGCGCGTCGGCGAGCACCGGCGCGAAGCGTTGGAGCAGGAGATCGACAGCCGCTCGAGCGAGCTGACGCGAGCATTTACAGAGCTGGAGATCGCGCAGGCCGAGACCGTGCGCAGGCTGTCGATGGCGGTCGAGTTCAGAGACGAGGACACCGGCGCGCACATCGAGCGGATCGGGCGCTTCTCGACGCTGCTGGCCGAGCACGTAGGCATGGATGCGGACTTCTGCGCGACGCTCACTCACGCGGCGCCGCTGCACGATGTCGGCAAGGTCGCGATTCCCGACGCGATCCTGCTCAAGCCGGACGTGCTCACGCCGGAGGAGCGCGCGATCGTGGAGACCCACGCCGAGGAGGGCCACCGGCTGCTGCGCGGCTCGTCCTCCTCGATCCTCGACCTGGCGGCGACGATCGCGCTGAGCCACCACGAGAAGTGGGACGGAAGCGGCTACCCGCGGGGAGTCGTCGGCGAGGCGATCCCGATCGAGGGCAGGATCGTGGCGGTGGCGGACGTGTTCGACGCGCTCACGAGCGATCGTGTGTATCGCCGCGCGTTCACGGTCGAGGAAGCCGTGGAGATGATGCTCGAGCAGCGCGGGCAACACTTCGACCCGGTGCTGCTGGACGCATTCATGGAAGTGCTCGGCCGCTCCGGCCCCGACGCGCGCGAGCAGTTGTGCGCCGACCCCGGGGAGCTGACGGAGGGGATCCTGGAAACCTTCGCGACGGCGCTGCAGCGCGGCGACGGCGAGACTGCCGAGGGCGCGATCGCCCAAGCGATCGAGGACGGCGTGCCGGCGGCGATGGTGCACGATGAGGTGATCGAACCGGCGCTGCGGCGCCTGGCCGCGCTGCGGGGGCGGGGCGAGCTCGACGCAAGCGGCGAGCGATTGGCGATGGGGATCGCCAGGCGAGTGCTGGCGACGCTGCGCAGGTTCATGCTCAGCGGCGAGGCACAGCCCGAGGTGATGGAGCGGATCGACCGCTCGGTGCAGGCGGTCGAAGACCAGCTTGCCACGCGCGAGCACGCCGTCGGCTGAGCACCTCGATAGATTCCCGCGCATGAGCGCACCACAGGCGATCGTTACCGGCGGAGCCGGGTTTATTGGCTCACACCTCGTCGACGCGTTGCTCGCCGACGGCTACGGCGTGACCGTGATCGACGATCTGTCATCCGGCGAGAAGCGCCGCGTTGCCGATGCGGCTCGGCTGATCGAGCTGGACATCGTCGACCGCGCGGGGGTGGCGGCGGTGATCGAGGAGGTCAAGCCCGAGACGGTCTTCCACCTGGCGGCACAGTCGAGCGTGGTCGTGTCGGTGGAGAACCCGGGGCGCGACTGCGAAGTGAACGTGCAGGGCACGTTGAATGTCGCCGACGCCGCCAACAAGCGCGGCATCCCCGTCGTGTTCACCTCCACCGGGGGTGCGCTGTACGGCGACGAGGCGCCGCGGCCGACGAACGAGCGGCAGATCCCCAAGCCGCTCTCGCCCTACGGCGCGTCGAAGCTCGCGGGCGAGTCATACGTCGGGACCTGGTCACGAGCGGAGGGGGTGGCGAACGCGGTCTGCCGGCTCGGCAACGTTTACGGCCCGCGCCAGAGCCCGCACGGAGAGGCCGGGGTGGTGTCGATCTTT
>Ga0302181_10001263_pt1 | contig 19091 bp, 15 predicted proteins | sample I_Palsa_E3_3_FD_198786 | JGI IMG/M metagenome (GOLD analysis project Ga0302181, IMG submission 198786) | Peat permafrost microbial communities from Stordalen Mire near Abisko, Sweden - I_Palsa_E3_3 | ecosystem: Environmental > Terrestrial > Soil > Palsa > Peat permafrost | place: Sweden...
TTTCCGGTGCTGCCGCGTACTAGGTTTACCCGCGGGCCCTTCGGGTTTGCGGGGTTTGCGGGGTTTGCGGGTCCCCCCGTCGGGTTGACGGGGCGATGGCTTACTTGGCGGCTGCGGCCTTCGGCGTGCTGTCGGTACCCGGGAGCAGTGGGGTCGTGGTCTTCAGGATCTCCTCGGCGAACCTGCGCTGGCTGGCCAGCAGCTGCTCGGCGAAGTCGTAGGCGCTGGCCACGACCTCCTCGGGATTGGGCAGCTTGTCGGCCAGCGGCAGCTGGACCGCAGGCACCTGGGGTACGGCGGACTGGACGGTCTCGACCCAGGTCCGGATCGCGTCGATCACAGTCTCCTGGCTCTTGCGGATGGTCGACAGGAACTCGTCCTGCAGGTCCTGCGTGGGCTTGCTAGCCATTTGTCTTTTTCCTCTACTTGTTGGCGTACGTCGCTCACTAGATCAAGCAAGCGATTGAGCTGCCGAGCGAAACGCTTGGCATACACAGCAAACGGTCGTCATGCGAGATCCGGCCGGGCAGACCAGGCCCGGCCGGGGGCACGTCAGACGCGCTCGAAGATCGCGGCGATGCCCTGCCCGCCGCCGATGCACATCGTGACGAGGGCGTACCTGCCGCCGGTGCGCTTGAGCTCATACAGAGACTTGACGGTCAGGATGGCCCCGGTGGCGGCGATGGGGTGCCCGAGGGAGATGCCGCTGCCGTTCGGGTTGGTGCGCTCGGGCGGCAGGCCCAGTTCCCTGGTCACCGCCAGCGCCTGCGCAGCGAAGGCCTCGTTCACCTCGAACACGTCGATCTCGTCGATCTTGAGGCCGGTACGCTCCAGCAGGATGCGGACCGCCGGCACCGGGCCCATGCCCATGATGCGCGGCTCGACGCCCGCGTGAGAGTACCCGATCAGCTTGCCTATCGGGGTACGGCCGCTGCTCCGGACGAACGACTCCGACGCGAGCACCACAGCCGCGGCGGCGTCGTTGATGCCGCCCGCGTTGCCCGCGGTGACCGTGCCGTCCTTGGCGAACGCGGGCCGCAGCTTCGCCATGTCCTCGAGGCTGACCTCGGCACGCACGTGCTCGTCGGTGTCGACGATGGTGACCTTGCCGCGCTTGCCCGGGATCTCGACCGGGAGGATCTGCTCCTTGAAGTAACCCGCCGCTTGCGCGGCCGCGGCCCGGCGGTGGCTCTCCGCGGCCAGGGTGTCCTGGTCGGCCCGGGACACGTGGAATTCGGAGGAGACGTTCTCCGCCGTCACGCCCATGTGGCACCCCTCGAACGGGTCGGACAGCGCGCCGGTCATGGCGTCGACGGCGACACCGTCGCCCATCCGCTGGCCCCAGCGCATGCCGGGCAGCCAGTACGGGGCACGGCTCATCGACTCGGCTCCGCCGGCCACCGCGACCTCGCAGTCACCCAGCATGATGGCCTGCGCGGCGGAGACAATGGCCTGCAGTCCGCTGCCGCACAGCCGGTTCACCGTGAAGGCCGGGGTCTCGACCGGGAGCCCGCCGTTGACGGCCGCCACCCGGGACAGGTACATGTCCCTGGTCTCGGTGTGCAGCACGTTGCCGAACACCACGTGGCCTACCTGGGCCGGGTCCACGCCCGATCGGCTGACCGCCTCGCGCACCACCTTCGCGGCCAGGTCACAGGGCGGGACGGAGGCCAGGCCACCGCCATAGTTGCCGATCGCAGTCCTGACACCAGACAGGACAAATACGTCATCCATTGTTTCTTCCTCTTCTTCCATGTCCCAGACCGCCGGTGACGGTCTAGATTTGTGGCGCTGACCGTGCGATGACCTGCTGTCACGGTGAACAAGCACGGCGTCCGCGGCTTGACCGCCGCGGGACAGCCTCCTCGGCACTTGCGATCTGACGCCCCGCAACACGAACGTTACGGAAGTGTGATCCGGTGGCAACGGGCCATATGTCACCGCATTAGGGCCTTAGGTCCTTTTCCGCGGGGCCATCCGAACCTTGGCCGGTGCCAGGACCGTTGTAACCGTGCCATTGCGGACCGGCAGACCCGACGTGCCTGATGCTGACCTCGTTCGGCCTGGCCGGCTGACCCGGAGCAGCCCGACCGGCCGTGGCGGCGCCAGAAGTTAACCGTGGCCGACTGTTCAGTACCCAGCCGGCAGCGTATGGTCGAAGACAGGATTAGCTATCCGCCAACAACCTGCGCCCGCCACCTGAGAGGCGCAGTGGTAACGCTGCCCCGGATCCGGCGGCGGCGCGGCCCCACCACGACCGGATCGGGAAGCAGCTTTCTGCTATGTCCCAGCTGTCCGTGGCGTCAGCCGAGGGATGCCCCGCAGCGAACCGCCGGAGAGGCCCGGGCGATGACGGTGCCTGAGGCCACCTTCCCGGTGCACTGGACCGGGCGGCAGGCTCAGGTGGTGCTCCCGGCGCATATCGATGTGTCCAACGCCGGACAGATTCGCGAGACACTGCTGGCGGTCGTCAACCAGGGCGCCGAGGCGCTGATCGCGGACATGACGGCGACGGTCTCCTGCGACCACGCGGGCGCCGATGCCGTGGCGCGGGCATACCAGCGGGCCGTGGTCAGCCGTACGGAGCTGCGGCTGGTCGTCACCAGCGAGGTCGTGCTGCGGATGCTGGGCATGACCGGCGTCGGTCGCCTGGTGCCTGCCTATCCCTCGGTCGAGGCAGCCTTGGCCGCGCGGTCGCCCAGCGCGCTCACCCCGGCGGATGCGAACAAGACTAACGGCATCCGGCGCCCGCGCCTGGCCAGCGTATCCCGTGACCGAAGCGTCCCGGCGGCCGAGCGGACTGGTGTCGCCGCCGACGGCGAGGTGAGGCAGGTCCGCAGCCAGGGCCCGGTGGCCGGGGCGGCCGGCGTGACCCAGGGACTGCTGTGGAAGATGATCGACGCCTTCGACGACGGAGTCGCGCTGGCCGACGGTGACGGCACGCTCGTGCTCGCCAACCGGCGGCTTGAGGAAATGTTTGGCTACCCCTACACCGAACTGGCCGGCTACCCGGTCGAGCGCCTGATCCCCGCCCACCTGCAGCTGGCCCACCGCGGTCACCTGGCGGCTTACCAGAAGGCCCCCAGGATCCGGCCGATGGGTGCCGGGGCCCGGCTGACCGGGCTGCGTAAAGACGGCACCACCTTCCCGGTCGAGATCAGCTTGCGGCCGGTGCCGACCGCCACTGGCCGTTTCACTCTCGCCGTGGTCCGGGACATCATCGCAGACCGCCACCTCGCCGGCCAGCAGGCGCAGCCCGTCCAGGGACTCCTCGACCGGATCGTCACTGCCCTGTACCAGGTCGGCGTCGGCCTGCAGACCGCCGTCGAGTTGCCCCGCGACACGGCCACGCAGCGGATAGAAGAAGCCCTCGGTACCCTGAACGACCTCATCATCGACATTCGCGACACCGCACTCGCCGACCAGGGCGTGTAACCCGCCAGATTTGCTATCCGGCGGTTGTGGAGCTCGCCGTGAGGTTGTGCCGGACTCGTTTATGCCGTTAACTGGACCTGCGGCCTGACCGGCCCGGACCTCGCCTTCACTCGCCGCTGTTTCTGATGACTGCGAGAGAGACCGATGAGCAAGCGAGACGTTCTCCGGGCGGACGCCGCCATGACAGATGCGCACGGTCCGGTGCCCCCTGCCCGGCCCCCCGGCGACGGCGGATTCACCGAATCCGCGCAGCGCCGCCGGTGGCTGGACGCCTTCAGCGAGCTGCTGCCGTTGTTGCTGTCCGGCCAGGCGGGGCCGCCGCACGCGCTGATCGCCCAGCACGCCGCGACCGCCGCGACGGCGGACTTCGCCGCGCTGGCCGTGCCCCACGGTGCGGACCGGGTCATCGTCACCGGCGTCGCCGGCGAGCTCATCGCCGGAATGCTGAACCGGACCGCGCCGCTGGCCGGCTCGCTGACCGGGCAGGCGATCCTCACCGGCCAGCCCAGCCTGGTCACCGGCGACCGCCGCGCCGCGGCCGCCGCCGCGCTCGGCGCCGCGACCGGCCCGCTGATCGTCGTCCCGCTCGCCGTCGGCGAGCAGGTCCGCGCCGCGCTGATACTGGGTCGGCTGGCCACCAGCCCGGGCTTCACCGAGGCTGATCTGGACATGGCCGTCAGCTTCGCCGGCCACGCGGCCGTGGCCATGGAACTGGGCCGGGCCCGGGCCGACCAACTCACCTTGGCCCAGGTCGAAGACCACGACCGGATCGCCGGAGACCTACACGACCACGTCATCTCCGAACTCTTCGCTCTCAGCATGGCGCTGCAGGCCCACGCCACCCGCGCCGACCCGGCCACGGCGGACCGGATCAACGGCTACGTCGAGACCCTCGATGAGATCATCAAGCAGATCCGCACCAGCATCTTCGGGCTCCACCAGTCCCGCCAGGCTCCGGCTGGCCTGCCCGCCCGGCTGCGGGAGATCGTCGAGGAGCACACCCCGCAGCTCGGCTTCACGGCCGGCCTCCGTTTCGCCGGGCCGCTGGACCCGGGCCTGGACGAGGCGCTGACCCATGACATCCTGGCTGTTACCCGCGAGGCCTTGTCCAACTGCGCCCGCCACGCCCACGCCAGCGCCGTAAGCATCTCCCTGACGCGGCAGGACCGGCTGATCACCCTCGGTATCACTGACAACGGCCGCGGCCTGGGCACGTCCGCCCGCTCCAGCGGCCTATCCAGCATGCGCCGGCGCGCCGGCCGCCATGGCGGTACCTTCCAGCTCACCACCCCCGCCGGCGGCGGCACCCGCCTGACCTGGACCGCTTCCGTGCACTAGAACAAGATCTAACCATTTTCCGAACGGGCCGTGGTTTCCTCAGTCCGTCAACCCGAGGACCATTCTGTGGCAGGCTCGAGTGCGGCCTGGGCGACGCCGTCGGCGGCGCGCATCGTGCGGACATAGCCGGCGCGCTCGTATCCAGCCCGGTCGCGGCCGGCGGGCACGGCGAGCAGCCCGCGCACGTCGTCCACGCAGCTGTATCCCTTGCGGCCCATCCACTGGGCCAGGCCGTCGAGCAGGATCGCCGCGTGCTCGGGTCCGTGCCGGATCAGCGCGGACGCGGTCATCACGACATCGGCGCCTGCCAGCAGGTACGTCGCCACGTCGGCCGGGGAGTCGACGCCGGTGGTCGCCGCGAGGGATGCCTGGACCTGAGTGTGCAAGATGGCGATCCAGGTACGTGGCAGCCGGGCCTCGGCCGGGCTGGACAGGTCGAGCCCGGGCACCACGGTCAGGGTCTCCGGGTCGATGTCGGGCTGCAGGAACCGGTTGAAGAGCACCAGGCCGTCCGCGCCTGCCTCGTCGAGCCGCAGTGCCATCTCGCCGGTGGAGCTGAAGTGCGGGCTCAGCTTGACCGCCACGGGCACGCTCACCGCCGCTTTGACCAGGCGCAGGATGTCGATGTGCCGCTGCTCGACCTCCCGGCCGGTGATGTGCGGGTCGCCCGGTAGGTAGTAGATGTTCAGCTCGATCGCCGCGGCGCCCGCGTCCTGCATGTCGCGCGCGTAGCTGGTCCAGCCGCCGGGCGTCACGCCGTTGAGACTGCCGATCACCGGGATGTCCACCGCCGCCGCCGCGCGCTCGAGCAGGCTGAGGTAACGGTGCGGGCCGGGATCGGCGTCCGCCTCCGCCGGGAAGTAGGACAGGGATTCGGCGAAGCTGTCCGTGCCCGTGTCGGCGAGCCGCGCGTTCCGCTCCGCCTCCTGGCGCAGCTGCTCTTCGAACAGGGAGTAGAGCACCACCGCGCCGACTCCGCCGTCGGCGAGCCGCCGGACGCCGTCCAGGGTGTTCGAGAGCGGGGACGCCGAGGCGACGAGGGGGTTCCGCAGCGCCAGGCCCAGGTAGCTGGTCGAAAGGTCCATCAGTGATCCTTCCCCGGGTCCTTCCGCGCGTCGGCGGGGAACCGGTGCGCGCCGCGGCTCGCCATCTCCTCGTAGGTGTCCCAGCGCTGGTCGACCGCCTGCTGGGCTAGGGCCCCCAGCCGCTCGGCCTCGGCCGGGTGGGTGTTGCCGAGCGCGCGGTACCGCAGCTCCCGCTGGGTGTAGTCGGTCAGCGGGATGCGGGGCCGGGGCGAGTCGAGCAGGAACGGGTTGCCGCCGGCGCTGCGCAGCAGCGGGTCGTAGCGGATCAGCGGCCAGTAGCCGCTGGCCACGGCGCGGTACTGCTGGCCGAGCCCGTCGCGCATCTCGATGCCGTGGGCGATGCAGTGGCTGTACGCGATGATCAGCGACGGCCCGTCGTAGGCCTCCGCCTCCCGGAACGCGCGCAGGGTCTGCTGCGGGTCGGCGCCCATCGCCACCCGGGCGACGTACACGTAGCCGTAGGCGATCGCCTGCAGCGCCAGGTCCTTCTTCGGCATGGTCTTGCCGGCCGCGGCGAATTTCGCGACCGCGCCGAGCGGCGTCGCCTTGGAGGACTGGCCGCCGGTGTTGGAGTAGACCTCGGTGTCCAGCACCAGCACGTTGACGTTGCGGCCGCTGGCCAGGACGTGGTCGAGCCCGCCGGACCCGATGTCATAGGCCCAGCCGTCCCCGCCGACGATCCACACGCTGCGCCGGACCAGGTGATCCACCACGCTGCGCAGGTCGGCGGCCAGCTGTCCTGGATCGGGCCCGCCCGCGTGTGCCAGGCCCCCGTGTTCGAGATCGGCGTGCTCGAGACTGGCGTGCTGGAGGTCATCGAGCCGTCGCTTCAGCTCGGTCACCCGGTCGTGCTGGGCCCGCAGTTCGGACTCAGCGGCCTGGGGCGCAGCGAGAATCTCGTCCGCCAGTTCGCCGCCGACCGCGTCCCGCAGCTCGGCCAGCCGCTGCCGGGCCAGCCCGGTGTGCCGGTCGGCGGTGAGCCGGAAGCCGAGGCCGAACTCGGCGTTGTCTTCGAACAGCGAATTGGACCACGCCGGGCCGCGTCCGTCGGGGCCCGTGGTCCACGGGGTCGTGGGCAGGTTCCCGCCGTAGATCGAGGAGCAGCCGGTCGCGTTGGCGACCATCAGCCGGTCACCGAACAGCTGCGAAAGGATCTTGATATAGGGCGTTTCGCCGCAGCCCGCACAGGCGCCGGAGAACTCGAACAGCGGCAGCAGGAACTGCGTGCCGCGCACGGTGCCGAAATCCACCCGGGACCGGTCGGCCACCGGCAGCGTCTCGAAGAACGTGATGTTGTCCCGCTCGGCGGCCACCAGCGGCTCCCGGGCCGCGAGGTTGATCGCCTTGCGCGCAGGCTCCCCTGGCGCCACCACCGGCGCCGTGACCGGGCAGGCCTGCACGCATAGCTCGCAGCCGGTGCAGTCCTCGACGTAGACCTGCAGCGTGAAGCGGGTATCCGGCAGCCCGCGGGCATCCAGCGGAGCCGAAAGGAAACCTGGCGGTGCCCCCTTCAGCAACGACTCGTCGTAGTAGGTGGACCTGATCACGCTGTGCGGGCAGACGAAGCTGCAGTTGCCGCACTGGATGCACAGGTCGGGGTCCCACTGCGCGACCAACTCGGAGACGTTCCGCTTCTCGTACGCCGCGGTGCCGCTGGGGTAGGTGCCGTCCACCGGCAGCGCGCTGACCGGCAGGTCGTCGCCGCGGCCGGCCATCATCACCGCGGTGACGTCACGGACGAACTCCGGCGCGCCCGCGGGCACGACGGCCGGCAGTTCCCGGGCCGACGTCACCCGCCCGGGCACCGGAATCTGGTGCAGCCCGGCTAGCGCGGCGTCGACGGCGGCGTGGTTGCGTGCCACCACCTCCGCGCCGCGGCGGCCGTAGGTCTTGGCGATCGCCGACTTGATCTTCGCGATCGCTTCCTCCCGGGGCAGCACCCCCGAGATCGCGAAGAAGCAGGTCTGCAGCACGGTGTTGGTCCGCCCGGCTAGGCCGGCCGCACGGGCGATCCGGGCGGCGTCGATCGCGTACACCTCGATCCGCTTGGCCAGGATCTTTTCCTGCACCGGGCGGGGCAGCGCGTCCCAGACCTCGTCGGCTGGCTGCACGCAGTTGAGCAGCAGCGTCGCACCCGGTGCCGCCAGGCCGAGCACGTCGAGCCGGTCCAGCATCCCGAAGTGATGACAGCCGACGAAGCCGGCATGCTGCACTAGATAAGGCGCGCGGATCGGCTGCGGCCCGAAGCGCAGGTGGGACACGGTCTGCGAGCCTGACTTCTTGGAGTCATAGACGAAGTACCCCTGCGCGTTCAGGTTCTCCTCGGCGCCGAGGATCTTGATCGTGTTCTTGTTCGCGCCGACCGTTCCGTCCGAGCCGAGGCCGAAGAAGACCGCGCGGATGGTGCTGGGCGGCTCGATGTCAAGCGCCGGTTCGTACGGCAGGCTCAGGCCGGACACGTCGTCGGTGATGCCGATCGTGAACCGGTGCCGCGGGGCGTCGCGGGCCAGTTCGGCGAATATCCCGGCGACCATGCCGGGGGTCAGCTCCTTGGACGACAGGCCGTAGCGGCCGCCGGTCACCAGCGGCAGCACCGGACGCGCTCCGCCGGTGTACGCCTCGGCCAGCGTGGCGACGACGTCCAGGAACAAGGGCTCACCGTTCGAACCGGGCTCCTTGGTCCGGTCGAGCACGGCGACTCGGGCCGCGCTGGCGGGCAGGGCATCGAGCAGGGCCTGGGCCGGGAACGGCCGGAACAGCCGGACCTGCAGCACACCGACCCGCTCACCCTGGCCGCACAGGTACGCCACGGTCTCGCCGATAGTCTCAGCGGCCGAGCCCATCACGACGATCACCCGGTCAGCTTCCGGGTGACCGGTGTAGTCCATGATGCGATACTGGCGGCCGGTACGGGCGGCGAGGCCGTCCATCGCGTCCTGGACCGCGTCCGGCACCGCGGCGTAGAACGGGTTCACCGTCTCCCGGGCCTGGAAGTAGACGTCCGGGTTCTGCGCGGTGCCCCGGATGAACGGGTGCTCCGGTGTCAGCGCCCGGCCGCGGTGCGCCCGGACCAGTTCCGCCGGGACCAGCGCGCGCAGGTCGTCGTCGGACAGCAGCTCGATCGTGTTCAGCTCGTGCGAGGTGCGGAACCCGTCGAAGAAATGCACGAACGGCACCCGGGTCGCCAGCGTGGCCGCCTGCGCCACCAGCGCGAGGTCGTGCGCCTCCTGGACCGAGGCGGAGGCGAGCAGCGCGAACCCGGTCTGCCGCACCGCCATCACGTCGGAGTGGTCCCCGAAGATAGACAGCCCCTGCGCCGCCAGCGACCGGGCCGCTACCTGAATCACGGCCGAAGTCAGCTCACCGGCGATCTTGTACATGTTCGGGATCATCAGCAGCAGGCCCTGCGACGCGGTGAACGTGGTGGCCAGCGCCCCGCTCTGCAGCGCTCCGTGCAGCGCGCCCGCCGCCCCGCCCTCGCTCTGCATCTCCACCACCACCGGGACGACGCCCCACACGTTGGGCCGGTCCTGGCTGGACCACTCGTCCGCGAGCTCGGCCATCGGCGACGACGGCGTGATCGGGTAGATGCAGCAGACCTCGTTCAGCCGGTAGGCGACCGAGACCGCGGCCTCGTTGCCGTCAACCGTGGCACGCGTCATCCGTCCTCCGGGATCATCTCGATCGAGTGCACTGGGCACTGTTCGTAACACTCACCGCAGCCGGTGCACCGGTCATAGTCGAACTCGTACCGGTTCCCTGGCCCCAGCTTGATCACCGCGTCCTCGGGGCACGCCCCGAGGCAACCGTCGCACTCACAGCAGTTCCCGCACGACAGGCAGCGGCCTGCCTCACGCGTCGCCGCCCGCTCGGACAGGCCGCCGAGCACCTCACCGAAATCCGCGATCCGCTGCTGCGGGGCGGCCTCCGGCTGCCGCGCCCGGGCGATATCGCCGAAGTACCACAGGTTCAGGTCACCGAACTCGACCATCTCATGCTTGGGCCGGTGCGATGTCGCGATGCCGCGCAGCCAGGCGTCGATGTTGCGGGCCGCCTTCTTGCCGTGCCCCACCCCGACCGTCACGGTGCGCTCGGCCGGCACCATGTCCCCGCCGGCGAACACGCCGGGGCAGCCGGTCATCATCGCCGCCGACACCTGCACGGTGCCGTCCCGGCTGAATTCCACGCCGGGCACCTGGCGCAGGAAGGCGGTGTCGCTGTCCTGGCCGAGGGCGAGGATCACGGTGTCCGCGGCCAGCGTCTCGAACCGCCCGGTTGGCTGCGGGAATCCGGTCTCGTCAAGCTCCATCGCCTCGATGGTCAGCTGAGGGCCGTCGAACGCGGTGATCGTGCGCAGCCAGTTGATCTGCACCCCTTCCTGCTCGGCCTCTTGCGCTTCCTCTTCATGAGCGGGCATCTGCTCGCGGGTGCGGCGGTAGACGATGATCGCGTCGTTCGCGCCCAGGCGGCGGGCCACCCGGGCGGCGTCCATCGCGGTGTTGCCGCCGCCGTAGACGGCCACGCGCCGCCCGATCGCCGGCCGCTCACCCGAGGCGACGCTGCGCAGGAACGACACCGCGTCCATGATGTGTCCCGCGTCCTTCGCCGGGATGTCGACCTTCTTGGACAGGTGCGCGCCGACCGCGACGAAGACGGCGTCGAAGCCGCCCTCGCGCCGCTCGGCGTCCAGGTCCTCCACCCGGTGTCCGCAGCTGATCGCCACGCCGAGCGCGGTAATCCGGTTCACCTCGCCGTCCAGGACGTCGCGTGGCATCCGGTAGGCCGGGATGCCGTACCGCATCATCCCGCCCGGCTGCTCGCCCGCATCCCTGATCTCCACCTGGTGGCCGAGCCGGGCCAGATGGTAGGCGGCGGAAAGCCCGCTCGGCCCGGAGCCGATGACCAGCACCCGCCGGCCGCTGCGCACCGGGGGCGGGTCGAACGACCACCCCCGCTCGAGCGCGAGATCGCCGAGGAACCGCTCGACCGAGTGAATCGAGACGGCACTGTCGAGGCTGGCCCGGTTGCAGACGCTCTCACACGGGTGGTAACAGACCCGGCCCATGATGGCCGGCATCGGGTTGTCGGCGGTCAGCTGCCGCCACGCGCCCTCGTGATCACCGGTCTCGGCGTGCGCCAGCCAGGCCTGGATGTTCTCTCCGGCCGGGCAGCCGGCATTGCAAGGTGGCAGCAAGTCGACGTAGACCGGGCGCTGCTGCCGGACAGGGCCGGCCAGGGACCGCCCGTGCAGCAGATCCGGCAGCGGCGTGACATCGCGTCGTCCTGGTCCGATGGCCATATCTGTAAGGCTACGCCGAGACTCCTGTTCCCCATCAGGGACTTAGGTCCCGGCCCGCGTCAGCCCATGGCCATTAAACGGCGGCGGCCGGGTGACGGAGGTCCCGGTAGGTGGTGACGTCTGGCCGTGATGGGCGGGGCGGGATTACCGGGAAACTCCAGGTAACAAGCTGAAATAGGCGGGCCGGACCGGCCCCTCAGCTAGAAGGAGGCATTACGATGCGCCGCTATTCTTCCCATCTGACCGTCATCGCGGGGCTCGCCGTCGCGGTGATCCTGCTGGCGGCCGGAGGCCTGCTGACGTGGGGTTCGGCTTACGTACACAACACCGTGCAGGGCCAGCTGGCCTCGCAGCAGATCTTCTTCCCGCCCAAGGCCGCGTTCGCGAACCCCAAGGCGGGTACGGAGATCACCCCGAGCATGATTCCCAGCGTTTCGCAGTACGCGGGGGAGCAGATGCTGACCGGGCAGCAGGCCGAGGCCTACGCTGACCACTTCATCGCCGTGCACGTCGCCACTGCGGGTGGCGGCAAGACCTACTCCCAGCTCTCGACCGAGTCGCAGGCCCAGCCGAAGAACACCGTGCTGGCCGGCACCGTCGCGACCGTGTTCAAGGGTGAGACCCTGCGCAGCATGCTGCTGAACGCCTACGGCTGGTGGAAGGTCTCCCAGATCACCTACATCGCCGCGCTGGTCGCGTTCGGCCTGGGCGGGCTGACCCTGATCGGCTCGGTGTTCGCCCTGGCTCTGGGCCGCCGGCCCGAGATCACCCACGAGGCCATCCCGGCCACCGGGCCCAACCCGTCGACCCCGTCGACCCCGGCCAAGACCGCCTGACCCTAGCACAACCGATGTCCTCCGGCCGACGCGGATCACCGCGCCGGCCGGAGGACTGTTACGCCTAACGAGTGAGGCAGCGAGCAGATGGTGCCCTCCCATCGCAGGGTCGAAGACGTGATGACCACACCGGTCGTGACCGCCGACCGGCTCACCCCGTACAAGGAAATCGTCCGCCTGCTGGCCGAGCACCGGATCAGCGGCCTGCCCGTGCTGGCGGACGGCTGGCAGGTGATCGGCGTGGTCTCCGAGGCCGACCTGCTCGCCGTACGGGATCAGGCGGCCGCGCCCAGGCACCTGGGCCTGACGGCTGGTGACCTGATGACCGCGCCGCCTGTCACCATCCCCCCGGACGCCGCCATCCCGGCCGCGGTGCGGCTGATGAATGCGCACCACTTCAGGAGGCTGCCGGTGACCGGCGCCGATCGTCAGCTGATCGGCATCGTCAGCCGTCGCGACGTGCTGAGCGTCTTCCTGCGGCCGGACATCGACATTGCTCGCGACGTCCGGCTGGTCCTCGACGAGGTCCTTGCGGCCCCCGCGACCGTCACCGTCACTGTGTGTCACGGTGTGGTGACCCTCGCCGGTACCCTCGCCGGTACCCTCGCCGGTACCCTCGGGCCTACCACCGGCCGCAGCCAGGAGCCCCGGACCTGCCATGACCTCAGTCCGCTCACGGCGCGGCTGATGGCGGACGTCGACGGAGTGATCGACGTCGTGACCCGCTCAGCCCAGCCGCGGCTCGAGGGCGGCCGGTGACCGGCACAGGCAGTTAACGCGCGTTAGCAGCTGAGCGGCGTCGCGGCCTTAGGACACGACGGTCAGGTGACCGACGTCCCGGCGACCTGGTGACGTCTGGCCGTGATGGGCGGGGCGGGATTACCGGGAGACTCCAGGTAACAAGCTGAAATAGGCGGGCCGGACCGGCCCCTCAGCTAGAAGGAGGCATTACGATGCGCCGCTATTCTTCCCATCTGACCGTCATCGCGGGGCTCGCCGTCGCGGTGATCCTGCTGGCGGCCGGAGGCCTGCTGACGTGGGGTTCGGCTTACGTACACAACACCGTGCAGGGCCAGCTGGCCTCGCAGCAGATCTTCTTCCCGCCCAAGGCCGCGTTCGCGAACCCCAAGGCGGGTACGGAGATCACCCCGAGCATGATTCCCAGCGTTTCGCAGTACGCGGGGGAGCAGATGCTGACCGGGCAGCAGGCCGAGGCCTACGCTGACCACTTCATCGCCGTGCACGTCGCCACTGCGGGTGGCGGCAAGACCTACTCCCAGCTCTCGACCGAGTCGCAGGCCCAGCCGAAGAACACCGTGCTGGCCGGCACCGTCGCGACCGTGTTCAAGGGTGAGACCCTGCGCAGCATGCTGCTGAACGCCTACGGCTGGTGGAAGGTCTCCCAGATCACCTACATCGCCGCGCTGGTCGCGTTCGGCCTGGGCGGGCTGACCCTGATCGGCTCGGTGTTCGCCCTGGCTCTGGGCCGCCGGCCCGAGATCACCCACGAGGCCATCCCGGCCACCGGGCCCAACCCGTCGGCCCCGTCGACCCCGGCCAAGACCGCCTGACCCCGGTCACGGCTACAAGCCACGACCGCAGCACAACCGGCAGGCTCTCCGGCCGGCGCCCCAAAGGGCGCCGGCCGGAGGACTCAACGGAAGCACGAGAAACGCAAAGCCCCTAAACGTGAAGTAACAGTAAGGCGCGGACGATGTTCCAGGTGCGATTCCACGGCCGCGGCGGCCAGGGCGTAGTCACCGCCGCTGAGCTGCTCGCCGCGGCCGCGTTCAGTGAGGGCCGCCACGCACAGGCATTCCCGAGCTTCGGCTCGCAGCGGATGGGCGCGCCGGTGATGTCGTTCTGCCGGATCGACGACAAGCCGATCAGGACCCACGAGCCGGTCAGCGAGCCGGACGCGCTGATCATCCAGGACCCGACCCTGCTGCACCAGGCGGACCTCTTCGGGGGGTTCGGGGGGGTCGTCCCCCCAGGCCAGCAGAGCGCCGGGCTCGGCCGCGACGGCTACCTGCTCATCAACTCGGCGCACGGCTTCGGGGAGCTTGGCCTGGACGAGTTCGTCAAGCCGTTCCGGCGAGACCGGCTGCTGGTGATGCCGGCCTCGGCGCTGGCCCAGACCCACCTCGGCCGCCCGCTACCCGGCGCCGCGATGCTCGGCGGGTTCGCCGCGCTGACCTGGGTGGTCAGCCTGGACTCGGTGCTGGCCGCCATCAACGAAAGGTTCACAGGCGCGGTCGCGGAAGGCAACGAAGAAGCGGCCCGCGCCGCGTTCGCCTTCGTCAGGGACGAACGGGAGGCGCTCACCCATGCCTATGTTACGGCTTCTCGAGATGCAGCCCGAACAGGCCTAGGCAGCGCGCTATGCACGTTATCTTGTAATGCGTCTGCAGCCCCGCTGTTGGCTGCATATGCGCGAGCAAGGAGCGGCCTGGCTGTGTCCGTGACAACTGAGGCGTCGTGATACCGCCGGAACGGCGCACGCGGCTGGCCGCGGTTATGACGCTGACCTTCACCTGCCTGAGCATCGCGATCCTGGTGGGGGTAGGGGCGGCCGGTCCCTCGGCCGCCACGGTGCGGGTCTACCGGGCTGGTGGGTGGCCGCCGTGGTTCGCTTCCTTGCACCCCTCTGACCTGACGGTGACCGCCGTGTTGTGGGTGGCGCTGTTCCTCGGCGCCGCCGGTGTCGCGGCGGGGCTGGTCGCGGTACGGCGAGGGTGGCGCCCGCCGGCGCGCTGGCTGGTCGCGGGGGCGCTGGTGGCGGTCATCGTCCTGGCCGTGGTGCCGGCGGTCGGGTCCACGGACATGCTGGACTACGCGGCCTACGGCCGTATCGCGGTCCTGCACCACAGCCCGTACCTCATGACGCCGGGACGGCTGCGAGCAGCCCACGATCCGGTGGGACTTCTTGCGCCATACCTCTGGCAGAACATCCCCACCGTTTACGGCCCGCTGGCCACCGCAACCGAGTGGGCGGCGTCGGAACTGGGCGGCCGCTCGGCGGCTGTCACCATCTTCTGGCTGAAGGTGTGGAACGGCGTAGCGTTCGTCGTGGTCGTGCTCGCTTTGGACTGGCTGACCCGGGCCCGGCCGGCGATGCGGGCCCGGGCGCACTTGCTGTGGTCGGTGAACCCGCTGATGCTGTGGGCGGTGATGGCGGGAGGCCATGTCGACGGGCTGGCCGTCGGGATCGCCGTGCTGGCGCTTGCCGTCCTAGGCCGTACGGTGGTGCTGGCCCGCGAACCCGGCCGGATCGGCCTGGTCCGCGCGCTCGGTTCCGGATTGCTGCTCGGCGCCGCGACCGCGGTCAAGGCACCGTTCGTGCTGTTCGGTGCCGGCCTGGCCTGGGTGGCCCGGCGGTCGCCGCGGACCCTGGCGGCGGCGGCCGCCGGCGGCGCGGCGATGCTGGCGGCGGCGTACCTGGCGGCTGGCCGCGACGCGGTGACCGACACGGTCAACCGCGGCTATGGCGTCGCCGGTGACAACCTCTGGCAGGTGTTTTACCGCCTGGTCGGCTTCGGCCCGCCGTTCCGGCATATCACGCTGATCGCGGCGCTGGCGTTCGTCGCGCTCGCCGTGCTGCTGATCCGGCGCCCGCCGCCCGGCGCGCTGGACCTGCCGGTGATCTGGCCGGTGCTGGCCGCCGTGGTGGCGTGGACCTTTACCTCATCCCTGCAGCGGCCGTGGTACGACGTGATGATTTACCTGCCGCTGGTGTTCTTGCCGCCGTCCCGGCTTGACTGGGTGGTCCTGGGCCGCAGCGTAGCGGGCGGCATCGCCTACATCCCGGGCGTCATCGTGTCGCACTTGCATCCCGCATGGCTGCAAGCCGGTTACACCACGGTGGTCGCATATGTAACGCCGAGTGGCCGGCTGCTCGCGCTTGCCGCCCTTATCGTGCTGTGCCTTACCGGCGCCTGGAACCGCCGGAGGCCATCAGGTGAAGCGGTCAGCCAGCCCGATCCCGGCCGCCCCTCAGCGCGTCGGTGGCCAGTAGAGCTTGCCTTATTTCCGCTGACGCACCGGGTTTCGGCTGGAGTAGTGCCGTACCTACTCTGTATTTGCAACTTCGTAATGGTGCACGGTCAGGTCGCGCTCGATCAAGAACTGCTCGTCGTCCGGGTAGAAGACTGCCTTCTCGATGTCCTGGCCAGCGAAGGCCTCAATTGCGGCCCGGGACTCCCAGAAGCTCACCGTGATGAACTCGGCATGATCACCCTCCACACGCCAAAGCAGCCAGGCCCCGCGGTTGCCGGGCGTGCGCTGATAGCCCTCGATGCCGGTCTTCTGTACGTACGCTGCATAAGCGGGAGCGTCCTCCGCCCGGACCGCCCCGCGCCAAGTTCTCGCGATCATCCCCCGATACTCGCACACGTGCAGACAGTGCTGCCCGTCGGCAAGCTGGGACGGCTTACGTGACGCCAAGCACCTCGAAGGCCGGGTGCTTGGGCGCGATGGCGCGGATCTGGTCGTCGCTGGAGTCCGGCCCGGTGCCCTCGAAGAAGATCCCGACCTCTGCCTTCCACCTCTTGAGGTAGGCGCGCAGGATCGGTACTTTCTCGTCGTCGGTGAGCTCTCGGCCGCGGAAGCTCTCGGTACGCTTGCCCAGCCGCAGTTCGCCGGTGCCGGCCGCCCGCAGGTTGCGCACCCACTGGGTTTCGCCGCGGGCCGCGACGAGGTAACGGCGGCCATCGTGGCTGAGCAGGTTCACCGGCGTGGTGCGCCACTCGCCACTCGTCCGGCCCTTCACCGCAAGGAGCCGCGAGCCGATAATGCTGATGCCCTGCCGGGTCGCGATGGCCACCAACCGGTTGAAAACGTTGCGGGTGAACCAGCCAGGCGGGCGGTAGTGATCGGACATGCTGACCAGAGTAGCTGCGGGAGCTGCTGGTCCGGGTCCGGCCCTAGACGGGCGTGATCTGCCGGCCGGTGACGTGGGACGGGATGATCCGAACGAACAGTTCCCTCTCGCCGCTTGGCCAGGGCTCGACGCCCGCCGCCAGGGCGGAGTCGCGCTCGGCCTCGGACACATGGTGCGCCGGCCCCTGGATCAGCACGCTCCAGCCCTGCCGCCCGGCCACGTCGATGTCGTCGATCTCGAACGCGACCTTGTAGTCCCCGCCGGCGATCCCGGTCTGCAGATCCTCATCGAGCGCGCTGTGCCGAACGGTGCGGAACACGACCGCCCCGTCGTGCCACTTGTAGTTCACCGGCAGCACCACCGGGCCGAACCGGCTGTGGTAAGCAATCCGGCCGATTCCGCCCCCCGCTATCAGCCGGAGGCACTCGGCCTCGTCAAGTTCCGTGATCGTGCGGTCAGACATGTCTGATCCTTCCCCAGTGCGGGCCTGTCGCCTAGTTATGACCGTAGCGCCGGGCGCCCCCACCGCGAAACTAGCGTCCGTCCGGAAACGCCGTGACCTTCAACCCGGCCGGTCATGGACCTTCGGCCCTGCCGTCGCACCGGCCCGCGGCGCGAGGGTAGAGGTAGGAACGATACGGACAGGTGGCGGCAGCCACGCTGGACCTGGAAGACGAGGTGGACACCTCCTCCACCCCGACCACCAGCGCCCTCAAGGTCGTCCTCAGCCGCTGAGGTACAGCAGAAAAACCAGGAGCGAGAACGATGAAAACCGTCGTCAAGGACGTCATGACCACCCGGGTGATCTGGGTCAAGCACGACGCCTCGTTCAAGGAGATGGCCGCACGGCTGCGCGAGAACCGGGTCAGTGCGTTCCCTGTCCTGGATGACGAAGGGAAAGTGATCGGCGTCGTCTCCGAGGCCGACCTGCTGACCAAGGAAGCCCTGGACGGCGGGTACGACGGCATGCCGGGCATGATCACCGGCCTGCTGCGCCGTAAGGAGCAGGGAAAGGCACGCGGGATAACCGCGGGCGACCTGATGACACACCCGGCGGTGACCGTGGGCCCCGGCGACTCGATCGAGAAGGCGACCAAGCTGATGTACAAGCGCAAGGTCAAGAGGCTCCCCGTCATCGACGGGGACGGCCGCCTGACCGGGATCGTCAGCCTGGCCGACGTGCTGTCGGTCTTCGACCGCTCGGACGACGAGATCCGCGGCGAGATCGCCGTCCGCGACCGCCTCAGCTACTTCCCGCCGAAGGGATGACCGTAATGAAGACGACAGCGATGAAGACCAGCGTCAAGGACGTCATGAGCACTCAGGTCGTGGCGGTCAAGCTCGGCGCGTCGTTCAAGGAGATGGCGTCCAGGCTCCGTCAGTCCCGGGTCAGCGCGTTTCCCGTCATCGACGACGACGGGAAGGTGATCGGGGTCGTCTCCGAGGCCGACATGCTGGCCAAGGAAGTCCTGAACGCCGACCACACCGGAACGATCACCGCCATGCTGCACCGCCGGGAGCAGGACAAGGCCGACGGCCTCACCGCGCGCGACCTGATGACGCACCCGGCGGTCACCGTGAGGCCAGACGATTCGGTCGAGCAGGCCGCCCGGCTGATGTACACCCTCCAGATCAGGCGACTTCCCGTCATCGACCACGACGGCCGGCTGGTCGGGATCATCAGCCGGACCGACGTGCTGGCGGTCTACGACCGGCCCGATGATGAAATCCGGCAGGAGATCATCGACAACGTAATCGTGCACGGGTTTCTCCAGGACCCGGAGGTGTTCACGGTGGGCGTCCAGGCGGGCGTGGTGACCCTGGAGGGGAGCCCGGAAAGCGCCGCGCTTGGCCACGACCTGGTGCGCAAGATGCGGCACGTCCAGGGCGTCGTCGCCGTCCGCGACCGCCTCAGCTACCCCGACGTGTTTCCCACCGTGGTCGGCCCCGGCTTCTGACCCAGAGTCTTGCCACCCAGAGTCTTGCCACCCAGAGTCTTGCCACCCAGAGTCTTGCCACCCAGAGTCTTGTCACCCAGAGTCTTGCCACCCAGGGAAGGGGGCCGTCCATGAGCACGGCGCAGGACGCCGGCCATGTGTACGCGCTGCTGTCCGACGGGGCGACGGTCGAGATCCGCCCCGCGACCCCGGACGACTTCGAGGCGGTCAAGGCCTTGCATGAGGCGATGTCCCCCGCCAGCACCTACATGCGCTTCTTCA
>Ga0302181_10001264_pt1 | contig 19086 bp, 19 predicted proteins | sample I_Palsa_E3_3_FD_198786 | JGI IMG/M metagenome (GOLD analysis project Ga0302181, IMG submission 198786) | Peat permafrost microbial communities from Stordalen Mire near Abisko, Sweden - I_Palsa_E3_3 | ecosystem: Environmental > Terrestrial > Soil > Palsa > Peat permafrost | place: Sweden...
CGGTGATCGTGACGCCCACGATCTTCTGGTATTCGTCGAGCACGTAGGTTTTGAGCGCGAAAGCGCCTTGCGATGTGGCCTGCAGCGTGCGGAAGCCGTAATCCTTCGCGATCACCACGCGAAGCAGGCGAGCAGACACGCCACCACCACGACCGACCGCGCGAATCGGCGGCCGCTTACGGAGAAAAGTCCGGGAGCCATTACGGGCAGTCATCGACGACCGGACGACACACCTTGAAGGCAACGGGCGGCCGGCGGACGCGTGCTCGTCAGCGGACTGGCTATTTGGGGAGGTGGTCTGGTGTCGATCGTGACGGGGCTTGATTGGCATCGCGCGCAGATCTCGGCCGAGTGGATTGAGACGACCAGCCGACGCAGACCGTCAGGCCTGCAGGCTGAATGGCGGGTAGCGGTCGGTGATCAGGAGGAAGGCGTAGGCCGCGACGCGGTTGTGCCAGCGGAACACGCCCTCGATGAAGTCGAACAGCGACCGCGGGTAGCGGCCCGTGACAAGGATCGCGAACCAGGCGAGGATGGCGGCGAGCAACGCGCCGATCGTGAGAAAGAACAGCACGACGTAGTGGGGGATCGCGAGCAGCCACTTGACAAGCGGCAGGCCCTGGCTGAGGTCGCGTTCGGCGTCGGGATAGGAGAAGTTCACGTGGACGGCCTGCTCCTCGTCGGTGGATGGGTAGCGGTCGTCCATCAGCGCGAAGTAAACGGCGATCCGGTTGGTGAACCGGGTCAGCTGCAGGTTCCAGTCATACCACCAGCGCGGGTACTTCCTTCGAAACAGCAGCATCAGCAGCACGGGGATCACGAGGATCCCGATACCGCCCCCGGCGAAGCGGGCGCCGCTGCCTCCCGCAGTGGCCCCGAAGCTGCCGCCCTCGAGTGTTGCGGCGAGGATCGCGATCGGGATCATCGTGAAGATGCGAAAGGCCGTGCTGAGGCGGTTGAGGCTGCGGTCGGGATAGTCGACCGAGAACGTGAGTGGATAGTCGTGGCCACCCCCCGGGGGCAACCCGTCGCCCGGCAATGGTGCGGGCGTCTGTCCTGAACGTTCCATGATGATCTCTCTCTCTCTCTCAGGTGTACGGCGTACACTGTGCTGCAGACTATAGGTGTACGACGTACACTTGTCAAGCGTGATGACCCTCAAGACGAACACCGGCCGGACACGCCTGAGCAGACAGCTCGTCCTCCAGGCGGCCGTAGCGCTCGCAGACCAGGATGGGCTTGAAGGGTTCAGCATGCGCCGGCTCGCGCAAGAGCTCGGCGTGGTGCCGATGGCGCTCTACAAGCACGTGGCGAACAAGGATGAGCTCCTCGATGGCATGGTCGACATCGTCTTCGGCGAGATCCGGTCTCCCTCCATCGACGACGACTGGAGGTCGGCAATGCGACGCCGGGCGATCTCGACGCGCGAGACGCTGAAGCGCCATGGCTGGGCGATCGGGCTGATGGAGACGCGTAACCCCGGCCCGGCCAACCTGCAAAACCACAACGCGGTGATGGGCTGCCTGCGCGAGGCGGGCTTCTCGTTCGAGACCGCGATCCACGCCTACTCGGTCCAGGACGCCTACATCTACGGCTTCGCCCAGCAGGAGAAGACGCTCGGGTTCCAAACACCCGGCGACGCCGGCAAAGCCGCACAGAGAAGAGCGCAGGCGATCGGCGCGCTCGACGACTACCCGTATCTCGCCGAGATCGCCACAAAGCTCCCCGAGTCCGGCTACGACAATACCGTCGAGTTCGCCTGGGGGCTCGACCTCATCCTCGACGGCCTCGACCGCCATCGCCGCACGGCCCGACGCTAACCCCACCGCCGCGAGCAGCGGCGCGGATCATGCCGCGAGATTAATCGGGCAGGACGGATGACGATCCGGTCGGCGATGCTCGATCCTCATCCAGCAGAGCGGTTGCGGCGCGTCCGGATCGGTTCGACCGCGGTCCGGTCGCGAGGAGCCGGTCCGGTCGACTCCCTGACGAAGAGCTCCGCGGCGATTAGGTGCTGTCGAGGTGGTGCGGTCTGGACAGTGAGCTGTTCGATCAGCATCTCCGCCGCCATTCGGCCCGCCTCGAAGGCCGGCCACTCGACTCCGGTGAGCGCGGGCGTCAGCATGTCGGCGAACTGGGCGGCGATCACCGACACGATCGAGAAATCGTTCGGGACGTGGAGGTCGGCTGCGCGCAGTGCGCTGAGCAGTCCCGTGAACTGCCAGCCGGTCGTGATCGCTGCCGTGCAGGTCGGCTCGGAGCGCAGCAGCCGCGCCGCGACCGCGAACGCCTCGTGGGGCGCGTGTGAGCAGGGGACGTGGATGCCGCGGATGCCGACGTCGGGAGCGCGCGACTCGAAGACGTCGCGGGCGATCAGCGCCGACGTGTAGCCCGCCTCGAGGAGGTCGGGCGGGAAGTTCAAGAGCGCGACGCAGGTGTGACCGAGCCGCGCGAGGTGCGCCAGGCTTGTCTCGACTGCGTCGCGGAAGTCGAGGTCGACGTAGCTGATTCCGGTCGTGTCGTGCGTGCGCCCGATGAGCGCGAACGGGTGGCCGTCCGCCTTCAGGCGCTCGACCCGGGGGTCGTCCAGCAGCGTCTCCATCAGGATCACGCCGTCGGCACGTCCCCTGGCGACGAGCTTCGCGATCGTGTCAGGGTCGGTGGCCGCCGTGGAGAGGAGCAGCGAATAGTCGCTTGCGCTGGTCGCCTGTGTGGCGCCGGCCACGAATGTCTGCTGGATCGGCAGAAGCTGCCATTGCGGCGAAGGAAGGAAGAGGGCGATCGTGTGCGACGCGCCACTCGCGAGAGCACGGGCGGGTCGGTGCGGGCGGTAGTCGAGCTCCTCGATCGCCGCCAGGACGCGCTCGCGCAGCTTGGGCGAGACGGACCGCTTGCCGCTCAGGACGTAGGAGACGGTGCTCAGGCCGACGCCGGCGCGCTCGGCGATCTGCGCCATCGTGGCCGGCTTCGAATCTGTCATCTGCCCGATCTTGTCACCGCTTGCTCGGCCACGATCTTGACTCTCGCGGATCCCGCCTGGTAGATTCCGGAAGCGCTTCCTTTGCGATTCTAATCGCTGTGCGCACGCTCACGTACTCGCCCGACGCTCGACGCACACGCACATGGTTCCAGGCATAGAAATCACGGGGTTCGGGCGCGACCGCTGGGCCCAAGAGGTTCGTGTGGGGCTGCTGCGAAGCGCTTCCGGTTCTTTTGTGATCACACGCCCGCACGAGTTCGTCGAGCGAGTCGCTGCATCCGCGGCGCCGGCCCCGGCTGCACGAGTTCCGCGTCGGCGCCGTTCCCCCCGAGCCGCCCTCCTCCCGAGCGCGGAGGGAGCGGCGCCGAAGCGGCGCCCGGCAGCCCGCCTGGAGCTGTCCAGGACGACGTCGACCGATTCTCTGCTTGGAACGGGCGGGTTCGTCGAGTACTGGCGTGAACTCGGCGCGGAGCCGTACGTCTGCCTCAACATGGGGGGAAGGTTCCGCAAGATCCCACCCGAACAAGTAAGGCGTGCTCGAAAGCTAAGGAAAGGGAATTGGCAGCTTTCATAGGGAGTCAGACCGGCGTCACCGTGCTTGAAGGCGGCGAGGTCCTCCAGGTCGACGCGTGGGGGGAGAGCGGCATTCGAGTGCGTTCAACCCTCGGGGCGTCCATAACAGAGACGCCCGGCAGCGCCTTGGACGAGGCCGGAGCCACCGATGCCCAGGTAGAGATCTTCGATGGCCGAGCGCGGGTGCGCAACGGCGACCTCGTCGTCGAAGTGTGCGACAACGATGAGGAGCGGTTCGTCCCCTTCCCGCCCCTCGTGCGATTCCTCCGGGCGGACGGCACGGAGTTGTTCGGCGAGAGCGTTCCCCATTTCACGTCGCCCCCCCAGCGGCGTTACCACCGGGGCGGGGGTGACCTCTACGGCTGTGAGGTCACGTTCAACGCCTACCCGACGGAGCGCTTTTACGGGCTCGGCCAGCACCAGCACGGTCTACTGGACCAAAAAGGGGTCGTGATCGACCTCGTCCAGCGCAATACCGAGGTCTCGGTGCCGTTCGCTCTTTCCAACCGAGGCTATGGGTTCTTGTGGAATATGCCCGGCGTGGGCCGCGTCGAGCTCGGCGCCAACCGCACGAGGTGGACCGCGGACGCAGCCCGGCAGATCGACTACTGGGTGACGGCGGGTCCCACGCCGGCGGAGATCGTCACCCGCTACGCGAGGGTGACGGGGTTGCCCCCGATGCTCCCCGCGTGGGCTTCCGGTTTCTGGCAGTCCAAGTTGCGCTACCGGGACCAGGACGAGCTCCTCGACGTCGCCCGCGAGTACAAGCGCCGCGGGCTGCCTCTGTCGGTGATCGTCTGCGACTACTTCCACTGGACGCGCCAGGGCGAGTGGAGGTTCGATCCAGCGGAGTGGCCGGATCCCCAGGCGATGGTGGACGAGCTGCGGGAGCTCGGCGTCGAGCTGATGGTGTCGGTCTGGCCGACCGTCAACCCCAACAGCGACAAATACCCGGAGATGGACCGCCGCGGCCTGCTGGTGCGCAACATGGAGGGTTTGCCGCTCCACCTCCCGTTCTGGGACAAGGGCACCGACGGCCAGGCCTTCATGCGCTTCTACGATTCGACCAACCCCGAAGCTCGCCGCTACATCTGGGAGAAGGTCACCGACGGCTATCGCCGCTACGGCATCCGGGCGTTCTGGCTCGACGCATGCGAGCCAGAGATCCTTGCCGACAACCCTGACGGCGCTCGGTACTTCATGGGGCAAGGCTCGGAGGTGCAGGGCATCTACCCGCGAGAGCACGCCCGGGGTTTCTACGAGGGGCTACGCGCGGGCGGCGAGACCGGCGTGCTCCTGCTCTGCCGGTCGGCGTGGGCGGGCAGCCAGCGCTACGGGGCCGCCGTGTGGTCGGGCGACATCGAGTCAACGTTCGAGGCCCTCGCCGCGCAAGTCCCGGCCGGCCTGAACATGGGCATCTCGGGGATCCCGTGGTGGACGACCGACATCGGCGGCTTCAGGAAAGGCGACCCGACCACGGCGTACTTCCGGGAACTCGTCGTGCGATGGTTCCAGTTCGCCGTCTTTTGCCCGCTCTTCAGGCTCCACGGCGTCCGCGAGCCGGGGCCCCTCGTCGGTTCGGAACAGACAGGTGCCCCCAATGAAGTGTGGTCCTTCGGCGAGGAGGCATACGGCTTGATCCGCGAACAGCTGGCCTTGCGCGAGAGGATTCGCCCGTACGTCATGGACCAGATGGCCACGGCCAGCGCCACCGGGCTCCCTCCGATGCGTGCGCTCTTTTTGGAGTTCCCGGGGGAGGCACCGGCGTGGGAGGTGAGCGACCAGTACATGTTCGGCCCCGATGTGCTGGTGGCCCCAGTGACGGCACAAGGAGCGCGGGAACGCGACGTGTACCTCCCGGTGGGGGCGTCGTGGTTGGACGCCTGGACGGGAAAGCCTGTCAAGGAGGACGGTTGGGTGACAGCAGATGCGCCGCTCGAGCGCATACCAGTCTACCTGCGGGAGGGGGGCGACCTCAAAGACATGTCGCCCAGCCGCAGATAGCCACCTGGAGCGGCCACACAGCGATGCTTAGGGAGCGAGGGCGTACTTGGCTGACACAAACATGAAGACCGACGCGGCAGCTCCCGCGCCGATACCAGCCCGTGCCGGCACGGGCGCGGCCTTTCGGTCAGACGGCACGCGCACGCCGCCACGGCTGTCTGCCCGGAAAAGACAGCGGTTCGCCGGCTGGCTGTTCCTGACGCCCGCGATCGCGTACCTGCTGTTCGCGTTCGCCCTGCCCATCGTCTACAACATCATGCTGAGCTTCGAGCAGACGTCTCCCGCGACGATCGCCGACTTCACAGCCCCGTTTGCCGGGTTCGCCAACTACCGCTTCATCCTGGACGACCCCACAAGCCGTGCGGCGATCGTTCACACGTTCGAGTTCACTGCCGGCTCCCTGATCGGCCAGTTCATCATCGGCTTTGGCCTCGCCTTGCTGTTCAACATCCAGTTCCCGGGACGAACTCTGGGGCGCTCACTCATCATCGTTCCCTGGCTGCTGCCGCTGATCGTCACCGGGGTCATCTTCAAGTTCCTGTTCCAATTTGAAGGTGGCGCCGTCAACCAACTGCTCATTGACATCGGCCTCGCCCACCACCCGATCGACTGGCTGGACGACCCGCACCTGGCCCTGTGGACGGTCCTCATCGCCAACATCTGGCTCGGCGTTCCGTTCTTCACGCTCCTGCTCTACAGCGCGCTGCAAGACGTGCCCGTAGAGCTCAAGGAGGCGGCCGTGCTCGACGGCGCCGGCCCTTGGCAACGGCTCCGCCTCGTGATCGTGCCGATCATCCTGCCGGTGATCGAGGTCACGATGCTCCTGGGGTTCGTCTTCACCGTGAAGGTCTTCGACCTCGTGATCGGCATGACCGGAGGGGGGCCGGCCAACGCCACCCAGCTGATAACGACATGGTCCTACAACCTCTCGTTCCAGGAATTCTCCTTCGGCGAGGGCGCAGCCCTCAACAACGTGCTGCTCGTGCTGGCGTTGATCTGCGCCCCGTTGTATCTGTTTCTCAGCCGGGATTCGCTCCACCGCAGCGCCGGAGCAGCCAGATGACACTCCTACAGAAGTCGAGCGCTTCCCGGTGCCTCTGTACGCTCGCAGCGGCCGCCGCCCTCATAATCATCCTGTTCCCGGTGTACGCGATCATCGTCGGCTCGTTCGAGTCGACCGAAACCCTGTTCAGCGGCACGTTCTACTGGCTGCCGCACGCGGCGACACTGGACAACTACCGAACCGTTCTCCACGAGCAGGCGGGCCACGTGCTGACAAGCCTGATAGTCGGCCTGGGGACAGCATTGCTGACGCTCGTGGTGGCCGTCCCCGCGGCCTATGCGCTTTCGAAGTACCGCCTGCGGGTGACGGCCGTGATCGTCAGTTCCTTGCTCGTAGCTCAGATAGTGCCCTCGATCGTGCTGGCGACGTCGCTGTTCATCGTCTTCCATTGGATCCATCTGCTGAACTCGTACCCGGGGCTCATTCTCGCTGACGGGACCTACGCCATCCCCTTCGGGATCCTCGTACTGCGGGCGTTCTTCTTCAGCCTCCCCAACGAACTGATGCATGCAGCCAGGGTTGACGGCGCATCCGAGTGGCAGACGTTCCGCCGCATCATCGTCCCACTTGCCCGCTCGGCCGTCATCACCGTTGGCGTCTTCGCGTTCCTCGCCGGTTGGGGCGACTTCATCTTCGCCTTGACCATTCTCAACGGCTCTGGCATCGAGCCGATCACACTCGGGATCTACACCTACCTCGGCAACTATACGGGCGATTGGGGCGCAGTGATGGCCTCGGCAGCCGTCGCCATAGTGCCGGCGGCGGTGCTGCTGGTGATTGCACAGCGTTACATAGCCAGCGGCCTGACAGCCGGTTCGGTGAAGGGCTAGCGATGAGCCGGCGGTGCCGCTGTGGGCGGGTGGGTGGGGGCAGGCCAAGCCTCCCATTCCTGGCACCGAGGGGGTGGTAGATGACCTAGCGAATCGGAAGTCTGACTGTTCAGCGCGAATCAGCCGGTTAGCGTCAGTTTTTCAATCAACAGTAGAAGGAGAGGATCGCTGTGAACCTATTCAGTAGAGGGCGGCACTGGGGCCTCGTGGCCTTCGCGGTCGCCACGTGTGCCGGCATGGGGTTGTGGCAGGTGACCAGTTCCGCTGCCACCAAGATAACTAAGGTGAACCTGACGGAGGAAGACTACTTCAACACCCCGGGCCAGATCAGCGCTCTGGCTTCCTACACCAAGCACTTCGAAGCCACGCATCCAGGCGTAACGGTGAAGAGACAGTATGTACCCTTTGCCAATCTGGACACGAAGCTTTTGACGCAAGCCGTGGGACAGGACCTGCCGAACCTGCTGGCCGTCGACAATCCGTTCGTGTCAACCATGATCTCCACACGCCAGGTGGTGCCCCTGAGCAGTTTGGCGGGCTTCAGCACCAAAGGGTATTATCCGGCGGTGATCGATGAAGGTCTGTCCAATGGCAAGTACTACAGCTACCCGGTGGCGGGCGCCAACTCGATCGCATTGATCTATAACATCGCCATGCTGAAGGCGGCACATATCAGCCCTCCGTCGACGTGGGCTCAGCTGGTGGCCGACGCCAAGAGCCTGACGACTCCGCAACACTACGGGATCGCGTTGACGTGTGAACCGGCGGAGGACACTACGTGGCAGTGGGAGCCATTCTTCTGGACCGACGGAGGCGACACCACGTTCGCGAACATCGCCTCTGCGCCGGGAGTGCAGGCACTGAGCCTGTGGGACGAGCTCGTGACGGATGGCTCGGCGTCCAAGGCCTGCCTCAACTGGGCCCAGACTCCCGATGCGTCGGGCCAGTTCATCGCTGGAAAGGCGGCCATGATGGTCAATGGGCCGTGGAACTTCCCGACGCTCAACCAGAGCAACATGTACTACGGCAAGCAGTTCGGGATCGTTCCCGTCCCGGTCCGCGTGGCCGGGCAGCACGTGGTCGTGCCGTTGGGCGGCGAGGACTGGATGGTCAGCAAGAGCGGTGGCAGCGCCGCGCAGCAGATGGCGTTCGAGTACATCCAGGGAATGCAGACCCCTTCGGAGGAGTTGGCGCTCGCGAAGCTGTTCGGTTATCTCCCCGGCAAGATCGCCGTGGCGAAGACCTACCTGAGCCAGGCAGGCGCTGAGTGGAAGGTCTACATCGACCAGACCCTATACGCGCATCCGCGCACGCTCGGATTGGGCGTGAAGTACCCGAAGATCTCCGAAGCGGTGTGGACCGCCATACAGGCTGCGCTGTCCGGTTCCCAATCTGTTCAGTCCGCGCTCAACACGGCGCAGAGTGCGATTTCGGGCATTTTGAAGGGTTAGCAGTGGCTGGTGTAGTCACAGACGGGGCCGTGCCGCTACGGAGGAACAGCGAGTAGCGACACGGCCGAGGACCCGGTACCGCTTGTCCCACTGACTGTGGGCGGCGGTACCGGGTGGTGAGTGACATTCAGGCCGCTCGGATGGCCCGGCGCGACGCGGTTCGCGAAGCGCTTCAAACACGACCTCTCGGGAGACCCTATGAAGAACAAGGACGAGATGCTCAAGTCCGCGGTGGGCATCTCGACGAGCGTTGCGCCGACCGCCTCCGCCCGCGTGCGACTCCGCCCGATCGACGCCCGCGGTGTCGTGATCCGAGACGGCCTGCTCGCGGACCGCCAACGCGTGAACCGGGAGGTGACGCTTCTGCGCGGGGCAGAGGAGCTCGAGCGTTCCGGAACGCTCGACAACCTGCGGATCGCGGCCGGACGCGCATCGGGTGAGCGGCGGGGCATGGTCTTCAGCGACTCGGACGTCTACAAATGGCTCGAGGCGATCGCCTGGGAGCTCGGGCGCGAGCCGTCCGCAGAGCTCGAGCGCCTCGCGCGCGAGACGACGGAGCTTGTCGCCGCCGCGCAAGATCCAGACGGCTATCTCAACACCTGGTGCCAAGTCGTCGACCCGGCATGGCGGTGGACCGACCTGGAGATGGGCCACGAGCTCTACTGCGCAGGCCACCTCATCCAAGCGGGAGTGGCGTCCGCACGAACAACGGGAGACACGGCCCTCCTCACGGTCGCCCGTCGCTTCGCCGACCTGATCGACCAGGTGTTCGGCAAAGGCACCGAGACCCGTACCGACGGACATCCCGAGGTCGAGCTCGCGCTCGTCGAGCTGTACCGACAGACAGGTCGGCGGCGCTACCTCCAACTGGCCGACTCGCTCACAGCGCGGCGGGGATACGGCATGTTCGCAGGCGGCCGCTTCGACCTCGACTACTACCAAGACGCTGACCCCGTTCGCCACACACGCTCGATCGTCGGACACGCCGTACGCGCCCTCTATCTCGCGGCCGGGGTCACCGACATCTACGCCGAGACCGGCGACGAGGCGCTGCTCGCCTCGATGCTCCGCCAATGGGACGACCTGAGCGCGGCGAAGACCTACCTCACCGGCGGCATCGGCTCTCGCCACCACGGCGAGGCGATCGGCGACCCCTACGAGCTGCCACCCGACCGCGCCTACTGCGAAACCTGCGCCGCGATTGCCAGCATCATGTGGAACTGGCGCATGCTGCTCGTCACAGGCGAGAGCCGCTTCGCCGACCTCCTCGAGCGAACTCTCTACAACGGCTTCCTGTCCGGACTCTCGCTCGACGGCAAGTCGTTCTTCTACACGAATCCGCTGCAGTCGCGAAATGGTGAGCGACGCCATCGCTGGAACCCCGTCGCGTGCTGCCCGCCCAACGTGATGCGGCTGGTCGCGTCGCTGCACCACTACCTCGCCACCGTCACGGACGCGGGCATCCAGCTGCATCAGTATGCGTCGTCGACGATCCGCGCCGCCGTTCCCGCCACCGGCCCGGTCGAGCTCACCGTCGAAACAAGCTATCCGTGGTCGGGCACCGTCGCGGTCGAGGTCGTCTCGAGCACCGATGCCGCGTGGACGCTGTCGCTGCGGATCCCGACGTGGGCTCGAGTCGCGATCCTCGAAGGCGAGCCAGTCGCCCCGGGCGGCTACGCCGCCCTGACCCGGCGCTGGCGCGCCGGCGACCGCGTCGTCCTGGAGATCGACGTCTCGCCGAGGCTCACCACACCCAACCCACGCATCGACGCCATTCGCGGCTGCCTAGCGCTCGAGCGCGGCCCCGTCGTCTACTGCCTCGAGGAGCTCGATCTTCCGACCGGCGTCGAGTTGGCCGACGTCGCCCTCGACCCGGCCGCCGAGCCCGTCGACAGCGGCTCGGTCGCGCAGCTCGGAGGCGTGCCGGCGGTCACCCTGAAGGGCGTCGTTCGCGACCTCGACGGGTGGCAGAAGACCGAGTATCGCGACGTCCACGCGCTGCCGGCTGCAGCTCCGGCGTCCCCGGCGCGGCTCCTCGCCGTCCCATACTTCGCGTGGGCGAACCGGGACGCGGGCGGGATGCGGGTCTGGATTCCCGAGACGGCGTAGGGAAGAGGAGGGCGATCGCAGCGCTGCGTAGCCGGATAGGTGCTGCGGCGGGCACCTGGCGACGTCGCCGCTTCGGTACGCCCGAGCCCCAGAGCAGCCACCCGGCGCACAAGCGTTTCGTTAGATATATAGTTCGGTTTGCGAGCGCGTGAACGGAGCGAGGTCGCGTGGGTGGCAGACCGAGGCCTGGGTGCGCCTGAGCACGAACCCGCGCTCGTCCGGACGCGGTGGCCAATCCCGGGAAGGATTATCCAGCTGGCCAATGCCCAGTCTGTGATTGGCGGGATAGCCTCCAACAAGCCGGAAGGCCAAGCACACAACTCAATTCTGTGCCTGAAGACGAAGGGGAGCTATGCGTCGCATCAGTAGGGCCTCGACCGTTAGGATCGCGGTAGTCGTTGTAATCGCTGCCGCTGCCTGTGTCAGCAGCATCGCCAGTTCATCCGCAAAGACGGCGCGGGCCGCATCTAGCAGCACCGTCGACTTCTACTCGAGCCTGCCCATGCAGGGGGCATCGTCCGCCCAGACGGTGCCGATCGTCAACGCGATCAGGCTCGCTCTGAAGGAGGCCGGCAACGGGGTCGGGAGCTTCAAGATCAAGTACACGGAGCTCGACGACTCGACAGCCGCAGCCGGCCAGTGGGACCCGACCAAGACGGCGGCGGACGCCAAGCAGGCGGCGTCTGATTCCGCGGCGGTCTACTACATCGGCGAGTTCAACTCGGGCGCGAGCGAGGTCTCGATCCCGATCCTCAACACTGCCGGGATCGCGCAGGACAGCCCCGCCAACACGTACGTCGGGCTGACCGTCGACGTCCCGGGCGCCAGTGCGCCGGGCGAGCCGCAGAAGTACTATCCCACTGGAAAGCGTACGTATTTCCGGATCGTGCCGATCGACACGATCCAGGGTGCCGCGGATCTGCTTGCACTCCAGCAGCAGGGCTGCAAAAAGCTGGCGGTGGCCAACGACGGTCAAGCCTACGGCGCCGGTCTCGCGAAGGTGATCGGGATCGAGGCCAAGGGCTACGGCATCAACGTCGTCTGGTCTCAGCAGATTCAGACGACGTCGGCCAACTTCACGTCCGTCGCGCAGGCGATCGCAAGTTCGGGAGCGACCTGCTTCGAGTTCGCGGGGACCACCGCTACGGCTGGAACTGCGGTCGCGAAGGCGGTCAACGCGGCTCTCCCAAGCGCGACGATCATGGGGCCTGACGGCGTCTGCTCGAGCTCATGGACGACGGGGCTGCCGGCGAGCATGCTCCCGAAGATGCTCTGCACCGTCGCCACGCTCGACCTCAAGGCCTACCCGGGCGGCAAGAAGTTCCTCGCCCTCTACAAGGCGGCCTACCACGTGGCCAATCCCGACCCCTATGCGATCTACGGCTATGCCGCCGCGCAGGTGGGTCTGCAGGCGCTTGCCAAGGTCACGCCGGGCGGCAATCTCCGTGCCAAGTTCGTCGCGGCCATGCACGCCGTGAAGTCCTACGACACGGTGCTCGGCGACTTCTCGTTCAACGCTGCGGGTGACACCTCGCTGACCTCGTATGGGCTCTACAAGTTCAATTCGAGCGGCGTCCCGGTGTACTGGAAGACGCTGAAGCCGACGTACTACCTCAAGCCGAAGGCCTGAGCAAGACGACAGTCTGGTAGGTTTGGGCGGGCGCCCGCGGGCGCCCGCCCAAGCGTCTTCGAGCACACGCGCTTGTCTGCGATCTCGCCCACAGCCTCGGTCCGGCGGAGCGCGGCCCGTCCGCTTGACTACCTTCGGAGCCACATCGGCGCCTGGGGACTGATCGCGGCGCTGTTGGCGCTGCCTGTGTATTACGGGGTCCGTGACCTGACCCACGGTTATACGAACTTCGTGAACGGGCACGAGGTCGTCCATCACGACCTGTCCCTGCTCGGCTTCAATCTCGTCGAGGGTCTCTCAAACGGAGCGATCTGGGCGCTCATCGCGATCGGGTACACGCTCGTCTACGGGATCATCGAGCTGATCAACTTCGCCCACGGCGACGTCTTCACAATGGGTTCATTCACGTCGGTCTCGCTGTGGGGAGCTTTCGGTCTCACCGCGGCGACCGGTCCGCTCGGACTGATCCTCGGGCTGGCGCTGACGTTGGTCATAAGCATGCTGGTCTGTGGCTCGCTGAACCTGTTGATCGAGCGCGTCGCGTACCGGCCGCTACGCAACGCACCCAAGCTCGCGCCACTGATCACAGCGATCGGCTTCTCGTTCATCCTTCAGAACACCGGCCTGCTGTGGAAAGGTGGAGAGGAGACGGGGGTCGCCGATCTCATCGATCAGGGCGACAAGGTCTTCAATATCTCCGGCGTGACGGTCCACCGCGCCGACATCCTCGCGATCTGCGTGATGGTGCCGCTGGTGATCGCGCTCAACTGGTTCGTTAGCCGGACGGCTCCCGGCCGCGCGATGCGCGCGACCGCCCAGGACCCGGAGGCCGCGCGACTCATGGGCATCAACGTCGATCACACGATCTCGCTCGCGTTCATGCTCGGCGGAATGCTCGCCGGCGCCGCCGGCCTCGTCTACGCCATGTACGAGACGAACATCTGGTACTTCCAGGGCTTCCAAGCCGGGTTGATCGCGTTCACGGCAGCCGTCATGGGCGGCATCGGGAACATTCGCGGCGCGGTCCTGGGTGGTCTGCTGATCGGCTGCGTCCAGCAGCTGTCGGACTTCCGGATCGGCCCCGAGTGGACCGAGGCCGTCGTCTTCGGCTACCTGATCCTGGTGATGATCCTGCGGCCGCGAGGTCTGCTCGGCGAGGAGACGCGCGAGGCCGGATGAGCGAGCTCCAGGCTCAACTCCAGGAGTGGCGCGACCGGATCCTCGCGAGGGTTCCGGGCGCTCCGGCGTGGCTCGGCGGGAGATGGTCCCGCGTGATCGCTGCATGCGGCATGGCCTTCGCGATCGCGCTGCCGTTCTTCTTCTCCTCGACGAACGGCTTCATCAACGCGACGGTCGTCTCGATCGCCTACGTCGTGATGGCGCTCGGGCTCAACGTCGTCGTCGGATTCGCGGGGCTGCTGGACCTGGGATACGTGGCCTTCTACGCGTTCGGGGCATATTCGGTCGGGTGGTTCGGCTCAGGCTTCTTCTTCGACGCCCACGTGAACGTCCTGAGCTCCGCCGCCCCGGGCGCGATCGGGGTCCACCTCAACTTCGTGCTGATCCTCGTCTGCGCCGTGATCATCACCTCGATCGCGGGGGTCTTGATCGGCCTGCCGACGCTCCGCCTCCGCGGCGACTACATCGCGATCGTGACGCTCGCCTTCGGCGAGATCATCGGCACGTTCGCCGTCAACGGCCAGAACATTCAGCTCGGCGGCGGCGAAACCTTGACCGCCGGAAACCTCGGGATCTCGGCGCTCGACCTGCCGTACTTTCCAGGACTCGGGAAGTTCGGCCTGCTCAACGTACGACCGTGGTACTTCCTGATCCTCGTGATCGCGTTCATCGTCATCTTCGTCGCGATCAGAATCCGCGACTCGCGACTCGGCCGCGCGTGGATCGCGCTGCGCGAGGACGAGGTCGCAGCGGTCTCGATGGGCATTCCGCTGGTCAGGACCAAGCTCCTCGCCTATGCGATCGGCGCTGCCTTCGGGGGTATCTCCGGCGTCTTCCTCGGCGACTTCGATCAGACCGTCAACGCGGGGCAGTTCCAGTTCTCGTTCTCGGTGTTCGTGCTCGCGATGGTGATCGTCGGCGGGCTCGGGTCGGTGTGGGGATCGGTGATGGGCGCGCTGCTGCTCTCCTACATGAACTACTACCTCATCCCCGACGTGCTGAACAGCCTGCCGCACACCTTCGGACTCAACTTCGACCTCACCGATCTCAACATCGGGATCTTCGGATTCCTGCTGGTGATCGTGATGGTCCTGCGCCCGCAGGGACTGTTCCCGGAACGGCGAAGGCGCATGGAACTGTCCGGAGAGGTGGCGCCCGAACATCCCGAGCTCGGGGAAGCGACGGCAGGCGGGGTGACGGCGTGACGGTGACCGCGCCGCCCGCGAGCCCGGCGATCATGCGGGTCGAGAACGTCGTCAAGGTGTTCGGCGGGCTGACCGCCGTCGGAGGTGTCTCGCTCGACATCCCCGAGCGCTCGATCGTCTCCGTGATCGGGCCGAACGGGGCCGGCAAGACGACGCTGTTCAACATGCTCACAGGCCTCTACAAGCCGACAACCGGACGGATCCTGCTCGGCGATCGCGACGTCACGCGCTCCCGCCCCGACGTCGTCACCGGCCTCGGAGTGGCGCGCACGTTCCAGAACATTCGCCTGTTCGGCGCGATGACCGCCACCGAGAACGTGATGATCGGACGCCACGCGCGCATGCGCGCCGGGCTGATCGGCTCGATCATCCGGCCTCCGTGGGTGCGCCGGGAGGAACGCGAGACCGAGGCGCGCGCCCGCGAGTTGCTGGACTACGTCGGGCTCTCCGCGGCGTCGGCGAACCGCTACGCGGGCGAGCTCCCATATGGCGACCAGCGGCGCGTCGAGATCGCCCGTGCCCTGGCATCGGACCCGAAGCTGCTGCTGCTCGACGAGCCAACGGCGGGAATGAACCCTCAGGAGTCAGACGCCCTCACGGACTTCATGCAGAGGCTGCCCGAGGAGCGCGGGCTCGCGATCCTGCTGATCGAGCACGACATGAAGGTCGTGATGGGCGTGTCGGAGCGGATCACGGTGCTCGACCACGGCGAGAAGATCGCCGAGGGCGAGCCGGCGGTCGTGCGCGCCGATCCGAAGGTCATCGAGGCGTACCTCGGTAAGCAGGATTGACGGCGCGATGGCTCTGCTCGAGGTCACGAATGTGCACGCCCACTACGGCGCGATCGAGGCACTGAAAGGGGTCTCGCTCACGGTCGAGCAGGGAGAGGTCGTGACGCTGATCGGCTCAAACGGCGCCGGCAAGTCGACGACGCTGCGAGCGATCACGGGACTGACTCCGGCCAGCAGCGGCTCCATCCTGATCGACGGCGAGGACATCACGCGCGTGCCGGCGCACGAAATCGTGGACCGCGGGGTCGCGCTCTCGCCCGAGGGGCGGCATTGCTTCCCACGCATGACCGTGCGGGAGAACCTCGATCTCGGAGCGCACAGGCGGCGTCGTGACCCGGCGGTAGCCCAGGACTTGGAACGCGTGTTCGAGCTGTTCCCCCGGCTCAAGGAGCGCGAGAAGCAGAAGGCCGGAACGATGTCCGGCGGCGAGCAGCAGATGCTCGCGATGGGCCGCGCACTGATGGCGAAGCCGAGAGTTCTCCTGCTCGACGAGCCGTCGATGGGGATCGCGCCGATCCTTGTCCAACGGATCTACGAGACGATCGCCGAGATCAACCGCAGCGGGATGACGATCCTACTCGTCGAGCAGAACGCCAACTACGCGCTGGACGCGTCGAAGCGCGGCTACGTGCTGGAGACCGGCCGGGTTGTCCTCCAAGGCGGTTCGGACGCGCTGCGTAGTGATCCCGACGTCCAACGAGCCTACCTGGGGGCCTGAACAGACATGGCGATCTTCGCGCTGATCGGGCCGCGGGGCCTGTACCTGTTGTTCGGATGGTTGCTTTCGGCCGCGATTGGATCCTGGGTGTCGGAGCGCAAGGGCTACGGCGAGCGCGTCGGGCTCGCCTTCGGGCTGCTGCTGACGGTCGTCGGGCTGCTGTTCGTGCTCCTGCTCCCCGGCCGGCCGGGTTCGGCCTGGAAGACCGAGGGGCCGCTGCCGAAGCGCACCCGTCGATAGCGCTCTCGGCTGCGAGACTTCGGGTGCCGGCGTCGCAGTTGGGCACCGAACTGAACGCGCCTCGGACGGGCGCTTTCGCTGAGCAGCGCCGCTGAAGCTGGCGGGTGCAACCGCGCGGAGGCAATCGCCCCGGCTGCTGCCGCCAGGCGGGTATCCCTCCCCGAGGGTTTCGGACGGGGGGTCGGAGCGCTATTCAGCGGGCCGCCCCCTAGTAGGGGGCGGCTCGCTCGGGCTGGCTACAGGCTGCTGAGGCTGAACGGTCGCTTGGCGAAGTACTTCTCGGTTGTCCCGTTCGTGTCGCTGAACTTGCCGATCAGCCACGGGCCGAGGAACCAGCCGGTGTTGACCGACTCGTAGTCGCTGCCATAGGTGATCGTGAACGTATACCGGTGGCCGGTCACCTGGCAGTCAATGAGGTCGTAGCCGTCGCCGGCGAGCGCGCTCTGGCCGGCGCACGCCCCAGTCGAGCTGTCCTCAGAGGTGATCGTGAAATTAACCCCGCTATTCACCGTCCAGGCCCCGACGAAGTTGCCGTTGGTCGCGGCCGAGGCGGCGGGGGCGAACAACGCGCCTGACGCGAGCAGCGTGGCGGCGACCGCGAAGACCGAACGATGAGGCCGGCGGGACGCGGCACGCGATCGACCGAGTCCGATGATGAGACGACGAGACAAGAATGAAAACCCCTGAAGCGATGGACTGAAATAAGAGCAAATATCATGCGGCCTCTGCGTCGAGGACCAACCGGACGCCGAGGGGGACGGGAGATTTGAAGATCGCCCAAAGCTCGTTGCCGGTTACGCCACTCATCCGACGAGCTCTCTCCGCTCAGCCGTCGGCGTTGGTGCAATGCCGCTGTTGGGGTGGTGATGGCTCGTGTCTGCTTCCGGGTCGCCGGCGGCCAGAGCAGTCATCTGGCGAGGCATCCCCTTGAGCGTCTCATCGGCGATCAGCACATCGTGCTTCTCGGACGCCCAGTCGACGCCCGCATAGATACTTCTCATCAGAACTTCAACTCCAACTCGGGTCAGGTCTTCACAGCGCCCCGACCAAAGAGGTACCTTTGCGGATGCATATAGACAGGCCCTCAACACGGGGCAACGTCCTGTAGCCGCTTGCGGCACCTCACCACCGCCGAGACGGGCTGGTCCGCTCGGGGCCCTCCACACAGGGGGCAGGCAAAGCAAAGCCCTCTCCCGGCGGCGGTCGAGGCAACAATCAGCTTAGGATGACCTATAGGCGAAGCGGCGATCTGCCGATTGCGAACCTCGATCGCAGATCTTGTACGTTGCGTACAAAATCGTCCGGCTGACGCGTGGTCGCCGGTCGCTACCTCACGCTGCAGTGGTGCGATCGCGTTCGTGCTAGAGCGCTCGTCCAGAATTGGTGAGGCGGACGAGCGCCTGGTCGCCAACTCGATCGTCGGGTCGCGGACGCCCCGACGGCCGGAGCGATCGTCCGGGCCGCCGGCGTCATCCTCAAGTCCAACCGCCCGGTCGTCGCCGAAGCGCAAGCGGCACGCGCGGCCTAGTCTCTAGAGGAGCGCTGAGGCTGCTCGGGAAGCTACGCGGCAGCCTGAAGCGCGTCGGCTATGACGGCTTCGACCTTGCGACCCTCGCGCTTAGCTCGCTCGGTCAACGCCGTGAGGGTCGCCGCGTCCACGGGCACAGCGATGGTGATCTCAATCTCGGGGTTGCCGGCCTCAACATGACCTTCGGACTCAGCAAGCCGATCGTCGAAGGCGTCGGGCTCATGATCGTGCGGATCGGACATGTCGTATCTCCCATTCTGACGCGTCAGCGGGCTTTACGGTAGAGACGGGTCTGCGCTTCGGTTGCATCCCAAGCCGTCATGACGTGCCACCGACCATGGTCGCTGTGGTCGCGATCAACGACGATCGTCAGAAATCGACCCGCGCTCGTCGGGCCAATCAACCACCGGCTGTCGTCGGCGCGCGGGTTGGGATTCTCGATCCACACCACCGGAGTCGTCTCAAACACCTCGCTCACCTCAGCCACCGAGATCCTGCGCTCCGCGAGCTTCCGCAGGCTTTCCAGATTGAACTCGAGATTGAGGAACGGCACCGCGCGCGAGTATGCGCTCCGAGCCGGACCTCCGCAGCGGCCGATTGGCCCGGACGATCGTCATTCGTCGGACCCGCGGGCTGGCGTTTGCAAGAACCAGCAAGTACCGGCCCGAGTCGCCGGATGGCGGCGGTCCCCGAGGGCTAACTCGATCGCGTGGTGTGCCTGTCCCGAAACGGCACCGAGGCGAGCAAGTCGCGCGAGGCGGCATCCGCGGAAATCCGTCTGCGAA
>Ga0302181_10001273_pt1 | contig 19028 bp, 16 predicted proteins | sample I_Palsa_E3_3_FD_198786 | JGI IMG/M metagenome (GOLD analysis project Ga0302181, IMG submission 198786) | Peat permafrost microbial communities from Stordalen Mire near Abisko, Sweden - I_Palsa_E3_3 | ecosystem: Environmental > Terrestrial > Soil > Palsa > Peat permafrost | place: Sweden...
GCTTCGGCCGTGCACCCGCCCAGAGCGGCCACCAGGTCCGGCATCACCACCGTTCAAACGGTAACAGGCGAACTTCTCCATGCAGCCCAATGCAGCCCAATGCAGCCCAATGCAGCCCAATGCAGCCCAATGCAGCTGTGCTCAGAGAACGGTCTGCGACCGACGAGGGATGTCAGGGTTCTGTTGGGTGTCGCAGAGAATCCAGCTGCAACCACCCTGCCTGACCCGCGTTCGCCCACCCGTCCTCTGGGCTACTCCTCGGCGCGAGTCCACTCCGGGTTGGACCGACCAGCGAGGTGCCCGACCGCCGCAACCACGACCACGATGGCCAACGCGAGCACGAGCGGGACTGCAACATGCACATGCAGAATGAGCGCCGCCCCCACCAGGGCGCCGAGGAACATGGCGGCGATCGAGATCAGACGCCGGCCCGACTTCGAGCCCTTCCCTCCACCGAGCGCACTGTCGGCACCGATCCCGGTCACCGTCAAGGTCAGGACCGTGGTGGTCAGGTCGGGAACGGCCAGCCGGCGCACGCTCGAATTCTGCAGGCCCATCGACAGGGCGAGGAGAACGATGAGTGGATAGCGGAATCCGGAATCGAAGGGTTGCGAGCCGACCAGGGCGAGGACCATCGCCACGGCTACGAGCAGTGCCTGCGTCGCGCTCGCCACGGCGACGTGATGACCACGATGATGGCCGAACCGCTGCACGATCCGCCCACCGAGCACCGACCCCAGTCCGAATGCGACCAGCGCCACCACCGACGCCGCGATCGAGAAACCGTGGGCGCCGACGATGGCAAAGGCGAGGAAGACCACGTTGCCCGTCATATTGGCGACGAACACGTGCCCCAGGAGCAGGTAGCTGAACGAGTCGACCAGCCCGGTGACCACGGTCATGGCAACCAGGAGTGGCGGCAGCGGGCCGAAGCGGTCGTTCCGGCCCGGAGCCAGCGTCTCGCGGACCTCGTTGATGAACGTGTGCATGTCCAGGACTCCTCTCGACAAGGCGGCTCTCCGGCCACCGGACATCCAAGCGCCTCGAGCAACCTTCCGTCGACACCGAAACCCCAAACACTAGGGTTCAGCGCCATGAACTACTGGGTGACGTATCCGATGACCACGCATCCGTACAACCCCGAGCTGACGACCAAGGATGCGCTGACCCGCTTCTGCCAGGTCGCCGAAGCAGCTGGATTCGCCGGCGTCGGCTTCACCGACCACCCTGCCCCGACGCACCGGTGGTTGAGCGCAGGCGGCCACGACGCCCTCGACCCGTTCACCGCGCTCTCCTTCTGCGCCGCCGTCACCGACACGATGCGCCTGATCCCCAACATCGTCGTGCTGCCCTACCGCAATCCGTTCCTGGTGGCGAAGGCGTCGGCCACGCTGGACGTTCTGTCCGGTGGGCGCTTCACGCTCGCGGTCGCCACCGGCTACATGCGTGGGGAGTACAAGGCGCTGGGCGTCGACTTCGAGCAACGCAACGCCCTGTTCGACGAGGCGATCGAGGTGATCCGCGGGGTCTGGAGTGAGGACGACTTCGCCCACGAGGGCTCGACCTTCAGCGCAAAGGGACAGACGGCCAACCCGAAGCCCACGCCGCACCCACCCATCTGGATCGGTGGGAACAGCCGCCTCTCCCGCCAACGCGTGGCCCGCTACGGCGACGGCTGGAGCCCCTTTCCCGCCCCGAGGACCCTCGCCTCCACCGCCAAGACCCGGCCCCTCGAGTCCGTGGACGATCTCCGCCCGATGCTCGACGAGCTCTGGCTGTTCATGGAGGAAGCCGGCCGCGACCCCGCCAGCATCGACGTGTCGTTCGGCACCGGCGCCGGCGGCAACCCGGGCGACGACAGCTTCAATCCCGACGCCACGCAGGCCGCCGCCGAGGAACTGACGGCGCTCGGCGTCACGTGGTCGGGCGCCGGCGTGCCCGGCGATTCGCTGGCTCACGCGCTCGAGTCACTCGAGCGCTTCGGCTCCACCGTCATCCGCACGCGTCGATAAGCCCCCGCCCGCCGCCCCGCCGCCCCGCCGCCCCGCAGGCCGCTCCGATCCCCGCCCACCGGCCCGCCCCCGTCCTACATTTACTCCGTCTCGTTCGCAGTGACGAAAGACGAAAGACGAAAGACAAAAAAAGGGAAAGGGGCCCGAATGAGGAACCGCACGTTCGAGCGCATCGGGGCGTCGAGCGGCCTCGCCTTCGTTGCGCTGGCCGCCCTCTCCGGCTTCATCTACCCCCAACAGCCCAGGGTCGACTCCACTCCAGCCGCGACGCTGGCCTGGGTCCACGACCACCACACAGCGCTCCAAGCCGGCATGATCTTCGACTTTTTCGCCGCCGGGATACTGCTCTGGTTCGTCGGCTACCTGCATCGCGTCCTCCGGCGTTCCGAAGGGGACGTCGAGTGGCTGTCGCCGGTCGCCTTGGCCGCCGGTATCGGCGTGTCCATCACCACCGCAGTCGCGGCACTGCCCACAGTGCTGCTGGCGTTCATGGATGCACAGCCCGGCGGTCTCAACGATCCGTCACTGGTACGCGCGCTCGGCGATCTGAACACGATCTTCTTCTCGCTCACGTCCGTTATGACCGCCGTCTTCCTCGGCGCCCTCGGCTGGGCGATGTTGCGCGGCGACGCCGGCACCATCTGGCTCGGCTGGCTCATGATCCTGGTCGCGGCCTTCAACTGCGTCGCCGTCTGGATCGGCGTCACCTTCAGCAGCTACCACGGCCACGCATGGCTGATCATCGGCTGGGGCGCCTACGTCGGCTTTCTGATCGTGATGCTTATCGCCAGCGTGTCGCTCCTGCGCCACGCCGCCGACGTCCCGTGATCCGTACGGGCGCGCACGTCGTCCACGCGGACCGTTCGTCTGCATGGCAACCGCCGCCCGCGCCTCACGTCCAGCCGGTACAGGCGGCCGGACGTCTTCCCGCCGGACCCGACCCCTCGGCCGGGACTACGGCGGCGATCCTCGCTCGGCCGAGCTGGCGGAGAGCATCGGGCGGCACCAGCGCGTCATCTCCGAGCACGAAGGGGCGATGCTGCGCGAGATCGCCGAGTTCGATCGCACGGAGGCGTGGCGCGGGGACGGGTCACTGTCCATGCGCGACTGGCTGATCGCCCAGTGCCACGTCAGCCGTGCCCGGGCCCGGACCCTGGTCGATTCTGCGTCGAAGGTGAAAGATCTACCCGCGCTCGCGGGCGCCCTCTCCGAGGGGCGGCTGACCCTCGACGTGTTCGCTCCGTTGGCTGCCGTGGCCACGACCGAGACTGATGCTGACCTGGCCCAGGCGTCGGAGCACTGGACGCCGAGGCAGGCCCGTCAATTGGCGTCGGAGGTCAAGGGCGCCACGGATGCCGACGCGGCGGCGCAGTTCCAACGCCGTTTCGTCCGTTTCGACGACGAGCGCTGCCTGCTGTGGGCCCAGCTGACCAGGGATAGGTTCGCCGTGGTCAAGTCGGCCGTCCTCGGCCGGGCCCGCCGCCACGACCATCCGAGCGCCAACGATCCCGACTACGCCCGCTTCGAGAGCCGGTGCGCCGACGCGCTGGTCGAGATCTGCGTCGAGCAGGGGCGCCGGAAGCGCCCGATCCGCACCACCTCCACCGCCCCCGAGTCCAACCCCGAACATGCGCCAGTCCACGGCGGTGCCCGCACGACCATGATCGTGCACACCGACCTCGACCGCCTCCTCTATGGCGACGGCTACGGCCACGCCTCCATCGAAGGCGCGGGTCCGATCTCCGCCGAGGTGGCGCGCCGGCTCGCGTGCAACGCGCACATCACGCTGTCGTTCGACGCGCCCGACGGCACTGTTCTCGACCAGAAGCAACTGGAGCGTGATCCCACCGAAGCCCAGCGGATCGAGATCGGACGTCGCGACAAGGGATGCCGGTTCCCGGGTTGCGGTTGCAAGAACGTGACCGACGTCCATCACGTCGTGTGGGCCTCCAAGCAGGGGCCCACGGTCATGTCGAATCTCCTCACGCTCTGCGTGGGCCACCACAGTCGGGTGCACGAACTGGGCTGGAAGCTCGATGGTAACGCCCAGGCCAAGGTTCGTTTCACCAGTCCCCAGGGCAGGGTGTTCGTCTCCACCCCTTCGCCGACCTGGCGCCGGCCGCGGAAATGAGCGCCTGACGTTCATGAGCCTTACCCCTTGACCGCCCGCACTATCTCGTCGGTGACCGCGTCAGGGTCCTCGAGTGGCAGCATGTGCCCCCTGTTCTGCAGGGCAATTAGTCGCGCCCCGGGGACGGTCGCCACAATCTGATCTGCTTTCGTGGGCAACGTCAGGGTGTCACGCGTACCCACCATGACGGTTGTCGGCACGGCGATCGTGGCCGCACCCTTGAGCAGGTCCATTGTCGACATCGACAACAAGAAGTCGCCCCGAACGGCTCCATGGCAGCTTCCGAAGAGGTCTCTGGTCAGATCCATGTGCGCGCGGACCGGGTTCTCGCCAAAGGCCCCCCGGACGAAGACGTGTCCCTTCTTCGACTGCAGCGCCAGCGTGACGAACCGCGAGGCCACGAGCGCATTGGCGACCCGTGCCCCTTGCGCCGAGCCGCTGCCCAGACTGGTGGCCGCGGTCGCCACGAGCACGGTCGCTTTGGCCCGGTCCTTCAGCACGTCGGGCCGGTGTGTGGCCAGCGACATGATGGTCATGCCGCCCATGGAGTGCCCCGCGAGCACGACGTCGCGCACGTCCGTCGCGTCGAGAACCGCGGTCAGGTCGTGCGCCAACGTCTCGACCGTCATCGGCGACGTGCCCCGTGTGCTCGCCCCATGCCCGCGCTGGTCGTAGAGCACCACCCGAGCCCCCTGCTCCCGGAGGCGCCGGGCGACGGGCAACCAGATCTCGTGGCTGCACCCCCAGCAGTGGGGGAGTACGACGACGGGTGCGTCAGGGCCGTCACCCTCCAGGTCCCACACGGCCAGCTGCGCCCCGTCCGGTGTCCTCACCACTGCGGGCTCGGGCCGTTCCACGCCCTCGCCCCAACCGAGGGCGTGACGCCCGTCGTCGACCTGATTGCCCTCGGCGCCCCGTGCCGCCAATCGCCTGTACGCGACGCCGGCGACTCCGACCGCCGCGATTGCGGCCCCCACGAGCAGCACTCGGGGCGGCAGTCGCCGGGGCCGCCCTTCCGAGTCACGGTGCAGCACTGAAGAGAAACCAGAAGCGGTCGAAGGCAGAGAACCCATGCCCCCGAGCGTATGTGGCGCATTTGCAGCAAGGCGACACCACCGAGCTGAGCGGCCCCCGCTGAGCCCCCAAATCCAGCACCACCACCAGCACCACCACCACCAGCGCCCAACCCGGGCACGACCCCCGAGCTGAGCGCACCCACCTCACCGAACCGAAACATCCCTCGTAGCGTCTCTCTCCGTATGAGGCGCGTCAGGGCCGTTGTCGCTGCAATTGCAGCCCCTCTCCTCTGCGTCGCCGCCACCGCCACCGCCACCGCCACCGCCACCTATGCAGCGGTCGCCACCGCCACCTATGCAGCGGTCGCCACCGCCCGGACGATCACCCGCTCGGCCCACGTTGCCTTCGGGAACTGCAACGCGCGGCACGTCGTCCTGAGCATCACCGCTCCCAGGCACGCCTTCCGGCTCAGCGAACCGGTCACCGTCGAGGTCCGGCTCAGCAAAACCGGGAGCACGACGTGCGGCACCCCGTTGGCCCAGCACGTCCCTGAGGCGCGAACTGCGCTGACAGTCGGCCCCTGCGACACCCTCCCGCTTCTCGTCCGCAGTCTCGGCGGCGTCGACGTGTATCCCGGACCGGTGGTCTACTTCTGCACGGATGAGGCGGGACTCCGGCTGGGCCCGCACAGCACGGCCCTGGCCGCGGCCCACTGGAACCAGGCCGCCTATCTCGGATCCCCACCGAAGCCCCAGCACGCTCCACCTGGGACCTATCGCCTGACCGTCGACCAGGCCGTCACGGTCCCCGTCGTCCTGACCTCGGGCTGAACTCTGACCAGGCTCGATACAATCGTTCTTCCGCACTTGCCGGGCCGGGAGCTGCGATATGCAGCGCGCCTTCCGCAGGAGCGCCAGGGAACCGCAAAGCCGAGAACGAGAGAACCAGAGAAGGAACGAGGGCAACACATGTCGGGTCACTCGAAGTGGGCGACCACCAAGTACCGCAAGGGCGCCCAGGACAAAGCCCGCGCAAAAATCTTCGCCAAGTGCATCCGCCTCGTCGAGGTCGCGGCCCGGGAAGGCGGCGGCGACCTCGAGGCCAACGCCACGCTGCGCACCGCCTACCAGAAGGCCAGGGCAGCCAGCGTCCCGCTCGACACGATCGAGAAGGCCATCAAGCGTGGCACCGGCGACCTCGAGGGCGTGCGCTATGAAGCCATCAACTACGAGGGTTACGGTCCCGGCGGCGTGGCGATCATGGTGGAGACGTTGAGCGACAACCGGAACCGCACCGGCGCCGAGATGCGCAACCTCTTCAGCCGCAACGGCGGCAACATGGCCGAACCCGGCGCCGTCGGCTGGCAGTTCGAGCGCAAGGGCATCGTGACAGTCAACCTCGACAACGACGAGGACAAGGTCATGGAGATCGCCATGGAGGGCGGCGCCGAGGACCTGACGAGCAACGGCGCCGCCTGGGTCGTCACCAGCGCGCCGGCCGACGTCGAGTCGGTGCGCCAGGCCCTCGACGACGCCGGCATCCCCCCGGAGTCGGTCGATCTCAGCCTCGAGCCCACGCAGCTGGTCCCCGTCCCCGACGAGGGTGAGGCCAAGAAGGTCCTCCGCCTGCTCGAGGCCATCGACGACCACGATGATGTGCAGGCCGTCCACTCCAACGCCGACATCTCGGACGAGGTCCTCGCCGCCTTCGAAGGCTGAGCCGCTCCGGATCCGCCCCCTGCGCAGCACCCCCGACTATCCTGCGAACGCATGTTCGTATTGGGCATCGACCCCGGGCTCTCCCGCTGCGGCTACGGGCTGGTGGCCCGGGCCGAGGGCTCGTCGGCGCTGCGGGCGCACGCCGCCGGGGTGGTGGAGACGGACCCGGCGGCGCCGCTGGCCGAGCGGCTCCTGATCCTGCACACGGAGTTGCGGGCGCTGGTCCAGGAGTTGCGGCCTGCCGCCGTCGTGGTGGAACGGGTCTTCTTCCAGGTCAACGCCAAGACGGCCATGTCGGTCGGGCAGGCCAGCGGGCTGGCGCTCCTGGTCGCCGCCGAGGCCGGCTGTGCCGTGGTCCAGTACACCGCCAACGAGGTGAAGCTCTGCCTGGTCGGCTACGGGGCGGCCACCAAGGACCAGGTGCAGCGCATGGTGGCCCAGGTGCTCGGGCTGCCGGCGGTCGACGGCCCGCCTGACGTGGCCGACGCCCTCGCGCTGGCGGTCTGCCACCTGACCACCGTGCCCCTGCGGCGGGCCATGGATGCCGCACTGGTCAAGGAGGACGGGGCTGCTGCGCTGAGCGGAGCTGTGAGCAACGTGAGCAAGGAGGGCACAAGGTGATCGGACTGCTGCGAGGAGCGGTGGTGGTGCGGACGGGTGAGGGCGAGGTGATCATCGACGTCGGAGGCGTGGGCTACCGGGTGGCGGTCACCTCCGCCACGGCGGCGGCGTTGGTCATGGCGGGCAGTGCGACCGAGGCCACGTTGTACGTGCACACGCATGTGCGCGAGGACGCCATCGTCTTGTACGGCTTCGTCCACGATGACGAGCGGCGCTGCTTCGAGGTGCTGCTGGGCTCGCACGGGGTCGGCCCCGCGCTGGCGCTGGCCATCATGGCCGCGTTATCGCCGGCGGCGTTGTCCACGGCGGTCCTGGAAGAGGACCTGGACACGCTGTGCACGGTGCCGGGCGTGGGGCGCAAGACCGCGGCCCGGTTGCTGATTGAGTTAAAGAGCCGGCTGGACCTGCCCGATCTGTCCTTGGGCGGGGTCGGAGTCGGTGCCGACGGAGTCGGAGACGCTGCATCGGGCGTGGCGGGTGCCGGAAGCACCCGGACGTCGCGAGCCGAGGCCCGAGCGGCCTTGAGCGAGCTCGGCTACGCCCCCGACGAGATCCGCGGTGCGCTTGACGGCCTACGCGACGATGTCGGGGTGGAAGAGATGCTGCGCCTGGCGTTGCGCGAGCTGGCCTCACGGTGAGCCTGTGAGTCCCCGTGCCCGCCGGGAGGTCCTGGCGGTCGACCCGGAGTCCGAGTCCGGCGGTTCTGATGGCGACGACGGTGCCGGCGCGGGGCGTGTCGTCGATCCGATGCCGTCCAACGGCGCCGAAGAGCTCGAGGAAGTAGGCCTCCGGCCCCGGTCGCTTTCCGAGTTCCTGGGGCAGCAGGAGCTGGTCGAGCATCTGGGGATCGTGCTCCAGGCGGCGCGTCAGCGGCGCCAGCCGGTGGATCACATCCTGTTCGCCGGGCCGCCGGGACTGGGCAAGACGTCCCTGGCTGGCATCGTGGCGACGGAGATGGGGGCCGGCTTTCGCATCACCGCCGGCCCTGTCCTGACCAGGGCGGGTGATCTGGCCGCACTGCTCACCGACCTGCAAGACGGCGACGTTCTGTTCATCGACGAGATCCACCGGCTGCACCGATCGGTCGAGGAGATGCTCTATTCGGCCATGGAGGACGGCCGGCTCGACATCCTGATCGGCAAGGGCCCCACCGCCCGTTCCATCCGCCTGGAGCTCCCGAGCTTCACGCTGGTCGGCGCCACGACGCGGACCGGTCTGGTGGCCGGGCCACTGCGGGACCGCTTCGGGTTCGTCGGCCGTCTGGACCTCTACGACCCAGCCGACCTGCGCGCCATCGTGGAGCGCTCGGCCCGCATCTTGAAGGTGCAGATCGACGCCGAAGGTGCCATACGCATTTCGGAGCGGTCTCGGGGCACGCCGCGGGTCGCCAACCGGCTGCTGCGACGGGTGCGGGACTTCGCCGAGGTGCGCGGCGACGGGATCATCGACGGCGCCATCGCCAGCGACGGCCTGGAGCTCTTCGGCGTGGACGAGCTGGGCCTGGACAAGGTCGACCGGGCCATCCTGTCCACGCTCTGCAGTCGCTTCGGAGGGCAGCCTGTCGGCCTGACCACGCTGGCGCAGTGTGTGGGCGAGGAGACGGACACGATCGAGGATGCGTACGAGCCGTTCCTGCTGCAGAGCGGGCTGATCCAACGCACGTCGCGGGGCCGCGTGGCCACCCAACGCGCCTGGACCCACCTCGGCTTGGAACGGCCGGCCTCGGCCGCCGACGCAATGAACACGCCTCCACTGTTCTGACGGACCCCTCTCGGTGCGCCGCGGGCGCGCCAATTCACATTTCTTGCGCCATTTCGCAGTGCAATGAGCTACGGTTTTGTGGTTGCACCACAAGACGGAAGCGAGGTGACCACATGGCAGGAATGAGCACTGGCTCGACGCGTACGACGCGCCCCGAGCGGCTGATCCCGTTTGCCGTCGTGGCCCGGCCGCCCCTCTTGCCCACTGGTGCCGTTGGAGGGAGGACCTGGATGACCGGGCCCACCCTCTGCTCCGCTGGTCACTGACGCCGACCACGACACCGCCGGGCTGACCGCCCGGACGCAATCCGAGGTCCACCGTGCACTACGAGTGCGCCCATTCCTCGACCCCTTCGCCGCACCTCCCCACTTGGAGATTCCCATGGGTGAACGCACCCTCTTTCCCAATGCTTCGACCAAAGAGACTCTGGAGTACTGCTGGCGCCAGATGCTGCCCGACCGCGCCGCCTTCACCGTGGCCTGCACCGCCATTGTGCTGGGGACGCTGGCCAACGCCGTCGCGGCGCCGCTGATCTTCGCGTCGCTGCTGAGCCGCATATCGCAGCTCGGTCCGCACGAGCACGAGGGCCTGTGGCACGCCTTCGGCCCTTTGCTGGTGGCCTACGCGATCGTCCTGGCCGCCGCCACGCTCTTCGGGCGCATCGGCGGCTGGATGAACTGGGGCGCCACGCTGCGCTCGTTCGCCCGGGCCATCACCAGCGGCTACGACCACTTGATGAGTCTGAGCCACTCGTGGCACACGGACAGGCCCTCGGGTGAGGTCATCGCGACACTGGAGACGTCGACGTGGGCCTTCGCCGACATGATCGACGCCACGGTGTGGGGCATCCTGCGCATCTCCGTGACCACGGTCGGGGCGATCGTGGTCCTCGGGATCGTGGCCTGGCCGGTCGCGCTCGTCATGGCGGGGCTCGTGGGCGTGTTCGCCCTGGTGCTGCACCGGCGCATGGGCCGAGTGGTCGCGGCCGAGAAGGAGTTCTCGGATGCCCACTCCCGGGCCACCGGGGTGATCGCCGACACGATCGCCAACCTCACAACAGTGCGCTCGCAGGCGGCGGAGGGCCGGGAGAAGGAGCACGTGGGCGCGCTGGTGGCCGATTCGATCGGCGCGGACCTTCGGGCGCGCAAGGTGTTCACGACGACTCGGATCCAGATGGAGTCGGCCATGGCCTTCTTCAACTGGGCCGCCATCGTGGTCGGGGTGGTGCTGGCGCTGCACCACGTGGCCGCGGCGGGTGCGGTGTACCTGATCCTCTTCTACGCGACGTTCGTCGGCACCAGCCTCGAAGAGTCGTTCGAGTTCATCCGTTTGATTTCGCGGGCTATTGGACGCTGCGCCAAGTTCGCCGGCATCGCCGCCACGAAACCGGACATCGTCGACCTCCCGGGCGCGCCGGACATGGTGGTGCCGCACGGGTGTGTGGAGTTCCGGGATCTCCGGTTCGCCTACCGCGTCGGGGCCCCGCTGTTCGAGGGCCTGGACCTGCGCATCGAGGCGGGGGAGCACGTCGGCCTGGTCGGACCTTCGGGTTCGGGCAAGACCACGCTCACCAAGCTGATGTTGCGCTACGCCGACCGCGAAGGCGGGCTGATCGAGATCGACGGCCAGGACATCGCGTGCGTCACGCAGCAGTCCTTGCGCGGTCACATCGCCTACGTCCCACAGGACCCCCAGATGCTCCACCGCACCATCGCGGAGAACATCTGTTACGGCATGGAGAAGGGCCGAGACATCGACGGCACCGGCGGGGTTGTCGACATGGACCTCGTCCGGTCCGTGGGTCGCGCGGCCTATGTGGACGAGTTCGTGGAGCGGCTCCCCGACGGGTACCAAACCGTGGTGGGGGAGCGCGGCATGAAACTCTCGGGTGGCCAGCGTCAGCGGGTCGCCATTGCGCAGGCCATGGCCAAGGGGGCGAAGGTGCTCGTCTTGGACGAGGCCACGTCGGCGTTGGACTCTGAGTCCGAGTCGCTCGTGCAAGAGGCGCTGTGGCACCTCATGGAGGGCACAACCGCGCTGGTGGTGGCGCACCGGCTGGCCACCATTGCCCGCCTCGATCGGATCGTGGTGCTCGACCGCGGGCGCGTGGTCGAGCAGGGCACGCACGCAGAGCTCCTCGCCGCCGGACGGGCCGGTGTGTACGGGCGCCTCTGGGCGCACCAGTCGGGGGGATTCCTGGCCGCGTAAGCCGGGGCTGATCGGCTGGCTGGCTCGTCGAGGGATCGGCTGGCCAGCTGGCCGGTCGCCCGGCGCTCGCTGGCCGGCGAAGTCGGTGGAGCCGGTGGAGCCGGTGGAGCCGGCGGGCTTACCCGGTCCGGACGACCGAAGCGATCGACGCGCCCAGAGGGATGTAGACCCGGAAGGTGGTCGACCAGCCAGGCGTGTCGACGATGTCGACGAAGCCTTCGTGGGCCTCGGCCACCGACTTGGCGATGGCCAGGCCCAACCCCGTTCCGGGCACACCCATTTCCGTGGAGGAGGCAAGCCGGTAGAAGCGCTCGAACAGCTGGGCGCGCTCGCTCTCGGGAATTCCGGGTCCTTCGTCGAGCACTTGCACCCGGGCGTAGGAGTCGACGTTGTCGACGATCACGTGGACCCGGCCGCCTCGCGGCGAGAACTTGATGGCGTTGGAGAGGAGATTGGCCAGCAGCTGGTGCAGGCGGGTGGGGTCCCCGAAGATCGGTACCTCTTCGCCCGGGTCGATGGTCAGGACCACCCCGGCGACCGTGGCCGAGGTCTGGATGGCGTGCACGGCATCCTCGGCGAGACGGCTCAGGTCCAACTCGGTGAAGGCCACCCGGAGTCCGCGCCCGGCGCCCGGGTCGGCCAGCAGGTCCTCGGCCACCCGCTGCAGGTGCTCGGCGTTGCGCTCGATGGTCTGCAGCATGCGCATCTGGCTCTCGGTCAGGTCCGCCGTGGCGTCGAGGAGCAGTTCGACGAAGCCCCTGATGGAGGTGATCGGCGTGCGCAGCTCGTGGGAGACCGTCGCCACCACGTCATCCTTCATCTGGGTCAGCTCCCGCAAGCGGTTGTTCTGCTCAATCAGGGACTGCGTCACCTCTTTCTGAATCGCATAGAGGCGCTCCCGATCAGCCGCCAGCTCCTCGCGCTCGGTCACATCGATGGCGACGACGACGTAGCCGCCGTTCGTTGGCGCCAGCCCCTCGCTCTGGGGAACCCAGCCGGTCGGATTGTCGGCGCCGTCCTTCTCGGCGAGGTCGGCTTCGTCGCCCGATTCCTTCTCGAGCCCGGGAACGGGCAGCGCCCGCACGCGGACGACGCAGCGCCGTTGCTGACCGTCCTTGCGCGTGGCCGTCCACGGGACCTCGGCCGCCGTCTCGGCGTCAACAGGCTCCAGCGCAGTGCGCATGGCGTCGATCGTCTGGCGACGCTCATCGATCTGCGCCGGGTCGATGAAATCGGCGATTGAGTGCAAGCCGACGACCTCGGCAGCGCGATAGCCCAGCAACTGCTCGGCGCCGGCCGAGAAGAATGTCACGGTGCCCGCAGGGTCGACACCCAGGATGGCGCTTCCGGTGGCGGCCCGCAGAAGGGTCTCGAGGCGGTCGCGGGCATAGTCCGCCTCGCGTGCGTTCCGGCGGGCCATGCGGGACTGCTGAGCCAGATCGGTCAGGATCGCCCGGTCCCGCGAGACCATCGTGTACACGGTCGACGCGACCAATGTGGTGACGGTCGCCATCACGGCCACCTGCCGCCACTCGATGGTGGGGTAGTCCGGTGGCCCGATGAGGAGAAGGGGTACGAGCAGGGCCAGGTCCATACAGAAGAGCCCGACGAGCAGATGCAGGCGCCGCCCGTAGAGCGAGAGCCAGACGATGGGGAGGAGGTACACGACCACCAAGCCGGAGTCGGCCCCGCCCTGGGCGTCACGGATGATGGCGATCACGGCGATGTAGCCGACCGGGATGATGAGCCAGGCCCAATCGGGCAAGCGCTCCCAGGGCAACAGGAACGCGGCGGCGATGAGTACGAAGAAGATGACGCCGGCGATCGAGATCTCGCGGCGGGCGTCGTGGGGGAACGGGACCAGGGCGATCACGATGGTGCCGATGGCCACCAGGGCGAAGACGGGCAGTCGCACCCGCATGGAGCCCGAGAACCCGATGGGGAGGGTGGACCCCGGCAGTTGCGGATCGCGCCGCCGATCAGCGTCGGGTTGGGGCTGGGACGACTGGCTCACCGGGTCCGCGAGCGGTAGCGGTATCCGAAGCCCCGGACGGTCTCGATAGGGCCTTCGTCGCCTTCGTCCCAGCCCAGCTTCCGGCGGAGCCGGAGCACGGCGTACTTGACCCGTGAGGGGGCCAAACCGCTGGGATCGTCCCAGGCCAGCTCGATGAGCTGATCCGACGAGAGGACTTGACCCTGGTGGCGGGCCAGCGTGGCGAGCAGGCGGTATTCCGTCGGGGTCAAGATGATCGCCTCGCCGTCGACCGTCACTTCTTGGTGGGCGAAGTCGATGTGGAGGGTGCCGTCGTCGAAGGTGGTCACTGGTTCGCCCTTGGCGACCTGTCGCCGGCCAACCGCCTGCAGGCGGGCCAGGAGCTCCACCCGGCTGAACGGCTTGGTCAGATAGTCGTCGGCGCCGGAATTGAGCCCCCGCACCTTGTCTCTCTCGGTCCCGAGGGCGGTGAGCATGAGTACCGGCACGTCGCTCATGTCCCGGATGCGCTCCAGGACCTGCCAGCCGTCCAGGTCGGGGAGCCCGACGTCGAGGATGACGATGTCGGGATGGCTCTGGTGGAACTGGCGCACCCCGTCGCGTCCCTCGAGCGCCTCCGCGACCTTGTACCCCTCCCGCTCGAGGAGTGTGCGAAGGAGTTGGCGAATGTCCGCCTCATCCTCAATGACCAGCACTGAGATATGACCATCTCGCATTTGACCGCAACTGTACTGGTCAGACGGTCAATCTGAGTGAATACGCGACCTTCGGGGGCAATTGAAACGACCTGGTCAGGCCTGCAATTGGGCCTCAGATCGACAAAAGGGGACGCCTCGTAGGCCATTGACGGTGACGACAGGACCCAAAAGGCCAGCTCGTGAAGTCATTCACACAGGTGTGACAGCGTTCCGGCGGTCCTGGCCTCGGCGGTCCGGACGGCCTGGGCGGATCCCGCTACGGCGGGGAGTCGAGGCGCTGTGCAGGTGGTCGGAGTACTCGAAATGCCACCGAGACGGTCAAGCCGATGGACCCCGCACTTCAAGGGAGCGAAAGGTGCGCCGGCTCGGGTCGGCGGTTCCCCATCCGACGGCCTGACGAGGCCGGCGCACCTGTTCGCTGCTCCTTGTCCCCACGGTGTTCCCCTCGTGAAAATCCGCTCCCCTCCGTCGGACTCTCACCGGTCGCCCCCCCTCCGAAACGACCATCACCGTGAGGTTGCTGTAGTGATGATCGGGTACTTTGCAGAAGCGTCGTCGCAACCCGGGCCCCATCGGGTTGCAGTCGGGTTGCCCGGCGAGAGTGGTCGCCAGACAGTCCCCGGAACGCCGTTTATCCCGCCGGGAGGCGACTGCGAAGCCGTCCGTTTGGTGGCGACGATGGCGAACGCCCGGCCACGGGGAGAGACGGCCGTCGCCTGGACCTTCGGGTACCGGGTCACCGACATGCCTGGGATCGATGGAGCGGGGACCGCGTCTGCCCAGGAGACACGGAAACCACGCACTAGGGTGGCGCGTCGCAGCCAATTCCGGTCCAAGGATCCCTCATGACATCAACTCTCGCGGTCGCCCAATTCGTCGTGGCCGCAGCCTCCAAGTCCAGTTCAAGCTCATTGCTCACCCTGCTTCCCCTGGTGGCGATCGGACTGCTGGGCTATTTCTTCTTCATTCGGCCGCAGCAGCGCAAGGCGCAGGCGGCCCGGGCGGGCGCCCAGGGCTCGGGGTTCGAGGTAGGGGACGAGGTGCAGACCGTCGGTGGTGTCGTCGGGACGGTGCTCGAGGTCCACGGCGACCGCTACACACTGTTGACGGGCGCCCTGGGCGACGACGGCAACCTCGACGGTCCCCAGCCGACCCGGATCGTTTTCGTTCGCCAGGCCATCGCCAAGAAGATCGAGCCGATCGAGGACGTGCGGATCGACGACGAGCCGGTGCAGGACGTCAGGCCGGCGCGGCCGTCGGGCAATGGCAAGGCCAAGCGCAACGGCACCAGCGACGCCACGAGTGCCGGACACAGCGATGACATCGACGATGTAGGTGGGGACGGTGCCGCCAGCAGCGGCGACCTCGGTGGGGAGGCCGAAGAGGCGTGAGCCCGAAGTCGGGCGGCAGGGCCCAACGGCGTCAACGGCGCAACTTGTGGATCAGTGTGCTCGTGGTGGTGGTGATCTCGCTCGGTTCGTTTGCGGCCGTGTTCGGCGCCAAGTGGTCGCCCCGGTTGGGACTGGACCTCGCGGGCGGAGTGTCCGTCGTGTACACCGCAGAGGGGAAGCACGTCTCGCAGTCGGACCTCAACGAGACCGTCAACATCTTGAACCTTCGCGTGAACGGACTCGGGGTCTCGGGCGCGCAGGTGGAGACGACCGGGAAAGACCAGATCTCCGTTTCCATCCCGGGCGTCACGAACGCGCAGCAAGTGCTCGACCAGATCGGGCAGACGGCACGCATGTACTTCCGCCCGGTCGAGTGCTACGCCTATCCCCAGGCCGTCCCGAAGGGCTCGAAGGCAAAAGGTGTGCAGAGAGGCATCGGGACGATTCCCGCTTGTTCGGCGTCCTCCGAGCTCACCGCGGCCAACCTTGACATAAATACCAGCACCGGCGAGCCGGCCAACAACATCCCGCCGGACCAGCAATACGAGGCCTATCCGTCGACGAGCGTCGAGAAGCCGAACTACGCCGGCAGCACCGTCCTGCTGCCGGGCATCGGCAGTGCGTGCGACGGAGCGGGCTTTCGTTGCGTGCTCGGGCCTTCCGAGATGTCGGGTCATTCGATCGCCAGCGCGCAGGCCACGCAGAACCAGACTGGTCAGTGGGTAGTCGACTACTCGCTGGCCGGGTCGGCCGGCTCCGCTCTGTGGGACAAGGTGGCCGAGGAGAACTTCCACCAGCTGCTCGGGATCGAGCTGGACGGCGAGGTGTACTCGGCGCCCATCATCCAGCCGACCCAGTCGAGTTTCACGTCCTTCGACGGCCAGGGTGAGATCTCGGGCGGAGGGAATACCGGCCTGTCGCAATCGGACGCGCAGAATCTCGCACAGGCCATGAACTTCGGTGCGCTGCCCATCACGCTGAAGGCGGCGACGTCGGAGACGGTCTCCGCCACGCTGGGACACTCGGCACTGGTGGCCGGACTCGGCGCCGGCATCGCCGGACTGGTCCTCGTGCTCTTGTACGTGCTCTTCTACTACCGCGGTCTGGGTCTGGTGGTCATCTCCGGGTTGTTGCTGACGGCGTTGATGCTCTGGGCCATCATCTCGGCGCTGGGCCATACGTCGGTGGCGCCCAGCTTCGACCTGGCGGGCATCACGGGTTTGATCGTCTCGATCGGCATCACCGTCGACTCGTACATCGTCTATTTCGAGCGATTGAAGGACGAGACCAGATCGGGCCGCTCGATCCGCACGTCCGTCGACCGCGGCTTCAAGAGTGCGTGGCGCACGGTGTGGGCCGCTGACTTCGTGTCGCTGCTGGCGGCCATCGTGCTGTACCTGGTTGCGGTCGGGGACGTGAAGGGCTTCGCCTTCTTCCTCGGGCTCTCCACGATCATGGACATGGCCGTGACCTGGTTCTACACGCGGCCGCTGGTCATCCTTTTGGGCCAGAGCTCTCGGTTGCAGGGGTCGGGTACGTTCAGCATCGCGACCGGACTCGGAGCGGGACCGCAGGCAACGGTGCCGGGTGCGGGTGCTGGTGCGGGCGTGCCCGTTGGTGCGGGCGCGGGCGGCGGCGGAGGCGGAGGCGGGTCGTGAGCGACGACGACCGGTCCACGTCCAACGGCGACGGCAGCTCCCTCGACGACGTCCCCGAGGAGGAGGTCGAGCAGTTCGAGGAGTCCGTCGACACGGCCAGTCTCGACGAGGAGGAACTCGTCAGCCTCGATGACGCCGCCCGTGCCCTCCTGGCTCGCCCCCGCCGGGGTCACGGCCCTCTCTCCCGTCTCTACCGGGGCGAGACGCGTTTCGACTTCGTCGGCAAGCGCAAGATCTGGTTCAGCCTCTCGGCTGCGATCATCGCGCTCGGGATCATCTCGATCGTGCTGCGGGGCGGCCTGAATCTCGGGATCGACTTCAAGGGCGGGATCGAGTGGACGATCCCGGCGCCGGGGATCACCCAGACCCAGGCGACGAACGCGCTGCAAGGGACCGGCGTGATCGACCCCACCGTGCAGTTGCTCGGCCGGGGCAGCGACCAGACGCTCAACGTGCAGTCGGATCTCAACAAACTGAGCCCGAGCGCCCAGAAGGAGGTGAGCACGAAGGTCCAGGCCGCGTTGCTGCACCTCACGGGGGCGCCCGCACCCACGTCGGGCACGGCGACGACCAGCACGACGGACGCCAAGACGGCGGACTCCACCACCACGACCACGTCCCCGACCAGCACCCTGCCGAACACTCCGGTCGACAAGCTCAGCATCACCACGGTCGGACCGACGTGGGGCTCCTCCATTACCAACAAGGCGATCGAGGCGTTGATCATCTTCTTCATCGTCGTGGCGATCTACATCAGTATCCGCTTCGAGCCCAAGATGGCGCTGGCCGCCTTCATCGCCATGATCCACGACGTCCTGGTGGCCATCGGCATCTACTCGATCTTCAACTTCCAGGTCACGCCGGACACTGTGGTGGCCATCCTGACCATCCTCGGGTACTCCCTCTATGACACGGTCGTGGTGTTCGACCGCGTGCGCGACAACACGAAGGGCATCGGGAGCAGCGGGCGCCTGACGTATCCGCAGCTCATCAACTTGTCCATGAACCAGACACTGGCGCGTTCGATCAACACGTCGATGGTCGCCATCCTCCCGGTGCTCGCCGTGCTCCTGATCGGTGCGCAGCTCCTGGGCGCCACGACGTTGCAGTCCTACGGTCTGGCACTGTTCGTCGGTCTGCTCTCGGGGGCGTACTCGTCGATCTTCATCGCCTCCCCGGTCCTCTGCATGATGAAGGAACGCGAGGACCGGTGGGTACAGATCGCCAACCGTCTGGCCAAGCGAGGCGAGGCCAAGGGGTTCTATTCCGCCACCGACGCTGCCACCATGAGCACCGCGATGAGCGTCGCCGCCTCGGGCCAGGTGAACCGGGGTGGGGGTGCCGCGGCGCCGAAGCCGAAGAAGGCGGACACCAAACGCAGCGGGCCGATCCGGCCGGGCTCCGGCGGGGGTGGCGGGGGCAGTGGGGGCAGTGGCGGCGGCACGACGGTAATGAACGGGCAGACGGGTTCGACGTCGTCCTCGTCCCCGGCCACGGCAACGTCGTCCGGAAAATCCTCCGGCTCGGCCTCGGCCTCGGTGTCGTCGCCCGGTGCGCCGGCAGCGCAGGGTACCCGTCCGCTGCCGGCGCAGGGTCCACGGCCTCGCAAGGGCAAGCGCAAGCGCAAGCGCTGACCTCGGGTCGGCAGGGTGCAGCCGAACTCGGCTCAGGTCAGCCGGCCGATGCCTGCCTGAGCCGTCGCGGCTGACCCGACCCGACCCGACCCGACCCGACCCGACCCGACCCGACCCGCCGCTCAGCCCGCCCACCGGTGGCACTGCATACGCAGCACCCTGCGCGTTCCCGCATTTCCCCTGGCG
>Ga0302181_10001274_pt1 | contig 19021 bp, 16 predicted proteins | sample I_Palsa_E3_3_FD_198786 | JGI IMG/M metagenome (GOLD analysis project Ga0302181, IMG submission 198786) | Peat permafrost microbial communities from Stordalen Mire near Abisko, Sweden - I_Palsa_E3_3 | ecosystem: Environmental > Terrestrial > Soil > Palsa > Peat permafrost | place: Sweden...
TCCCCGGCGTCTGTGCGCTCTGCCCGGCGAAGGCGTAGGTGAGGAAGTCCGGGTTGAGGCCGGTCCGGACGACGTCCACTGGCCCTGAGTCCTTCAGCGCCAGCGGGAGTGCCTTCCCGCCGGAGAGGGCCAGCTCCACCGGCCACCGCCGGTAGCGGACGAGGCCTCCCACCGACGCGGCCGCCACGTCCGCGCCGCTTCCCTTGCCCAGCTGGGCCTCGGCATGGGCCAAGAGGGCCAGGGGCAGCGTGGACTTCACGCCCAGCACGCCGGCGGCGGCCTCCACGGCCAGCACCGCCGTCCGCGCGCTGCTTCCCGTCCCGAGCTTGCTTCCGCCCGGGCCAAGCCTCGAGGGCGCGAGCGCCAGGGAGAGGCCGAGGCACTCCCGGCCCTCGGCGCGGTAGACGACGTCCAGGGCACGCGCGGCGAAGCGAAAGCCGTCCGTCACCTCGCCGTCCCACCGGACGCCCAACGGGGTGCTCAGCCCGAGTAGGCGTCCCTCGGCGGTGAGGAGCTCCACGGTACGGTCCGCGCGAGAGCGCACCAGCGCCTCGGCCCGTGGCCCCACCGCCAGCACCCGCGCCGCCCCGCCCCACAGCACCGCGTACTCGCCGCACAGGAAGAGCTTCGAGGGAGCGGAGAGGGCGCGTTCCACGCTTCGGGCATTCTCGCTAGCACAGCCCAGCCACGCCAATGCTTTTCAGAAGAGCGGCTCTGGAAGGAGGCAAGCATCGCCTCCCGGCGCGCAGCGCACCACGTCGCTGGCGCCGGCCTCGCGGGCCAGAGCCTCGACGCGGGCCACGTGCTCCAGCGTCGTGAGAAGCACCGGGTTGGGGCCCGCGTCCAGCGTGAAAAACACCGGGCAGCCCTTGGCCCGCGCCCGGGGGAGCTCGAGCAGCACGGCCAGCGTCGCCGGCCGGAGGTAGCAGAGGGGCGGGTCCGCAGCCAGCGCGGTGGCGTGCATGCGCCAGGCGTTGCGCTCGGCCAGGGCGCCCAGCGATGCGAGGTCACGCTTTCGGACGGCCTCCCGCGCACGGGGCACCTCCGCCTCGGCGTCCTTCACCCAGGCCGGGTAGTACGGCGACGTCTCCACCGTGGACTGCATGCCGTCGCGGGAGGAGACGTCCTTCACCAAGGAGGAGACGACGCAGGCCAGGAGCCGCAGCTCGGGCCAGTGCGCCTCGGTGAAGTCCTGCGTGGCGAAGCTGTCCTCCCCGTCGGGGCGGCTCCCTCGGTGCCAGGTGCAGAAGCCCCCTTGCACGCTGCGGCTCGCCGAACCGCTGCCCGTCCGCGCCAGCCGCGAGGTGGCGCGGACGTCGTCAGGCAGCCCGGCCGCGGCGCGCGTCGCGCGTGCCAGCGCGGCGAAGCCCGCGGCGCTGCTGGCCAGCCCGGCGGCCATGGGGAAGTTTCCGCGCGACACCACGCGCACCGGGCCCAGGGCCCGTCCCGCCTCTCGCCCCACCGCCTCCACCAGGGCCACCACCCGCGCGCGCTCCTGGCCCACCGCCTCCTTGCCGTTGAGCTCCACGCTGGTGGCGCCCGCGCCCAGCTCCACCGTCGTCGTGACTTCGAGCGGGGCCAGCGTCAGGCTGAAGTTCGACTGGTACGGGAGGATGCGCTCGCTGTCGCGCTTTCCCCAGTACTTGACGAGGGCGATGTTGGGGTGCGCCCGCGCCTTGGTGGACTTCATCCACTCGCCTCCACGCGGGCCACGAAGCAGGTGACGCCGGCGCGCCGCAACCGGCCCTGGGCCCCGGCCGCCTCGCGGAAGAGTCCCACCACCGCGCCCCCGTCGCCACCGGCGCCTGTCAGCTTCGCCCCGAGCGCGCCGCCTTCTCGCATCCACCCCGCCATGCCGTCGAGGGCAGGCGAGCTCACGCCCAGCGCGGCGAGGAGCCCGTGGTTGACATTCATCGCGTCCCCCAGGCCCTCGAGGTCGCCCGCCTCCGCGGCACGCACGCCCTCCTCGGCGAGACGGCCGACGTCGCGGAAGAGGCGGCGGTAGCGCGAAGGCCAGCGGGCCTGGCGCTTGCGCAGGGAGGACACCGTGTCCCGCGTCGGCTGCCGCGTGCCGGCCAGGGCCACCAGGAGCTCGAGGGGACGGGCGAGGGAAAGTCGGCGGACGAGGGGCGGCCTCTTGGCCCCACGGCGGCGAAAGCGGATGGGCACCCCGAGGGCGCTGCAGGCGTGGTCCACGCCGGAGGGCGTGCCGTGAAACACCTTCTCCATCCCGAGGGCCAGCGCGCGCACGCGCGCAACGGGGGGCGGCCGTCCGTCGGCGGCCAGGAGGAGGAGACGGGCCAGGGCCACCGCCACCGCGGCCGAGCTGCCAAGGCCCATGGACATGGGCAGGGTGCTAGCGAGGGAGACGCGGACAGGCGGCCGGCCCGCGGCATCCGCGGCCAGCGAGAAGGCCCGCAGCAGCTGGCGGCGGGTGGTGCCCGTGAGGCCCGCCGGTACCTCGAAGGCGCAGGTGCGCGCGGGCGTGGCCCGCGCCGTCACGCCCAGGGGGAGTGGCACGGCGAGCGCGGTGCCGCCGTACACCACCGCGTGCTCCCCGAGGAGGATGACTTTTCCCGGACCGAATGCCTGGAGCGGCCAGGCCGGGGCAGCCCTCACGGCCTGTCGTTGGCGCTGTGCGGCTCGAAGGGCTCGAGGGGAGGCAGGGTGGCGAGAATTTCCCGCGCCTTGTCCACCTTCACGTTGCCGGACTTCACGAGGAGGTGGGCCACCTTCTCCACGTGGTCCCCGCGAGCGCCGGCCGTCACCGCCACGCAGCGGGCGTGGAGCGCCATGTGGCCCTTCTGGATGCCGACGGAGCCAAGCGCTCGCAGGGCCGCGAAGTTCTGTGCCAGCCCCACCGCGGCAAACACCTGCGCCATCTCGCGGACGCTGGAGCAGCGCAGAAGCTTCATCCCCAGCCGGACGCCGGGGTGGATGCTCATCGTGCCGCCCACCATGCCCAGCGCCAGCGGCAGCTCGATGCGGCCCACCAGAGTGTTGTCCTCCAGCGTCCAGTGCGAGAGCGGCCGGTACTGTCCGGAGCGCGCGGCGTAGGCATGCGCGCCGGCCTCGATGGCGCGCCAGTCCTGCCCGCAGGCGATGGCCACGGCGTCGATGCCATTCATCACGCCCTTGTTGTGCGTCGCGGCCCGGTAGGGGTCAGCCATGGCGAAGCGGCTGGCCTGGTGAATGCCGTTGGCGATGTCCCGGCCGTCCATGTCGAAGTCGGCCAGGGCCCTCACCGGGATGCGGCAGGTGGCTCGCGCCAGCCGCCGGTCGGAGAGGTTGGAGAGGATGCGCAGGTAGACGCGGCCCCCCGTCACCTGCTCGATGAAGGGGGCCACCCCCTCGGCCATGGTGTTGATGAGGTTGGCCCCCATCGCCTCCTGGGTGTCGATGAGGAGGTGGACGATGAGGAGCGGCTCTCCGCGGGCGCCCTCGGGTGCGGGAAGGACGCGCACCTCGACTTCCCGGGCCCCGCCACCGCGGCGCTGCATGGAGGGGTGGAAGCTGTTGGCCAGGGCGAGAATCTGCTCGCGGTGCTCGAGGACCCGCTCCATGGCCAGGGTGGGGTCGCCGTAGCCGGTGACCTGCACCTGGCCCACCATCAACGAGTCATCGGCCTCGGCGTCGAAGCCGCCCGCCTCGCGGACGATTTTCGCGGCGAAGGACACCGCGGCCACGACGCTGGGCTCCTCCACCGCCATGGGCACGAGGTAGTCGCGCCCGTTGACTTGGAGGTTGAGGCCGAGTCCGAGGGGCAGGCTGAAGGTGCCCACCGCATTCTCAATCATGGTGTTGGCGGTGGAGAGCGGCAGCGGCCCCGGGCTGTGCAGGACGGCAACTTCCTCTTCGGTGAGGCCGTGGCTCCTGGCGATGCGCTCCAGGCGCTCCTGAAGCGTCAGCTTGTGAAAGCCCGGCAGCCGCGACGACGGCCTGGCCTCCTGTGGCTCGGCCGTATTCCGGGCAACAGCGCCCATACCTTTTCCCCTCACAGTGTCCCCATCCAGTCTCTCAGTGGTCCGGCCACCACCTTGGGTTGCGTACGAAGCTCTGCCACGTTGCGGCTTCCGGTGAGGAGCATGGCTTGCTTGAGCGCTCCCACCACCGTGTCCACCGCCAGCTCGGCCGCGGGGACTCCGCCGGCCTGCTGGGCGCGAAAGAGAGGAAGGGCCATGCCGGCCACGTCGGCGCCAAGCGCCAGGGCCTTGGCCACCTCGAGGCCGTTGCGAAGCCCGCCCGAGGCGATGAGGCGCACGCCCGGGCCGACGCTGCGGCGCACCGTGGCCACCGCCGCGGCGGTGGGGATGCCCCAGCTACTGAAGAGCTCGCCCACCTCGCGGGCCGGGCCGCCCTTGATGCGCAGCTGCTCCACCCGCACCCAGGAGGTGCCTCCGAGGCCACTGACGTCCAGCGTGCGGACGCCGCAGTCCACCAGGCGCCGGGCCACGTCGGGGGAGAGGCCGCAGCCGGTTTCCTTCACCAGGAAGCGCTCGCCCAACGAGGCGCTCAGCGTCTGCACCAGGCTGTAGCCGCCCCGGAAGTCGCGGTCCCCCTCGGGCTGGGTGAGCTCCTGGCCGGCGTTGAGGTGCAAGGCCATGCCGTCGGCGCCGATGGCGTCCATGAGGCGCCGCACGCCGTCCGCGCCGAGGACAATTCCCTGCCGCAGGCCGATGTTGCCGAGAAGAAGCACGCTCGGGGCGATGTCCCGGACGGCGAAGGTGGAGGTGAGCTCCGGGTGCTCGGACATGGCCCTCTGGCTACCGACGCCGAAGGCCAACCCGCGGCGTTCCGCCACCAGGGCCAGGTCACGGTTGACTGCACGGGCCCGCTCGCTGCCACCCGTCATGCCGGTGACGAGGAGGGGCGCCTTCAGCGTCTTTCCCCAGAAGGGCGTCTGGAGGTCCACCTCGTCCAGGGACAGCTCCGGCATCGCGCAGTGCACGAGGTGCACGTACTCCAGGAGCGTGGAGTTGGCCGAGGGCTCGACCTCGTCGGCCGCGCACAAGTCGAGGTGCGCGTCCTTGCGAAGTGGAGTCGTGGAGTCGGGCATCGGCGGGACGGCTTTGGGAACTAGCAACGGCGTGTTCTCGACGCAAGGCAGCAGACTTGCCACAGTCCCCGGCCGTGACTGTGGAACCCCCGAGAGTCGTTCTGTTTCTTCATAGCGCGGACTACGACAGGGTGCACCAAGGCCTGGCCATTGGAGCCGCGGCGGCCGCGCTTGGGAAGCAGGTTGAATTATACTTTTTTTGGTGGGCATTAGAACGGCTTCTTGATGGACGGCTGGGGGAACCGGACTTTTCTCCCGCACGCCCGGACGTCTCGGACCGCTTCGAGGCCAAAGGGCTGCCCACGGCGAAGGAGTTGCTGGCCCACTTGCGGGCGTCCGGCCAGTGCCTCGTCGTGGCCTGCACCGGCAGCCTGGCCGCCCTCGGCCGGGATGCCGCCTCGGCCGGCCCCCACGTGGACATGGTGCTCGGGTGGGCAGGCATCCTCCAGCGTACGGCCGGAGTCGTCGACCGGTTCTACCTCTAGGGAGGCAAAAGCTGATAACGGAAGACGCGTCATGCCTCTGCCGCTCGGCCTCGCCCTCCTGCTTGCCCTCGTGGTGGCCCTCTGGTTTCTCGTCTTCGGACACAAGAGCGCGCCCACCCCCACCTCCCACTCCCTTCAGCGCGAGGCGGACCGCCTCCGCACCCTGGAGGCCGACGTCGAGCGCCGGCGGAAGGAAGCGGACGAGGCCAAGGCTGCCTGCAACGAGCTGCGCGCGGAGCTGAAGCAGGTGAAGCGCAAGCTGCACGAGCAGCGCTCGACGGAGAAGAGCGAGCAGGACCTCGTCCGCGCACGCACCGACGTGGAGCGCGCCGCCAGCCAGCAGCTGGAAGTCGTAAGAGGCGAGCTGGCCCACGCCCTGGCCGAGCTCACCAAGCTGCGCGCCGACGCCGAGACGTCGCGTTCCCGCGGGCGGGCCGTCGCGCCCGCCGTCGTCCCCCAGGCGGCCCCGCCGCCCGTCCCCGTGCCCCCGCCGGCGGCACCGCCTCCCGCCGCGGCCGCCGACGCGGAACGCTCTGCGCGCCGCTTCCGGGAGCTGTCGGACTCGGACCGCGAGAAGCTGGAGCGCTTCGAGCACACCGCCAACCGCGAGCGCGCCCGGGCCCTGGAATTCCAGACCGAGGTGCGCCGGCTCAAGGGGCGCACCGAGACGCAGCACCGGGTGTGGGTGGTGACGAAGGGCGAGCTCGACCTTTTGAAGGACAAGTTCAAGGCCCTGGAGAAGCGACTCAACCGGACGCTGCTCGAGCGGGACCTCCTCAAGCGCGCCATCGGCGAGCTGGAGCGCCGCGGCGGCCTCACCGCCGGCCGCACCGAGCTCACCCAGGAGGAGATTGCGCTCTCGGACCAGGGCGTGGACGACCGTTCGCGCGCCGAGGCGGAGCGGCTCGAGCGTCGCACCACGGTCCCCGTCACCGCGGCCGCGGACGCCAACGGGACGACGGAGCCCGCCACCCTTCCCCAGCCCCTGGCCGCAGAGCCCGAAGCGGTCCCCGCCGGGCAGGAGAGCGCGACCTGAGAAGGCCGCGCTAGGGGCATGCGGCGCCCCGCCCTGTCGCTCGCCACCCGCATTTTTCTCGGCCACGCCGCCGTGCTCTGCACGTTTGGCGTGGTGGCCCTCTTCAGCGTCTCGGAGCTGCACCGGAGCCAGCAGGAGATGCGGCTCGTCGGCCAGGGGTACCTGCAGCTCCTTCAGGATGCGGCCAGCCTGGAGAGCTTCTTGAAAAACCAGGTGCAGGAGTCGGTGCAGATTGCACACGAGCGCAACGCCGAGGCCCGGGCCGCCCTCATCCAGCTTGCACCTCGCACCTTCCCTCCCCTTCTGCGGCAACGGCTGGCCTCGGCCGAGGCCACGCTTTCCGCCATGCGCCTGGACGCGCCGGCCGACGAGGGCCGCACCCTGGACGAGCTCGGCGGTCGCCTCCAGCAGCTCGCCCAGACGGAGGAGGAGACGGAGGGCCTTGCGTCCGAGGCCTACCAGCGCCTGGCGGCCGCCTCCCCCGACGCGCAAGGCGCGCTCGACGCGCTGGCCGCGCGCCAGGAGACGCTGGGCCGGGAGGTGCGCGCCCTGCGCGCCGCGGTGGAGGCCCGCATCGCCACCCGGGTGGAGCTCGCCGCGCGGCGCGAGCGCAGTCGCGGGCTTCTCGTCATCGCCCTCACCGTCCTCAGCGTCGGCGTGGGGCTTCTGGCCACCGCGCTCTCGGCGCGCTCGCTGGCTCCCGTCCGCACCCTCATCGCCGGCGTGGGCCGCGTCCGCCAGGGCGACTACGCCGCCCAGCTGCCGGTGCGGGGCGACGACGAGATTTCGCAGCTGGCGCGGGAATTCAACGCCATGGCCCGCGAGCTGGCGGAGCGGCAGCGACAGCTCGAGGAGAAGCAGCGCGCCCTCCTCCTCGCCGAGCGCCTGGCGGCGGTGGGGCGCATCTCGGCGCAGGTGGCGCACGAGGTACGAAACCCACTCTCCTCCATCGGGCTCAATACGGAACTCCTGGAGGAGGCGGTGAAGCGGGCGCAGTTTCCGGCCGGCGGGGACGAGCGCGAGGCACACCAGCTTCTGGCCGCCATCGCCGGGGAAGTCGACCGCCTCACCGAGGTGACGGACCAGTACCTGCGGCTGGCGCGCCTTCCCCCGCCCTCGCTCGAGCCCGAGGACGTGAACCAGCTCCTCACCCGGGTGCTGGACTTCTCCCGCCAGGAGCTGGAGCGAGCGAAGGTGCGCGTCGAGCGGGACCTGGACCCGGGCCAGCCGCGCGCCCTGGCCGACGAGGGGCAGCTGCGCCAGGTGTTTCTCAACCTCCTGCGCAACAGCCGCGAGGCGATGCCCACCGGCGGCACGCTGCGCATTGGCTCCCGCGCCGCGGGCGACGCGGTGGAAGTCACCATCGCCGACAGTGGCGTGGGCATTCCCAAGGAGGTGCAGGGCCGCCTCTTCGAGCCCTTCTTCTCCACCAAGTCCGGAGGCACGGGCCTCGGGCTGGCCCTGGCCCGGCAAATTCTCGAGGCCCACGGCGGCTCCATCGCCTGCACCTCCACCGCTGCCGAGGGCACCACCTTCGTCCTCCGCGTGAAGCGGGCCTGAGAAGCCCCACCCAGACGGGCGCCGCTGGCTGCTACATTCCCTTGCCCTAGGGCCACCCACGAGAGGGCCCCCACCCTCGCCCATGGACAGCTTCGTCCGCCGCCTCATTCAACGACTGCTCAGCGAAGGGCAGCCCCTCTCGCGTAACCGCCACTTCCACACCTTCGACACGCCCGAGGGGCGCACCGCGCTGCGCACCGCGCGCCGGCTTCGCGCGCTGCACCGGGACGTCCAGCGCTGCCTGGCCGAGGGGGGCCGCGTGACGCTGCTTCCGCACCTGGGGCACGGGCCGGCGCGGGCTCTGGAGTTGTGCATCGCCCACCGGGTGGGCACCCACCGGGCCTTCCTCTCCAAGGAGGAGGTGGAGCTCCTGCGCCAGGTGCCCGGCTCCTCTCTACCGCTTGTGGAAACTGCCATCGCCCGCCGGGTGGGCTAGGGCGGAAGGCCCGTCTCGGCCCGTGCCGCAACGCGGGGCTGGGGCGTGGCCAGGAGGGCCCGCAGGGCGGAGTCCGCCCCCTCGGGAGCCGCCAGCGCCCCGAGAGGCGCGGCGGCCAGTAACGGCGGGACGTCCTCGAGCGCGCACACCACCCGGAGGCGCCGCTGGTAGGCGAGCGCCGCGGCCAGCGCCAGCGTCTCCTCCTCGGCGTCGAGGACGAGGACGCCCACGGCGCAGGCGCTGAAGGGCCGCCACAATGGACGCGCGGCCTCCCCCGGCGGCAGGACGCAGAAGTCCAGGCGAAGGCCCTCCCCCAGCTCCAGCCGGGCGACCGTGCCGAAGCCACTCTTCAGGGCGGCGGCCTCGTCCGAGCCAGCGCCGAGGCTGGGCAGCTGCCCGAGGTAGCGGCGCGTCCTCTCGGCAGACTCGCTGCACACCAGCACCTTGGCCACCGTCATGCGCGAGGCGGGCCGTCCCCGAAGAAGCTGCGCCCGAAGCGCGTGCACTTCCGCCGCGCCGAGCAGCGGGCCGGCCTCGGGGCGCACCTCGGACTCGGTGACGCGCAGCACGCCCCGGCGCACGAGGTGCACCACCGCCTCCAGCACCGAGACGTCGGGCGCGCTCTCGCGGTCCAGGAGTTCCCCCAGGGTATGGGGCTCGGCCAGTAACTCGAGAATGGACTCCGTCAACGCGTCGCCCGGCCCCCGGGCGCCCTGGACGCGAAGCAGCCGCGCACTCAGGGGAGGCAGGAGGGGCTCCAGGCGCTTGAGCTCGTCCGCCTGGCGCATGCCCTCGAGGAGGGCGTCGTCCATGCCCCGGCTGATGCGGGTGACGCTGGGCGGTGGCCCCTCGGCGAAGGCGAAATTCCCGTCCGTCCAGGTGAGGAGGCGGAAGAGGGCCTTCTCGCCCAGCACCGTCCCCAACGAGGCATCCACCGGACGGCCCTCGGCCACCACCACCGCGCCCTGCTCTCCGGGGCGGCTCACCTCCAGCCGGCCGCTGCGCCGGTTGAGCTTGAGCATCTGCAGCAAGTCCGGGAGCGGCAGGTGGGCGAAGCTACCCTCGAGCTCCTGCGTCTCGGTGGCCCGCGCACCGTCGGCCCGGGAGAGAATCTCCTCGATGCGGGACACCACCTCGCCCAGCTGGAAAGGCTTCTGGAAGACGTCCTGCACCGCGCCCGCCCGGGGCGGACTCATTCCCGTCACCACCACCGGGATGCCCTCGGTGCGCGGGTTGCTCTCCAGAATCTGCACGAAGAGGGTGGGCTCGATGAGGGGACAGGCCTCGTCGAAAAGCACCACGTCCGGGTGGCGCAGCACGGCCAGCTCCAGCGCCCGCGAGCCGTCCGCCGCGTAGTGCACCTGGTAGCCCCGTTGCCGCAGGGCCTTGCTGAGGGTGCGCACCCCCTCGAGGTCCGGGTCGGCGATGAGGATTTTTCGGACGGCGGTCATGCGGGCCTGGAGGAGACGGGGCTGGGCATTGGCCGATTAGTAGGCTTGCAAGTCGTAGGTGCTCTGCAGCTTGGCGACGAGGCCGTCCACCACCGCGACGTCCGAGGTGTGAAAACCCCAGGTGGCACCCTTCCCGCGACGCTGAAGCAGCGCATAGGCGCCGGCCTCGCCCAGCCAGAGGAGAAACTCGTGGCGGCCGAGGCGCTCGTCGCCGGCGACGAAGACGGGGGTGAGGCCCTGGTGCGCCTGGAAGTCACCCCGCCGTCCGAGGAGGTACACCCGCGCGGAGAGGCCTGGCGGCGGGCGCTCCAGCCCCCGGGCGATGGCCAAGTCCGAGCGCACCTCGCCCGCACCGACGTAGACGAGGCCGCGCGTCCCGGGGTCCCGCTGCACCTCGCGGGCCACCTCGGCCTGCAGCGCCTCGAAGAGGCCGTCGGCCACCTTGCCGCGGCGGGAGGGCTCCGAGTCCCCGTCGGCGGGCAGCCGAGGGGAGTGGGCGTTTCCGAGGAGCAGCTCCACCGTCTCCCAGAAGTCCAGGCCCTCCAGCATGAGGCGTCGGTGCAGCGAGGCCCGGCGCTCCTCCATCTGCCGGCGGCAGCGCTGGACGAGCTCGTCGAAGTCCTCGCCGTCCCGGGGGAAGGTGCTTGCGCCGCAGACGAGGGACAAAGGCAGCCCGGCCTCGATGGCCTGGACTTCCGGCGCCTCGCGCACCGCCTGCAGCGCCCGGCGCATGAAGACGACGGCCCCGAAGGCGTCCGTCTCCGGAAGCAGGAGGTAGAATTCCTGGTCCGACACCCGGGCCAGGACGTCCGAGTCCCGCAGCACGGTGGCCAGCACGCGGATGACGGCGCGCGTGGCAGCGCGGGCCTCCTCGGGGCCGAAGCTGCTGCGCAGGGAGCCGAGGTTGTCGAGCGAGAAGAGGAGGAGGGAGAAGCCCCGGCCGTAGCGGCGGGCCTTGTCCATCTCCTTGGAGGCGTAGTCCGTGAAGTAGGCGAGGTTGTAGGCCGAGGTGTCCGGGTCTCGAAGCCCGAGGCGCTGCAGCGCGAGGAAGCGCCGCGCATTCTGCAGTGCCAGTGCCGCCGTCGTCGCCAGGAGCTCCGCCGCCGGACGCGCCTCCTTCTGGAAGGTGCCGCCGAGCGGGTCGGCCAGGAGGCACAGCCCGAGCACGTCTCCGGGGACGCTCAAGGGGACGTACAGGACGGGGCCCTCCGGCTCGGAGGCCTCCCAAACCACCCCGGCGCGCAGGCGGGCCTCGACTTCCGGCAAGAGCACGTCCGGCGTGGGGGGGCGGCCGGCGAGGCCGCGCCACACCCTGAGCTGCAACGGCCCCCTCCCCACCTGTGTCCAGAGGGCGCCCGAGCGGGCGTCGGACGCGGCCAGGAGCTCCCCCAGCACTCGCTCCTGCACCCACTCCAGCTCCGGCTGCTGGAAGAGCGAGCGCGCGCGCTCGTGCAGCACGAGCTGCGCGCGGAGAGTTGCGAGCTCCTCGAAGTCGCCGGCACTCACGAGGAGGGCGACTCCCCGGCCTCCCTCAACACGGGAACGTCGGCCGAGAAGACAAACGTCGCCGGCCCGCGCAGCGTCACCTGGGAGAAGTCCTTCGCCAGGCGGAGCATGAGCGCGCCGCCGGGAAGCAGCACCCGGTGGTAGCCCTCGGGCTCCACCCAGCCGGCCAGCGTCGCCGCCACCAGGGCGGCGCAGGCGCCTGTCCCGCACGCCTCGGTGAGGCCCACCCCGCGCTCCCACACCACCACCCGGAGGCCTGCCTTGTCCCGGGCGAGAAACTCGACGTTGGTGCGCTCGACGAAGCCGCGCGACACCTCGAGCTGCGGGCCCCAGACGGCGGCCTGTCCGAGCGGCGCGTCGAGGAGGACGAGGTGCGGGTTTCCCATGCTCACCGCGGTGCCGTGAAAGGGCGTCCCCGGCACCGGCGCGCCCACCATGGGCACGCCGCTCTGGAAGGATGGCAGCTGCGGGGCGACGAGGCGCGCCGGCCCCATCTCCACCTCCAGCTCCTGTAACTCCCTCCCCCGCCACACGGCCCGGGCGGTGAGCACGCCGGCCTCCGTCTCCACGGTGAGGGCGGCCGGCTGGCCACCCTTCTCCTCGAGGAGGTACTTGGCCGCGCAGCGCAGGCCGTTGCCGCACATCTCCGGCGTCGAGCCGTCCGCGTTGTGGATGCTCAGCCGCACGTCCGCGGTGCGGCTGGGCAAGAGCACCAGGACGCCATCGGCGCCCACCCCGCGGCGCCTGTCGCACAGCGCGCGGGCCATCTCGACGCCGACGTCGCCGCCGGCCGCACGCCGGTCCAGCAAGACGAAGTCATTGCCCAGCCCGTGGTACTTGTGCAGTCGTTCAGCCACGCGCACAAGTTACCAGAACGACTGACAGTTGCTGGTCGTGCCGCAGGACGTGGCCAAGGGGCCGGCGGCGGTGTTCGTCCGAAGCGTTCAGGGCATCTAGGGCGGCAAGGCATTCCAGACCGGCCGAGACCATCCAACTGACGATTGTCCAGGAGGTTTCAGTTTTTGGCGTGGCCTCTACGGAGGCGCCGGGCAGGCAAGCCACGTGAAGAAGGCCGGGTACAGGTCCCGCTGCTCCTTGCCTTGGAGTGAGTTGAAACGAAAGACGGCGCAATACCCGGCACGGATTTCGGCCGCGGCTGCCTCGCTGGGCAATGCGCCGGAAAGCACCGCCTCAAGCAGCCGTTGCACGCTTGCGTCCACGGCCGTCCAGAAGGCAGGCGGCACTGGCTGGACACTTTGCACGCCGACTTCGCGGAAGCCGGTGCCCAAGGACTCGAGGCGGACAAGGGCGCCGGAGCCGGCGTGGACGACAGCACGCGCAAACGGTGCCGCCTGACGTTCGCCGTCGGCAATTCCGGAGAAGGAGTAGGCGTAGACGGAGACGTCCACCAAGGACGCCTCGGTGGGCGGCCAGGCGTGTGGCATGGGCAGAGAGGCCCGAATGGCCCAGCTCGGTGGCCTGGGCGGCGCCGGTGGCGCGCTGCCCTCCAGCGGGCCGCCACGCAGGGCGACAAAGAGGGGGCGGGCGGCCGCCTCGACGCGCTTCTTCACCTCGGAGGCGTCATAGCGGCCCGCGGCGTCGTCATTCGCTCGGCTCACCTGTCGTCCCCCTTTAGGGCGACCAATTCGGGTCAAGGCTGGCGAAGTGCCCGCGCGGGCAGCGGCCCGCGCCAGAGTCGGACAGCTTCCAGTGGACAGCGCAGTAGGGCCGCTTGCACGCGACGCAGTACCCAGCGTTGTCATAAAGGCGGGCGCCGAGGATGCGCTGGAGTTGGAAGGGCTTCTCGAACGCCGCCCGGTAGCGCTCTGCGTCGCCTTCTTCCACCTCATCCCCCAGGCCGTTTCCACCGGCTGGACCCTCGTAGAGGAAGCGCCACTTGGTGGAGGGGCGCCAGGCTTTCTTCTGGGCGGCAGTCCACGCTTCCCACCGCGAAGGAAAGGCTTCGGGGGGCACCAACTCAGCGCGCGCAGTTGGGCGGCCGCACTCGGCACATTCCGGCTCCGCGACAAGCGGCTGCTCCAAGCAATCTCCAAGAAAAAGGGGGACCGTGCCAGTCTGCCCGACGCCGAGTGCGATTTGAAACGCCCGGCGTGGAGTCGTTCGCTCACCGCTTCTTCGTCACCGGAGGCTCGGGGAGGGGGTTGGAGGCTGGCCCGCCGGCACGGCGCGTGCCCTCTCGCGCCGCGGAGATTTCTGCCTGGGCCCGCTCGTAAATACTCTTCAGCTCCTCGGCGCTCGGCCGCCCGGTGGCGCGGCGCAGCGCGCTGAGCTCCGTCTCCTGCGCGGTGGCCCGCCTTTGCACCATCTCCAGCCGCGACTGGGCCTCGTTCATGCGCGTCTGCAGCTCCGCCTCCCGGGCCTGGGCCAGCGCCGCATTCTCCTCGAGGCCGGCGAGCTGCCGCCGCAACTCCTCGAGGCTTGCACGCTGGGCCTGCGCCGACTCGGCCAGCTCCGAGAGCTCGTCGGCACGGCGGCTCGCCTCCTCCGAGTGCTGCTGCGCCGCCGCGGCGGTCTCCTCGGCCACCGTGCGCTGCAGCCGTTCCGCCTCGAGGGCCTCGGCCAGGGCGTCGCCCCTCGCCGCCAGCTCGGCGCGCTCGGCCACCAGCACCGAGAGCTGCACCTCGGCGTCGGTGAGCTGCCGCTCCAGGGCCTGCGCCGAGGCGCTGTGGGCCGCCACCTCCGAGGTGGTGCTCTCCGCGTGAGCCCGCAGGGCCTCGAGCTCCGCCTGCAGGCTCCCCTCGCGCGCCGAGGACGCCTCGAGCTGTTGCTCCAGGGACTGGCGCTCGAAGACGGCGGTGCTGGCCGCGTCCCTCACGCGCTCCAGCTCCTCCGCCTCCCGTGCGGCGGCGGCCTGCACCTCGGCCGCCCGGGCCTCGGCCGCCGCGGAGGACTCGGCCAGGGCGCGCGCGCGCCCGCGCTCCGCCTCCAAGTCCCGCTGCAGCGTGTCGCGCAGCGCCCGTGCCACGCGCAGTTGCCCTTGCGCCTGCTCGAGCTGCTCGCGCAGCGTGCCGGTGGCGGCCGTGGCCGCCTCGGCCTGGAGGGCGGCCCTCTGCGCCTCGGCGTCCTTCAGGGCCTGCTCGCTGGCCTCGGCGCGCCCGAGGGCCTCTGCCCGGGCAACCTCCAGCGCCTCTCTCTCGGCGAGGGCCGCCGACAGCTGCGCCTGCGCCTCGGCCAGCGCCGCCGAGGCCGCACCCACCGTGGCCCGGGCCTCGGCTCCCGAGGCACGGGCCAGTGCCACCTCGGCACGCAAGGACTCTTCGGCTGTCCGGGACTCAAGCGCTGCGGCACTGGCCGCGCTGGTCTGCGCCAGGGCCGCGTCGAGCTCGGCGCGCAGGGACTCCACCTCAGCCAGCGCCTGCGCCCGCGAATCCTCGCGCCCGCGGACGCTGGCCTCGTGCAGGGCGGTGGCCTCCTCCTCAGCGTGCTGCCGGGCCGTCTCCACCTCCGAGAGCCGCGAGCGAAAGGCGGCGGCCTGGGCCTCGGCGGCCTCCACCCGGGCCGCGGCCTCGGCGCCCGTCCGACGCAGGGCCTCGAGCTCTTCCGTCACCGAGGCGGGTACGACGCCCTGTTGGGCGAGGGCCAGCTCCGACTCGAGCCTGTCCGCCAGGGCACGCGACTGCCTCTCCTGGGCCTCGGCCACCGCTGTCCGGGCGGTGAGGCGCTCGAGGCCATCGCGCAGCGCCGCCAGCTCCGTCTGCTCGGCGCTCTCGGCGAGGAGGGACGCCGGGGCGTCCAGGGCCTTCTCCTGCATGGCGCGAAGCCTTGCGGCGTCGGACTCGGCAGCACGCTCGCCGCGGGCGCGCTCCGCCTCGAGCCACACCACCCTCTGCTCCAGGGCCTCGGCCCGCGCGCGCTCGGTGGCCGCCGTCCCCTGCAGCGACTCGATGGCGGCCAGCGCCGTGCTGTGCTGCTCGGCGAGCCGGAGCTCGCGCTCGCGGGCCTGCGCCAGTCGCTCCTCCACCGTGGGGCCGTCGGCGGTGCCCCGGGTGGGGGCTGCGGCCGCGTCGGTGTCCCGAAGCTGCGAGAGCTCCTCGCGCACGCCCCGCAACTCCTCGTAGGCGGCCGTCAGCTTCGTTCGGGCGTCGTCGAGGAGGCGCGTCACCTCCTCGCGCCGGGCGCGCTCCAGCCGGACGGACTCCTGGGCCGCCAGCACCTGGGCCATGCCCTGGCGCTCGTCGAGGTGGACGGCATCGAGCTCCGCCCGCTTCACGCCGAGGAGGCGCTCCGCCTCGTTGGCGCGCTCGAGAGCGCTTCGCGCCTCGGCCTCCAGCCGTCGCACCCGTGCGGCGAGCTCGTCCTGGGCCAGCGGCTGCAACGGGTGGCGCTCGCGGGACTCGGTTTGGGCCTGCCAGCGCCGGGCCTCCTCCTCGGCCCGCTCCTTCTGCTCGCGCGTCTGGGCGAGCTCTCCCTTCAGCCCGTCGGTGTCCCTTCGCGCGGTCTCCAGGGACTCCTTGAGGCGGCGGCTCCTCTCCTCCCACTCGCGGGCTCGGGTGGCCACCTCGTCCAGACGGTTTGCGGTGAAGGCCAGGGGCGCTGGCGGCAGCTGCACCCAGGTGGGGTCCGCCGGCCGGTGGGCATCCTGGCTGGCCACCACCACGAAGTAGGCAGCCTCGGTGGAGCCAGCGAGCGAGCCGTCGACTTGCAGGCCCTCGCTCTTCTCGAAGGCCAGCTGGTAGCCAAGGAGCGGGCTCTGGGTGGCCACCTCCACGGAGCGAAAGTGGGAGGAGAGCGCGTCGAGCGCCTGCCCATACGTCGGCGGCGCACCTTCGCCGTCGGCCTCCATGAGCTGGGCCAGGGCCAGCCCGGCCGGGTTTCGCAGCCCGCCCACGAGGGAGCCGGTGGGGGAAACCTGGGCCACGAGCTCGCGCAGGAGCTCCGGGGCGCGTACCCACGGGGCGAGGTCCGCCACCAGCACCAGGTCGAAGCCGCCAGGCGGCAAGTCATCGAAGACGGCGGCGCGGAAGCGGAGGTTGGCGCTTCCCAGGCGGGACTGGGCATCGGCCACGGCCTGCAAGTCATCATCGCAGGCCAGCACCACCCGGGCTCCACGCTGCAGGAGAAACTCGGCGGAGGCCCCGCCGGTGGTGGAGACGGCACCCACCTCCAGCACGCGGCGGCGGATGAAGAGGCTCTCGGCGAAAATGTACCGGGGGAGAAGCTCGCTGACGCCCAGGCGGCGGAACGTGAGGTTCATGGGCGCTTGACACAGGAGACTATACCCCCAAGGTTCCGGCACCCGCCCCTTCTCTGGCGCCCCCAAAGGAGCACGAGGTCACCATGGCTTCCCCCACCCCTTCCACCTTTGGCCAGCGCGCCGGGAGCGCCTTCCGCCGTCTCCTGGTGACGCTTCTCGTCCTGGCGCTGGCCGGCGTGGTGTGCTGGCTGCTGGCCAAGGACAACGCGCGGACATTCTCCTTGAAGGTGGAGGGCGGCAAGCTTCTCGTCCAGAAGGGACGAAACCTCCCCTGGGGAAGCGCCCCCTACCGGCCCACCGACCCAAGCCTGGCCGACGTCTACGCACCCATCGACCTGTCCGGGGCGAGCGTGGGGGCAGTGGACGCGGACCGCTTCGAGGACCGCGACGAGCTCGACCGGGCCCTGTTTCGCATCCTCGAGCAGGTGGCGCGGCCGAGGCTTCTGTCGGACGACACCCAGGTGGTGACGAGCGGCATGGGGCTCCTGCACCGGATGGACCGGCTCCAGGGGGCAAGCGAGGAGCAGCGCCGGACGCTGCGCAGCCTGGAGCTCGACGTGGCCTATGACCAGGCCCGCATCCGCTTCGAGGACGCCCGGCGCGCGGTGTCCGAGGGCCTCGCCCAGCTGCGCATCGCCGCCGACAGCCCGACGCGCCGGGCCCGGGCGGCCCACGCCATGCTGGTGCGGGTGGAGCCCGCGGCGAGCGCGCTGGAGGAGGTGCTGCGCCAGGTGGTGTCGACGCTGGCCGACACACCCCCCAGCGGCGCAGCCCCTGTGCCCGCCGCGCCGGTGGCGTCTCCGGACGCCGGCGTTCCGTAGACGGGGCGCTGCACCGTCACAGAGCCGGGGCGGTGGATTTCGTGAAGCCCGGCGCGCCAAGCTTTCGCTGTGCAGCGGCTTCTCGGAGTCATGGGCATTTGGCCGCCACCGGGTGTGCCACCCAACCGATGCCAAAGGAAAGCTCGGCCGAGAGCACGCCGGTGCTCGTCGTCACGCTCACCGGAATGGTGCGGGTCGCGAACTCGACCGTCTTCGCCCTCTATGAGAGCGGACGATTCATCTCCATTGCAGACGGTGACGTGGTCGTTTCGAATTTTTTCGAAGAGCGACTGACTGTGGAGGAGCGAGACCGCTTCCTTCAGGGTTTACCGCTCGAGCGGTTTGCGAAGCTCTCGCCGTCGTACCAAGCCTCGTCGCTGGAGAGTGAGAAACCGCGGTGGACCATCACTGCTTGGGTGGGACATGAGAGGCACGCCGTGGAATACGCCGGGCACTTCGGCTGCAACCGTCCCGGCCCGAACAGGATGAGCGGATTCACCGCACCGTCGGATGGGTCAATTCCGAACGCATTCACTGCCATCCTCGACCGAGTCTGCAAAGTGCTCGGTCGCGGAAGCCCATGGAGACCCAAGGATTTCCAAGTCCTTTGGTACCCCCTCACTACGGATGAGGAATTCACATGGCCACTCTCCTGGCCTCTCGACTGGCAGCGCTCGCACCCGGTGCAGCATGCGACAGTCAATGCTTCACAGAGATGCCAGGGGAGCTCTACCCAGACGTCGTGAACTACCTTCGCGATGTCCACCGGACTGGCGCACGGGTCGCTGTGAATCGGAGGCGGTTCTCGGTGCATTTCTTCTTCACCCTTCCCGGAGAGAATTTCTGGAATGAGTGAGGGCCCTGTTGGGATGCCCTATTCGCCCGGCACGACGCCCAAGTAGGGCAGGTTCCGGTAGCGTCCGTCGTGGTCCAGCCCGTAGCCGACGACGAAGACGTCGTCGATGACGAAGCCCCGGTAGGCGATGTCCACCTGCATCCGGGCGCGCGAGGGCTTCACGAGTAGCGTACAGAGGGCAAGGCTTTTCGGGCTCCTTGCCTGGAGCAGGCTCACCAGGAAGGCCGCGGTGAGCCCCGTGTCGACGATGTCCTCCACGAGGAGGACGTCCTTGCCGGCAAGCGGACGAGCCACGTCCGTCCAGAGGCGGACCTCGCCTGAGCTCTCGGTGGCTCCGGCATAGGAGGAGACGCCGATGAATTCGAGCTCCATCGGCAGGTCGATGGCCCGCACCAGGTCCGCGAAGAAGAGCGCTGCGCCTTTGAGGACACAGACGAGGGTGAGGGTCCGGCCCCGGTAGTCGCGGCTGATGGCCCGTCCCAGTGCCCGTACGCGTGCGCTCAACGCCCGGGCGGAGATGAGGGGGCGCACCCTGGGCCCCGCGCGCCGCCGCGGCTTCACTGGCCGCGCGCGTTGCCCTGGCGTCTTCACCTTTGGCA
>Ga0302181_10001275_pt1 | contig 19018 bp, 15 predicted proteins | sample I_Palsa_E3_3_FD_198786 | JGI IMG/M metagenome (GOLD analysis project Ga0302181, IMG submission 198786) | Peat permafrost microbial communities from Stordalen Mire near Abisko, Sweden - I_Palsa_E3_3 | ecosystem: Environmental > Terrestrial > Soil > Palsa > Peat permafrost | place: Sweden...
ACGGCCATCGCCGATCTCACATTGAAACCGCAGGTGGGGCGGGTGGGGCTCGAACCCACGACCGGCGGATTATGAGTCCGCTGCTCTGACCGGCTGAGCTACCGCCCCCGCATCGGGTGCACACTTTACCAGTCCGTCCCGGCCCGTCGACGCCGCCACGGACCGGCTCGGCGGGTTAGGGTTTGGAGTGGTTTCAGCGAGGCGCGACCGGCACGATGGAGCATCGGACCGGTTATAACCGGCTCACCGGGACATCGTGCCGGTTAGGTTGGGCTCCGGTGGGCGGCTGGCGTGGGTCGGGTTGGGCGGGTGTGCATGGAGGTGGGAAGGTCATGACGGTACAGGATCAGGAGACGTTCGGCTTTCAGGCGGAGGTGGTCCAGCTCCTGGACTTGATGATCAACTCGCTGTACAGCAACAAGGAGATCTTCCTGCGCGAGCTGATCTCGAACGCGTCGGATGCCATCGACCGGCTGCGGCTGGAGCTGCTAGCCAAGGGCGAGAACCCGGAGGACGAGGGGCCGCTGCAGATCCGCGTGTCCTACGACCGGGACGCGGGGACGATCACGGTCGCCGACAACGGGATCGGGATGAGCCGGGCCGAGGTGATCGAGCACATCGGCACCATCGCCAAGTCGGGGACGCGGGAGTTCTTCCAGGCCCTGACCGGCGACCAGCGGAAGGACGCGACCCTCATCGGGCAGTTCGGGGTGGGCTTCTACTCCGCGTTCATCGTGGCGGACCGGGTGGAGCTGACCACCCGGCGGGCCGGGTTGACCGCGGACGAGGCGGTCCGGTGGAACTCCGACGGCCGGGGCCAGTACACGCTGGAGGCCGCCGAACGCCCGGGCCGCGGGACCACGGTCGTGCTCCATGTCCGCGACGACGACCGGGAGCTGCTCAGCGGGTACCAGCTGCGCGCCATCATCGCTAAGTACTCCGATCACATCAGCCTGCCCATCGTCATGCCGGTGGAGAAGAGGTGGGAGGCGCCGGAGGCGGAGGGTGCGGCGGAGGCGGCGGAGGCGGCGGAGGAGACCGTCAACCAGGCTTCGGCGCTGTGGACTCGGCCTAAGAACGAGATCAGCGACCAGGACTACATCGACTTCTACAAGCACATTGCCAGCGACTACGCCGATCCGCTCAGCTGGGTGCACAGCAAGATCGAGGGGACCTACGAGTACACGCTGCTGCTGTTCATCCCCTCGCGCGCCCCGTTCGACCTGTGGCTCACGGACTCCTCGCGCGGCGTCCGGCTGCACGTCCGGCGGATCTTCATCATGGAGGACTCCGGCCAGCTGATGCCGCGCTACCTGCGGTTCATCCGCGGTGTGATCGACTCCGCCGACCTGCCGCTCAACGTGTCACGGGAGCTGCTGCAGGGCAGCCGGGTGGTGGACCGGATCCGATCCAGCGCGGTCAAGAAGGTGCTGCAGCTGCTGAAGGACCTGGCCGAGAAGGAGCCGGACAAGTACGCGACGTTCACCAGGGAGTTCGGCGCCGTGCTGAAGGAAGGCATCGTCGAGGACCTGGGGAACCGGGACGAGATCGCCCGGCTGGTGCGGTTCAGCACCACGCAGGGCGAGGATGTTGCGCTGGCCGACTACGTGGCGCGGATGAAGGACGGCCAGGACAAGATCTACTACCTGCTCGCGCCGACGCTGGCCGCGGCGCGCAGCAGCCCGCACCTGGAGGCCTTCCGGGCCAAGGACGTCGAGGTGCTGCTGCTGGCCGACGTCGTGGACAACTGGCTGGTCACCACCTTGCGCGAGTTCGAGGGCAAGCAGTTGCAGTCGGTCGCGCAGGGCGCGTCGGACCTGGGCGGCCTGACCGGCGAGGCGGAGAAGGCGGCCCAGGACCAGGCGAGCACCGAGTTCGCCGGGCTGGCGGCCAAGCTGAAGGAGCTTCTGGACGGCCAGGCCTGGGACGTGCGCGTGACCAGCAGGCTGACCACCTCGCCGGCCTGCATCGTGGCCAACGAGCCGACCTCGGACATCAACCTGATGCAGCGGCTGCGTGGCTCGGGGCTGCCGAGCCAGCCGGTGCTCGAGGTAAACCCGAAGCACCCGCTGGTGGAACGGCTCAACCGCAATCAAGACGATCCTCGCCTGGCCGACTGGGCGTCGGTGCTGTTCAACCAGGCGGTGCTCACGTCGGGAGCGCGGATCGACGACCCGGCGGCGTTCGTCAGCAGGCTGAACGACCTGCTCACCGCGCTGACCGAGGAGGAGGAGCAGGCGGCGGAGGAGCGCGGCTCAGACGGGCGGGAGGTGGACGCTGATGACAGCGGAGCGGCCGCCTCGGACGACGGCTAGGGCGTCCTTGAGGATCTGGGGCAGTTCGTCCGGGTCGGTGACGGTCGCGGCGTAGGCGCCGCCGGCCGCGGCCGCGATGGCGGGCAGGTCGGCCTCCGGCTCGAACGAGACGGGGAAATCGTCGGCCTCCGCGGCGGCGCCCTGAGCGTGCACCCGGAGCGTGGAGAACTTGGGCGCGGCCCAGCCGCGGTTGTCGTAGATCACGGTCAGCGACGGCGCGTTGTACCGGCGCGCGAACCACTGGGCCGAGGATGGCACCCCGAACAGGTACGAGCCGTCGCCGACCAGGGATACCACGACCCGTTCGGCAGGAGAAGCGAGCTTAGCCCCGACGGCGCCGCCGCCGGCCCAGCCCAGGGAACCACCGCCGGACCCTAGATAGGACCCGGGCACGGTGCGCCGCAGGTGCTCGGCCACGATCTGGTAATTGGTGATCGCCTCGGTGAGCACGATCGAGTCGGTGCCAGCCAGCAGGTCGCGCACGCACGCGGTCAGGTACCGGGGTGTGATCACGTCCGCCTGGGGCTGCTCGAGCGCGTCGAGCGCGGTGCGGCGGGCCCGGTTGGCGGCGGTGATCTGGACCCGGCGGAACTCGACCTCGCCCTCTTCGAACAGAATGTCATCCCGAACGAGCCTGGTGATCTGCTCCAGGGCCACCTTCGAGTCGGCCGCGGCGAAGCGGCGCGCGGGGATCTGCCACATGGGCATCGTGGGCCGCAGCGGGTCGACGTCGATGACGTAGATGGCGGCGTCGGGCGCGGGCCGGTTGGTGGTGGGGATCCACGGCACGTGGCTGTCGAGGACCAGGATGACGTCGGCCTGGGCGAGGACCGGGTTCTGTTCGGTGGTGGTGAACTGGTAGCCGCAGTGCAGCGGGTGGTCGCCGGGGAAGTTGACGCAGAAGGCGGCCGACTCCAGGACACCGATGGCGAGCAGCTCGGCCAGCTCGACCAGGGCGGGCACCGCGTCCGGGTTGCGGCCCAGGTAGGACGTGACGATGAGCGGGTGCTGCGCGCCGGCCAGCGCGGTCGCGATCTCCCGGGCCACCTCGGCGGTGAGGGCGGCGGGTTCGACCGGCCTGAACTGCGCCGGGTCCACGGTGTACGGCTCGAGCGGCTCCTCCATCACCTCGCGCGGGCCGACCAGGTACACCGGGCCGGCTGGCTCGCTGCGCGCGATCTGCAGGGCCCGGTGGACAAGCTGCTTGGCGTTGCGCCCGGTACGGATCTCGTTGTCGTACTTGACGAACCCGCGCAGGATGCCGCGCTGGTCGCTGGCGTCCTGGATCCAGTGGATCCACTCGTTGCGGCTCCCGGGCAGCTCACCGTCGAGGGTGTACGGGGAAGCGCCGGCGAAGATGAGCACCGGGATGTGGCCGCGCATCGCGTTGCTGACCTCACCGCCGAGGTTCTGGGTACCCCCGTCGACGTGCACGACAACCGCCTGGGGCTGGCGGGTCACGCTGGCGTAGGCGTGCGCGGCCGACAGCGCCACGATCTCGTGCGGGCAGATGAGGAGCTGGGGGTAAGCGTCTTGGCGGCCCTGCGCCTTGGCCTGCGCGTACGCCTCGATCAGACCTGGGTGGTCGCTGCCGAAGTTGGCGAAGACGTAGCTGACGCCGGCCTCGGTCAGGGCCTCGAGAAATGCCGTGCTGGTCGAGTAGTAACCAGCGGCCACCTATCAGTACCGTCCGGCCGTCTGCATCGACATCGCGTGCTCGACCAGGGTGACCAGGGTCGCCTTCGTCGATTCGCGGTTCCTCGCGTCACATGGGATCACCGGCACGTCGGGCGAGATGGCTAGCGCCTCGCTGACGTCTCGGGAGCGGTGCGGGAACTGCCCGTGGAACCCGTTGATCCCGATCACGAACGGGAGCCCGGACGCCTCGAAGTAGTCCACCGCGGGGAAGGAGTCGGCCAGGCGGCGGGTATCGACCAGCACCACCGCGCCGATGGCACCCTGGATCAGGTCGTCCCACATGAACCAGAAGCGGTGCTGGCCTGGCGTGCCGAACATATACAGCACCAGGTCCTTGTCCAGCGTGATCCGCCCGAAGTCCATCGCCACCGTGGTCGTGGTCTTGTCGGGCACGTGCGACAGGTCATCGACCTCGGTACTGGCCACGGTCATCACGGCCTCGGTGGTCAGCGGCGTGATTTCCGAGACCGAGCCCACGAAGGTCGTTTTGCCGACGCCAAATCCGCCAGCCACCACGATCTTGACCGACGTCATGGCGGGAGCGTCGGACCTGGGCTGGGCGACGCTAGATCTTACGGAGTCCACTGAGCACCCTTTCGAGCAAATTGAGGTCCGGACGGCCCTCCGAGTCATCGCGCTGCTGGACGCGGACGAGTCCGTCAGCGCTCATGTCCGCGATGAGAATCCTGGCCACGCCGAGCGGCAGCCGCAGTACCGCCGACACCTCCGCCACCGATCTCCAGTCCCGGCAGAACTGCAGGATCGCCTGGCATTCCGGTGCCAGCACGGATAGATCACGGGGCTCCAGGACGGTGGCAGTCACGAGAGCCTCGATGGCGAGCTGGTACCGGGGCTGCGTGCGCCCACCGGTAACCGTATACGGGCGGACGAGCCTGGTGGCACCGTCCTCCTCGGTCGCAAAACCGAAACCGGATCGCGCCGGCCCCGGCCCCTCATCCCACAGGCCCCCCCGGGCCCCTGTACCCTGCCAGGACCCAGGCAAGCCCACGAATGGTGACCGGTCGTCACGTCGCCCTTGGCCCGCCACTTTAAACCTCCGGTAACCTTCGCCCGTCACCGGGGATGGCCGCTTGCATGACACTTCGGGTGGCGGGCGTCAGTACCCGCCCGGCCCGCTCAACCAGCAGGGTCATCTCGTAGGCTACGAGACCGAGATCGCAAGTGGAAGCGGCCAGCACAGCCAGACTTGAGCCGTTGCTGATCGCCATGATCACGAGCACACCTCGCTGCATCTCTACCACAGTCTGCACGACCGCGCCGCCCTCGAAAACCCGCGACGCGCCCTGGGTCAAGCTGGTCAGCCCCGACGTCACGGCCGCCAGCTGATCGGCCCGTTCCTGGGGGAAACCGGCGCTGAACGCCAGCGGCAGGCCATCGGAGGACACCACTACCGCGTGCGCAACATCGGGAACCCGCTCCACGAAGTTGGTGATCAGCCAGTTAAGGTCCTGCGCGGGGCGCCCTGGCGTGCTCATGGGCACTCCTCTCGTCGCCCGTCCATACAGGTTCCTCCTCCTGGTGTCGCCGTGCCTGGGACTTCAAAGTTCATCGGTCCTGTGGCTCCTCGGTCTGGGGTGTGGCGGCGCGGCCCTCGCGCACGCCTCGCTGGAAGCTGGCCATTCGGGTTCTGGCCACATCCGGCGACCTGGCGGGTGCGTCGGCTTCGGGTTCGTTGCCTCCGCTACCTACCGAGCCGGGGACGAGGTTAGCCCTCGGCACCCGCCTGGGCAGGCCCGCCTCGGTGGTGTCTCCCGCCGACGGCACCGCAAGCGCCTGGGCGGCGCGCCAGCCTTCGTCGGCGGGCGAGGTCCACGCCGCCTGGGCGGCGGCCGACTCGGCGGCCTGGACCCCCTGGACCCCCTGGGCCGCCTGAGCGGGCCGGGCCGTGCTGAGGCTCTTACCGCTGCGGCGGAACCAGTCGGACTCGAGCGAGTCGAAGATCGGCAGCCGCTGATCGTGGGTGGCGGGCGGCGGAACCGTCACCTGGCCGGAATCGCCCGCGCCGTCGGTCCCCGCAGCGCCGTTCACCCCGGGGCCGCCCGCGCCGGGACCGTCGCCGCCGTGAACGTTCTGGCTGCCGATCGGGGACTGCGGAATCTTGGGCGCCGGCGGTGGCACCTGTCCGCCGAACGCGGGCAGCCTGCTGGGTCCGGGACCGGGGGCCCCCAGGCCGGTCGGCGCCGCCGGGATCCGCGGGATCATCTCGTCCGCGCCGTCGTCGGCCGAGCCGTTCGCGGGCGCCGCGCTGCCGTTTGGTTTTCCGCGCACCGGAAGCGTCTTGGGCTCGTCGGCCCAGCCGTTTCCGGCGGCCGGGGCGGAGCCGGTCGCGTCCGGTCCGGCGTCCGCGGTCGGGGTGAAGGACGGCGACGGCAGCGACGGCGGCGACATGGGCGAGAACCTCGGGATGCGCCCGGCCGTGGCGGCCTGCGGCCCCGTGCCGGAGGCCTGAAGCGGCGCGGACAGGGACGCCGCCGGCCCGTAGTCGTCGGCCTCGAAGCGGCGCAGCCGGCCGAGCGGCGGCGCGACCTCGGGCGCGGCCACCGTGTCGGGCAGCCAGATCAGCGCGGTCAGGCCGCCCGTCTGGGCGTGCCGCAGCCGGACCCGGACGCCGTGCCTGGCGGCCAGGCGGCCGACCACGAACAGGCCCATGCGCCGGGATACCGCCACGTCGACCACCGGCGGGTTGTCCAGCCGCCAGTTGGCGTGCGACATTTCCTGGTCCGAGATGCCCACGCCGTTGTCGGTGATGTCCAGCAGCACGCCGCCGCTGGACAGCGGCTGGCCGGAGACGTAGACCTGGGTGTCCTCGGGCGAGAAGGTGGTCGCGTTCTCCACGACCTCGGCGACCAGGTGCACGACGTCGTTGACGGCCTGGCCGACGACCACGATGCCGGGCTGCACGTTGAGGACGACCCGCTCGTACTGCTCGATCTCGGAGGTCGCCGCGCGGAGCACGTCGACCAGCGGCACCGGCTGGCTCCACCGCCTGGTGACCTCGTGGCCTGCCAGGACCAGGAGGTTCTCGGAGTTACGGCGCATGCGGGTGGCCAGGTGGTCCAGGCGGAACAGGCTGCTGAGCCGGCCGGAGTCCTGCTCGCTCTGCTCCAGGGAGTCGATCAGCGACAGCTGCCGCTCGATCAGCGACTGGCTGCGCCGGGACAGGTTGATGAACATGGCGTTCAGGTTGCCGCGCAGCACGGCCTCGTCGGCCGCCAGCCGGACCGCCTCGCGGTGAACCTGGTCGAAGGCCCGCGCGACCTCACCGATCTCGTCGGTGGAAGTGACCCCGATCGGCTCGATGTCGACGCTCTCGTCGGCGCCCTCGCTCTGGCTGAGCCGGAGCACCATCTCCGGCAGCCGGTGGCCGGCCACGTCAAGCGCGTCGGCGCGGAGCTTGCGCAGTGGTCGGGTCAGCGAGCGGGCCACCAGGATGGAGATGAGCAGGACCAGGAGCAGCAGCAGCAGCGCCACCAGGCTGGTGACCAGCAGGCCCGTGCTGGCAGTGGTCTTGGACGTATTCGCGAGCGTGGAGATGTTGCCGGTCAGTTCGTCGGCGACTTGCCGCACCTTGCCGATGGTGAACGACATGTCGTCGTTCACGTTTGCCGCGGCCAGGGTGCGCGCATTCGCCGGGGTGAGCGGATGCGCGGAGGAGGCGCCGGGAAGCAACGCCAACGCGAGTGATTCCTCGCGGGCGGCCCTATCGACCGGCGGCCCGCTCACCGTGTCGCTGTAGTTCTGCTGCTCGGCGAGATCTACGGATGCGTTGAAGTTGGCCAGATCCACCGTTTCCTGCCGCTGTGCCTGCTGGAGGCTGGCATCGTCGTCGGACGACAGCGACGGCTGCGGAAAACTGACCGCCCTCAGCAGGATGGCCCGCTGAACCGACACGGAGTCTTCGACCTGGAGCAGTGCGCCTAGGGAGATGACGTCGCGCCGGAGATCCGTACTGCTGGCCTCGCTCCCGACGACGCTGGTGAATGTGCTCGCGGGCTGGAGGATGTTCACGGTGTACACCTGCATGATTGCCGTCACGGGGAATAGCGGGTCCGCCACCGCCTGGCGGACGAACGGCAGGGTTTCCACGCTCACTTGTACCGCGTTCACCGCCTGCACCGCGACCAGCTGATAGCCGCCTCCGACCGTGATGCCATCCGCCAAGGCGACGACCTCTGCGGCGGCGCCATCGGTGACATGCTGTGCGGTCCTCAGCCCGGCAGAAAAACCACCCCTATTCGCTGTGGAGGCGACTGAATAGTCGCGTTCATCTTCCACTGCCTGGATGTACTTGACCACCGCGCTGTTGAGCTGGGCGAGGTGCTGAACACGGCCGGTCGTCTGCCAGTTGCTGACGTCCCCGTTGATGGTCACCGCACCGAGCACTGCCGCGGTCAGCAACGGCACCGCGATCAAGGCGGCCAGCCGCCACCGGACGCGCCAGTTCCTCAGGGCGAACCGCGACCGGGCCGGGCCGGGCCGTCTCGGATGCGGATGGGTGGTCCCGACCATGCCGACCGCGGGCGTCTGGCCGCCGGAAGCGGCCGGGCTGATGACGGGCTGCGGTCCCATGCTCGCCGCGTCCCGTCCGCCGACGGCATCCGAGCCGTCACCCGCGGCGATTCCGCCCGCACGAGGGGCCGAACCCTCCCCGTCGGCTGGCCCCCCGCTGACGGCCCCGGCCACGCCAGCTGGGTCGCCGGGATTCGTCACCGATCGTCTACGCACTACGTTCGCACCTCGCATCGGCAAGCCTGAGCCGGCGCACATGCCCGGCTGAAGTGGCGCAAGCCGCCCTCCATACGCACCCTCTTTCCCTTCGCAACGATCGCCGCTGCTCGGGTCAACAAGGCGGCCGAGCCACACTCTCGCGTTACAAAACGGGTAAGGACATATAATCATCTTGTGGGTGGCCGTCACGGGGCATTCGCCAGTAAACCGGCGAGATCTTCGCCGAGAAGGTTAAACGGCGCCGTCCGACCTGGCCGGGATCGGCCGCACCGGGCTTGCACTTAGTGATTACATAGTAACTCTTCGTATCGCCTCCCGCCAGGCACGCCGCCCCGGTGACCACCGTCGGCGGCCCGGCCGTCAGTCCGGCGTATGGGACATATCGGTCGCCGGCCGTGTGCCGCCGACCCAGGCTGCAGGCCCTCCGGGGAGCGGCGCGGGCGCAAGCGGCAAGCGCCAGCTAATCAGCCCGTTATGACGATGATTACATGCCATTATTACCTCATTAGAATCACGCTGAATAGCATGCTCGTTACTGGGAAGGACTAGGCTCCGAAGCCGCACGTACCCGAAATCGTGTGACGGGGGGGCGTTGGCGCGGACGTTGTGGATGGCGACACGCCGACGCATGATGCGTGATTTGCGGTGGGCGAGGGTGGGTTTCCCCTCTCCAGCACTAGGCGCAGCTGGAAGCCATCGCCGCGCTGACGGCCGCCGAACGCGCCCGCGCCGAGCGCGCCGAGCAGCACCATGTGCCGGATCATGGTGATCCGGTCCCCGCGCGTCGGCATGACTCGGCCGGCGGCCGGCCGGATGCCGTCGCCGTGGTGCCGGTCCGGGTCTGGCGGCCGGGCCGGCTCGCCGGGCCGGCCGCGGTCAGCCCTCATCGTGACTGGCCTGGTGCGTGCCGGCGGCGGTGACTGCCGGGCCGGCAGTGGCCTGGGGCAGGTGCCGGCCCGGCGCAGCTGGCTGCTGGCTGCGGGCGGACCGGCCGAGGAACAGCTCGCCGAAGTCGGGCCGGGCGAGCAGGGCCGCGGGTGCGTCGTTCAGTTCGACCCGGCCGGCGACCAGGACGTAGCACCAGTCGGCAATCTGCATGGCCTGGTGTGCGCGCTGCTCGACGAGCAGGATGGTCACGCCGGCGCGGGCAAGTGAGGTGACGTGGTCATCAAGGATGCCGCGGGCCAGGCTCGGGGACAGCCCCGCGGTGGGTTCGTCGAGGATGAGGAGCTTCGGCGAGCTGATCAGGGAGCGACCGATGCCGAGAAGTTTCCGTTCGCCGCCGCTGAGCAGTTTGCCGCTGCGTTTGAGGAGTGGCCGCAGCAAGGGGAAGGTCTGCAGCACGTAGTCGATCCGTTCGCCGACCTGGGCTTTCGGCAGGAGGTAGCCGCCCATTTCGAGGTTTTCCCTGACGGTGAGGGTCGGGAAGATGTCGTTGTGCTGCGGGACGTAGCCCAGGCCGCCCTTGGTCAGGGCGTTGCCGCTGGCCGCGGTGACGTCGTGTCCGTCCAGGTGGACCTGCCCGGCCCGGGGTCTCAGCCGTCCGGTAAGGCACTTGAGTAGTGTCGATTTGCCGGACCCGTTGGGGCCGATCACGGTCACTACCTCACCCTTGGCCACGGTCAGCGAGATATCGTTGATGATCGGCGCGGCGTCGTAGCCGGCGGTCAGGCCGTGGACGGTCAGGTACCCGGTGTCCTGGCGGCGGCTCTCAGTTGAGGTAGGCATCGAGCACCCTCTGGTCGGATCGGATCTGCTCCATGGTTCCCTCGGCTAGGACTTCGCCTTGTGCCATCACGATGACCGGGTCGCACAGCCGCTCGACGACCGCCATCTCGTGCTCGACCATCAGCATGGTCAGCCCGTCTTGCTTCAGCTGGAGCAGGTAGTCCTCGATTCGCTCGGCGAGGGCGGGGTTGACCCCGGCCATCGGCTCGTCGAGCAGGAGGATCTCCGGCTCGGTCATGAGCGCGCGCATGATCTCGAGCAGCCGCCGCTGGCCGCCGCTGAGGTTTCTGGCGAACTCGTTCGCCATCCGGGCCATGTCGAAGCGGGCGATGACGTCCGCGGCGCGCGCGGTCAGGCTTTCCTGCTCGGCGCGCCAGTAGCGGCGGCCGAGCAGCGCGCCGCGCAGCGTGTCTCCGCGCTGCCCGTACCGGGCGGTGAGCAGGTTCTCCATGACGGTCATCCCGGAGAAGTCGCTGGACTGCTGGAAGGTCCTGGCCAGCCCGCGCCGCGCGACCTTGTGGCTGGGCCAGCCGGCCACGTTGGTGCCGTTGAGCAGCACCGAACCACGGCTCGGCTTGATCGCGCCCGCTACCATACCCAGCGCGGTGGATTTGCCGGCGCCGTTCGGGCCGATAAGGCCGGTGATGCGGCCCCGCGGCACGTCGAAGGACACCCCGGCTACGGCGTGCACGCCGCCGTAGCTCTTGGCCAGATCATCGACCCGCAGCAACGCTGCCTGCGCCGCCGGTGCCGCCCGCTGTCGCTGCACCGAGGTCATCGGATCTCGGCCGTTTTCTCGTAGTCGACGGGTCGCGGCCGCCCGGTCCCGGCCTGCGGCAGGCCGGGCAGCTTGATGATCCGTCTGCGCTCGGGCAGCACGCCGCGCGGCCAGAACCACACGAAGATCAGCGCCATGAGCCCGACGGCGACCCACTGCAGCGCGTCAATGAGCCCGGGGGGGCCGAACTGGGGCAGGAAGCGGCTGCCTTCCAGGAACGCGACGGGTACCAGCAGCGCACCAAGCGCGGCGCCGGCGTTGTTGGCCGTGCCGCCGACGATCAGCGCAGTGAACAGGACGAAGGTCTCCTGGTAGAGCCAGCCGCCCGGGGACCAGGCGCTGATGAACTCCACCAGCACGGCCCCGCTGATCCCGGCGATCACGCCGCCGATGACAAACGAGGTCATGCGCAGGCCGGTCACGTTCTTGCCCAGCGCGGCGGCGCCCTGCTCGTGGTCGCGTACGGCACGAAACGACCGGCCGAGCGGGGCACTGGTGATCCGCTGCAGGAACGCGTAGACGATCAGGCAGATGACGGCGGTTAGCCCGACGTAGAACCACCGGTAGCCGACCAGCGAGAAGTTCAGGGCGGTGCTCATCGGCTGGGGGATGAGCGACAGCCCGGCCGGGCCGTTGAACAGGCCCACGTCGCTGGTGACTACGGCGGTGGCGATCAGGGAGATGACCAGGAAGACCATCGCCTGGTAGTCGCTTCGCAGCCGACGCAGCGTGATCACGCCGGCGACCGCCGACAGCAGGCCGCCCGCGATCCCGCCGGCGATAACCGGGAGCGGGAACGGCAGGTTCGCGCCGCCGATGTATTGCTGGAAACTGCCGGCGGTGTTCGGCCCCAGGGTCAGCACGGCAGCGGTGTACGCACCGGCGGACTGATAGATGATGAAGGAGAAGTTCAGGATCCCGGTGTAGCCGTATTGCAGGTTCAGCCCCCAGCAGGCCATCACGTCGACCCCGAGGTAGACCAGCACCGTGGAGATGTAGAACGACCAGGCGAGGCTCATGCGGCGACCTCCTTCTGGCTGGCGACCTCGGCGAAGATTCCCTGCGGGCGGAGCAGAAGCACCACGATGAGCACACCGAACGCCACGACATCTTTATAGACCGGATTGAAGTAGGTTCCGGCCAGCTCGGTGGCGATCCCGATGACCAGCGCGCCCAGCATCGCACCGTACGGCTGGCCGACCCCGCCGAGCACCGCGGCGGCGATGACCGGGATCAGGAACGCCGAGCCGGTGGTGAAGTCGAAGCTGCCCAGCTCGGTCACCAGCGCGACCCCGGCCAGCCCGCACAGCAGTCCGGACAGCAGCCAGGCGGCGTCGATGACCCGGCGCGTCGGCACGCCGCAGTTGCGGGCCAGCTCGGGGTCGCTGGCCGTGGCGCGCATGGCCTTGCCCAGCCGGGTGTACCTGAGCAGGCCGTGCAACGCGGCCAGCGCGACGGCGGCGATCGCGATCAAGATGAGCTGACTGCCGGTGAAGATCATGCCCAGCACGTGCACCGAGGCGCCGGCGGCGATGTTCGCGCTGACAAAGTCCGGCCCCCAGATCGCCTGCAGGCTGTTCTGCAGGATCAGGCTCACCGCGATCGTGACAATGATCATCGTGAACAGCCGGGCCCCGCGGCGGATGAACGGCGTATACAGGAACCGGTTCAGCAGGACGGAGAATACGGCGCCGAACAGGCCGCCGAGCACCAGTCCCCACCACGGGTTGAGCCCGGCCGAGTGGCTCACGTAAGCCACGAACGCCGATGCGGTCATGACATCGCCGTAGGCCAGGTTGAGGATATTGGTCACCCCGAACTGGACGGTGAACCCGACCGCCGCCAGCGCCATCACCGCGGCGGTGATAATCCCGAAACCGATAGCGTGCACGAACATGCTCTGGCTCCCTTCCGGGTGGGGGCCCTGCCGACGACGGCCTGACGCCCGGGCCCCCGGTGAGCCGGGGGGCCCGGGCGCGACCGCTTACTTGGTAAGAGCTGCGATTTGGTCGGCCGTGATAGTGCCTATCAGAGGGGTGCTCCCGTTCGTCTGGTAGCCCGTGACCTCGAAGCCGCCGGTCGAGTTGTGCCACTGGTTCCAGGCGATGAGCCCGGTGGCGCCGACGTAATCGATCTTCTTGCCCGCCTTGAGCGCCGCGACGCCCTCCGCGTACGAGTGCACCGTCTCCGCCGCTGAGGAGGCCGTGGTGACCGCTTCGATGTACTTGTTATAGACGGCCGGGTTGGTGGTCTTCGCCGCCTCCGCGGCCAGCGCCATGACGATGAGCCCGTCGTAGTCCACCATTGAGTACGAGTCGTCGCTCCACTGCGACGCCGGCTTGGTTACCCCAGGTGTGGACAGCACGTACTTGTTGTACACCTGCCACGCGGGCCCCGTCGCAGGGGCGTAGGGGATGGCGCCCACGAAGTATTTGCTCAGCGCCGGCTTGCCGATCGCCGCGGACACCGCCTGCAGCCAGGCCGCCTCGACCGTCGCGTCGCTGCCGACGACCGGAATCAGGTGGCCCAGCTGCTGTAGCTCGGCCAGGATCGTCGCGTCGGCCTGCGGTGAGGCTTCGGTGAAGATGACCTGCGGCTTGGCCGCGATGAGCTGCTCGACCTCCGGCTGATAGGAGCTCTGGCCCAGGGCGATCTTCTGGTTGGAGACCATCTGCCCGCCCAGTGTGCTGTAACCCTTCAGCAGCGTCGGCACGACGGACTGCGAGCCCACGTCGTTGCCGAAAACCGCCGCGCCCCGGAGATAGCCCTTCTCCTTGGCCCACAGCGCCATCGCGTAGCCCAGCACGTCGTCCGCGGGGGTCATGCGCCAGAAATACTGCAGCTTGGTCTGGTCGAACGACGCCTCGCCGGTGTCGGCGAACATCGGGATCTTGGCCGCGTTGATCAGCGGGGCGGTCGCGTCCGCCTCATCCGAGCTCGGGCCCAGCACGCCGAGCAGGTGCGGGGTGGTCGCCAGCATCTTCGCCGCGGCAGTGACCGCGTCGGCCGGGTCGCCGCGCGTGTCCACGGCCGAGCAGACCACCTTGTTACTCAGCACGCCGCCGGCCGCGTTGACCGAGTTCGCCGCGGCCAGGCAGCCCGCCATCATCTCTGGCCCGAATGCCGCATCCCCGCCAGTGAACGGGTTAAACGCCGCGACCGTGAGAGTAGTGTTCTTCACGGCTCCGGACGGCGCGGACGAGCACGCCGCCGTCACCGAAACCGCCAGGACAGCAGCCGCCGCGACCAGCGCGCGAGCGCGCGTCCAGCGGGATCTCTGAGAAGTCACCTGCGGATGCTCGCACTCTGTTCCTATATATGTCAAGGTTCCTCCTCAAATGAGGCTAATAGTTGTATATGTGAACGCACTCTGGCAGACTCGCACCCGGGCCCGCTCGCACGCCTGACAGGTTAAACGCCGGGGGGCAGACGATGAACCCCGGGCCCAGCCGGTACGTGCCGGGGCGCGCCGCAGGCCGGATCAGCCGTCCGCGCAATCGGAGCGTCATGAGCACCTCGGTCATCAGGGCGGTGCGAATCCTCGACCGGCTGGCACGGAGCCAGACTCCGATGACGCTGGCCGAGATCGCCGGCGAGCTCGACATACCCAGGAGCACCGCCTACACCATCCTGCGCGACCTGGCCAGCGAATCGTTCGTGACCGTGTCCTCGCCGCCCGCCTACTCGATCGGTCTGAAGGCATTCGAGGTCGGCTCGGCGCACCTGCGGGCCTTCGGCACCGCCGGCGCCGTGGCACCCGAACTCGCCCGCCTGACCCACGCACTGAACATCACCTCGCACTACGCCGTCCTCGACGGCACCGAAGTCTTCTACCTGTGCAAGGAGGACCCGCCCACGCTGGGGATCCAGCTCGCGAGCGGTATCGGCGCCCGCCTGCCGTCCCACCTGACCGCCGTCGGCAAGGCCTGCCTCGCCTGGCTCGAGGCCGACTGCCTGCCCGGCCACGTCGAACTGGCCGCCCGCGGAGCCGACGGGCAGGCGATCTCCCTGCCCGACCTCACCGCCGAACTCGCCCAGATCCGCGTGCAAGGCTTCGCCACCGACGACGGCGGCGCCGCGGCCGGCATTCAGGGCGTCGCCGCACCCGTATTCGGCCTCACCGGGCTCAAAGGCGCCATCGGCGTGAGCCTCCTGCGCGGCTCCACCCCCTCCCTCGACCCGGTCGCCGACGACGTCAAGACAGCCGCCGCCCGCGCCACCATCGCGCTCGGCGGGACCACACCCAACCACCATGTCCTCCCGCGCAACGACCACGCCGATCAAACCAGCGTGGCCCGCCGGTAGTTTCCGCCTAGCTCGACGAACGCGGCCGCCACGGCGGCAAGCCCCTCATCGGGCCGACACTGGAACGCTTCCTGCCCTGGAACGCCAGCCCCGACGACCTCCGCACCCGGGCGCAGCCACCGCCACCGCCAGACGGAATCCCCGCACCGGCAACGCCCGCACCGGCGTTGGCCATCATGAACGGCCATACCGGCTGCCGGGCGTGCTCTCTCACACGGCTTTCGAATACTTACCCGAATCCCAGTTCCCTGGCGATGAGCATCCGCTGCACCTCTGAGGTCCCCTCGCCAATCTCGAGGACCTTGGCGTCCCGGTAGAAGCGGGCGACAGGGAACTCGTTCATGAATCCGTACCCTCCGAACACCTGGGTGGCGGCACGCGCGTTGTCCATGGCCGCGTTCGACGCGGTCAGCTTGGCGATCGCGGACTCCTTCTTGATCGGCTGGCCGGCCACCAGCCGGGCGGCCGCGTCGTACCAGGCCAGCCGGGCGACGTGGGCCCGCGCCTCCATGTCGGCGATGGCGAACTGGATGGCCTGGTGCTGACCAAGCCGGTGGCCGAACGCCTCGCGCTGCCCCGCGTACCGGACGCACTCGTCCACGCAGCCTTGAGCCAGCCCGGTGGCCAGCGCGGCGATCGCCACCCGGCCCTCGTCCAGGATCCGCAGGAACTGGGCGTAGCCCCGGCCGCGCTCGCCGAGGAGGTTCTCGGCCGGGACCCGGCAGCCGGAGAAGGACAGTTCCCTGGTGTCGGAGGCGCACCAGCCGACCTTGGAGTACTCCGGGCCCGGCACGAACCCGGCCGTGCCGGCCGGGACGATGACCGAGGAGATCTCCTTGCGGCCCTGCTCGTCGCGGCCGGTGATGGCGAGCACCGTGACCAGGGAGGTGATCGAGGTGCCCGCGTTCGTGATGAACTCCTTGCTGCCGTCGATCACCCAGGAGTTGTCCTCGAGCCTCCCGGTGGTCCGCATGCCGCCGGGGATGTCGGATCCGCCGCCCGGCTCGGTCAGGCCGAAGGCGGCCAGCCGCTCCCCCGCACACAGCTCGGGCAGCCACCGGCGGCGCTGGTCCTCGGTGCCGAACCGGTAGATCGGCATCGCGCCGAGCGACACCCCGGCTTCCAGCGTGATCGCGACCGAGGAGTCGACCCGGGCCAGCTCCTCCAGGGCCAGGCAGAGCGCGAAGTAGTCGCCGCCCATGCCGCCGTACTCCTCGGGGAACGGCAGGCCGAACAGGCCGAGCTTGCCCATCCGGGCCACGATGTCGTAGGGAAACTCGCCGCGCTCGTAGTAGCCGCCGATGACGGGCGCGACCACGTCGCGGGCGAACTGGGCGACGGAGTCCCGCAGGTCTTGCTGCTCCGCCGCGAGCTGGAAACTAACCATGACACCACCTTCGCACGGTGAAAGGATCCGGTGCGGATCTCCCCCCGGATAACCCGGAACGACCCGGCGATGAACCCGGGATGACCCCGGATGACCCGCGATGACCCCGGGATTACTCCGGGATGACTCCGGGATGACGGAGCCCGCTGCCAAAGGCTCAGCGGCGGCGGTACTCTAACGTGGGCTCGTATTCCTATCTGAGAGTGAGGCCATGGCCAGCCTGAGCTGCCCCGACTGCGGCGTGAAGGTCCAGCCAGAGGATCTGATCTGCTTCCGGTGCGGCGCGAACCTGCCGCACACCATCGGTCCCGACGACGACCTGCTGACACCGACCATTTCGCAGAAGTTCATCGCAGCGGACCCCGCGGCGATCTGCCCGCGCTGCGGCACGCCGGTGTCCGACGCGGCGGACGTCGTCTGCGCCACCTGCGGGGAACCGCTGCCCACCGGCCGGCGCCGCCGCATCTCACCCGTCGTCATGCGGATCACCTTCCCCACCGGCAACGTGGACATCCCGGCCGGGACGTCGGTCCTGCTCGGGCGCGACCCCGCCGAGTCGCTCGTGGCCGCGGCGTTCGCGCACTTCGACAACGTCTCCCGGCGGCACGCCACGGTCCATGTGGACGACTCGGGGCACGCCTCGATCAAGGACGAGAACTCCACCAACGGCACCTACGTGAATGACGACCGGGTACTGCCCGGCTTGGAGGTCCGCCTGGTGGACGGGGACCGGGTGCGGCTGGCCGCGGACGTGACCGGCGACGTGTCCTTGCCGCAGGGCGAGCCTGATCCCTCGGGGCTGAGCCGGAACGGCCGCTAGCGCCCCGGCCGAGCACCGGGCCTGAACGAGGGAAGGCGCGGGCCGGTACGGGAAGCGGCGCGGGGCCGAACGGGGACTAAACATGGCCAGCCTCGGGTTGTCGGTTTATCGGTGGGTGTCTGCGGGTGATTGCCTGACGTTTCGGGGGCTCGGCCGTGCCGCATCTGATGTTGTCCTGGCAGGACGCGCTGATCATCGCGGGCTGCCTGGTGATCCTCACGACGGTGAGCCGGGTGCCGCGCGTCGCGCGGACCTGGACCGGCTGGAGTCTGTGGGGCGGGGTGGCCTGGGAAGCCGGGCTGCTGTTCGGGCTGTACGGGCTGTGGCAGTTCGCCGGGTCGTTCACCGTGATGAGCCCGGCCGGGGCGGTGCCCCGGGCCCGCTGGCTCTGGCACGCCGAGCGGCTGCTGCACCTGCCCAGCGAGACCAGCGTGCAGCGGTTGTTCCTGCCGCATCCGCTGGTGATCCAGACGTTCAACCTGTACTACGATATCCTGCACTTTCCCGTCCTGGGCGCCTGCCTGATCTGGCTGTACGTCCGGCACCGTGACCGGTACCCGCGGATCAGGACCACCGTGGCCCTGTTCACCGGGGCCAGCCTGCTCATCCAGTTCATCCCGGTGGCGCCGCCGCGGCTGCTGCCCGGCACCGGGCTGGTCGACACCGCGGTGAAGTACGGCCAGTCCGTGTACTCCTGGCACGGCGGTTTCGACGCGGACGAACTGTCGGCCATGCCCTCGGTGCACGTGGGCTGGGCGCTGATCGTGGCCTTCGCGGTGATCACGGTGTCGCGGAGCCGGTGGCGCTGGCTGGCCGCGGGCTACCCGGTGCTGACGTTGCTGGTGGTGGTGGTGACGGCCAACCACTTCTGGCTGGACGGCATCGCCGCGGGTCTGCTGGTGGCCATGGCGCTAGCCGCGCAGCACCTGATGCGGGGGCTCCGGCCTGGTAAACCTTCCGAGCGTGTCCAGGCCACATCCGCGCGCGGGGAATTGTCCATGCGCTGATGACGCCACGGTGGGCTCGGACAAAGCGGCCTGCGAATCGGCGCCGGGCCTGCGACGCGACGCGATCGGCCTACGCGACCTGGCTCGCGAGGACGAAGGCTGCGGCCTGGTCATGTAACAATGCTCACCCCAGTATCAGCGCTCACCTCAGACCACGCCGCCTACCGGTACTCGAACAATTATCGGGGAGGATTGCGGCTCTGGGGAGCGCTCTGGGGGGGTCTATAGTGC
>Ga0302181_10001276_pt1 | contig 19004 bp, 18 predicted proteins | sample I_Palsa_E3_3_FD_198786 | JGI IMG/M metagenome (GOLD analysis project Ga0302181, IMG submission 198786) | Peat permafrost microbial communities from Stordalen Mire near Abisko, Sweden - I_Palsa_E3_3 | ecosystem: Environmental > Terrestrial > Soil > Palsa > Peat permafrost | place: Sweden...
CTCAGCAACCCCTTTTCCATCGCGACGACGTTGGCGTGAAACGCGGTCGGGGTGTGATTCTCGTTGCGCGTCGCCGACATGACGGGGCACACTTCGCGGCAGAACTTGTGACCCGACGAGTAGCAGCCGTACGCGTTCTCGTGCCAACGCTCGACGAAGGCCTGCGCGGGGCCGTCCAGCTTGGGGTCCTCGGAGATGGCCATCGGTTCCCTCTCCTTTCGGCTACGCAATCTGGGCCGGTCCCGAAAGACGGCTCGGCGCGACGAGCGCTCCGACAACGTCGCCGACGATTGGTAGAACCACAGATTGCGGACGTCGTTTGGGAGCGCGCACAATACGCCTATCCCGCTCGGTAGCCTCTGATGACGGCCGCCAGGAGCGGGCGTGGACCATCATTCGCAAACGAACGCCCCGGCGGTGCCCACACACTGCAGGGCACGGGCCAACCAGGAGTGACGCACGTTGACTGAGGCAGACGACAGCGGTAGCAGCGGGGCAGCCGGTCACACGCCCCTGGAAGTGGTGGCCGACGCTCTGCGCGAAATGAGCCGGGTCAGGCTGGTGGCGCTCCGGGATGGCGCCGAGACGTGGCCCGAGGACGATACGGCGATCGCCGCGGTCAACGCTCTGTACGAGCAGAGCGACGGAGATTGGGGCATGTGCGCGCAGGCGATTGACGATGCTGGCGCGGACTGGATCTACCCGGTGATGCTGGCCCGCGCCGTGGTCATGCTTCAACCGACCGGCGAGGCCTGATCACCCGACGAAGCACGAGCCTGCTTCGCGTTGCACCTGTGAGCCATCATTGCCGCGCGCCGATCTGTGAGCGCACGCGCGGCATCCACTTCAGCGGCTAGCCGCCCAGGTCGTACCGCGTGAACGGTGAGCCGGTGAAGCCGAGGATCAGATTGTCGGCGCCGGCGTCGAAGCTGCCGGTCGAGCCGGTCGAGCCACCGTTGTCGATGCTGATCTGCGCGATCACCGCACTCGGGTCACGGGTCACGAACTGCGACAGCGCAATCGGATCGTCCTGTGATCCGACCGTCGTGGGGCTGTTGGGCACTGCGCCGGTCGAGTACCACAGGGCACCGGGTGCGAACGCATCGGCCTGGTAGACCGTGCTCTCGGACGGGGTGACGCCGTTGAGGCCCGGGGCATAGACCAGGTTGGTGAACCCGCTGGCGAACTTCGAGTCCGTGCCATCGACCGCGCCGAACACTGAGATGTGAATCGTCGGCGCTTGGGTGCCGTTGACCTCGTTGACGTGGTAGTCGTAGCTCAGCGCGTTGAGCTTGCCCAGCGGCACGTTGTTATAGGCCTTGGCCAGTCCGATGCCGCCTTGCAGCGTGGCGCCATCTGTACCGGTGCCGTGCAGTTCCAGCTCACCGTTGGTCAGTGCCGCGCTCCCGCCGGAGTCTTCGCCGGACAGGTAGAAGCCCTGATCGCCGGGCGCACCGTTGTCCGTACCTGGCGGAGTGCCGGTACCCGTGATCGCCGGAACGTTGACCACCGCGGCGCCTGGATTGGCACCGTTGGTCCCGTTGGTGCCGTTGGTGCCGTTGGTGCCTGCGGCCCCGGTGTCGCCCTTGGGACCGCCCGCACCGGCCGGGCCTTGACCGCCTGGGCCACCCTTGGGACCCTGGGGCCCGACGCCGTTGTGCTGGCCCAGCTCGAAACGGAGACTGCCGTTGAGCTTGTTTTGACCCACTGAACCGTTGGCCAGTTTGTGGTTGGTCACGGACCCGTTCACCAAGCTGCGGGTGTTGACCATGACCGTCGTAGCGGCATAGGCGCCGCCACCAAGCGCGACGAACAGTGCCGTGCCTGCGATCACCGTCGCGAACGACGGAGGCTTCAGTTTCAGCCGAGACATTGTACTTCCCCCTTTGGAATGATTCCTGGGCGCATCGTGCACTCAGGTCTGCGTTGGGGAGGGTGCGAAGTGAGACAGCAGCGCGGCCTTCGCATGCGCTGATGTCAGAGACGCTACGACGTCTGAGAAGGCGTAAGCGAGTTAAAAGAGGCCGACCGAGCCTTGCCCCCACAGCAGGCCGGTCGACCTGTTTACATCACCCTGACACCCGCCCCTAATCTGGTGTCTGTAGCAACCTAACCGGGCGGCCACACCCTTACACCAGGCACGACCCCCTAGGGTTACTCCATGGCCCGAACTGGTCGGGCTGATGCTGCCGGTCCCGGCTCGTGTGACGTCGCGGTCCGGGCGGCCTCGAGCTCGCTGGCGAGCTCCAACCATCCGAAGAACTCGCGCCGACCCCGGTCCGGAGTCGACAACGATCCGCGGATAACGCCGCCGTCCGTCTCCAGGTCGAGAAGAACGAGCACGTGAAAGCGAACCCCCATGTCGCAACCCTCCCATGACGGCGAGGTGTTCGCACCAGGGTGAGACCCCAGACATTGACCTTGCCCCCCGCCGAGCGTGGCGAGCCCACGACGCTATAGACCCCCGGTTGTGATGCCGATACTCAGGAGTGCTTGCGCAACCTGACGTGGTGTCGAGAGTCGCACCGATGCGACGCCGAGGTCGAGATGTTGGCCTCGGGGCGATGTTCGTCGAGCGTGAGCGGGAGCTCGCCACGCTGGGAGCTGCTCTGGCGGCGGCGAGGAGAGGCGCCGGCGCAACCATCATCATCGAGGCGGCGGCTGGAACCGGCAAGTCGCGGTTGCTGTCCGTGGCCGGGGACATGGCCCGCGAACAGGGCATGCAGGTCCTGGGCGCCAGTGCCAGCGAATTGGAGCTTGAATTTCCGTTTGGGGTCGCGATCCAGTTGTTCGAGCCGCGGTGGAACTCGACCGACCTCGCGGGCCGCGATGGACTGCTCGAAGGGTCTGCTCGGGCAGCGGGATCGCTGCTCGATACGGGACCCTCGGATCTGAATCCGCCCGTGGATCAGCAGTATCAACTGGTCCAAGCGTTGTTCAGGCTGCTGAGCAATATGGCCTCCGCTGGGCCGCTGGTCATGGTGGTGGATGACGTTCACTGGTCTGATCGCGCGTCGCTTCGGTTCCTGGTCTACCTGGCCTACCGGCTGGACGACCTGCCGGTCGTGCTGGTCATGGCTGTGCGAGAGGGTGAGCCGGCGGCGGATCGGCAGGCGCTGAGCGCCCTGATCTCAGCGCCGACGACGGCCGTGCTCCGCCCGGGCCCGATCACCGAAACGGGCGTGCGGTCGCTCGTTGTTTCCGCATTTCCGCACGCCGAAGACGTGTTCATCAGCGCCTGCGCCCGCGTCACCGACGGGAACCTGCTGCTGCTCACGGAACTGTTGGGTCAGATACGCGCTGACGGGCGCGGCCCGGACTCAGCCACGGCCGAGCGATTGACTGATCTTGCGCCCGAGGCGATCGTGAGTTCCGTAGTCGCGCGCCTAGGCACGATGCCCGCTGGGGCCAGGACACTGGCCTGCGCCGTGAGCGTCCTCGGCGACGGGGCGTTGCTGGAACACGCGTCGCAACTCGCCGGGCTCAGCCCGGAGGCGGGTGCGGCGGCCGCCGATGCACTGGCGGCGGTTCACATGCTCCGTCCGGGGATGCCGCTCTCGTTCGTGCATCCGCTGATCCGGTCGGCAGTGGCGGCTTCGATGTCGCCGCTGGCGCGGGGTCACGCGCACGGCCGTGCGGCGGTCATCCTCCGTGAAAACGAGCTTCCGGCCGAGGCGGTCGCGGCGCATGTGCTCAACTCCCCGCCGGGGATCGATCCCGGCGCGGTCGACACTCTGCGTACTGCGGCACACGAGGCGCTGGCCAGTGGGTCGGCGGCAAGTGCCGTGCGCCTACTCGAGCGGGCCCTGGCCGAGCACCCGCAGCCAATGGCTGGCCAGGAGATCGCTGACGAACTCGCCGAAGCGGAGGCCCTGGACAGCCTGCCGCAGGCACCCGACCGACTGACCGACTCGATGAGCCTCACGGTGACGGCCAGCCATCGTGGGGAACTCGCGCTGGCCCAGGCTCGGGCGCTCTACGCTCGAGCCTGCTATCGACAAGCCGCAGAGGTTCTGAAGGCGGCACTGGCCGATCTCGAGGTCGACGATGGATCGCTCGCGGCAGAGCTGGAAGCCGCCTATGTGTCAGCAGCGTCACTCGTACCCTCGCTCGCCGGCGCCGTTTCCACGCGTCGCGAGATGATTCTTGGGGGGTTGACCGGCCGACCAACAGCTGCGCAACGCTCGGCCGTGGCACACCTCGCGGCCATGGCGAGCCTGCTCGGCGATCCGCGGTCCCGGGTGCGGGAATTGACGGAGCTGGCGTGGGGCGACGGAGCGCTGCTGCAGGAGCAGATGGTGGACGGCCTCACCTGGCCACTGCTTCCGGTTGCGCTGCTGTTCATCGACGAGCTCGAGCGCGCTATCGAGATCTGTGACACCGCGCTCACCCGCGCACGCGATCGCGGATCAGCGCTGGGCTTTGCCACCGTGAGCCACTGCCGGGCCTGGCCGCTCTACGAGCAGGGTCGCCTGCCCGAGGCCGCGGCCGACGCCGAAGCCGCGCTGGACGCGCGTCCCGGCCACTCGATCACGGGGGTTCGATCGGCCTACGCGGCACTCGCCTGCTGCCATCTCCAACGCGGAGAACTGAAGCCAGCCGAGACCGCGCTGGCGGTCATCGCAGAACGGGAGACCCGGGAGAGCCTGAGCTACCCCTTCCTCCTGGACGCGCGGGCACAGATTCGCCTCGCCCAGCACCGTCCCGAGGCGGCCCTTCGGGACGCCACCGACGCCGGTGAACGTCTGCGCTGTGATTTCGCGGCGGACAACCCGGGCGCAGTCGCCTGGCGCTCAACTGCCGCGCTCGCCCATCTGGCGCTGGGTCAGCCCGGGCAGGCGGTAGAGCTGGCGCACATTGAGCTCGAGCGCGCGCGGCGCATCGGTGTGACCCGAATCGTCATTCGCGATCTGCGCGTCCTCGGCCTGGCCACCGGCGGCTCTGAGGGCATCGACCTGCTCACCGAAGCGGTCAGTCTCGGCGAACGGTATCCCCAGCGCCTCGAATACATCCATGCGCTCGTCGAGCTGGGCGCTGCGCTGCGACGAGCGAACCAGCGCGAGGCCGCTCGTGCGCCGCTGGAGAAAGGCCTGGAACTGAGCGATCGCGGCGGAGTCAAGGCGCTCGCGGCGCGCGCCCAGACCGAACTGACGGCCATCGGCTCTCGACCGCGTCGCAACCAGCTCACCGGGGTCGAGTCGCTCACGCCCAGTGAGCGCCGCGTCGCCGATCTGGCCGGGCAGGGCCTGACCACACGCCGGATCGCCGACGCGCTCTTCGTCACGCCCAAGACGGTCGAGTACCACCTCCGCCACACCTACCAGAAGCTCCAGATCAGCTCACGCCGCCAGCTCTCCGTGGCGCTCGGCCGCGAGCCAGCCGACTGAAGCCCGCGCCCGCGCCCGCGCCCGCGGGCGCAGGCGCGGCCGCGCCGGGCGCGCGTTGACGGGCTTGCCATCAGCCGGGGTTCGCTTGTAGCGTGATGGCGTGCTGCCGGAATGGCCAGCGGGCACGGTGACGATCCTGTCGACGGGCGGGGAGGAGCCGCACGCGATACCTGTCTCGGCGGCCCTGCGCGCCGGCCCTCGCCGGGCGCTGATCGCGCTGGGGGCTGGGCGTGAGTCGCTGGCCCGGCTGCGCGCCGATCCGCGGGTTGCGCTGACGATCCTGTGCGGGGGTGACGTCGCACGCACCGCATATGGCCGCGCGACAGTGGTTGACGAGGCGCTCGTCGATGGGGTGGCAGCGGTGGAGATCCAGGTCGAGCGCGTGCAGGATCACAACCGTCCGACGTTTGTGATCGAAGCTGGTGTCAGCTGGGGTTGGACCGATCCGGCGGCTGACGCGCGCGATGGTGAGGTGCGCACGGCGCTGGAGCGCCTGGCTCGACGCTGAGGCCCGCGATCGGGATGGCGTGGCGCTCTGGTCTGGTCGTGTCATCGCCCCTGGGCGATGACACACTCAGTCATACGCCTCCGGGCTGTGCTTGAACGTCGGCCACTTGTCGGGGTCGTGGCCGGTCACGACCGTGGCGTCGCTCCGGCGGGCGATGTGGTGGAGCTTCTTGACCGAGCGGACAGCGTCGACGGCTGAGGCGAGGAAGCCGGGCAGTGCCGTCTCGTTCCAGTGATCCATCGTGTAGGCCGCGTCGACGGTGAGCAGGAACGTCCCGGAGTTGGGCAGGTTGATCTCGAACGACTGGTGTCCCGGCGCGTGCCCGGGCGTCTGCCAGCAGCGGATCGTGCCGTCGCCGAACACGTCGTAGCCGTCCTCACTGTCCTCGAGCAACGACCATGGCACCCCCGGCTTGTTGTAGTCGGCCTGGATGTAGCCGCCGGCGGCGAACCAATCGGGCGCGTGGGCGTACTCGTACTCCTTCCGCGTGGCGATCACCTCTGCGTGGGGGAATTGGTCGATCGCACCCAGAGCGCCGGTGTGATCGAGGTGAAGGTGCGATTGGATCACGTAGCGCACGTCGGCGGGGTCAAAGCCGGCGGCCTGCATCGCGGGGACGCACGCCTGCGCTTCGGTCATCGTCGGCCAGTAGACGTCGCAGATTCCGCCCCAGTGACCGCGCGCGTCGGTGGCGCACTCGGCCGCGTTGCCGCCGTCGATGACGACCAGCCCGCGGGGATGCTCGACCAGGAACCACGGGACCGGAATCTCGTATTCCTCTCCGAGACCCTGGTTCATCTTGATGTTCTCAACGTGACATTTCAGGGTGCCGCACTCGAACATGTGCAACTTCACCCCGTTGGCAACGGTTGACATCGGTTGATCCTCTCTCTCCTAGGCGGTGGCGCTCAGCCGCTCACCAGTTGGTCATGGACGCGGTGATGATGTGATGCAGGTCCTGGCCTGTGACCTCCTTCGGCGCGACGGCCAGCAGGCGCTGCTGTTTGAGGGCCCCCTCGACGAGGGCGGGAATGTCATCCTCGACGTAGCCGAGCTCGGCCACACCGCGCGGTGCGTCGATGTCCTGCATGAGCTGGCGCAGGATGTCGGGAAGCGTGTCGGGCCCGGCGTCGGCAATCGGCTCGCCGGCCAGCAGCTCCGAGACCTGGTTGTGCCGCTCGGGCATCGCGTCGTAGGTGAACCGGAACGCCGCGGGCGCGGTGACAATGACGGAGTGACCGTGCGGCACGAACGCGTGATCGTCCGGATAACCGGGTGGCTGATACTCGTGCTTGAGGCTCGCGATCGGATACGCGCACGAGTGCGGTATGTGCACCCCGGCTGAGCCGAAGCCGACGCCGGCCATCGTCGCCGCCAGCATCATGTAGCCGCGCGCCTCGATGTCCTCGGCGTCGGCGACCGCCCGGCGCAGATAGCGTCCGCCGTATTCGAGCGCCTTGGCCGACCACACGTCGGCGACGGGATTGGAGCCTTGGTAGGGCGGCCGGTCATCAGGCGAATCCGGGCGCGGACGCGTGTCAAACGGCTTGGACAGGAACGACTCGGCCGCGTGACAGACGACGTCGAGTCCGGTCGACGACGTCACCTCGGCATTCAGCGAGCGTGTCATCTCCGGATCCACGATCGCCTGCGTCGCGCGGAGGTACCGATGCGAGATGCCGGTCTTGAGCTTGATCGCGGGAATGTCGAGCACGGCCACCGTGGTGGCCTCCGAGCCGGTGCCCGAAGTGGTCGGGATCGCCAGGTGCGGCCGCAACGGCGACGGCGGCTTCTTGCCCTGGCCGACCGGCGCGTTGACGTAGTCCATCACCGGGGCCGGGTGCGTGGAGACCAGGTTGGCGACCTTGGCCGTATCCATGCTCGAGCCACCGCCGACCGACACGAAGCCGTCGACGCCATGCTCGATGGCAAAGTCCGCCGCGTCCTGAAGCGACTCGATCGTCGGCTCCACCCGGGCGCGGTCGTAGAGCACGACCTCGATCCCCTCGGCCTCGATCAGCGCCTTGATCCGCTCCGGATGCCCGAGCGCGGCGACCCCGGGATCAGTGACGAGCATCGCGCGTGTGACGCCGAGTCGCTTGAGCTCCCAACCGGCGTCCTGGGAGGCCCCGGCGCCGTACTTGACCGGCGTGGCCTCCATCGTGAAGATGGTTTCGTGGCTGGAACCCATCGGCGCTCTCTCCTCTGTTCGCGTGAGTCTTGCACCGGGTAGGTGACTACCCGCAATGGAGCTTGAGCACGCTATCGCGAAGGTCGTCGGCAAAGCAAATGTGCTGAGCGATCCTGACCTCACGTCCTCCTACGAACGCGACTGGACAGGTCGCTATGCAGGCCGCGCTGCGCTCGTGGTCCGGCCCCAGAACACCGCCGAGGTGGCCGGCGTCATGGCCGCCTGTGCCGGCGTCGGAGCCAGCGTGGTTCCGCAGGGAGGAAACACCGGCCTGGTCGGGGCGAGCGTGCCGCGGGGCGGCGAGGTCGTGGTCTCGCTGCAGGGTCTGAGCCAGATCGGTGAGGTTGATACGGCGGTCGGTCAGGTGACGGTTGGCGCCGGGGCGACGCTGGCGGCGCTGCAGGCAGCCGCACGCGCGGCCGGCGAGGACGCTGCGCTTGACTTCGCCGCCCGCGACTCGTGCACGATTGGCGGAGTGGTGGCCTGCGATGCCGGGGGTGCCCGGGCCCTGCGGCATGGCACCGCGCGCGCTCACGTTGCCGGCCTCGAGGCGGTGCTGGCCGACGGCTCGGTCATCTCGCGCCTGGCCGGGCTGACCAAGGACAACGCCGGGTACGACCTGCCGATGCTGCTGGTGGGCTCGGAGGGCACGCTCGGGATCATCACCCGCGTGCGCTGGAAACTCGAACCGTTGCTGACCGCGAGGGTCGCCGCGCTGGTTCCGCTGGGCTCGGCGGCGGAGGCGGCCGACCTGTTCGCGGCGCTGCGTGCCCACGCTCCGTCTCTGGAGAGCTGCGACTTCTTCCTCGATGAGGGCCTGCAACTCGTGCTCGACCACCAGCGCCGCGAGTCGCCGGTGCGCGCGCGAGCGCCGTTCTACGTGCTGGTCGAGTGCGCCGCGCGGGCTGACCCGACGGAGGAGCTCGCGCAAGCGCTGGGTCACGCTGGCGTCGAGGACGCGCTGGTGGCCGACGACACCGCCAGCCGGGAGGGCCTATGGGGGCTGCGCGAGGGGCATACCGAGGCGATCAACGCGGTTGGGATCCCACACAAGCTCGACGTCGGCGTGCCGCTGCGCGAGCTCAGTCGCTTCCTCGAGCAGGTCCCGGCCGCGGTCACCGCCGCCGGGGGCGAGCGCACGATCCTGTTCGGCCATCTGGGCGACGGGAACGTCCACGTCAACGTGCTCGGATCTGACCCCGACGACGTTCGGGTCGACGACGCGGTCCTCGGGCTGGTGCTCGACTGCGGCGGGACGATCAGCGCCGAGCACGGCGTAGGCGTCAGCAAGGCGCGCTGGCTGCAGCGGGCCAGGGGCGAGGCCGAGGTCGCGGCGATGCGAGCGATCAAGCGCGCGCTCGACCCGGACAACCTGCTCAACCCCGGTGCTGTGCTGGTGGCCTAGGCGCCGGTCACCGGATCGGGCTCGCCGGGATCTTCCAAGTTCTCGCGCTCGTCGCGCTCGGCCCATTCCAGCAGCGGCTCGAGCGAGAACACCGCCTCGTCGATGCCGGCGTGGAGATCTCCGAGCCTGGCGAAGCGTGCCGGCACCGTGGCGATTGTCAGCTCGGCGGGGACGACGTCATCGATCTCGCCCCAGGTGATCGGGGTCGAGACCGTCGCGTCCTTCACTCCGCGCACCGAGTAGGCGCTGGCGATCGTGTGGTCGCGGGCGTTTTGGTTGTAGTCGACGAACGCCTTGTCAGGCTCGCGATCCTTGCGCCACCAGGTCGTCGTCGCGCAAGCGGGGATGCGTCGCTCCACCTCGCGGGCGAAGGCCAACGCCGCCCGCCGCACCTCGCCGAAGCCCCAGCGTGGCGAGATCCGGACGTAGATGTGTAAGCCCGATCCGCCCGAGGTCTTGGGCCAGCCGACCGCCCCGAGCTCGGCGAGGACTTGATGCGCGACCCCGGCAACCCGGCGCACGGTGTCGAACGGGCATGCCGGCATCGGATCGATGTCGATGCGCCACTCGTCCGGTCGCTCCACGTCGGTACGCCGAGAGTTCCACGGGTGGAACTCCACCGTTGACATCTGCACCGCCCAGATCACGCTCGCGAGCTCGGTGACGCAGAGCTCATCGGCATGCCGGCCCGACGGAAAATCCACCCGTACGGTATCCACCCACTCAGGGGCACCGCGGGGGAGCCGCTTCTGGTGGACCTTCTCGCCGTCGACGCCGCTCGGGAACCGGTGCAGCATGCACGGCCGCTGCGCCAGCGCGCGCACGATCCCGGCGCCGACGCTCTCGTAGTAGTGGGCCAGATCGAGCTTGGTCTCGCCCCGGGCCGAGAAATACACGCGGTCAGGATTGGAGATCCGCACCGTTCTGCCTGCGACCACGAGTTCTACGGCTTCGCTCATTGCATTAACGCTATTGGTCGCGCACGGCAACCGTCCTTGACTGAGACCACGCTCTGAGTCGTATGGTGCAGACGCGCAATGTCTACCGTGAACGACTGGAGCAGCAATGAAACAGCGCCAACTGGGAACACTCGAGGTGTCTGCGCTTGGGCTTGGATGCATGGGCATGTCGGCCTTCTACGGCTCCGCCGATGCAGGCGAGGCGATCGCGACGATCCAGCGAGCGCTGGAGCTGGGGATCAACTTCCTGGACACCGCTCAGCTCTATGGCCCGATGACCAACGAGGAGCTGGTCGGCCGCGCGATCAAGGGCCATCGCGAGGAGTACGTGATCGCGACCAAGTTCGCCCGGCGGATCGAGCCGACCACGAAGCCGGGCGACCTCTCGACGCTGGGCCCGCTCGATGGCTCCGCCGAGCATGTCCACAGCTCGATCGAGGGTTCGCTGAAGCGGTTGGGCACCGACTACGTCGATCTCTATTACCAGCACCGCGTCGACCCGAAGGTGCCGATCGAGGAGACCGTGGGGGCAATGGCGGAGCTCGTTCAGGCCGGGAAGATCCGTCACATCGGGCTCAGCGAGGCGGCGCCGGAGACGATTCGCCGCGGCCACGCGGTGCATCCGATCACCGCGGTGCAGACGGAGTACTCGCTGTGGTCGCGTGATCCCGAAGACGAGGTGCTGCCGGTCTGTCGCGAGCTGGGAATCGGATTCGTGCCCTACTCGCCGTTAGGACGGGGCTTTCTCTCGGGGCGGTTCAAGTCGCCCGACGAGCTTGACCAGAACGACTTCCGCCGCACCGGGCCGCGATTCACGGGCGAGAACCTGGACGCCAACCTGAAGCTCGCGGCCAAGCTGGCCGAGATCGCGCAGGAGAAGGGGATCACCCCGGCGCAGCTGGCGCTCGCGTGGGTGCTGGCCCAAGGCGAGGATCTGGTCCCGATTCCGGGGACCAAGCGCCGGACGTATCTCGAGGAGAACGCGGCCGCGGTCGACGTCGAGCTCACCCCCGATGACCTGGTGCGAATCGAAGCCGAGCTGCCAAAGGCCGCGGGCGAGCGCTACGACGAGGCCGGCATGGCCTCGGTCCACCTGTAGAAAGCCGGCGCAGATGTCGCCGCCAACCGCCGGGTCGAGCGCGACCGTGGTGGCGCGACCGCGGTGGCCGACGTCCTAGGCTGGAGTGATGCCGGAACTGCCCGAAGCCGAGCGCGCGCGCCAGACCCTTGAAGGCGTCCTCGGGCGACGCATCGTGCGTGTGGACGATGGCGACACCTACGTGTCACGGCCGCACGCGCCGGGTGAGATCGCTGACGCGCTCGTCGGGCACGAGTTCGTCGGCGCGCACCGGCGGGGAAAGTTCTTGTGGCTCGAGACGGCCGACGGGCCCACGCTCGGGCTGCACCTCGGCATGGCCGGTCGCATTGTCCTCGACGCTCCCGGCGACACGCCGCGCTGGGACCGCTTCGCGGTCGAGTTCGAGGACGGCACGCGGTTTGCCCTGAGAGACCGGCGCCGCCTCGGCCGGGCAATCCTCAACCCTGACTTCAGCCATGTCGGCCCCGACGCGGCGAACGTCGGGCGGACCGACTTCCGGCGTCTGATCGGCACCGGCCGGGCTCCGGTCAAGGCACGGCTGCTTGACCAGGGAGCGATCTCGGGAGTCGGCAACCTGCTCGCGGACCAAGTGCTCTGGCAGGCCCGGATCGCGCCCAACCGCGTCGTCTCTGATCTGTCGGTCGAGGACCTCGACCGACTCCGCCGAGAGCTGCGCTCCGCCGTCCGCTCGGCGATCCGCAAGGGCGGTGCCCACACCGGTCGGTTCGTGGCCGTTCGCGGTCGCGACGGCACCTGCCCGAACTGCGGCCACAACCTCGAGCGAGCCACAATCGGCGGCCGGACCACCTATTGGTGCCCAGCCTGCCAGCACTAACGACGCAGCGGGCCTGAGCGGCCAGCTCGATCGGTCATGGAGTCACGAATCTGTGTCAAGAAACACACTTTGGCTCAGGTCTTTCGCATTAGACTGCGCCGCAAGACAGTGAGCGAAAGTGGGGAGGCGCGATGGCACACGCATCAGACCGTGTCGAGATTCCGGGCAGCGCGCGGGAGGTCAATCACACCCATGCGCGCGTGGGGGACATCGACCAGCAGGCGGAGATCGAGGTCAGCGTGTACCTGCGCGCGCCCGGGTCTCTCGACTGGGTCGATCAAGAGGCGGGGCGCCCACCGAACGCGCGCCGGCGGCTGACGCGGGAGGAGTGGGCGCAAACGCAGGGCGCGGCCACTGCGGACATCGATGCCGTCAAGTCGTTCGCCGCTGACGCCGACCTCACGGTGACCGACGTCGATGCCTCCCGGCGGGTCGTGCACCTGCGCGGAACCGTGGCGGCGATGGCCGCGGCGTTCGGCGCCACCATGGTCGGGCTGTTCGAGCCCGCGTCCGGCGCGGCCCGCTACCGGGCCAGGGAGGGCTCGCTGACGGTTCCGGCGGCGCTCGAGGGCATCGTCACCGGGGTGTTCGGGCTCGACGATCGCCCCCAGGCGCGAGCACACCTCCGGATCACGCCGCACGACGCCGCCTCGTCGTACTCGCCGGTGGAGGTCGCCCAAGCGTACGCGTTTCCCACCGCGGCGAGCGGAAAGGGAGAGACCGTGGGGATTCTCGAGATGGGGGGCGGCTTCTCGACCACCGACCTGGCGACGTACTTCAACAGCCTGGGGCTATCGAACCCGTCGGTGACGGCGGTCAGCGTGGACGGCGGGGCAAATTCGCCCGGCCAGGACACCAACGCGGACGGCGAGGTGATGCTCGACATCGAGGTCGTGGGGGCAGTTGCCAACGACGCCGCGATCGCGGTCTACTTCGCGCCCAACACCGACCAGGGCTTCATCGATGCGCTCTCGACCGCGGTTCACGACACCACCAACAAGCCGTCGGTGATCTCGATCAGCTGGGGGCAGTCGGAGGACTCCTGGAGCGCGCAGGCGCGGACCCAGATGGAGCAGATTTTCACCGAGGCGGCAGGGCTCGGCGTCACCGTCACCGTCGCCGCGGGGGACAACGGGTCGACCGACAGCGTCACCGACGGGCAGCAGCACGTCGACTTTCCCGCCTCGGCGCCGCATGCGCTCGCCTGCGGTGGAACGTCGCTCCAGGCCTCGAACGGCACGATCAGCAGCGAGAGCGTGTGGAACGATCCCGGGGACGGCGCCACCGGCGGCGGGGTCAGTCGGCAGTTCGCGCTTCCGAGTTATCAGGCCAACGCAAACGTGCCCAATAACGTCGACAGCGGCACGCCGGGCCGCGGGGTGCCGGACGTCTCCGGTGACGCGGACCCCGGAACCGGCTACCGCATTCTGGTGGACGGCGCTGACCAGACGATCGGCGGGACCAGCGCCGTCGCGCCTCTGTGGGCGGGCTTGATCGCGCGGCTCAACCAGGAGCTCGGGGCGCCGGTCGGGTTTGTTCAGCCGCGGCTGTACACCCTGCTCGGAACTCCCGCGTTCCAGGACATCACCACCGGCAACAACGGCTCATACTCGGCCGGTCCCGGATGGGATGCCTGCACCGGCCTGGGCTCACCCAACGGCACAGAGCTGGCGAGCCGGTTGCCTGGTACGGCCGCCGCCAGTTAGCCGATCGGGGCGCCGACCTCCACCGCTGCCCCCGCTCAGTTGAGCTGGGGCAGTCGGCGGGTCGACTCAGCCGGCCGGGGGAGCAGGTCCGCCGATCGTGAACGTATCAACCTGCGGTGTCACCTGGCCGTCCTTGGTCACTGCCGTGTAGCTACCCGTGATGGTGTTGGCTGCGATCGTCAGCTCGAGAAAGCCCCAGCGGCGGTCGTCCCCGAACTCGAACACGACCTCGTCCGTGAGCTGAGTGCCCGCCGTGGCGTCCTTGGCGAGCAGATGCAGGTTGTGATACCCCGAGTTGCCGATCACGATGTAGGGAAGTTGCTTTCCGTTCACGGTGCGGGTAAAGCGCTGGTAGTCGTGCACGTGGCCGGAGAGCACGAGGTCCGGGGTTCGACTGGCGCTCGTAAACGCTCCGTCCAGCGCGGCGCCCATCCGCGCCGACCCACCGTGCATCGCGTCGATCGAGTAGGGGGGATGGTGCAGCGTGACGATCAGTGGCCGATCGGTCGGCGCGGCTGTGAGCTCGCCCGTCAGCCAATCGATCTGAGACTGCTCGAGATGACCGCCGTCAGGCACATTGGTGTAGACGCCGACGATGGTCACGGCGCTCAGCGCGAGCGTCCAATCGCAGTAGGGCTGGGTCTCGACGTCCCGGTTGTACTCCTCGTTTCCCACCGGCAGCGCTGGCTTGGCGGCGCAGAAGTTCGCCATGAACGTGTCCAGTGGCAGGCGCGAGGGGTCGTCGGTGGTATCGCCGTCGTGGTTGCCGGGGATCCCGACGATCGGCAGCTGAAGGTGCCCGTAGGCCTCGTAGAACTGCGGCTGGTACTCCGTCGCGTCGCCGTTGAAGTAGACAACGTCGCCGACCGTGTAGACGCCCGCCGGCTGCGGGCTCTGCGCGGCGCGCGCCTGCATAGCGTTCGAGACCGCGTTCTGGGGGTCGGGATCCTTGATGCCGCCGTGGTCGCCGATCACCAGCAGCGTGATCGGCGTGCTGTCGGAGATGCCGACGGCGGAACCGCCGGCGCGGCCGCCTTGCCCAGCGGGGAGCGGCTGTATGCCCGCGGCAGGCTGACGGGAGTGTTGAAGCTGATCTGCAGCACTGACCTGCGATGGAAGCCCGACCCGTCTCGGCATGTGCGCTCCTTTCGGCGCGGGAATCCTCGGACCCGCAACCGCGGATCCCGCTTCCCCGCGGTTGTTTTGCCCCAGTTCAGGGACACGCGGCGCTTGCGCGGCCCCGCGACCGGCACACCCTAACCGCTATCTGACATCCGATGCGTGAAATGCATCACTGGGCCGGGGAGAGCCGCTGCCAGAGGAACAACTCGCAGACGTAGGGCAGTTGGATCGGCTCCGGGTGACCCTTGACCAACGCCCGGACCTGAGCGAGCACCTCGGCGCGGCGGTCGCTGGGCAGGTCCGCGACGAAGCTGGTCGAGGCCGCACGCGCCACCACGCCCTCGCGGTCAAGCAGTTGCAGATGCGGAAGTTCGGTCTCCTCGACCGGTGCCCAGAGCCGCGTCCGCGCGAAGGCGTCCCGCCAGCGGCCGTCGGGGTAAGCGGGGGTCTGACCCCGGTGCGGGCTCAGGATCGCCTCCAGCGCTCCCTGGAGGGGGTGCTCGAGCGGGCGGCGGTTGTAGACGATCGCCAGCCGCCCGCCCTCCCGCGTGACGCGATGGATCTCAGGCAGGGCCCGATCGCCGTCGAACCAGTGAAACGCCTGTCCGACGGTGGCCGCGTCAACCGAGGCGTCCCGGAGCGGAATCGTCTCGGCCACGCCGTCGAGCAGTTCGACGTCGGGCAACGCGGAGGCCAGCCGCGCCCGCATCCCGGCCACCGGTTCGACGGCCACCACGTCCGCGCCGGTTGCCGCCAGCACTCGGGTCAGCTTGCCGGTTCCGGCCGCGATATCCACCACCTTTCGCCCGGGACGCAGATCGAGGCGCTCGGCCAGCCACCGTCTGGCCTCTTCCGGATAGTCCGGCCGGGCGCGCTCATAGTCGCCCGCCGCCGTCTCGAACCCCTGAGCGGTTGGATGGATCGCCACGGCGGCATTGTTCCGCATGGCCGCCGGGTGGGCTGTCCTGGCCGGTCCGCCTGCGCTAGCGTTTCTCAGCCATGACGCGGCCGGAGCTGACCGAGGAGATCCTCGGCGCCAAGCGGGACAAGGGGCTGACGTTCACCGGGATCGCGGCGGCGCTCGGACGTGACCGGGTGTGGGTGACCGCGGCGCTGCTCGGTCAGCACCCATTCGGCGCTGCCGACGCCGCCAAGCTGGTCGAACTGCTCGACCTCACGAGTCCGGACGCGGCCGCGATCCTGCAAGAAGTTCCGCTGCGCGGCTCGCTTGACCCCGGGGTGCCGACGGATCCGACGATCTACCGCCTCTACGAGGTTCTCCAGGTCTACGGCACGACGATCAAGGCGCTGATCCACGAGGAGTTTGGTGACGGGATCATGAGTGCGATCAGCTTCAACCTCGATATCGCTCGCCGCGAGCACGAAGACGGCGATCGAGTGCGGATCACGCTGGACGGGAAGTTCCTGCCCTATAAGTGGTGAGGGCGCGTGGCGCGCTGCGGCCGCTCGACCCGCGATCGGGGTTCATCCCGTCGGTCTCAGGCCAAGGGCCGCGGTCAATGCGGTGTCATGCGCCTTGACCCTGGCGGCGTCCTGCACCAGTTTCTCTGTCGCCGCCTTGGCGGCCGGTGGGTCGCCTTTGGTGGCGGCGGTGGCGATCGCGCTCAGGTCCGCAGCGACGGCGGCGAAGCTGGTGGTGAGCTGAGCGAGATCGGTCATGTACTTGGCGGGCGGGTGAAGGTTGGCCAGTCGAGCCGCCTGTTGCGCCGCGCGAACCGACAGCGCCTGAAACTCCGTCGCCAGCTGCGCGTTGGACTTCGAGCGCGCCCCCTCGACCGCTTTCGCGAGATCCGAACCGAGCAGGCTGAACTTCACCTTCTCGGCGGCGTAGGCGCTCTTGAAGCTGCTCACGCTGGCCGGGCCCGGCGCCGCCGTGGTCTGAGTTGATGTCGGCGTGGGGGCAACCGTCGATGTGCTCGACGTGGCCGACGGAGTGCCTGTCGTTGTTGGAGCGGGCGCGGTCGAGGACGTGGTGGTGGTTGTCGAGCCGCAGGCCGCCAGACCAACCGTCATGAGTGCGCCAACCATGAACCTGCGAGGTAATCCCATCACGGCACCGCTCCTAGAGATGGCCAGCGCGCCGGCCGATGACACGGTGCGCGAGCGAGATTCCGAGACACCCTCGGCGTTCCTGTCGATCGGCCGACCGCCGGCCGGAGGGCAACAGACGTCGGAATCTACCGCCCCGGCGCGGCCGTCGAGTGCCCGACGGCGCAATCGTCAGGTGCGCGGGCGAAATTTCCCCCAGACGGCGAGCCGCGTGGACCTGACGCGGCGCAGGTCGGGGCCGTTAGTGTCTCCGGAGGCCGAAAGGAGCCGCTGGTGATCGTCATCTCGGTATTGACGCGCCGACTGCGCGAAGGGAAGTCGTACGAGGATTTTCGACAGGCGTGGCTTCCCGACCAGGGCTTTGGGTTTCCGACTCGAGTGGTCAGCGCCCAGAGCGTCGCCGATGAACGCGAAGTCATCACGATTGGCTTCAGCGAGCTTGACGAGGCCGAGGCGGAAGCTCAGCTGGCGCGGATCGGACCCGGCGAGCAGCGGCGTCACGATCGCGTTGATGCGATCGTCGAGCCTGAGATGACGCGTCGCTTCTACGTCCAGCTCCACGAGGACGATTTCACGGACGCTCCGGACGCGACAGAATAGTATCCATGCTCGCGCCCTGGAGGCCAACGGTGCCCCCCAGTCGATACGCCGCAATCCGCGGGTAGCCTTGGTCGGGTGACATCCGATCGGATCGTCGTGCTTGACCATGGTCGCCCGGTCTGGTTCACGTTCGAGGCGATGCTGAACTACCACGGGGGCGGTTCGCCGGGAGGTGTGGCCCACGCCTTCAAGGTGCTGGAGCGCTCGCTGCCGTGGTTCGACACCGCCGGCCGGGTCGAGCGCCGCGAACTACTGATCGAGACTGCGTTCGGCGGGCCGGGTGCCCGTGACGCCTTCGAGCTCGTCACGCGCGCCGTCAGCGGCGAACGGTTCATCGTCGACCCGTCGCTGGCTCGGCCAGAGTACGGACGGGCGCGTGAGCGGTTCGTCTTTCGCCTGCGCTACCGCGACGACACGATGGTGCTGACGCTGCGGCCGGGATTCGTGACCGACGAGTTCATCGAACTGACGCGACGGAACAGCCGGACGGCCGATGACGAGCGCCGGCTGACCGCAATGAAGGCCGAGATGGCCGCGCGGGTGATGTCAGTGGCCGCGGCGGACGTCTACGACATTGCGACGGCTCGATGACTGTGTCCGCGCTGACCAGGGCGGCCGCGCGCCGGGCGCCGGGCTGACCGAGGCTCTACGGCTAGGGCTGGCTGAGGGCCGGGGTGGAGCTCCTGAGCTTGGTGGGGAACATCAGCCGCTCCCGGAGTGCGGCCGGATCGGCGATCATCCGGCGTAGGGCCTCGATGGTCTCGTGTCCGGCGCTGGCGTCGGCGTCGTAGACCGTCTGCTTCATCCGCGTCGCGGCGGGGGAGGCAATCTCGAGAAAGATCCGGCGGCGCTCATCGGCCCACTGGTCCAAGCATGCGGGATCGGCACCGTGCGCGGCCACCGACGCGAGCGGGTCGATCAGCGCGAACGCCCCGCACAGGCCGGAGGCCAGACCGAAGCCCCCGGTGGGGTTGGTGGCGTGGGCGGCGTCACCCGCGAGCAGCACGCGGCCAACCCGAAACCGCTCGGCCGCCCGCTGGTGCAGGCGATAAGGGGCGTATCGCTCGACCTCGTAGGCACGATCGTCGGGCAGGATCGCGGCGTACTGCGCGGGCAGGCGTG